>Ga0272441_10002690_pt1 | contig 35520 bp, 61 predicted proteins | sample SSMProp6N_FD_193582 | JGI IMG/M metagenome (GOLD analysis project Ga0272441, IMG submission 193582) | Marine sediment archaeal communities from Little Sippewissett salt marsh, Falmouth, MA, United States - SSM-Prop-6N | ecosystem: Environmental > Aquatic > Marine > Wetlands > Sediment ...
AACAGCCGACGAAGAGACATCGAAATGGATTCAATGGGCTGGGTAGATAGCGATCCTTTCTATGACCGCTTCGATGACGACGGCCACCCCAAATAAAAAAAGACCAATGACTAACTCCGTGGTGTTCGTCGTTGTTATTGGCCTATAACTAATTATACCCCTTTCAGTCAAATTTAGCCAATAAAATAACCCCAGCGAGTTAAAAAACATAGCTGGGGCGGGAATACTTTTAAAGTGGTTCGATTACCCCCAAACAAACACAGCTGTCTGTTCCACCGCCTTCGGTGTGGACATTGATTCCATCAGGAAAGATTAGGGGTGGAGAGAAATTTTCAAAGTGTGAACCAGCCCCATCATCAGCCTCTATTTTCCAAACAACCGCTCCGGTTTTAGCATTTTTCAAAGTTACGTGAAGATCGGCCTCGGTCGGTTTAGCTGATAAAAAGGCCAGCCTTGTTGAACGCTTGATTGCGTCGGTATTTGTTGCCGCTTGGCTAGTAACAGAAATATAAATTGGTCGGGCGTATCTTTCGACTACCATTTAAAGTTGGCCTCCTTTTCTTCTGGTTGGTTTCTGGCCTGGTGTGCCTTTTCGGCGGGTTTGTTCTAAGCCCTCGCCATACCAAGTGACATTGTCCCTGTCTTTTGCCTCTACACCACCGCTGGTATTTGGCATACCCTCGGCCTCGTCTGGGCTAACCAGTTCGGTTTTGCCTGTCCCTGACTTTTCTGCTCCGATAACAAAAGCCTCCGGCTTGGCTTCAGGAATCTCATTTAAAATCTTTTGAGCTTCCTCCGAGAGCTTGTGGCTTCTCATGTGGCCCTTCAGGGCAATCTCCGTGTTAGTTTTAAAATCACACAGCGGGCACTTAAATTTCTTCTCTTTCATCCGCTCTAATACTTTGTCGACATCTCTTGGTTGGACTTCTTCTAGGAAGCCATACTTTCTTAGCAAGTAGTCAGCCACATCCAACCTAAACTTCTTCAGTTCATTCGGGGCGATTGAATAGACGGCTGGCTTTTCAATCAGCTTGCCAGTAGGAACATTTCCTTCTCTAGCTCCGTAAATAGTCGAAATTTTAGCCTTGTTCGGCTGGTTGTTAAACTCTCTTGGATTATAGATTAGTTTATAGTTCATAATTAAATAGTTGTGCTGGTGCTCGTACTCGTTGTCGTCGACGTGCTCGTCGAGGTTGAAGTCGACGTGCTTGTTGTGGTCGTCGAGGTCGAAGTTGAGGTGGTTGTCGTGCTTGTGCTCGTCGAGGTTGTCGTCGAGAAAAGACGGCCATACCAGGCACTCCCATACCTTAGTTTAAGTATATTTCTAGTGCTATCATAATAGATTTGCCCAGTTTCCGGATCGCCTGGAGGAGTTGTTTTGCTCTCTATCCGGCCTTCGTAGTTTTGAAAATGGGTGGCGTTTGTTTTTAAGCTCATTTTATGCTGATGTTGATGTACTAGTCGTCGTTGACGTGCTTGTACTGGTTGTTGTTAAAAGTATTCCTTCCCATTGAGTACCAGTGTATCTTTCAATGGTTTTGTTAGTTGTATTGAAATAAACATCGCCGGTTTCAGGGCCAGATGGCCTTGAGGCAAACATAACTATCTTGCCCTTCAGGTTGCTTACGTGTGTTGCTTGTTCTTTTAGACTGCTCATATTTTCATTATACCTTATACCGTTGTACTAGTGCTAGTTGTCGTTGATGTGCTCGTGCTTGTACTGGTCGTGGTCGTTGTGCTCGTGCTAACCGTCGTCACCGATGTGCTGGTTGATGTCGTTGTTGTTGATGTGCTAGAACTAGTCGTTGTTGTTGTGCTGGTGCTGGTTGAGGTTAATGTTGTCGTTGTGCTGGTAGATGTAGTAGTAGTAGTGCTACTTGATGTTGAGGTCGAAGTTGTTGTTGTTGTGCTAGTACTAGTTGATGTCGTTGTAAGGTCAACACCACGCCAATTAGTGCCATCATACCTCATCCATGACCGATCAGTAGATTGATAAAACTCATCGCCACTAGTAGAAACAGGTGGATTAGAAGTTCTTGTTTTCAATCTGCCTGCGAAAGACCTATATTTTGTCATTTGTCATAGTTTAAAACTAATTTCATATTCTGTCAAGACTTGGTGGGTAAAGTGTTAGACACTTTCATTCTTTACCCGCTAAACGGCTTACCCTGAATAGGATGAGCCGTCGCCTAAACTGCCCCAGACACCTCGCCAATCAGTCCAGCCACCGACGCCTCGGAATCTGCTCTTGAACAGAGCCATTCCGGAATCGAAGGCAACATCCTGCTTGAACTCTGGTTTTACTCTCCAGAGCCAAAGCAGTTTGGCCTGACTCTTGTCGATCAAGAACCAAATGGTGTCGTTGACAGTAATATACTCCCAAGCAACTACCTTAAATTTGCCTTGATAAACATTGATGTCATTATCAGCAGTTCCAGGTCGTCCGCTAGAACCAACTAAGATTCTCGCTTCTTTCTCAAGATTCAAAGGAACAACTAATACATCAGGATTAACCTGAATAATCATTCCCCGATCATCGAGTTGCTGACGAGCGGCCAACATCCCTGTTTCCAAGTTGGTATCAGTTAAAGTGATGCCGTTGGAATCAGCGTTGGACTGAGCTGAACCGCCATCGGAACGATCGTGGTCAGTGGAACAAAGTTCCTCACCATCTCCACCATCTGCGTAGGAGCTGTTAAAGGCTCTGTTTAAGATGTTGGAAGTGATGGTTTCCACGCTTCGCCGAGCGGCACGCCCCATCTGAGCTGGCTTGCCTTTCATCACATTATATTGATCGTCCTCGTAAAGTTCCTCAGAGATTTTGAACCCCTTAGTGTACTTGACGTGGGTCAGAGTCACATCGTACATCTGCACCGGATCATCATAATTGATTTGGGCACCCTCATCAGTCTGGTGGTAAAGGCCGAAGCCGGTTACGCCAGAATACTTCTCATCTTGCTTAGAAGAAGAATCAACATTGAAAACCTGCGGATACACTTCAGGCTCTTCCTGATAGGCATCATCAAAGATTTTCTTGAATCCTGGTTCTAGTAAGTCGCCGAAATTTGATCTATAGCTTGCCATGTTTTATTTGATTGGCTAATGTGTTTCGCGTTCAAAGGAAAACAACTGCGGAGCGGAGATTGTTACCAGACATTTGCTGGCATCACCGTCCTCATCTGGGTCGAGTTTCAAAATGAAAACCTGGCCATCATCCTCAGTTGTCTCGCTTTCATCAACCTGATCGTGGTCAGCCAAGTCACAATGTAGATACTCGTCAGCCGGATTGGTAAAGTCTCCGTCAGCATCGTTGTACCAAATCGCAAACGGATCAGCGATAACGATCGCCTTGACCTTTTTATCGGTCATGTTGTCGCTTGCCGCCACGTAAGTTTGGGTAGACGAAGTCCAAGCGCCATCATAGCTGCTTGGATTGGCATTATCTAAATCAATGCCATCGTCATTCACAATCCCGACACAGACTCCCAGCACTGGGTTAGTAGCCCCAGCCGCTGCTCTGGTAATCCCTGCACTATCATTGTAAACCATGTCGCCCACTTTAATAGTAGCGCTGTTTTTGATGGTACAATGAAGAGTAACAGGGTTTTCAGACCCATTCAGTTGTCCTCGATACTCAAAACCTGCCATATTTTCTTGTCACCTCCTTAGCGGTCAGACTAGAGCTTACTTCTGAGGAGGTTTTGCTAAGTCCTTTTTGGCCTTAATATAATCCTCCGCAGATATCCCCATCCTGCTTGCTACGGCTCTTTCTTCCGGTGTCAGGGTAGTGGATTCTCCCCCAGTCCCAGAAGCAGCGGATAAGGATCCAATAGAGGCTTGACGATTCTCCTCAGCCGTGAGGAGACCCTTGCCTTGTCCTGCCAACTTATCGACGTTGGCTAAAACATAGGCTCCTTCCAAAAACTTAGGTAACCGATCAAGAGGCACGCTGTTCAACAGTTGTTGAACGGGCTTTGTTCCGCCTGGGTCAAGGATGTCGGCGAAAGCAGTCGCAAGTTTTCCTTGCTCACTCTTCCGCTCATCATCTGGTAACTTGTCCAGACCGTGCTTCCTGTAAAAGTCCACTAACATTTGGTTTTGAAGGGCTCGTCGAGTGTCATCAGCCTGAGGCGTTGCCTCTGGCGTCGACCCAGTCTTCGCCTCTTCGCCGCCTTTAGGGGTTTCAGTCTTACCGCCCAAATAGTCTTTCATCCAATCGACTACTTGCTTGTAACGAGTCGGGTCAGAATAGATAGAGGAGAGTAAAATCTCGCTATCTTTCTTGATTTGCCGAGCTTCCTTTACTTCGGCCGACTGCTCGCCCAGTTTTTTCTCTAAATTCTGATAAGCCTTAGTTAGCTCCTCGACCGATTTGCCCTGAAGCTTATCAGGAACTTCTAAAGGTGCTTCGTCAGTTTTTTCTTCACCGGTCTCTGAGCTGACGCTCTCAGGCGGTTGCTCTGATGTCTGCCCCTCATCTTCGGAGGGAACATCCTTATCATCTTTTGCCATTTAGGGCTCCTTTCGAGTTGTCCTAATTAAATAATACAATATTCTGTCAAATTTTATAATCCCAGCCCTGGGGCAGTGGCGGGGTGATCTTTATATCCTCGTCTTCTATAAAGTTCTATCATCGCATTTATTGCCGCAACTGGATCATTCAGGTCTTGGAACTGTAGGCCGAGTTCATTCATTAGCGGCTCTTGGTAGAAATCGTTAAATTGAAATGGCCCCCAATCGGCAGTCGATCGGCCCGCAGCAGGGGTATATGGATTAACATTTGGTGCTATATTCGGATTTAGACTAGATTCTCTCGCCGAAAGGTTAATAAAGTTGTTTACTTGGTCAGCCAATCCAGCCTGGGTCAATAAATCAGCAATTTGAGCCTGAAAAGGCTTGTTTACACCCTGAAATTCAGGAATTATCGTTGGGGTTGGCTCTGGCTTAGGCTGGTCGACCTTAATTGTCACTTTCCCGCCCTCTTGGGTTGGTGAAGTAATCGTGATATTCGTCATTTGGGCTTTTTCTTCGGTTTTCTCGCTTTTTTGCTCATCCATCTTCAATTTACTGCCCAAATCTTTAACCATTTCACTCTGCGGTTTCTTTGGCATACTTTTAAAACCATGTTCTGTGTCTACTGATCGTGTTGGTAAGCCGGAGTGCCACTCTTGAGGGCGAACTAGGTTCTGTAAATCACCCAAAAAGTTGCCCAGACCTCCCGCTACTCCTCTAGAAAGCGTTTGTAATTGGGCGGGGACTCCCTGAATGAATTGTCCGACATCAAATGGCATTATTTTTCCTCCCTTTTTTCTATTTCTTCGCCTGATCCTTCAATTAAGTGCATCAAAACAGTCAAACCAGCGATTCTTCCCTTCGCATTGGCGTGCTGTGTGCTTAGTTTAGCATCTGCCGAGTTAAGTTTCAAAACATAATCTTTCTCTTCGTCAATCATCTGGCGGATTACTTCTAATAAAGCGTCTTTTAGCTTGTCTTTTTTCCTGATTTCATTCAAAGACAGCAGGGTTTCGCTCGATAATCGGCTTAATTTGTCCTTAGCGACGCTGGAAACAAACTTTTTTTTCTTTTTCATTTGACGATCTTGTTAAGAATATTAGGATTTATAACTCTTATTTCTTGTTCTCCATAGAGCGGGCTAACACTGAAGTCAATGGCATCGTAGCCTCTCTTTCTAAACTCATTGATTATTGAAGCATCTTCTGCTCCTAGGCGGAATTTTAACATTTCTCTAGCTATTTTGGGGTTTAGTTTCCCACCGCCCCTATTTAATGGAAATAGCTCTTCGGCAATTTTGTTAATATCAGCTTCTCTGGCTATCTTAGCTTTTGAACTTATGCTTAATTCTTCAACAATTCCTTTCTCGGCTTTAGCAAAATCTCTGGCAACTGACTTATTTGTAGTGGTCGAAATTCCACGTTTATTTCCCTTGCTTAAATCTAATGGCTTCCCGCCACGATATAACTTCATTTCCTTGGCCTGAGGAGCAACACTCGCCATCATTATCAAATCCATAATGGCAGACTGTGGGTTTCTAATCGCCTTGTCTCTCCAGGGTTCTCCACCAATAGCTCTTTGAAAACCACCAAGCATAGGTAGGGCTCTTTGGATAAGAGGTAATTCCTGTATTCCCCTTGCCCTATCCATGTACGAAGAAACCAAGTTCATTTATGCCCCTCCTCTAAAAAAGTTCTTCACTCCTGCCAAGAGTCCTCTTGAGGGTGGCTGTTGGGGAACTTCCCCGCCGCCTTGGACTTTATTTGGCATCATGTCTTTCATTTGTTTATTGATATTTGGCGGAGAGCCAGTTTCCCCACCTTGAGGGGTGGGCATTTGCGGGGCTTGTTGTCCGCCAACTTCTTGACGCTTTTCATGGAGCATCGCCTCGCCCATCGTATGTTTTAAAAGGGCTCTGAATGAAGGCGAAGTCGTTTCTATTTTTGGAGACTTTACCTGGGCAATATGAATCTCTGTATGGGCCGGAGTAGCATAGGGTGTTCCCTCTTCCATTTTCTTTTTCTTAAAGAAGTCGGGGTCTTTCTGAATCATCTTATTTTCTACTAATGCCAGCTCAACAATGTTGCCCATCCTAGTTTCCTCGGTCTTAGTAACCTGCTCGCCTTCTTTAAAATCAACAGGGTCAAATTCCAAAGCCTCGATGTATTTATCCGCCAGCTTGCTCGGCGAATACCCGCCGATTCCCTGTAAAGCAAGAGGCATCAACCGATCAAACATTTCCATTGTTTTAGTTTGTAAAAGCGGTTTGGAAACGGGCATGGTTGAGCCTGCCTCAAACCTAATGTCGTAGCTTCCCGCTGCGGGGATAAAAGTGTCTGGTCGGGCCTCAAAGAACGATACCCCGTCATAAGTTTCTTCGATTACCTTACCAGCTTCGTCGTATTCTAATCTTTTGCCTGGGATTCTCACTTGGAGGAATTTTTTCTCGTAAGGAGTTCCCTCTTTCATTAAAAGCCTGTTTTGGGATTTTGCCTCAGACACTCTCTGTTCTAAGTCCTTGCCTTTTTCACCAACAATCTTTTCAATTTTCGGCTGGGAGTAAAATTGGATAATGTTAGCCACTCTTAATCGGCCGACATCGACCAAAGCTCCCTTTTCAAACATTCTTAGCTTCATGCGGATTCTTCGCAAAGTGCTTTCTTTGACAATCGCCGCTTCCGTAGCGGTAGAGATTGCCCGCGAGGATTGGAAGCGGTCATCAATCCCCGTTACCTTAATCGCGTCTTTGTTCATTTCTTCTTGTAAAATCTGGACGCTTCTGGGGATATCCCCGTACTCAACCGGCTTGACTGAATTGGGATCATCAACAGGGATCACTCCGTGAGGGCGGGCGATCAAATCCCGATCATCTAGGGTCTCCCGATTGCTCACTAGGAACATCTTGTCTAAATCCAGATGGGAGCGGTCTGTCCACATCCTGCGGACGGTATTCATTTCCTCTTGGATAGAATCCAAAAGCTCCGGCTCACCCTTGCAGTAAAATTGGTGGGGGCGAGTAACATCAACGCCCTTCGCAAAAGGCAGCTGTTTGTGGCGGTAGGGATTAGGCCCATGTTTGATGACAACGTCGTTGGCGACTATTATTAGAGCATCTTCCGGCCTTCTTAACCAGCCCCATAAAACCTCGACTTCATCGCCCTTCATTTCCGACTCAGGCGGTTTGAAAAACTCATAATAATTTGTATCCCCGCCACCCCTGACGTACTTCGCATTATTCAGCGGGTTCCAAACATCCCCCTTAAAAAAATCGTGGAAGGCTTCTTCACTCATTACAAACCTTCGGTAAACATCCCTCGCCTTGTATGAGCCTCGGTTAAATTCCCTCGCCAGCTCATCAACATACATGTCGTAAAGGGAAACCGACTCCATGTAAGAGCCATCAAACTCAGAAATTTCCTTTTCCTCATACTTGATCTTTTTCTTATCCATCCCGACGGGAGTTTTAATCATCCGCCGGTCTTGCCAGAAGTATTCTTGGACAATCCCTGTCCCGAAAATAAGCACATCCTTCAACCAGTTATAGAGTTCGATGTCGCCGTCAGCCGCCTCCCAGGTGAAGTTAAAAAGGTGCTGCATCACCGTGGCCTTGGCCTGGTCTTCAGGGGATCTTGCTAAAATGATCGGTCGGGGTGATTGGTCAACCATTTCGGAGAGAATAGTTTCCACCACCGTAGTCGTTAAGGGAATGAAGTAGTTCGACTGCCAATTATCATTCTTGTCCGGCCGCCACGCCTCCCAGTTCTTCATCCAGTTATCCCACTTGGTAACAAGCGATTGGCGCCGATTACTATCTTTAATAGTATAGTAGCGGTCGTAGCAATGTTTGAGGACGTCGAGTTCTCTGCCTTTGGGGTTGTATTCTTGTCTTATTTCTGGTTTATCTTTTAGGGCCATTTAGATAAAAGGTGAGTAAGAAATATAATCTCGGTGTCGATCGCGCTTCCTTTTCGGGGTGGTGACTAAATCCTTGGCGTAGGATAAGGCGTCAACCACGTCGTCATACCTTCCCCTCGGAAACCGAATCAACTCATCTTCTAGGTAATCATTATACACTAAATCTTTATTATGTAAAATTTTACCATTAGCGTACAATGGCTGTAAACCTCTAATCCGGTTGTCTTTGGTTCTTAGCTGGGGCTTGACTTCCCTTAGGGGGAGATAAATATTTCTCTTCTTCATCTCTTCCTGGATCGAGTACTGGAGAGTTTTTTGGAAAGCGACATCCTCGATCCCGATGTCAAGCGGATGCCACTTCTCATTAAGATAAAAAATGTTGTCGATCAACTGCGAGGGGTTAACATGATCTCGGAAAATATCCAGAATGTACCAGAACCCAAAATCATCCACCCCCACCACCACCATCGCAGTGTAGTCAGCTTCCTTTTCCAAGGAAATCGCGGGATCGCATAAAACGTACTTGTTTAAAGGCCGTCCTTTTAATTCAGTCGGCTCGTAATACCTGAACCAGTTGGTTTTGAAAACCGCGTCTTCGTCAGGGACTGGGTCGTTTTGGTATTGACATGAAAATTCGTATGGGGACTTCTCCCGTAAGAGTTCTTTTAAGTAGCTCCTGGTAAACTTCTCAGGCCAAAGCGGGACAAACGAATCATTCTCCAGATTCCCTTCATAAGCCCTGCGGATCATCTGCTCGTAACTTTGGACAATGCGGTTGTCTGGGTTTAAAATCCAGTCGTAAAGATCCCGATCATGCCACCTTGTCCCGATTACCAAAAACTCAGTCGACTGCGAATCAGCTAAATCCAGAACATCCTTATAAAACATGATTGTTTTTTCGATTTGTTCGCGAGTGTTAATCATGTCCCTGTTGACGATGTCGTCTAAAATGATTAAATCGTAGTGCTGAGAAACGAGGTTCCCCCCCATGCCGAAAGCCGTCACCGTCGCTTCCTTTTTCCCGTGCGAAGTTTTGGCGGTTTTTAAAGTAATCATGTCCTCCGACCACTTTAAGGGGTCTTCGGCTAGGTTGCCGTACAAACGGATTAAGTTCTCGTTGTATTTCAAGTGTTTCTTGATCTCTCCCAAAAAGGCAGTCGCCATCTTGTAGGTCGCGTTCGCAATCAAAATCCGCACCGAAGGATCGTGGACGATTTTAAACACCGAATACCCGATCGTGATTAAGGTTGATTTCAAATGAGACCTCGGCACTAAGATCAGCCGTTTCTTGTTCCGGTGCTTCATCACGAAGTTACATAGTTCCTCATGGAAAGGGGCTAGGGGAACCTTCCCCTTGCCGATCTCCGCGTCCAGAACTTTCTTATTAAACTTAAAAAGGTCGTTTTGTAAAACATCCTTTGCTAACCGATCATTGATCTCTTTTTCCCTTAAAAGGGCCTCCAGGATTTCTTGTTTGTTAGGGCCGGTCATAATAGCCTCCTCATCCAAAATGAATGATACTGTGCGACTGTTTCTTCATTGTGCCTATCAAAAGGTACGCTTCTTCTTTCAAAGATTTTACTGACCAAGTGAATTACTTCATGGGAAAGAACAACCACATCATTTTTATCACTTACCCAAATCACGAACTCAACATAAAACGAACCGTCTTTTTTGGTAATATCGACACTAAAACAAGCCCCACCGAGTCCAGCAAAACTTTCGTTCTCATCAATCTTTATTCTTTCTTTCTTTTGCCAAGCGACAAAATCGGAGTAATGGCCAGTACAAAAATAAACGACGACATCATAAACCGACTCTCTTATCTTTTTAACTCTAAATTCTTTTTTCATCTAAGGTAAATAGATGCCTCCTTTGCTTTTTTTTGCTTCGGGGTTGGTCTGGAGATCGTCCACTGTTTCCTGGGCACTCGCCGCCAACACTTGTACCGCTTTGTAATCGTACTTCGGGGTGCCCGTGGCCTTGATTCCCCTCACAAACCTTCTATAATAGTTATCCCGAAACTCAGACAAAATCTTTTTCCCCTCAATCAAGACTTTAAAATGATACCCCAAGGGCCAGTCCAAATCCTTTAGCTTGTGCCACAAGATGCTCGCCAAACTAATCAAATACTCCTCATCCCTAAACCGCCGCTTGCTCGTTAACCAATCCAGTTCATTAGCAAACAGCCTCTTCTCGGCCGCCTCGGTTTTCTCCCAGTCCTCAACCGTTAGCTTCCTTCCTTTCTTCTCATTTCTCTGCCCAACCTGTGATAGTACATAATCCTCCTCCGCTGTCTCTCTTTTCTCTCTTTTTTCTTTCTCAAGCAGAGTCTCTCGTTTCGGCTTCTTTCTAAACTTGTATTCATCCCTAATCGCTTTTTGGTTTTTCATACTTCTCCAGCTCCTCTAAAACTTTCTTCCACTCAGGCGAAACCACAAAAGCCACCCTCCTTTTATGATGAGTAATCTCAAACGGAACCGAGTCCCTAAGAAGAGAACAAATATTCACCTGAACCTCCCTAATAGAATAAGATTTCATTTTATCAAGGGGAAGTCAGCCAGCTAAATCCCCTTCCCCTCAAAAAGAATTATACCATAAAAATCTAAGTATTATGTTCTACTAATAATTATTATTTTTAAATTTGGATCTACATCAGAGAGAAGCCTTACCTTAATTATAAACGAAAAAAAAGAGGCGTTGTGGGGGTCAATCTATCCTATAACCATTGTTTACACGCTGTGAAAGACAACGAAATCGCGGGTTTTAGCACCATTTTATGCCTAACTAGTGTTTTTATTGATTATAACCTATAGTGGTGGTGGGCGTGGTGCGTGCCTAGTCTACTAGCCCAGCCCAGAAGTCCTTCAGCCTCTTGCGTTCCTCCAGAAGCTCGGATTTATTCATAGCGTTGTATTCTAAATGGATGGTTTTGTGCTCTTGGGTTGTGCCTAGCTTGTTCTGGGCCTTCCAGAGCGTTTCTATGCCTCTGAGGGCGTCTGTTGGGGTGCTTTTATCTTTATTTTGGATCCCAGCTTTGACTATTTCATACGTATCTTTAACTAATTGGTCATCAGTTATTCCTTGAGCTTCCATTGCTATTTCAATCCCTTCTTTTACCATAGGATTCGATAGCATTTCACTGCCTCTTACTTGGGCTGACCTTCTGTTGGATACTTCTAATGCTTCAAGGGCGGCTTTAGTTTGGTTGCCGTGGTTGTTCATATAAGCCTTAATGAACTTCCTTTGCTTAAAGGTTAGTTTTCTTTTTTTGGGCCAACGTTTGGCTTGGGCCTTCTTTAGAGCTTGGAGTTTCTTTTCTTTGGTGGTCTTCATAGTGCAAGGGCTTGCAGTGTTATTCGTGCCTATAAATTGGTACTTGACAATGTTTTTTACTTAGTGTAATATAAGCATAATAGCTCATTGACAAGTTAAGCGGAAACAACCGGACACCAATTAAGCCTTCATTTTAAAACACGAAGCACGGGCAGTTCCGGCCCCGTTTAGCTTGTCAATAGCTAATTATAGCATATTAGCACCTTAAAAAGCTAGTCAAGAAATGGAGAATTATGACAACCAAACAGATTTTAGACGAACTTGAAGACCAGGAAATTTGGACAGATCAGTTTGGCGATCGCAAGTGTATTGGAGTTTACGATCGTAAAATTTTTCACGCCGGAAAGCCGTTGAAATTCAACAAAAAACAACTTAAGGCTCTATTGGGTGAGTATTTTAGACAAGAGTTAGGAAACCTTGAAAACTGGCGAGCTGATCTTTGCGAAGAATTAAAATCAGTTTAACTCTTTACTTGAACCCTAACTAATGACTAGCGGTTAGGGTTCAGAATAAATAGTTAATTAGCACTTTAAAAACTGTTAGCAGAAAAGGAAAACATGAGTCTTTTGTTTACTTGTGGTTTTCCCCGGTCAAACTATGCGGTTCTTAATAATGGCATGGTAATAAGAATTACCCGGGGCGATTGGTGGGGAAAAAATAAAAAGAGAAACTGGAAGCCGGCAGGCGTTGGGAAAAGTCTCGAAGTTATCAAGTGTCTTGAAAAATTTATCAAGGTTTAACTTTTTACTTTACTCTTGAGGGAGCTAACAGCCTCAAGAGTAAGACTAAGCAGTTAATTAGCACCTTAAAAATCTAGCCAAGAAAGGAAAATTATGACTAATTGGAAAAAGCTTCACGCCATTATCGAGGCTTCAAGCTTTGATAAGGAAAATAAAGAAGCTGATAAACACCTTGTTTATTTTTGGGATCAATTCAAGGCAATCAAGGGAAAAACCTTCGGGGACATAATCAAAAAGTGTGAGTATGAATTGAACTGCCACCCGTCATTTTTAGCAATCGCCTGTAATACAGCAGAAGACTATATCAAGAGAAAATACTCTTAGTTTTTTACTTGCCTCTTGAGTCCGGCTAGAACTCAAGGGGCAGAATAAGAAACTAATAGCACCTTAACAATTCAATAGTGAAGATAAGAGAAGCGGAGGTAAACATGTTATATGTATCAATGACTGATAAATTTCTCAGTGGCTGGGGCAAAGCCGAAGGTAAAACCGCTAAAATGGTTATCTTATGTAAAGATTGGAAACAAGCCCTAGCGATTGAACGGAACGCTAAAAAGCGAAGCGAAATGAAATATATCAACATCTGTATCAACAAACCACGATACGGAGAGAGCTATCAAGTCACTTGGAGAAAATTTGCCGAACTAGGCGAAATCTGGAAAAAATAACCCTTGCGGGCTGGTTCAAACTCGCAAGGGATTGAGCCAGCCATACTATAAAAACATTTACTTGTCTTCACTATTGAGTTATTAAAAGTTAAAAGAAAGGAAAATATGGAACTAAGCAAAACCAGTTTTAAAAACAAATGTTATCTCAAAAGAGTTTTAAGCAATCTTAGAGACGTTGACAAGATGATTTTTTCCGATAAAACAGTAGTTGGCCGAAAAAGCAACGGAACCACTACCATCGAGTTTAAAAACAAGGATGGAGAAGCAATTACACCAATAATGAAAGAGGCCGGAAGCCCCTTAGTCCAATTAAAAACCGCTATCGAAGATTTAGAATTTTACTTAACTAAAAGTTAAAAGAAAGGAAAACATGAAGCATTTTATTTGCATAATTAAAAGAATTAAATAAATAAAAGGAGGAATATGAAACTGATAAAACTATTGCCTTTTAAAAGTGTACTCGATGATCAAGAATTACCAGTAGCACTTTGGAAAAGCAAGGAAAATCTTTGCGAATACCATGATCCACAAGCTGTAACTCAATTTGACAGCGTGGGCGAGTGTGATAATAGTGGTTACTACTATGGTACTGCTGATGAGCTAGAGCCGAAATTCTGTGCTCGGCATTTTTATCAACTTGTAGTAAATGGTGATGGTAAAAGCAATTATAAATTAGATAAATAAGGAGGAAAATGAAAAACTTTATTTGCATTATCAAATCTCATTGTGAAGCTCCGGACTTTGAGTGGGAGGGCGAAGCCAAGAACAAAGACGAAGCCGTTAGGTCGCTTTTAAGGGGTGGATTGGGGCAAAATGGGTGGGAGTATCCCGAAGTAGCCGAACGCGTTAGGGAGATAGATAAAAACGGAAATATAACTGAGGGGGGTGATAAAACATGGTAACTTTTACCGAACGATATGGTGAACTGTGGGAAATGTTTATTACCAAGAAATTTAAGAACAGGACAATGACACTAACCCACAAGAGACTAGTACTTTTAGCTAACGAATTTGAAGGCTTTTTAAACAGGCTGGCTGAGGGATTAGGAGTAGCTGGTTAAGGATTGATTGTTTCTATTACTTATAGTATAATAGGAGGTGATAAAACATGAATAGTAAACAATTTGCGAATATTTTAGAACAGCAGTTAATGAGGGATATTGGCGTGGCTTCGGTGGTTTGCCCGACCTGCCAACGATTATACGCTGATCCGGATGAGATAAGTTTTATCAATAAGTTTAAAGAATGTGGTTATTGTTCAACTAAGGCGAACTATGAAAATTACGCTGAGTAAAACAATTAAAATCCCTATTCCTGGGGTACAATTTAGCAACCAAGTGGTATCGGTGACTGAAGAGCATGAGTTTGCTAAAACACCCACTGATAAGGATGTGGTAAAATTGTGGGGTGAGTTAAATAAAAGATTGGAAATGGGTCGGGATGAGGATCTTGGCACTCAACCGGAACAAACTGAATGGTTAAGAAAACCAATTGAGAAAGCGAGGAAATTTAAATGAAAGCGATTGTCCAATTAAGCCCGAACTTAAAAATAGAGATTGAGGCGGAAGACGAAATGGAGGTGTTACACAAGGGGATAGTCTTGTCTAACCCGCGCAAAGTGTGTAACGAGTGTCAGGGCAAAGCAACTATGCTAATTTCAAGTAAAGACACCGAGGGCAACACTTATGTCAACAATTTATGCTTAAATTGTGGGGCGAGGTCAAAGCTCGGCCAATACAAAACTAAGGGTTATTTCTGGAGAGATTTTGAGAAGTGGGAGCGAAAACTTGACAAGAGCGAAAAATAAGTTTATAAGAATATGAGGCGATTGAATCAGGTTTAATCCCTTTTTTAGGAGGCGGTAGTTCGCCTAAACCTGAGCTATCGCTTCCTAAGAGAGGGATTTTTTTTATGATTGATCCACGAGCCAGCTTCAATGGCTTCCACAACCCCTATAAACATAAGGGATTAACCCCAACTGAATTTCTTCAAGAGTACCTTCATGGTCGTGTCAACCGCCTTCAAAAAAACAATTCAGCCGAATACCGTCAACTCATTGTTGATGTATTGGTGAATTGGGAAAAAGCGGTTACGTACGTAGCAGAACACTTTAAAAATACATTGAGAAGTCCCTGTCCCAAAGTGTCCGATAGGGGACAAACTGCGATATTTTAAGACAGTCGGAAAAGCCCGCGGGTCGTATCGACTTAGCGGAAGCTCTACCCAGACGATACAAAACCGTACTGGAGCCGCAGTGGATGAGGGTTAGAAAGAAATCAGAGGGGGTCGGCGCACGATAAGCGGAAAGCTGGTAACCAGTTAGTCGAGGTTGCCCCCCTCTTATCTCTTTCTAACTCAAGGGCCATTGAACGGAGGACGAAGCCTGCTGAGAGTAAAGCCAGACCTGGGTCGGTGAAGCAGGAGATATTTCAGAGCACTGTCGAATTTATAAAATCGTTTACTATAATGATAGGGACAAGTAGTTCTTATAAAAGGAAAGGGCTTATGAACAAACTAAAAAAAAGCGAATGGTTTGCCGAATTGGTTGGGGAGTGTAAAGCCATTGTTACCGAGGCGGTGTTTGGGTCGAGGTGGCTGTTGGTGGAAGGCTACCATGCTTTAGGTGAACGAATTAGGAACGAAGGCAAAAAGGTAACGCCTTTACTGAAAGACCTTGCAGTAGAGATAAATCTCTCCGAACGGACTTTATGGAACGCTCTTAAACTATTCGATAAATACCCCCAATTGGACAAACTGCCGGAAGGGAAGAACATTACCTGGAATAAACTAATAACTAAATACTTGCCTGACAAGAAAGATAAAAACGAGCCCTGTAAACACGAGTGGGAATTGTGGAACATCTGCAAGCACTGTAAAAAGAGAGAGAGGATTGACTAATTATCTATCTTATGGTAATATAAATATATGGATAAATTATACCCTTTTAGTGAATTACGAAAACGAATGAAAGAAGCGGGACTACCTTCTTCTAAACCAACCCTGTACCGGTGGGAAAATCAAGGCCGGTTGACATTAAAACGACTCCCTGGCTGGCAAGGCAAAAAACAACAACGGATCGTAACTGAGAAAGATATTGAGGGGATTATCAAAGCATTTTCCCCCGGCGGTTCGGGTGAATACCACTCGTCTGTTTAGAAGGTAGGCTGGAGAGGAGCAGGCTTTTCCCTGGCCTACCTTCTAAGGAGACAAGTATGATTATATCCGACCTGAAATACTACCGCTTTAGTCTAAGTGAAGAAATGAACTTCGTGATCGAAGAGAAATTGACCGGCAGCTCAGTTACGGTTCTCAAACCTAACCTCTACTCACTCCAGAGTGCGATAGCTAGGGCTCAAAACAAACGAAGAATATTAGAAAAGAAACAAATCAGAGAAAGGAAAAAATGAAAGAAATAACCAAGGCCCGCCTAGAAACGGCCATCGCCTTATTGATTATTTTTTACGTGATCCTCACCGCCTACTTAATGATTAAGATCCATCCGGCGGAATTGTTGGAATGGAAGGATTTGTACCAAGTCGAAAAACAACGAGCCGAGCAATGCGTCAGGAACTTCGAGGCAATCACCCCCCAGTTAGACCAGAAGATAATCCACCTGTATCCTTACAATGTGGAAGACCACGATGAGATGAAATTAGAAGACGGAGTTGTTAAATGAAAAGGCCGGAACAGGTAGAAAGTCCATTCATGAAAAAACAATATGACCTAAAGGATGTTATTGAAGCATTTGGCGCGGTAACTAGAGCCGAAGTAAAAAGAGAAAGGTTGGGCGAGCAGATGGAAACCAGAATTGTAGCCAGAAAAGTAACAACCTTTTTATCAACCCTACAAAGTATCGGCGAGCGAAATGAAAGAGATATTAAGTAAGCTAAGGACTATTTACAATGAACCGGCAATAAAAAGAGATGTTTGGGGTCGGCGACCCGCAACACCTAAAGAAATCGAGGGGGCTTTAAAAGAAGAGGGTTGGGAAGATCGCTATTTACCGACAGAGGAAGACGTAGCCAGGAAAGGCGACGAATGAAGTGCCAGTTCAAGAACATCAAGACTGGAAAACCATTAAGCGATAAGTGCCCGATCTGTGAGCTTTACATCAGTAAGCACACGCCTAAAGAAATGAACATTGTCTTTAGAAAGGTTAACGAGGTAATAAGATGGCTAAAAAAATGAAACCCATAAAACCAAGTAAGGGAAGAAAGCCCAGCATTAAATCCTTGGAAAAGAAACTTTGGGACTTGACTAAAGAATATGTCTTCGCAAGAGATAGGTCTCGGTGTCAGAAGTGCGGTAAAAAAGTGAGCGGAAGCAACCGCCATCCCAGCCATGTCTTTAGCAAGAAGAATTATAAATATTTACGCTACGATCCTTTAAATTTAAAAACGCTCTGCTTCCATTGCCATATCAACTGGTGGCATTTAAACCCCGTAGAATCGGGCTTATGGTTCAAGAACACCTTTCCAGAACGGTATGTTTATTTGCTCAGGAACAAGCACAAGACTATCAACGAAGAACGCCGGAAGCAAGGATTAACTCTTAGGGAATGGTACGAATTAAAGATTAAAGAAATAGATAAATGAAACTAATATATGAAATCAAACAAAGGATGGGAACAAAGATGTATAAGTTGCGGAAAGAAGCTCTCCGCAAGACAAGCGCGCTATTCATGGGCGGTAAGAAGAAAACCACTATGTCAGGAGTGCTTAAAAAGCAGATTAAAAAACTAGCAGAAAAAATAATTGTGGAGGTTAAATGAAGGAAAGACAAAGACAAATTACCAATGACGAGAAGAGGGCGGTGTGGCAAGCAGTTAAAGGGCTAATGGGAATAGGCCCAATCTTTAGTGAGGAAGATAAGCTCAGAACAGATGACGGATTTGATTATCCAAAGACTGAACAAATAAAAAGGAAGAAAGGGGGGGCTAAATAATGGGGAAGGGATTGAAATTACTTAGAATTTGTGGTATCATGGAGGACAATGGAGACAAGTAAATCTGCGAAACCAAAAGTATGTATCTTCACCAACTTCTTTAATTTTGATGAGGCATACAGCCTGATCCGCGTCACTGAAGACCAGATCAAGATGTTCAAAAAGCACGATTATCCTTTAAAGGTGATCGTATCGGACAGCTTTAAACCAGCTGGTGAATTTACCGAAGACATTTTGGAGAGAGTCCCTAATGTCCCCTGCCACAATGAGGTTAAGAAAGATCCGACCTTTGACGAAGATGTTGAGTCAATCCGCAAGCGACTAGCAGAAATCTTAAAAGACATTGATGTTTGTATCACGCAGGACATTGCCTACAAGCCTTCCGAGCTGAAATACCAAGTCGCCCTGAGGAAGCTCCTAACCAACCAAGATGTTTTCGGGGGGATTGTGTTCTATCATTGGATTAACTCCGCCACCCCGCCGGTAGTGTTAGGGAATTTGATGGGGATGTTTGAAGACGAATACTTAAACTTGTTTAAAAAGCCGATCCCCAATTCTTACTACGTTTTCTTCAACGACATCTCAAAAGAGATGATCGCCACGAATTTTAATGTCCCCTTAGAAAAAGTAAAGACAGTTCATCACCCCTGCGATTTGGATCGCATCTATGGAGTCACTAGCGACCATCTAAAGGCTTTTATTGACAAAAGGGATGTGTATAGTGCCGACGCCATCTGTGTTTATCCTATTCGCTTAGATCGGGGCAAGCAAGTCCAGCACGTTATCAAGACAATGGCGAAGGTAAAAGAGTTTGACTTGTCTGTCCGGTGTATCATTGTCGACTTCCACTCATCCGGTGGGGATAAAGTTACTTACAGAGACGAACTAAAACAACTTGGTATTGACTGGGGCTTATCACCCAAAGAACTGGCTTTCACCTCGGAGTTTTGTGAGGATTGGAATGTCGGCATCCCTGGGGATGATGTTCTTGCTTTGTTCAGACTAAGTAATGTTTTCATCATGCCGTCGGTCAGCGAAAGCTATTCTCTAATCACGCAAGAGGCGGCTCTGACTAAGAATGTCATTGTCTTAAACCAAGACTTTCCTCCTTTCCGAGACATCTTCGGCGATAAGGCAATTTTCAGGAAATATTCTTCTAATTGGGATGTGCTGGCTGGCTACAATGAGGCAATGGGAGAGGGCAAACATTCAACCACCGAGTATGGCCCGAACAACATTTCCAAAGATGAGAGGAAAAAGTACGAGGAAATGTACCACTTTGAAACCGCCGCCAAGATTGTCAACGAGCTGAACACCGGCTTGGCGATGGCAATGCAAAGACGAATTAGAAAACTAAGGTCGCTGGACGCTGTGTTTAAAAAAGAAATAGAACCATTACTTTATCTGGAGTCGGATGGATAACGCTATAGTTCATGGGTATGGCGTGGTTGGCAAGGCGACTGCCCATGCCTTTGGAATAAAAGACTATATTGACTTGAAAGAAAGCACGATTTCGATCAAGGATTCAGCCAGATTAAGGTATCACTTCATTTGTTTACCGACTCCTGTTAAAGACCATCACTACTTCATCGACGATATTAAAAAGTTAATTTATCAGCTTGTCGATATCGGTGGCGGGCAAAAGGTTTTCATTATCCGCTCGACCATGCTCCCTGGTACTTGTCGCTACTTGATGGATCAGTGTAAAACTGAGGCGATTGTCCATGTTCCGGAGTTTTTGTCCGAAACCACTTGGAAAAAAGACGCGGAGAATCCCGATCTGGTAGTAATTGGTGGAGACTTAGACAACTACCGCAAGGATGTGGTTGGTATTTTCAAAGTCCGCTATAAGGGGGTAGATATTATCGAAACTGATACCGCTACCGCCGAGCTAATAAAATGTACTCGCAACGCCCTTTATTCCACAAAAGTTATTTTCGCCAACGAGATTTATGAATACGCCCAGAAGACAGGTGCGAACTATGGGACAATCAAAGATGCCCTCTATAAGAGTAAGTATATTGGTAAAAACCATCTCGCGGTTCATTATCAGCGGAAAGATTGGGATCAGCCGAAAAGAGGCCTGAACGGGAAATGCCTGCCCAAAGATCTTGATGCCCTTGCTGAGGGAAGCAGGTCAGAATTACTTATTTTAGTTAGGAAGCTAGCAGAATTTTACGGAGGAAAATGAAGTGTAAACATAAGTTTTACTACTTAGAAACAAAAACGAAAACAAGTCCTAATTTGGAGCTACGGACTCCAGCTAAAGGCGATGTCTGGCTGTGCAAAAAATGTTATGTAAAAAGAATGATAAAAAATATAGAATTTACAGATATAGAGGAAAACTAAAATGAAAAAAGGACTCACATCAATAATAATCGCCGTCGCTAACACCGAGTATTTCCAGTGGCATTACACGGGGAATTGTTTGGGTCGAGTGAGAGAACACACGCCGGAAGACCACGAGGTCATCATCATTGACAACGGCTCAACTCACGGCAAGGATATGTACGCCAAATACTGCGACAAATACCACCGCTTCGAGGAAAACCAGGGCGTATCTAAGGCATGGAATAAGGGAATAGAACTAGCTGAGGGGGAGTTTATCTGTATCCTAAACAACGACGTCGAAGTGTTTGAGTATTGGCTGGGAGATTTACTGCAGGGGTTGCAGTTCGTTGACGTGATTATGTCCCACCCAATGTATGACGAAGCGTATGGTCGGGCAGTCGAGTCAGCCAACCGGAGAAAAGAGTGGCTAGACAAACCATACGAGGAGTCGCTTGAAGATTTTAAAGACTTCTCCTGCTTTGCTTTCAAACGAGAACTGGTTGACAAACTGGACAAGCCATTCTTTGACGAAAACATTGTCCTAGGTTATGGCGAGGATGTTGACCTGACTAAAAGGGTAGAGGCCATCGGGGGAAAACTGATGTCCACCCAGCGCGTCCGCACTTTACACATTATAGGCTCAACCTCGCACGGGATGAAGAAGGAAGACTTTGAAAAGCACGGAGTAAAAGATATCGGCGAAGCAATGAACAAGAACAAGGAGTATATCGAATTAAAATACACAGAAACCAAGCCCCCGAAAAAGGGGATAGTTCGCACCTCACAAACCGGCGACAAGATTTACCTTATCAAAGAGGGCAAGCGCCACTGGATCACCAATCCAGACACCCTGAAAGCACTGGGTTTTAGTTTTGGGGAAGAAAAGCTGATTAGCCATAAAGAATTATTAAAAATACCAGAGGGAGAACCACTAAGCATGGCTCTACCTGGCGGGGAAACTTTATCACCTCCAGAAAAAGGGCAGTCATCCCCGCCAGTTAAGCCAGTCTTGGGGTACAGAAAAGACGCTAGTTTAGAAACATTCGAGAAGTACAATGAGTAAAGGAACGCCATCGTTTACTATAAAAGAAATAACTAAGGCCTGGTATAAATTCACCGAGCCAAAGTATCTAATCAGTAATGAGGAAATAGACCCTGATTCACTAAAACCAGGCAGGGTTATTGAATGTAATGACCCATCGTCGATAAGGGGAATGCCCATTGATTATTCGAGGTGGATTCCTTATTTAATTTCGAAAGAATGGAAAGATGAAGCCTAAATACTCAATAATCACTCCGGTGCACGTCTACGACGAGTGGCGGTTAGATATGCTGGTCAGGGCGGTAGAGAGTGTCCAAAAGCAAACCTACCAGAACTTCGAGCACATCATTATTGATGACGGGTCAGTCGTTCCCTTTAATTTCAAAGGCTATGACAGGGTTAAGATTCTCCACCAGCCCCACTTAGAAAGGATCAGAGCTTACAACCTTGCTTTTGAGAAGGCCGAAGGAGAGTGGATTTGTATGTTGGACTCAGACGATGAGTGGGCCAGTTATTATTTAGAGGCGTGTAATCAGATGATGGTTCAACACCCAAAAGCCAAGGTGTTTAACTTCGGCTCAATTCACATCTCACTCGATTACAAGGCTACGCCAAGGGGAACATTTAAGCCGGAGAAAAAAGGCAAGGGCCATGTCAACTTCGGCGGGGGCAATATTGTCAACGGCACTTATATCTTTAAGAGAGAATGTCTGAAAAAGACCGGCGTTTTTCCCGACACCAGTAGCCCGTGGGATATGTCCACGATGGCTCAAGAAAAATACCCAGAACTAAGAGAGAATTTCATGGTCGACCACGTTAATGAGCCGGAGAAAATCGTTAAAGAATTAGGCAATCCCTGGGGAAATGATTTCCTTTTATTTTATATGTTGACCAGGGAGTACCACTCCGTACCCTATGACTGTAACCTTTATATCGTCCATCCGAGCCGAAAGGAGCATAAGCTGTAAGTGGAAGGAGGTAAGTAATAATGATTAGAACTCAAGTTTATATTTCAGAGAGAACTCACTTCCTTCTAAAAAGGATAGCTGAGCAGAAAAAGACAACCCTTTCTAAATTAGTAAGGGAATATCTTGAAAAAGGAGTCAGCGTTGATAGAAAGTTATTACGGCGTTCACTGAGTAGTTTAATAGGAATTATAAAAGGTGGGCCTAAAAACCTATCAGAAAAGATGTGGGAAGCATGATTGATCCAATCGACATTGTTATCTTAACTTGGAACCGAAGGGCAATGACGGAGAAGTGTCTGACCTATTTAAACAATCGGACAAAGTATCCGCATCGCATCTTCGTGGTTGACAACCACTCTACTGATGGCACTGACGAGCTTTTAAGGTCGTTCGAGAAGAAGGGCAAGATCTTTCACTGGGTACGGATGAGCAAGAATGTCGGTGTCCACATGGGCTGGAATGTCGGCCTATCGTTACCAATGAGTGAGCACTACATCACCGCCGATAATGACCTTTATGTCCCCGACCACGACCCCGACTGGCTGGAACAACTGGTCAGTCTAGCCAAAGCCAACCCAGATTACGGAGCAATCGCTCTCCAGCCTCACACTTTCTTAGGTTCTTCTATGCCTGAGCCAAACAAGAATGGACTGATTGAATACCCCCATTGCGGAGCAGTATTCCGGATAATGAAAACAGAGAACGTCCGCAAGGTGGGCGGCTGGCGGCACACCTACGACAGCAAGCGGAACGACGAAGAAAGATTTATCTGCGGGAAAATACGTAATATGCTCGGACTCAAGACTGGCTATGTTGACAAATTAAAGTGTTGGCACGACTTTGGGGCTGACGACAACTGGGGCTATGACAAGATCAAGCCCCACGATCACGGGCATAGGATTCCTGGGGAAGAGATTTGGCCTACCCCGAATATGTTAAACAAGATTGAACTATACGATAAAAAAACATGGGAACTAAAACAATAAAAGAGTTCTACCAGAAACAGGAAGACATCGGCTTGACCGGCTGGATTAGTTTAGAAGAGGCCAGGTTCTTAAAAGAGCAAGCTGAGAAACTTAATCCTGGTGATGTTTACCTTGAGATTGGTGTGGCTTATGGGCGGAGTTTATCAATCGTTGCTAAGTATGCTTTCACCAAAGAGGTTTATGGGGTTGATATCCTTAACTGGAAAGAGAGAGAGGATAACCTGAAGAAATTAAAAGTGAAAGCTAACTTTATTGAGGGCAACTCCCAGGCTCTTGCCCTCACTTGGAAGAAGCCGATTGACCTATTATTTATTGACGGCGATCACACCTATGAAGGAGTAGTGAAGGACATTGACTCATGGCTACCGAAGGTCAAAGACGGAGGAATGGTTATGTTCCACGACTATTGTGAGCGAGAACCAGGGGTAATGCAGGCGGTACAATTCATTCAGGGCCACTATCGGAAGTCTGGGATCGTCGGAACTATTTACTGGTTTACTAAAGATGACTAAATCGTACTGGGAAACATTTTCGGGAGCTTACCAAATGGGGCCGCAGAAGCACCGCCTCTTCCTGTTAAAGAAACTGAAAGAGAGAAGAGTTAAGAGTATTTTAGATGTCGGCTGCGGGACTGGTTGCTTGTGGGACCTGATTGACTGGCAGGTGGTCTACAAGGGGGTAGATTACTCCCACGCCATGATTAAGACTTGTAAAAAAACATTTCCTGAAGTAATCTGGCAGGTACAAGATGCTCGTCATCTCGATGAAGAAGATAACTCGTGGGAAGCAGTCGTTTTAATGCACTGCCTCGACCATCTTGACAACTACCAAGCGGCGATTAAGGAAGCAGCAAGGGTGGCTAGGAAATATGTATTTATCATTCTTTGGCGACCTCTGCTGGAAAAAGGGACTAACTTAAACAGCGTCAACACGATGCACAAGAAGCCTGGCGAGAAACCATGGAACGACACCCACTTACAGGAATATTCTGCTAAAGTATTACTCAAAGAGTTTAAGAAAAATAAACTTAAACTAGTGCGAGGCTACTCAGGCAATGAGATCAACGACAAGGGCAGTTACAATACTATGTTTATCTTAAAGAAATGAATGAACTTGGAATAATAATAATCTTACTTGTTTTACTTGTAATAGCAACTTATGACTATATTCGATTTAAAAAACTGTTAAAAAGAATGAAAGATAATAACGAGCCGCTAAGTCTTTCGGAGGCTTTTGATAAGCGGATATCTGATTTATTTAAAGAAAGCTACAGGCAGGAATCTCAAATTTTTAAAGATATCTTCAAAGTAAAATGAGTCCGAAACACAACACCACCATCATTATTCCACACCTCGGCAAGAGCGAGGAGTCAAAGTACGCCTTAAAGCAATGCGTCGATTCTTTAAAGATGACCTGCGATCTGCCGGTAATTTTGGCGGCTAACGGAGGCTATGCCAAGGGAGACATCAACATTAAAGAGCAGGGCCAGTGCAAGGCAGTAAATGAGGCGGTTAAGCAAACCAACGACAGCTGGTTGTTCGTTACCAATGACGACATGGTTTATCCGCCTGGCTGGTGGGAAAAACTAAGTAATTTTGTTAAGTATAATCCTAAAATTAAGTGCGTTTCCCCAAACCTGTGTGAGCCACGGCCAGGTGCACCACCTTTTAAAACTTACTTTTGCGGAGGGGCGGGTGGAGATTTTAATAAGGAAAAGTTCTATGCTTATGCCGAGTTCTTCCAAGACTTCCGGCTTAAAGAGGGCTTTAATCTCCCCTTTCTAATTACCCGTGAGCTTTGGGAAAAGATTGAAGGCTACGACGAAAACTACGACCCATGGGGAAGCAATGGCGACAGCGACCTACAAACCAAGATTTACTTAGCCGGAGAAAAGACCTGGCGGTATTACAACGTCTTAATCTATCACTTCAGTCAGACATCAGGCACTTTCCACCCCGACCAAAGAAAATACTGGCAGGAAAATTGGGACTACTTCATTAAAAAGTGGGGCTTCCCCCGACAGGGCGACGACCAGAAGATTTGGTACAGCAAGGAATTAATTGATTACGAGAAGTTAATTTACAAACCAAAATGGGCGAAACTAAAATAAATTTCATCGGGAACTTCGGCTCAGGCTATGTCGGCGAAGTCGCTGACGAGACTCACCTGGCTGATAATCTGGAGAAATTAGGCTGTAAAGTCAGGCGGGTACCGAGAGATATCTGGAAAGCCTACTGCGACGGGGAATGGAGCAAAGACTGGAAGAAGAAACTGCCGATAGAGGCCGACTTCTCAATTATTGCCAAATGGCACCACTTCAACAAGAAAGACTATGTCCAGATTCTTCAGCACCGCTTTAAAAGCAAAGTCTTTTACTGGGTGTGGGATTATATGTGGGACTATCCCGCCACCCACCCGATAGACTGGCATCAGTGTATGGCCGAAACCGCCGATTTCCTTTTGACTAATGAGGGCGGGCTGATCCCCTCCTATCAGAAGCTAGGGATCAACGCTTATTATTTTCCCTTTGACTGTGCTGACGAGAAGATCAGGCGGTTTCCCTACGAACCCACTAAGGATGTCATTTTTACCGGCTCATATCTTGGTCAGGGTGATCGGGTTGAGTGGCTAAAGATTATCAATAAAGAAATCCCCGTAAAGATTTATAGCTGGAACCACGAAGAGTGGAAAAAGGATGGCTTCGAAGCCCATCCAGCGGTGTATGGGGAAGAATTTAACCGGCTGGTAGCTGAATCAAAAATCTGTTTACAATTCTCAGTCAACGACCACTGCTGGGGGTACTGGAGTAATCGGGTCGGCAAGGTTTTATTGGCGGGCGGGTTCTTATTGGCCCGCTACGCCCCAGGCATGGAGATTTTCTTGAAAGACGGGGCTGATTATTTCCACTCTCCAGAAGAGGCAATCAGTAAGATAAAGCATCACCTTTCAGACGACAGAATATCGCGCAAGATAAGAGAACGGGGAAGATTCCTGGGCGAAGCCCACTTTTCTTCACTCCAGCGCTGTAAAGAACTACTTATTTTATTGAAAAGTTATGAAAAAAAATAAGCCGCTTACCTCGATCATCATGCCCGCCTATGATGTTACAGATATCAGCCGCGCCCTTACAAGGGCAGCATTGTTCCTGATTTTCAAATACACCGACGAGGCTGACTACGAACTGCTTTTCATGGACACTATCCCGCCTGGAAGCAAAGAACACAGCCTCTTTGATACTTATAATGTCCTTCAGCTCGGCGAAAGGGAAGATCGCCAATGGATCAAATTGTATTGCGACAAGGAAGAAAACCCTGGCCCATACGCCATGTATAACCGCGGGGCAAAACTCGCTAGGGGTGATTACTTATGCTTTATCCATACCGATATCCTTGTTGAGGACAATTGGCTGAAAAACCTGCGCTACTACCTTGATGGGGGACATTGCTCGGCAGTCATGCCCGACCAGAGAAACCACTGCCGAGAAGATATCCTCTACTACCAACAGGCAGACTATTTGGATAGCAGAGTACTGAACGAAACCCTGCGCGAGGCAGGATTGATCATGATGACCAGAAAAGCATTTGAAGATGTCGGCGGTTGGCCAGAAGATATCCGCATCTACTATGGTGAAAAGGTAATGTACCCACGGCTTACAGGAACCAAAAACAAGCTGATTTGTACAGCTAAATGCCAGATCCACCATGTTGCCATGGTTAACTACAAAAGCCGCGTAGCCAACGACTATGACAATCTGCTTAATGATAAGAATATCAGCGGCGCGGCAATTAAAGAGTACGACGAAGGAAGGAGAAAATGAAAACCTGTCGGATTGACGACATCCCATTCGACGACCATAATGATCCTCGCACTTGGAACAGAAAGATTGGGGGAAAATTCAAAGACATTAAAGGCTATCATATTGGCGGCAACTCGGTGGTTGTCCCGCCGGAGATGATGGACGAGAAACTGCCGGAGATAATTAAACACTATCCAAACCTCGACCTTTGTGCCAAGATCAATATCAGGTACATTAACCAGACCTATAACTTAGACAAATATACGATCAAGAATATCGCTTGGCTTAATGGTTTCGGGCCAAGAGTTTATCAGGTATTTGATGTCAAATGCGGCGAACAATTATGCTACCACGCTCACCTAATGGAATACATTCGGGGTTCACACCCCAGCACTAATAAAGCAATCAAACTTTGGGTGAAATACGAAAAGAAATTTGAAAAACACCACATCAAGTTCTTCGGCCGCGATCTATTCCCCTCAAACTTTATCGGCAGGAGGCTGATCGATTATGATGAGTTCTATTTAGGCAATAAAAAGGCCTATGCCCGCCGAGTCAGGCGGGACTATAAGAAACACACCTTTTGGGGCAATCCGGCTTCCCCCTACCAGGATATTCCCATGCTAAGAATCAAGGGGTGCCGGAGTTACGACCGCTTCAGGCTGTTGGGAATGGACAAGCTGGATTTAGAAGGCAAAACAATCCTTGACATTGGTTGTAGCGGTGGACAAGTGTTATTCTGGGCGGCGGAAAGAGGGGCGGCTAGAATTGTTGGCCTGGATACCCCCGCAATCGCCAGGGTTACTTTCGAGTTAGCTAACCTTTACCACTACTTCAACATCGAGACAATCGGGTGCGACTTAAATGAGGACAATATCGTTGAGCTCGTCAAGAAACAGACCGGCCTGGATAAGTTTGACTATGTAGTTATGTTTTCGGTCAACGCCCATATTGGTTTTCACCAGTACATGAAAGACCTTTGTGGCGGAACTCTTTTTCTGGAAACTAACGCCGCCAAAATGCCGGAGGTAGAGAGAGTAGAATATCCAGAAATACTTAAAAAGATGGGCTATACTAAGTTTGAATATAAAGGACAGGTCAATGAATCTGGAGGAAGGAGCTTGTTTAGATGCCAATAACTATCGGCAGAGACACTACCCTAGATGAGGATCACGAGCTGGCTGATATGTTTTACCCGCAGGATGTAAAGATCGGCAAATTCTGTCAAATCGGGCCTAGAGTAGTTTTCTGCGGAGCGATTAACCACATTACCGTTACCCATCCGAAGGCGGTAACTCCCTACTCCTTCGCCTACCACTGGAAGCTGCCCTATTTTGAGTATACCGTCAGCCGCGGCCCCATCAAAATCGGTCATGATGTTTGGATAGGTAGGGATGTCTTTATCCTTGATGGTGTTAAGATCGGCACAGGAGCGACAATCGGAGCGAAATCAGTCGTTGCCAAAAATATCCCCCCCTATGCGGTGGCTACCGGCAATCCGGCAAGGGTCAGGCACTACCGATTTAAACCAGAACAAATTAAAGCTCTATTAAAAATCAAATGGTGGAACTGGTCTAATAAAAGGATCAGGGAAAGGATCGAAGACTTCAAGGATATTGATGTCTTTATCAAAAAGTATGGGCATAAAAATGGGTGACTGCTCCCATATCGGCAAGAACGCCACCTGCTACTTTCCCCAGGAGGTAGTGATTGGCAAGTACTGTGCGATTGCTGAAGAAGTAATCTTTTGCGGAAAAATGAACTACCCCTGGGTTGCCAACCGCAATTCCGTGAACTCTTATCCGCTCGGCGTCCAGTGGGGAGGAGAAACAAACGTTGGCGTCAACCGAGGGAAGATCGAGATCGGCAATGATGTCTGGATTGGCTATCGGGCTACTATCCTTGACGGAGTAAAAATCGGCGACGGGGCAATAGTCGGCCTAGGAGCATTAGTCGCTAAAGATGTTCCGCCTTACGCGGTAGTCGTCGGCAACCCAGCCAGAATTGCTCATTACCGCTTTTCCAATAAGCAGATAGAGTCTCTTTTAAAAATTAAATGGTGGGACTGGGACATAAAAACAATTAAGAAAAGAAGGGAGGATTTTAACAATGTCAATCGTTTCATTGAAAAGTATCGCTGAGTATGCCGATAAATACATCCAGGGAGTATTCAGCATCAACGAGATGGAGTTATTAAAAGAAGAAATTGATAGGCTCAAAGCTGGTGATGTTTTTGTCGAGATCGGCGTGGACGAAGGGCTGTCGTCATTCGCCGCCTTCAAACTAGCCAAGCCAGGGGTGATCAGAATAGGCATTGATATCAACGATCCTGGCGAAGCCTTTACTGAAACTGAGGGGAAAGTTTCCATCGGCAGGAGAGATTTCTTCCAGCAGGAAAAGATGGTTGGTTTAGGGATCAATGGCTTCTTTGTCCACGGAGACGCTAATATGTTTGCCAAGCTGTTCCATGAACCATTCGTCAATCTCTTGTTCATCGATGGCTTCCACGGGTATGATGATGTCAAGAAGAACGTCGATAACTGGCTGCCACTGGTTAAAAAGGGCGGGACGATCCTGTTCCATGATTATTTAGACCCCAACTCCGATGGGGTTAAGCCGGTGGTTGACGAAACCTTCGGCGATAAAGCCGAGATTATCGGGGAGATGGCGAGGGTAAAACTACCATGAAAAAGATCCTTTTTATCAGACACACACCAACCCAATGCCCGTGGTATGTCGAAAACCACATCGAGTACATCATCCGCTACTTGGGAAATAAGTATAATTTTGATTTGGCGATGGCGTCGGAGACGATCAATGACGGCTTTCACCGCAACCCCAATGATTATGATTTGCTCGTTCCCTTACTAACCACCCACACCCACATGGAGAACCCCGAAAAGTTCTATCACAAGATGGCAGGGATTGTGTACGAACCAGGTGAGGTGGGAATGATTAAGGGGGTTTGTTACGCCTCGACTAACCCGATCACCGACCAGCGTTTAGAAGAAATGAAACTGCCCTATGTCAAAACCCGCTTTGGAATCGACACCAACTTATTCAGACCCTATAATCTTTTTAAAGGGGATAGTGATTTAATAGTGGGGGTTGTCGGCAAGTGCCATAGTCCGAGAAAATTGTTCAAGGATTTGGTATTGCCCTTGGCCGGCCTGGAGGGCATCAAAGTAAAAGTCTACTCCCAGCAACCATTGCCGGAAAAAGAACTGGAGTACTGCGGGGGAGAGAAGTTTGTCGAGTGTTTGGCGGGCGGGAATAAGTCTTGGATAGGGATGCCGAACATTTACAATAGCATCGATGTTCTTCTTGAGACTGACTGCGACCTTAGTGTCAGTTTCCCGACCTTAGAGGCAGCAGCCTGTGCCGCACCAGTAATCTGTACCCCAGGGGGTCTTAGCGGCTATTTAAAAGACGCAGGCGTAGCGATAGAGCTACTCCCCGAAGGAATGGACATTAACGATTTCCGCAATTGGGCATACGACAATCCCAAGAAACTATCTGATAAAATAAGGGAGGCGGTTATTTATTTGCGTGACCACCCTGAAAAGAGGAAGGCAATGGGAAGAAGCGGAATTCAGGAGGTCGTCCTCCATTGGCAGTGGAGCTGGACAATCAGCGGGTGGGACGAATTTCTTACGAAAGCACTGGAGTTAGCAAAATGAAAGAGCAAGAACAACCACAAAGAGAAGTCCTCTGGGAAGGCAAAAGAATCAGGTTGGCAACACTAACCCATGATCGCATCCATGAGCTTAGGGAATACCGCAATTTGCCTAAGATGAGAAGGTGGCTTAATTATGGAAAAGAGATCAGCGAAGAACAGCAAGAGCAGTGGTTTGCTGGACTCATTGGTGATAGAAGCAGGATAGTTTTGGCCGATGAAGACCGCGCCGGAAACTTTATAGGCTTATCTTCCGGCTCACAATGGGATCATGATAACCGATCAATAGTCACCACTCAAATTATTTTCCCGCCTTATTGGAACATGGGCTACGGGCGGGAATGTCTCGGTAATTTCACTATGTTTCTTTTAGAAAAATGCGACATCCATCGGGCATGGTTCTTGGTCACTCCAGACAACATTTCTGCCTTTAAGATGGACTTGGCGCTGGGCTTTCAGGTTGAAGGAGTCCAAAAAGACGCTTTATTTAGAGACGACCGTTACTACGACTGCGTAATGATGGCCGCCATTAAAGGAGAATGGGAGTACCATGAGTAAAGAATACAACTTGTTCTATCCGTATATTCCAGAGGAGGCCAAGAAAAGGGCTAGAGAAACCCTGGACAGCCGGTGGATCGGCCAAGGCCCGCAGGTAGATGAATTCGAGTGGTTTTTTGAGAAACAGATTTCGGGTGAGCACAGGGCGATCGCAGTCAATTCAGGCACTTCGGCTCTCCACCTGGCTTACATTTTGGCGGGGATACATGACGGCGACGAAGTAATCTGCCCTGTCTTTTCCTGCTCAGCCACAATGACACCCCTTCTCTACCAACGGGCAAAGGCTGTCTTCGCCGACATTGAGCCGGATAGTTTGAATATTGATGTTGATTCGGTTGCCAGCCTGATGAGTGATAGAACCGCAGCGATTGTCGGTGTCCATTATGGGGGTTTTCCTTGTGACTTAGAAAGACTCCAAGACATTGCCGATCACTGGGGCGTGCCGATTATTGAAGACGCTGCCCAAGCAATTGGGGCAACCCATAATGGCGTTAAGATCGGCCAAACATCAGACTTTGCTGCCTTCTCTTTTCAAGCAGTGAAGATCTTAACCACCGCTGACGGGGGAATGCTCACGATTAAAGACGCGTCGCTAGAAGAAAAAGCCAAACGGATCCGCTGGTTCGGGATTGACCGCAAGGCTAAATTCGCTGACCGGTGGAAGAAAGACATCTCCGAAGTGGGGTACAAGTACCAGATGACCGATATCTCCGCCGCCATGGGAATTGAGGGGATGAAAGTCCTTGACCAAACCCTCGCCCATTACAAGGAAATGTTTGACGCCTATCGGGAAGGACTGCAAGGGGTTGCAGGGATTAAACTGATCCAGGAAAAGCCCTACGCCGTCCCTTCTTATTGGTTAGCGACAGTAATCGTTGAGCGCAGAGATGATTTAAAAAGAAAACTCGCCGAGTACCACATTGAGTCCGACCCCACCCATTATCGGTGCGACCGCTACTCGATCTTTGGGGGGAAAGTAGACCACTGCCCGAACATGGACGCAATCGAAGATAAGTATTTGCTTTTGCCGATGCACTACCACATCAGCACAGAAGACATCAGGCATATCTGTAACGTCATCAGAGGAGGCTGGTAATGATCACGGCTATTATTCTTGCCCATTACAAAGAACGAGAAAAGAATTTAAGTATAATTGTCGACCAACTGCTAGCTGGTTCAGTCAAACCCAGCCAAATTGTTATCTTTATTGATAACCCTGAGATCAAGTACCAAGATGACAGGGCAACGATTGTCACCTCAACCACTTCCTTCCTGCCCAAGATCCGCTTCGCCCTTGGAAGTTATTTTGATACCAAGTACTGCTTCTTTATTGATGACGACCTTGTTGTTAAGCCAAGAACCTTAGAAAACTTCATGGACTATGCCAGCGAAAACAAAATCCTCGGCTTAGAGGGAAGCATTTTGGGCAATACTCCCAACCCCTATGCTGACGACGAGTGTATCAACCGCGGCCAATTCAAAGTGCCTGGCGAAGTTGACATCATTATCCGAACCTACTTTGTCCCGACCAAGTTGATCACCGCTGGGCTCAGGCTCCAGGCCATGTATCCAGAACTACCACGGGTCTCACTTGACGACGTCTACCTCTGCCTGGGAAACAAGTATCTCAACAATAAGAAAAACATTGTTATTCCCGTGGAGGGCGACAGCAACCTGGGCGAGCTTTTTGATGGTGGCGTTGGACAATCAAGAGAGGGAATACATTACGAGAACCGCAACAAGGTCTGCCGGTTCTTAATGGACAGGTATGAGTAAGGAAGTAATCGTCGAATCGTTTGAAAAGGTAAGGGCGGCGCGGGAAGCAGACCCAAGGCTGACCGCAAAACAGGCAATCGACATTATTAAGAAAGTAATTGTGGAAAGGGGGGTATTAGATGAGCGTCCCGTTCGGAACAAAGGCGGACTACCTAAGTAATTGCGTGTTCGACCTGGATGATTTCTACTTCCAGCATGACCGCAATGCCCTGTCAGAGCTGTTCTACTTAAAGACACTCTATCCGAAGATGAAAGTAACTCTTTTCACCGTTCCCAACCACGCCGACTCTCCCTTTAAAGAGATGAGGCGGTTTATCGAGCTGGTCAGGCCACATTCTAGTTGGATCCAGCTAGCCTGTCATGGCTGGACACATGATACCCCGATTGAGGCGAAAGAGTGGGACGAAGATAAAACCAGGGAGGTCTTAGATGGGTGGGAATCGCTGCGGGCCTTTGACCGTGACCCCCTTGTCAGGCGAGGGTTCAAAGCCCCTGGCTGGCAAATTAGCGAAGCAACCTATCGAGTGCTAGTCGAGCGTGATTACTGGGTAGCCGACCATACTTACAATGAGGAGCGTCGCCCGACTAGTTTAAAGTCTTACACTCTTGCCCATCCCTGGTGTTTCCACGGACATACTTGGGATTTACCGAACGACAACCCTACCTATCAGAACGGGATCAGGCAGTTATTCCAAGTCCATAAGTTGCCCTGGGATCAAAGCACTAACTTTCATTTCGTTTCGGAGGTAGTAGAATGAGAAAGACAATCATTGTTAGCGGAGTCATCCATAGCGGGACAACAATGGTCGCTGGGGTTTTACAGATCCTTGGCGTGCCGATGGTCGGCGAGTGGTTCCGGCCAACTGCTTTGGAAGATTCTGATGTTTACAAAAACTTCCAGATCAGGAAGGACTTTGAGCCAGTGGTTAAGGCCCGCAATGAAAAACACAAAGTTTGGGGATTTAAAGTACCCGAAATCGACTTTGCCCATGCCAACATTCTTGAGCTTTGCCCCAATCCCCACTTCATTATCATGTTCCGCTGTCCGTATGGGGCAACGATCAAGTCCCACGCCATGAACGCAAGCGGAGAAATGCCAATGGTCATCCACAAATCAGAGCGGATGATTTTCAACGCCAATCGGGTTATCGCCCTAAGAGAGCAAGGCCTGCCGGTAATGAAGACATCCTATGAAAAGGCAATTTTAGATAAAGAGAAATTCTTAAATGAGCTTATTTATTTCTGCGGCCTAGAACCGACGCTTGAGCAATACTGCTGGGCAGCCAATCATATCCAGCCTGGTGTCGGCAATAAGCGCAATCTAAGGGAGGTTTTACCACCATGGACATCCAATCGACCTTCATTTTCAACCCCGTAAGAAATGATTTCTTGGGCAGGGCGATTGAAACCCTGTATAAATATACCGACATGACTAACAATAAAGTCATTGTCGTTGACCAAACTAAGTCAGGCTGGATCGGCCGAATACCAGAAAAAGTCCACCTTTGGCTGACTCCTCACAGAAATTTAGGGTTCGCCAAGTCGCACAATGAAGGGATTCTTCACGCCCTCCATTGGGGAAGTAAGTATATTGTTTGTGCCAATGACGACATTGAATTTATCAATAAGGCGTGGTGGCAGGGAGTGCTAGATACTTTTGCGATGGAAGACAAGATCATGGCGGTCAACCCAGAGAGTCCGCGCATACCTTTATGGGGTTATGGCCGACCCCACGGAGAATATGTCGACATCTTAAAGCATAAGAAAGAATATACCCAAGAGGACTACGACTACCTTTTGGCCGGTGATTTTAAAGATTGGCAAGATGTGGGGGAACTGAAGTCGCAGGAACCTGTCCTTCCTGCGTCTTTCCCCCTGAAAAAAGAAGGGGTCTGTGATGCGGTGGCGATGTGGCTGACCTGTTTTAAGAGAGAATGTTTTGAACGATTTGGCTTATTTGATGAACGATTTTACCCAGGAGGGGGAGAAGATTATGACTATGACGCTAGAGTTTATCGTGAGGGAGGCAGGCTCGTCGGCACAACTAAGAGCTGGGCTTGGCATTGGTGGGGCGGCTCTAAAGATACTGTTGGCAAGCTCGACGCTAATATTGATAAAGAACTTTGCTGGCAGGATAATTCCTATCTTTGGCCGAAAGAAAGGAACGAGGGCAAACAGATGGATCCCTGGGGCAAAGTCAATGGCCGACCAATGTACCGTCGCCCTGAAATCGGCGTAGTCGAGATATAAGTAAATTCTTCTATTTTTCTGGCG
>Ga0272441_10002691_pt1 | contig 35514 bp, 29 predicted proteins | sample SSMProp6N_FD_193582 | JGI IMG/M metagenome (GOLD analysis project Ga0272441, IMG submission 193582) | Marine sediment archaeal communities from Little Sippewissett salt marsh, Falmouth, MA, United States - SSM-Prop-6N | ecosystem: Environmental > Aquatic > Marine > Wetlands > Sediment ...
AAACCAGGATTATTTGTAGCAGTACTGTAAGGACTTCTACCTGTATGATAAGTATCGTGGCATTTCATAGGCCAAGGTGAATCCATCGGGGGACTTCCAGAGATATCCTGTGAACCTTTGTTGGATATTACAGAAAAATCTGATGCAATAGCATCATTTGGATGAGTCTCAACATTGCATTTCTTATAATAAGAACCTAGAGAGGCACTCTCTTCACCATAACAAAAGAACTGCAAATCGTCCTGATCTATTTTTTCAGTTGTAGAGTATTCATGATAGCCGATGGTCATAGCAGGCAGTAGTGAAAAAACCATGAGAAAGAGAATACCAATGACAAGACCTTTTTGTACCATTTTGCTTTCCCCCTTATCATTTCAATAGATATGTATCTCATATAAAACTTTTTAGCACTATATCTTCATCATCAGCTTGAAAATAAATTAAAAGCTTACTATCCTTTATCTCTGTTCAAAATGTAACACCTAGTCACTCCCAACTTTTGTTTTATCCCTCTAAGAAGTGGTAAAAAAATCTAAAAAAGAACTCTCCTATCGTTTACGTTCACAATCTGCTGCTTCCACCTTCGTACTATATAAAACCGTGTTCAATCTGTGCTGCCTAGCTTATGTTCAAAATGTAACTCCTGAACCATGCTTAATGTTATCTATCCTGTCAGCCAGTGGCAGTTGGTCTTGTTTGAAATCAACACTTTGTAAGCAATGGTAGCTATCGTGTCAATACAGCCTTCAGAGATCCATATGGCAGCATTCTCTAGTGTGATGACGAAACCTATCTGGCCGCTTGGTATGAGTTCAATGTAGAATAATTATCAAGCTATTTTAGAGCATGAATAATATCCCTTAAAAGAATGAGGTTAAAAAAAGAAAACGGATTGTTATTTAAAGTTAATCATATCGTTAGTCTAGAACTATTTCATATGTTCTTTTCGGATTTTCGACATGTATTTGGTAGGCTTGTTTCTCAGATAAAACACCCTCTTTTAATAATTGCTTGGTTACTTTTGGAATGGTTTTAGGACCGAGAACTGCACCGGGTCGTTTCAAATCATCAATATAATCTGTTTCCATTAAAAAACGAGTTCCTTTTTGAAGTGCCTCGACAATATTTTTTTTACTTGCAAGAACTGATGGCATCAATCCAAAATTTTCATCATGAAGAATAAGTGGAGGTGAAAAATGTTTGACAATTTTTTCAGCTTTGAGACCTACTTGTTGACCCATTAGTACCAATTCCTTACATTGGTTTGGAGTGGTGCTTTCAGTATGTAGAACAACAGGTGCTCCTACATCTACTGCCTTTGTCATTCCATATTGAAGAATTTCATTGGAATCATCAAATATTTGTTGAGAAACGGGAAAGTGTGGTCTACCAATCTCACCGATAGCAATACACTTGTTCTCTTGACAGAGTTCTGCTGCTTGATCCATCCCCTTTTTCATGATGTCAATGGCAGTAGTTCTTCCAAATACCTCAGATAATTGGATTAGATCAACAGGGTAGGGCCCTACTGTTACAAACAGAGATATATCCACTTGAGCGTGAATATCCTCAACCATTTTCAGTGTTTCATGATAGGCAGGAAGATAACTTCGTTCTTGTATTACAAGAGATGTCATAGGATATTGACAAAGAACACAATGTGTTCCTCCTGCTTGTTTGAAGTCTTTTATTGCATCAATAAATCTACCATCTCTTCGTAGATGGAGATGATCATCAAATATAATCATGTATGATCCTTACAAGAGGAACGAAGAATTTATATTAAAAACCATCTTCTTGAAGTTTCTTTCCTCCAACAACTTCCAAAACACTCCGAGCAAACATCCACCCAAAATATCCCATAAAAAAGGTAAAAAAGCCACTAACACTGTAGACAACGATATTTCTTATTTGCTCGTCTCCTCCTTGTATTATAAGAAATAAAATACTGACACTTATGTAGGCAAAAATAATCACAAAAATCCATTTCACCATTCGCATTGTTACTTTTATAGTAGTAAAAGGAAGTTCTTCAAAATCTATCTTTTTATTTTTTAAGCAATTTGAAATGCCATTTTTCTTAAAATTTCTTGATAGCACGGTCTTTCTGACTTTTTTTACTGCCACTTTTTCCCTCCTAGCAAAAGTGATTTATGCGATCCCAAACTAGAAATTGAACTGGCCTTTAAAAAGTTATTTTGCAGATAGATATGCACATACTATGCAACTCATTATTTCAATGAATATGCAACTTTTTATGCAGGTCAATGTCAAAGAATTTATGCATCTGCAATAATGCTTACGACATCACCATCTTGTAATTGATGATCTGCTCCAATGACTCGATGGGTTCGTGCATCAATAGCCCGTATGAAATGATCTCCAAGATCTGAATGGACTTTATAGGCTAGATCTTTTGCAGTAGAACCCCTTGGTACAAGATGGGCATCAGGAAGAATACGTCCTTCTTTATCAGTGAGATGATGATCATCTTCTACAGGATAGACAACAATAAGATCTAATAATTTAACAGCTTCATCTATACAACGTTGAATACCTGTTGATCCGTATTTCTCTAATACGTGACTTTTGATATAATTTAAGGCCTCTCTTTGTTGTTTTGACATCGTCTCTGTATCAAGTAGTTGAAAGTTGTTGCTCCCGGGAGTATATGTAAGAATACCTTTCTCAGCTGCATGACACAGTGCTAGTTCACTTTCTGCACTTGTGGGTATAACGATGTAATTGGAAACGTTATCCATTTTTTCCATTAGATTTTCAGGGGCTTTATCACATTTATTAAAGGCAATGATCATAGGTTTACTTGTCATTCTCACCTTTTCAGTCAGTCGCATAATTTCATCGTCAGACCACTGAGAAGGTTTCGAAGAATCAATGGTAAGCTCTCGTAATGCATTAAAAATATGTTCCTCTTTTATTCCGAGACCAGTCAATTTTTCTGAAAGCATTCTTTCAATTTTTTTTCCTTCCAGCTCACTTTGTCGAGCTATCTTTTCCCAACTTTTTTTCACAATACCAAAAAGCCAATAGGTAATTTCTTTTTCTAAAAAGGAAATATCTTGAAGAGGATCATAAGAACCAAGTTCACAGGGATTGCCTTCTTCGTCAGTACTACCAGAGGCATCGACAATATGAATAAGAGCATGAGCTTGTCGAAGATCATCTAGAAATTTATTCCCCAAACCCTTTCCTTTATGAGCATCAGGAACTAGACCTGCAACATCAATAGCTTCAATTGGAACAAATCGAATTCCATCAATACATTTTGAATTATGCGGGGTACAAGTTACATGAAAATCTTTACAAGGACAAGGTTTTCGAATATACATTACTCCTCTATTTGCATCAATGGTGGTAAAAGGATAATTTGCAATTTCTGCATGAGCTTCGGTTGCTGCATTAAAAAATGTTGATTTTCCTACGTTTGGTTTACCAACAATGCCTAACTGCATTACTTCTACTCCAACATTTCTTTAACATCATCCACAACATCAATATTGCTTTCAAACCGTTTGACTTTTTCACTTGCTCTCTGTTGTGATGAATCAAGAAAAGAGGTGCCCTGTTCAGCAAGTAAGGTACCTTGAACGGTTGTAGTTTTTGATAAAAAGATTCTATTTCCGGAGACATTCCCAACAATATAAGATTTCTCTCCGATATTGACATCTCCCTTACAATCAATATTCCCATGGACTTTTACTTCCTTTCCACAATAGACACTTCCAGTGGAAGTCAAGGAACCGTGAATGTCAGACTGATCATCAACAAAAATATCTCCTTTAATTTCAAAATTGCCTAATATTTTACACTGTTTCCCAATTCGAAGGCTAGTTTCAACCTTTGATTTAGTAATACCAATAATCGAATTATTGGGAATATAAAGAAACGATTCTGAAATGGGAATAGTTCCTCCATTATTTTGCTCTAACTCTTCAAGAAGTCTTTCAATTTCTTCACTCCGTCCCATTTTTAAAAGTTGGAGAAGATATATAAAAATATATATGATAACAGGTATCGGGCTTCGAATATTTATCCAACCTTTTGCTTCAAATCCTTTCTCTATTTCAACACTATCGCCTACGTCAAGATCTCCTTTCAAAGACAATTTTCCTTTTACTTTTACTTTCTCTCCAAGGTAAACATTTCCTTTACTCCAAACATCTCCATCAATATTTGAAAAAATATCTACACGGATATCATCTGTTGCTTGTAATTTTCCACTTGCAATTACGTGCTCTCCAATAAAAATTCTTCCCTCAGTTTCGAGGCCAAATTGAAGCATTGATCTATCGCCAACTACAACATCGCCTTTGACTGCAATAATACGTTCTTTAAAAACGGTCTTATCTGGAATCACCAATGTTTTTCGATCGAATGTCATTACTAAAGTCGTATCATATAACTAGTTATAAACTCAACGGCAAAAGTATCTTAAGAAAGATTGATATATGAATCTATTATATTCCTTCAAACCTAAAGCTATGAAACTATATAAGTCAATTTGATATAATAAATTTTTATAAAATATGGTGACAACTCTGGCAGAAGATAAAAAAGTAACTCAAAAAAACAAGAAAGAAAAATTACCAAAAATTCAGGATTGGATTAAAAACATTAAATTTAAAACTACAAAAGAAATTAAAGTGCCAGAGAAATTAATTGATCAAGTTATTGGACAGGATAAAACAGTTGGTATTGTAAAAAAGGCTGCTGAACAGAAACGTCATATTATGCTTATCGGTGATCCTGGAACCGGAAAATCAATGGTTGCCAGAGCAATGACTGAATTTTTACCAAAGGGAGAATTAGAAGACATTATATCGTATCCCAATAACGACGATACTAATACGCCTCACATACGTGTTGTTCCTGCAGGAAAAGCAAACGAAATTGTCAAAGGACAAAGAGAAGAGGCTAAGAAAAAGGTAGAACAACAAAATAGTCTTATTCTTACAATTGTTATTATGATTGTTGCTTTCTCCCTTTTTGGCGCTTATTATTGGGGTGAGCCGACCTTTGCTATTTTTGGGATTATCGCTGCTGTTATGATATATATCATTGCAGCACGTGGTGGCCTCAATCAGAGAAGAGAGCTGCAACAAGTCCCAAAGATACTTGTCGCTCATGAAAAGGATGATAACCCTCCCTTTATTGATGCTACCGCAGCCCATTCAGGAGCATTACTAGGAGATGTTCGTCATGATCCGTTTCAATCTGCTGGTCTAGAAACACCCCCACACCAACTCGTTGAGGCTGGTGCCATACATCGGGCCCATAAAGGAGTATTATATATCGATGAAATCAATACGTTAAGTCTTCCATCTCAACAACATCTTCTGACTGCTATTCAAGAAAAGAAATTTCAAATAACGGGACAATCAGAAAGAAGTTTTGGCGCAATGGTAAAAACTGAACCTGTTTCCTGTGACTTTATTTTAGTATCTGCCGGTAACATTGATGCTTTACGAGGAATGCATCCAGCATTACGATCAAGAATACGGGGATATGGTTATGAAATCTATATGAACAGTATCATGGATGATACTCATGAAAACAGAGATAAACTTATTCGTTTTGTCGCTCAAGAAGTGAAAAAAGATGAAAAAATTTCTCATTTTGACAAACAAGCAGTTGCTGAGATTATTCACGAAGCTCAGAGAAGGGCAGGACGTAAAGGAAAACTTTCGCTTAGATTAAGGGAGTTGGGTGGATTAATTCGAGTAGCAGGAGATATTGCCTTTGAAAAAGGTGACAAAATAGTAACACAACACCATGTCATTGAAGCAAAAAATATTGCACGGTCTTTGGAACAACAAGTCGCTGATAGAGCGCTAGAATCCCAGAAATCCTATCGATCCTTTAGAACGTCTGGACGTGAGATCGGGGCGGTCAACGGTCTTGCAGTTCATTCAGCAGATCCTTCTATGAGTGAGTTTTCGGGATTAGTTTTACCCATTGTAGCAGAAGTAACACCTGCTGGCTCACAATCAGAAGGGAAAGTAATTGCAACTGGAAAACTTGGAGAAATCGCCAAAGAATCGGTACAGAATATTTCAGCCATCATTAAGAAATACATGGGAAAAGATATTTCAAAACATGATATTCATATTCAATTCATTGGTACCTATGAAGGTGTGGAAGGTGATTCTGCTAGTATTTCTCTTCTCACTGCAGTCATTTCTGCAATGGAAAATGTCTATGTGCGTCAAGATGTTGCAATGACGGGATCCATAAGTATTCGGGGGACTGTACTTCCTATTGGGGGAGTAACAGCCAAAATTGAGGCTGCATCAGAAGCAGGTATAAAAACAGTATTAATACCAAAAGCAAATCTTAATGATGTTCTTATTGAAGATAAATATAAAGAAAAAGTAGAAATTATACCTGTTGAAACACTCACTGACGTATTAATGAGTGCATTAGTCGGTGAGGGAAAAGAAGAATTACTGAAAAAATTAAAGTCCATGAGACCGCCAAAAATTATTGGTAAAGTTGAATTAGAATCTGAAAAGAAAAAGACAGAATCTCATCTGAAGTCAGAGAAAAAAGGTCATTTCACCTCTAAATACGAGGAAAAAGAATAAATCTATCTCTCTATTGTAATTACTGATATGAAGGCATTATTTATTGGACGTTTTCAACCTTTCCACAACGGACATTTGAAAATTCTGCAGACATTATCCTCTCAATTCGATGAGGTCATTATTGGTATAGGATCTTCTCAATACAAGAACACCGCTGAGAATCCCTTTTCATTTGAAGAACGAAAGAAAATGATCCAAGCATCATTACAGAAAGAGAAGATACATAATTTTAAAATTCTTGCAATTCCTGATATTCATAATCCACCCCAATGGGTAAATCATGTTCTTTCAATCGTTGCTGATTTTGATATTGTTATATCGAATAATCAACTAACCCAACAGCTGTTTAAAGAAAAAGGATATCACATTAGAGAAACACAGAATTTTGAGAGACATTGTTATTCTGGAGAGGAAATTCGAAAGCGAATAATCCAAAACAAACCATGGGTTGAATTAGTCCCGCCACCAGTTGCTCAAATCTTACAAGAAATTAATGGCATAAAAAGAATTAAAATATTACATAATATTAAATGTTAATATTCTCTCTTTTTGATAATAAGTGTAAAGATATCTTTATATATTGACAAAATAGAAACAATAATAATAAGATCACAGGTGAGGATTTTGAATCAAAAAATCTATGGATATATGGAATTACTAAGACCTTTTACCTTGCTTGCACCCCTTATTGTTTCTAGTTGTGTCATGATTGCTAGTTTAGTTTTTTCTGGTATAACAGAATTATCGGTACTTAATGTTTTTCTGATTGTATTTCCAGCAAGTATGTGTTTTGCTCTTTTAAACGGCGCTTCTAATGCCTTAAATCAAGCAACAGATTACAAAGAAGATGCTATCTCTAAACCCTATCGTCCAATTCCAAAGGGTATTTTCACAGTAAAAGAAGCATTTCATATTTCTTTTATTTTCTATTCAATAGCAATTGTCTTGTCGTTATTCATACATTTCACCTTTAGTTTGTTTATTTTTTGTATTGCCTTGTTTTCCATAACCTATTCATTACCACCTAGAATGAAAAAACATCTTCTAATAAATCAAATATGGGTTGCTCTTTCAAGAGGCTTGCTTGGAATTCTTGCTTCTTGGAGTGTCTTTGGGAATCCCTTTCAACCACTGCCTATAGCTATTGGAAGTATCGCAGCGTTATTTCTTTTTGGTGGTACCGCAACAAAAGATATTCTTGACACGAATGCTGATAGAATCGCAGGGACCAAAACCTTGGTAAACGTCTATGGGTTACAGAAAGCTGCTAAAATTTCATTATTCTTTATGGGTGGCTCTTTTGGACTAATTCTTCCTCTAATTGCCTTTCATATCATTGATATCTCTTTTCTTCCTCTTTCATGTTTGATTGTACTTAGTGTCATCATCTACTGGTTAATGATCCATAATCGAAAAAATGAAACCTATGAAAATACGTCTTCCTGGACTCTAATGTATGCAACGTATTTTCTTTTTGCACTAGGTTTTGCATTTATTACAATTTTTTCTGCTTAAGATACGTAATTCGAATTTTTTCAAAAAAGATTAAGAACGCAAGAGTGACTGCAAGCATGAGTAAGTAATACCCGCTAGTAAAGCCCCATGTAGAGTGCATTGGAATAACATAAGAATTTACAGTAACATCCAAAATTCCTTCTCCTTGAACATCTCCAATGCTAATTTCAGTTAATTTTGAAGTTCCAATATAAAATAAGGAGAGAACAGAGCAAAGCAAGAGAGCCACTATTAGAGAAAGAAGTATTGTAAGATTATTTTTCTTTATAAATGAAAAGATAATTTCTCCAACTATTAGAAGACATATGGCAGTCAAAAGAAGAATAATTTTTTCAAGAAATTCTATATACAGTTGGGGCATTTCAGCAATATCTGCAGTTGATGAATGATCGTATTCAATTTTTTCAATCATCACTTCAGGATTTAAGTATATTCTGATATCTCGTTTACTCTCTTGACCTTTATTCGAGCCATCTAATCCCCACCATGGTTGCATAATGGCAATTATGACTAAACCAATTATGAGAATATGAATAAAAAGAATCAAGGTTACTTTTTTTAATAGTAAAAGAACAAAGAAGAATCCAAATAAAATAAGTATGGCACTGATAAGAAGTAATGGAAGGATAGAGGATAGTGACGTTACTATCTGAATGGAGGTATCTCGTAGTAATTCTACCTCTTTGGCACCAATAAGTTTACCGTTTTCATATGCATATATCTTATACTTTGCAGGAGGAAGTGTAAATGAATGATCATTTGTCGTTAAAACATTTTTTTCTTGTCTTTGTACCACAAATTCTATATTGTTATCAGCAAGATTATTTCCTCTAGCATCAAAAAGGTCAACATTAATATCAGCAGAAGCTGAAAAAATAAAGTTTAATCTGTCGCCATCATGAGGTATATGGAGAGAGTACTCATCATAATAGCTTGAATAGGATATTTTTAAAACATAATCTCTTGAAGGAACTCTACTAAAAAGATAGATGCCTGGTTGGATTTCTTCTGGAGTTAACTGTATAGAACTATTTTGTTCCATGATTTCTAAGAAAGGTGTTACCTCCACTCCGGGTGGGAAACCAAGGATGTCCTTCAAATCAATAGTAAGATCATACAATTCTAATTCAAATTGTTTTTCAATATTTCTAAAAGTTGTTTGAATTTCTTCATTTACTATCAAAAAATCATGATAATAGGCTTGTAAGATATATGGTTCTCTAAGATTTAATGGAATTTCTAGGAGGGCAGATCCAGTCTCATCAGTGTTTTCTTGGGTAAGGATAACATCTTCCTTATTTCTTAGAAGAAAGGAAATATCTTCAATGGGATCGCCATGCTGATCTTGAAAAGTAATTTTGATCTGTCGTTGCCACGTACAAAAAATATGAATCTTTTTTGTTCTATCTAATGCCAATGAATCAACGCCATTGAAATACGACGTTTCATTGCCAATTCTAAAAAATACTTTAATAAGATATTCTCCTTCAGGAATATCGTGAAATATTTTGTAAGAACGTAACATCAATGGTCGGAAAAAGAACGATCTATTGGTTGGAGCAGATATTAGTAAATTCCCATCCTTATAAAGATCAATCCACATGACTGGGAAAAGACCACCTGTTCTATTTGAGAGCAAGGGAAAGGAAAATCTCGTTCCACCAAAATGGGTGATTATCCCCAGATCATACTTTTTTTGTTGTGTTTCAAATGAAGGATCTTCAATTTGATGGCGATGCTTTACCAATTCTTGATATAGGTGTGACTCTTGGTGGGCTGCTTCATACCCTCCCTCCAATGAGGAGAATAATTCTGCTTCAAATTCGATTATAAGATTTTCTGGAATGGTTAAATCATGTGAACGACCAACTTCATATGAATTTCTCCCAAAATTAATCGAAGCATAATCAACTTCTGTTCCAAGAAAATCAAAATATTCCTTTTCAGCGACTTTTAATTGAATACCATCTCTTTCATTGGTTCCCGATTTGATAATCCCTTCAGATGATGAAAAAATCAAAGCATTGGTCACTCCAGTTTTTCCATCACCATAAGCAATCCAAGATTCTTTACCTAAATCAGCATCGTCTTTATAGGAAATTATCCATTCTCTACTTTTAGATTCGGGATTTTGGTTCATTTCATATTCTATAATTTGGTCATTTTCTGCGTAAAAATGAAGATAAGGTAAGATTTCTCCAAAATTCAATTTATCAATAACAGAGTTTCTCGACTTAATGGAGATCAATGACCCAAATCTTCCATCAATATTTTCTTTGCCTTTGACTACTACTTCTTCTGAGAGTTTATGTTCAACATGCACACTAATTTTTTTATCATCAAGTGGCGAATAATAATATTTGTATACTGCAGTAGTTCGAATATCCTTTCTATTCGATTGACTAATAATACCAAACTCAACCATGAGGTTGCCATCTGTAAATATTTTCTTATGAATGAACGATTGATCAGAGGAGCTTTCATCTTCTTCATTACTTCCATAGTAATATGAAAAAGCAAAAGAAGCGATTTGATCTGAATTGAGGGCATTAAACTCTTTGGTATTCTTTTTTTGCTTTACAACTATCTGAGAGAAAGGACGATCTAGCAATTTTCCTTCTTGGCCAACACCATAAACACAATAACCCTCTTCCAGAACACAATAATACTTTGCTTCAGTTGAAATATCAGCAATTGGGGAAGAAGAATAGAACGCGTCTTCAACTGTAACATGATCTTTATAGCGAGGCGCAGACTTTGCAGAATCATCATAATACACAAAATAGTGTTCATTTCCATCAGCAAAATCGGGGACAAGAAATACAACACAACATTCAGTAATATAATTTGAGCTACTATTGATGTCATAGATTTGGGATTCTAATTCATGCCAAGTCGTTCCGTCCCAACAACAAATACGAACAGAGGTTACAGTCGTATTCATGGTCCAACAAGGGTTTTCAAATTGGATCCTAATATCTATTGGTTGATAATATGCTAACGCATCAGCTGTTGATATAGGTAGTATTAGCTCCTGCCGAAAAGACCAATCCCTATCCCAATAAGGAATAGCATCTTCATGTGATGCAGTTGATATGGTTACCACTGAGAAAAAAAGTAATGTAATGAGTATATAGACTCCAATTTGTAATGAGAATCGCATAGTTCTCCTTTTGGTGGTTTATAATTATATAGTATACTTTATAATATAATAATTTTTTTAATTCGTGGGGATAAATTCATCTTAAGAATGAAAGATATCCCAATTCTCCAAAAATTATTAGAATCGAAAATCCAACGGCATAAAATAGATAGGTTATGTACATTGCAGACCATGCATGTACATTTTCTAGAGTTTTGCTTTCACTTTCTTTCAGTATTAAATAGAATATAAGAAATCCTGGAATTGTAAAGATTGTTAGAGGGATTAAATAAGGATTGATTAAACCATAATTGATAAAGACTGGAATAAAGGCAAAGGGAAAGAAGAGGAAAGGAAAGGAGATAAAAGCTGCTTTTTTTGTTCCAAAGGTATTTATCAAGGTTTTTGTACCTGTTCTCCTGTCGGCTTCACAATCAACAATATCTTTAGCAGTCATAGCTCCAATGAAGAACACAAGAGCAATAAAACCTATCATAAGAGGTTCTTTTTGAAAAGGATCACCAAAAACACTCCATGATGCTAGAATTCCTAAAAATCCCCGTGGAATAGCTATCCAAATCTGATTGATAAAGAGAAATCGTTTCATGCGTGGTGGAAGGGAATACATTACAGTAAAAAGCATAATGAGAAACACAAAAATGCCAAACCATATATTGATAGTAACAGCCCGTAATAATGCAAACAAATAGAAGATGTAGGCAATACTTTGAGCTTCATCTGGTTTTACAATACCTTTTGGTATGGGCCTATATGGTTTTGATATGGCATCAGACTCTGCATCTGTTGCCTGATTTAAAGCATTCGAAGCAGCATTAAGAAAAGCCAGAGTTAAACTTGCTTGAGCAATGGTACTCCACCAGTTAGGAAATTCATCAATTTTATTATTGTAAATAAGACTTGAAAACATAATAAACATCGAAACAAAAAAAGGAGCAGCTAGGGTGAAAGGCCTCAGTAAATCAATATACCCTCTTATTTTTGGTGAAATGATGCCCGTTTTGCTGTAGGGATCTTTCATGGTTAGTTTTAAGGACACGCTTTCACCATTTTTCCTATTGAAATAATAATCATATAGAGGATAACATTAATATTGATTATCCTAGTAGATAGATACTTATTTATTTCTGCAATAGTGGCTATATATAATTTTCTATTTTTTATAAAAAAATTAAATAATTTATTCAACAACTAATAAGAGACGCAGCTATTTTTGCTGAATTAATAGCACAATTCATACCAATTCCTGGTGCTTTAACACAATCACCAACAAGATAGAAATTCTTGAGAGGAGTGTGAATCGTTGGTTTGTTGTTATCTATTGTCTTTGCCACACCATCGAGATGCCATATAGCAGGGTATATTGACCACTGCATTTGGGATTTAAAATTGGGGATAAGAATTTGAAGATTTTTATCCAATAGCATTCTTAATTTTTGTAAGATTTTTTGATCTTGTGCCTCTTGAGGAGTACAGATGATATACGATTGAACTAAATGATAAGGATGTGGAGCACAATTGGATGGAGAAGATGCTGTCATAAAATCTACCATACCAACTGCATCATGGCCATCGATTCCAACATCTCGTTCAATAAAATGAAAGGATTTCCCAACTAACTCATTTGGTATGTTTTCTAAAGCATAATATGCACACAAACTTCCCGTTCCTTGGAGAGATTGAATATTACTTACATAGGATTTTGGGAAATGTTTTTTATCAATTATTGAAAAAAGATCTTGAATTAAAATATTTGATATGATATAATCATAGGTTCTTTCGCCGTGTCGCGTCTTTATGCCCATTACTTGATTCTTGTTTACTAGGATGTTCGTCACGGGTTCATTGAGATGTATTTCTCCGCCATGATTCAGAATAAAATTAGCAAATCTTTGATAGATATCTTGTAGACCATTTTTTGGATATCCTAGGGGTTTTGATCCTTTATATAAATTCTTTTGAGAACGAAACATTTCTCCTGTTGAAATCCGTTCCAAATTATTCACTGTTGTTATAGAACGTGAAAAGATTTCAAGAATTAAGCGCATCTTGCCTTTTCCATATTTCTTGATTGTTTCTTGTATTGAAATGGTATCTAAGTATTGTAACGTTTTTTCACTAGCGAATAATAATCGTAGAATGTAAGGAATGATTTTGATGATATCAAAAGTTGAAAGAAAGGGAAACTGAAAGTCATTTTGTTTTATCAAACCAACCTTTGTTTCAAACATATCCACATGTTCATTGATTTCCGATAAGCAATCATTGAGAATTGATACTTCTCCACCTCCAATTGCATGGTATCCTAGATCAATTTGATATCCAGCAAATAATTGATTTTCAAAAAGAGTATTCAAATTTGGTACAGAAAAGGCAATGTGCATATGAAAGCGTGTAAGGATTTTCTTATACTCATCTATATTCAAAGAGGCGGGGACCAATGAAAGAGACCTTCCACCGATAAAAGATTCTTTTTCATAAATTGATACATGATACCCTTTTTTTGTTAAGAGAGCACCTACTGCTAGTCCTCCAATACCTGCTCCAATTATGCAAATCTCTTGTGTTTGAGTTCTTGTATCATTCATATTATATTCCTGGTTGTAAGAGTTTTCCACCAACAAGAGGTGTAAATACAAGATACCAGACTATGGGGAAAAGCACTAAAATAATTGCTGGTATCATATCAATCAATGGTATGAGCATAATTGGTACAAATGCATATCTCAAAAAGGTCTGTTTAGCTATCGATTTTCTTATTGTTTTTCTATCGAACTGACTTATATGCAAGAATTTATAACTACCATAGAGAACGAATATTGCTAAAAGAAGTAAAAGAAGTAAGTTCCACCACTCATAATGATATGATTCTTGATAAAGGAGAAACGGAACAAAAATAAGAATTGAAGAAAAAAGACGAATGCTTATTCCTAAAAATTTAAAAGTTGGCGGAATGTAGAGAAGTTTTTGTTTTGTAACCTTTACACCACTATATAAAGCAAGATTTTTCACATTCTTTTTATAATCATGATCAGCATCTTTAATGCCACCTTCAACAGCATTCATGTACACAAGTTGATTAAAGGTTAAAATACAAATAATCCAGCTAAAAACAGTAAGTGAACCAGCCTGAACTACCATAAAAGCACCAAAAAGAACTAGTAAAGCTTCTGATAGGGCAACTAAAAAATCAGAACCAATAAATTTTTTTCCATAAATATTATAGATAGATCCTACCACTGCAGAAAGTAATATACACAAAATTCCAACATAAAAAGAAGGATGGTTGTTATAAAAAAACAAGAAAATAACTATGAAGGCGCAAATAAAACAGAACAAACAAATGAGCAAAGCTATTTTTCTTGATATTGTACCTTTAACCAAAGGCCTCTCAGAAAGCTCTTTTGAAAGAGTATCGATTTTCACATCAAAATAGTCATTTAATACAAAACCATAAATCGCAGAAAAGGATCCGATAAGGAAAAGCAAAGCAATGTCTTTGAAATTAACTATTACCTCAGGACTAAAGACACTAATTGCTCCAAAAACAGGAGCAATGGATAACCCACCCAATCCAGGTAATCTTATTAATCTAGCATAGTCTGCAACAATACTCATCTAAATAGGGAAAAAATGATGCCTATTTGAGTTTTTCTAAAACAAAATTTTACATCGTTTTTGGTTGTAATAAAGTACCATGTAAGATGAGATTTGAAAAAACAAAGATAGCAGGAGATATTACAGCCAGAAAGATTGTCCAAGGATTCAAGGCCATTAATAAGATTGGGACTAACATAAAATTAATTTGAAAGTGACCTCCAATTAATACTCTTGCCTTATTCCTATCAAAATGTTTCATACTCAGTAATCGATGAGAGGAAAGAAGCATCACGCTACTGAAAATAACAAGTAAAAGGAATTGTGTGTAATGGAATGGATTTAACGGTGAAAAAATATGAAAGGGTTCAAAAAATATTGAAAACAGCAATAAAATTTCTAAAATTTGAAGAGAATAAGCAAGGATTTTAAAGGAGGTTGTAACCTTTACCATTCCTCGTTCCATGCGTACTCCCATTTTAAGTGCCAATGTTTTTGCTCCTTTTTCAAAATCATTTTTAATATCTTTCAATCCACCTGCAATAAATTGCATAAAAAGAACCTGAATAGTACCTAAGACACACACAATCCAAGCAAGGGTTGATATATGAAGTGAAACAGTTGATGCACCGTATAATATAAGAAGGAAAATACCTCCCGCTACAAAAATGTCCATAGCAGCAAATTTCTTACTAATGAAATCATAGATAGTAATTGAAAGAGATGAAAGAACTAAAATGATAAACGGAAGAAAACTACCAGTGGATCGAGCAAGATAGAACGCAAGAATAAATGAAGCTATGGAGCAGGAAAGAGCAAAAATCCATGCTTTCTTGATAGTAATTTTCTTACTGACCAAGGGACGATCTCGGATTTCTTTTGAAGTTTTATCAATCCGTAGATCCAAAATATCGTTGAGGGCAAAACCATAGGTATGTCCAAATAACCCAATTAGAAAAAGTAGAAAGAGTGTCACTAAGTCAAATTGTTTCATAGCAACAGCACCAAGCACTGGTGCTGCTGCTGTAAGACCGGCATTAAATGATCGCGCGAGTTTTAGATATTCTCTGACCACCATAAGAATTATGCGTAACATAAGAAGATTGAATAAAAAGCTATCGTTTATCCCTAGAGAAATCAAAGGAAACATTAATAGGCAATTCATGAATTAAACGACAGTCAAAAATGATACAGAAAACAGCCAGTAACCAATCAATTTTCCAAAATATGAATCCCATATCTATTAGTCCTAAAGATGATGCTTTTCATAACCTTCAGAAATTCATTAACATTGAGTGGTGGTATTTCGATGCTATACTCAATGATGACTATACCCTGCATGCTGGTGTAAGAATCTATCACTCAAAAAAAATTGGTCTGGTACAAACCACTATCAATATTTATAAGAGAGGAAAACTAATTGCTCATAGTCTTAAACGGGATTTATTAAATAATATCATTTTTGATGAGGATCTTCCAAATATTTCTACAAAAGACCAACAAATAATTACTTTCAATAAAGAAGAATATAAGACTAAGAATAAATGGGAATATAAGTTCAAATCTGAAATCGATAATATTCAGCTAAATTTAACCTTTACCGGAATAACACAAGGCTGGAAAATAGTTACTTCCGATACCTGCTGGGTCGTACCGCTTCCAAAAGCACTTGTTCGTGGATCGGTAGGTATTCGTGGTAAGAACGTAGAGGTTCATGGTATCGGTTATCACGATCATAACTGGAATTATTCTCCCATTACTGCTATGAATAATTATGGTTGGTTTTGGGGGCGCATCTTTACAGATTCCTATAGTATTACATGGGCTAATACCAAAACATCTTCCCATCACAATACTCTTCTAGCAATAATAAATAAAGATAATGACTTGACCAATAATGGCTATATCAATTTCTTACCATCAAATATTACCTTTATAGCAGATCATTTTGTAAGTAATCATAGAAAAAAGATACCTACACATTTTAATTTAAAAATAAATCAAACCGAAAGTAAGACCAAAATACCAATAAGGGTCCATGTTGATTTAGACAGTGTTGAAATCCATTATAGTAGGATTTTCACCATCAACTATTGGCGATATCATACCCAAAGTTCTGGAGAGATTCAATATAATAAACAGAGGGAATCCATTGATAAAAGAACACAAATAATTGAATTTCTAAACTTTAAATCGTAGGAATAGAATATGAAAAAAAGCCCTGTTGATATGAGCTATAAGGAACTCGATGTACTTCTTATGTCACTACTTAAAGAACAAGAGTTACCAACAACAATCGATTGGAAAAGTAATAGTATTAACTATCAACGACGTAGCCGAATATGGATCTATTTGAAAGCTGGTTCGAGATTACTCAGAGCAATGGTATTTTATCATACGTATATTCGCCGTTCACTTCATCCGTTGAAAAAAAATAAAAAAACCTTCTTTCAGTTAAAGAATACAGGTTGTATTAGAGCAATCAAGGTCTATTTTTATTTGGCAAAAATTGGTTTAACAGATATGATTATGCAGTTAGGCGGAAAATTTGATAATAAACTATTTACCAATTTTGCTATCGCTACCATGCTTTATGATGCATCTTTTGATGTTCCAGCGTTTAAAAAATATTTACGAAATTTTGATGAATTGATAATATCCCAACAACCAATAAAGCCTCAGGATGAATATTTACAAGTGTTTATTGCAACTGTTGATAAAATAAAAAATTCGCTTAGTTCGTCTCAATTTAATGATTTTGCCTCTTACATTCAAATCGAACATATTAGCCAGCTTATGAGTATCTATCAATTAGAAGATAAGAAAATAAACAAAGAAGATTTATTAAAAATTAGTTATACAAAAGGAGGGATCTCTGCTCTTGCCCTTATTCATATGATGGTTCCACAAATGAATCCAACTGAAAGAAGGGCCATCTATGAATTAGGATCAGTTATGCAATTAATCGATGATATTAGTGATATAGAAGAGGATTTAAAGGGAGGAATTCACACCGTACCAAATCAAAAACTACTCTCCTTTGAAGAGTTTAAACAACTCTATTGTGGAACAATCAACAACGTTATAAGTAAATTAAATCTTGATCCTAAAACACCAAATGGAACATTAGATATGCTATGCTGGTTTTCAGATAAAATGCTTGAGAAACGATATGGAAGGTATTTTCAGAAAGATAATTAGAAATTTAAAAATATAATCTTAAATGAAGTATGAGGGATCATCATTAAAGAATCGAGTTTTTCTCCAAGAAATATCACACCTCCTGACGATGCTTTACATCTAAAAGAAGGTATTTCCCATATCGAGACTTGGTATTTTGATGGGATCTATTCTAATGGATATAGTAGCGTTCTTCTCGTCAATATCTTAAATATTGGGGAAGTAGGGATTGCTTTAACGGGTTTGTTCCTCTATAAGGATACAAAATTAATTAAGTGTATTAGGAAAAGATTCCCATTACGTTTGCTAGAAGGATCTCCAGAGATACCACACATCACTATTAAAGGAAAACAAGTCATCCATTTAGAAGAAATTGATGACACAACTCAGCATTGGACTTATAAACTTTCTATGGGAGACGCCAACAATAGTGTTAATTTAAGGTGTAAACAAACAACAAAATCCTGGAAAGGAACAACGTTTCTTGGAAAATGGCTTGTGGTACCTCATTTTGATATTGAGGGTGCAATATACATTGATGGGAAACAAGTAAATGTTTCAGGAACAGGTTATCATGATCATAATCTTTATCCTCTTTACGCCCCCTTTAAAATACAGGGTTATCATTTTGGGAAATTTGCAATTAATTCTATAAATATTACTTGGGCACAGGTGAGCAAAAAACGACAACATGATGAGCTTCTTGTAGTTGTTAATACCGATGGCAAATATGGTCTTATTAATGCAAACAATATTCATTTCAATATTGACAAATATATGAATTATAAGGGAAATCTCATCCCTAAGAATGGTAGTTTAGAAATCCAATCTGATGCACTTAAGTTACAAACAAACATGGAAGTTGTAAATCTTCATCATATTAACATGCCCACCCTTAATTACTGGAGATATCATCTACGTTATACCGGCACTCTCTTCTATAAAAATAAATCAAGCAGTTTTGATGTCGTTGATATATCTGAGTATATGAGATTCTTTTAATGAAAAGTCCTTAAGTACTATTGTGATAAATGCGACCTTTCCAAGTAACTCCAACACCAGACATGGCTTTTATGGCAGAATTCAAAAAGATCCCTATAGTAATAAAACCACCTAGAAATGATAAGATGGAGTATATTGGACTACCAATCCGATATTTGTAAGATACAACAAATTGAATGAGAATTGCCAAAAGCCAAATAAATCCTGAAAACAGCAGAAGGTGTTGCCAGATTATAAGTGAAGTGAGAAGATAGAAATATAAGGAGACAATCGTAAATAAAAACGGAAAAACCATGGTGGCAAATATTCCAATTGCACCAGCAAGAGCAACAAGAATTTGAAAGGAGCGAGACGTGATGCCTCGTTTCTGAACTAATCCCATGAATATGTTTTTACTCCATCCTTCCCAAACAGCATGAAAGGAGTCATACATTCGTATCTTCATAAGGGACTGAGCATTTGCTAATCCCACATTATATCCAGAATTCTTCACCAGTTTTGCCATCTCAGCATCGTCTGCAATCTTACCTTTAATTGTTGCGTATCCTCCAACAGCATCAAACACAGAACGTTTGATAAGCATAAAAGGACCAAACGCGACAACCACTTTACTTTTTGGATTATTCACTTGGGCAAGAGGAGATATAAAGGGTATCAAACCCAAGGGAATCGGTTGAATTACTTTTTCCCAAAAGGTCATACAAAGATGACGGGGAACAACACTTAAAAGATCTATCTTCTCTGTAAGAACATGAGAAATTGCTTGTGAAATTAACTGAGGCTCATGTGAAGTGTCGGCATCAATGAACAGAAGATACTCACCCTTGGCTATCTTACTTGCCTGTTGCATAGCATGAGGTTTTCCAACCCACCCTTTTGGTAATTTCTCCTGTTTTAAAATGATAAATCTCTTGTCATTACCAATTATTTCTTTTATGATTTTAATAGTATTATCTGTTGAATCATCGATAATTATAATTTCAAGATGTTTGTATGACTGATGTTTTAAAGATTTGATACAGTCTATTATTCGGTACGCTTCATTTCTTGTGGGAACAATTACAGAAACAAAGGGCAAGGTTTGTAATGCATGTGATGACTGGACTCGTCCCAAATTTGGAAGTCTGTGATAATTCCATATTGTTACAATAAAATAGAGAATCCATGCAATTAAACATAAAGCGAGTAACATAATAAGAACGGTATCAATCATAGTGATCAAGTCTGAGTAGTATAAAGTGTTTATAAATATTATGAAAAGATAAGATATGATTTAATAACAAAACCTTGTTATCGATTAGTCGTGATGCAGTTATGAACCAGTCTACTAACAACATCGAAGATTTAAATCCTATGATCAAAAAAAATATGCTTCAAAAAGTTGGTCTTTCTATCATCAATTTACATGTTATCATTTCAAGAAAGCTTGATCAATATTTGACTTGGAAACCACATGAAGTTGAACGGTATGGAAGAACCTTTCTAGTGTCAGGAAATCTGGAATATTTCTTCTTTTGGCGATATAAATCTTGGGAACGAAACACCTATAGAATTTTTGATACATTTATCGATAAGCATCACTCCTATATTGATATTGGTGCTTTTATTGGTTCAACAGTACTTTATGGTGCACAGATCTCAAAAAAAACATATGCATTAGAACCTGACCCGATAGCCTTTAGAGCATTGAAAAAAAATGTGGAATTGAATACTGATTTCAAGGAAAGAATTGAGATCTATCGACAATGTATCAATGACTTTACTGGAGAAGTTCGATTTGGAAACATGGGATGTGGTGGTGATACCATGTCTGGTTTGCGATTCGCTGATTCAAAAACATCATGGACCGTTGACGGAATCACGTTTGATGATTTCATCAAGGATCATCATATCACTGATTGCAATTTTGTTAAAATGGATATTGAAGGAGGAGAAGTAACTGTTCTTCCTACTATGAAACAATATCTACAGGATCATAAACCGGTATTATATCTTTCAATGCATCCTCCTTTCTTTGAACATGCAATTGAAGATACAAAGAAAATAGTGGCCATACTTGATATATATAAAAATATATATGATGATGACGGATCGAAAATAGACGTACAGGATATGTTATCGGTAAACAAATTAAAAAAATTTTATGCTATCGTTGCAACTGATAATGATTGGAAAGTGGAGAAAGACTAGAATCTTTGACAATCTTTAAAAACTTACTATCATATCCATTAGTACTATGATTATTTCTAAGCAAAAGCCACTCACGGATATTCTTAACGCTATTGGTGATGGTCCGGTCTTCATCATTGGTTGTAGTGAATGCGCAACACTTTGTCAGACGGGTGGAGAAACTGAAGTTCTTGCTCTCAAAAAAATGTTGGAAAATAAAAACATTTTAGTTACCGGCTGGATAGTTCTTGATCCTGCGTGTCATTTAAACAATAGTAAACGTCTTTTAAAATCACACAAGCAAGAAATTGAAAAAGCATGCAAACTTCTTGTATTAGCTTGTGGCAATGGCGTTCAAACCGTTGCAGATCTCTATGAAAAAAAGACAATCATCTCTGGTACTGACACTCTTTTTTTAGGTCAAATAAAACGTACCACCTCATATGAAAAAAAATGCACTATGTGCGGGGAATGTCTCCTTGACCTTTTTGCTGGAACGTGTCCGATTTCTCTCTGTCCAAAATCCATGCTTAATGGACCTTGTGGAGGAGCAAAAAATGGAAAATGTGAAATCGACACTGAACTTCCCTGTATCTGGGATATAATATATCAACGATTAAAGGAGAAGGACAATTTAGAGATCTTCCAGATCATTCAACAACCAAAGGATTGGTCAAAATCTCATGAAATGAGGAGGTCTTTCTAAATTGTTACGATATAGAAGCAATTTAGAAAAAGTTCTTTCTGAAGGAACCTTTGCGATTACAGCTGAAATTGGACCCCCTAAGGGGGCAGATCCTCAAAAGATCGAATCAAAAGCTGCATTGTTACTGGGACATGCCCATGCTTTTAACATAACCGATAATCAAACTGCAGTGGTTCGTCTCTCCAGTTTTGGAGGATGTCTTCTTCTTCTCAACAAAGGACTAGAACCTATTATGCAGATTACCTGTAGAGATAGAAATAGAATCGCCCTTCAAAGTGATGCCCTTGCAGCATCAGCTCATGGTATCCATAATGTCCTTTGTCTTACTGGCGATCACCAGCAATTTGGAAATCATCCTTCTGCAAAAGGAGTTTTTGATATTGATTCGGTTCAATTGATACAAATGCTACACAATATGAGAGACCAAGGTATTTTTCAAAATGGAGAAGCCATCTCTGCAGGAAAACCTGAGTTGTACCTTGGAGGTGCGGCTAATCCTTTTGCCGATCCTTTCGAGCTTCGAGTACAGCGGCTTAGTAAAAAAATAAATGCTGGTGCTGATTTTATTCAAACACAAAGTGTGTACAATTTAGAAAAATTTGCTCAATGGATGGATGAAGTACGATCTCAGGGATTGGATAAAAAAATCCATATCTTAGCAGGACTTACTCCTTTAAAATCAGTGAAAATGGCAGAACGAATGAAATTCTACGTCCCAGGTGTTGATGTTCCTGATTCTCTCTATCAAAGGATGAAGCAAGCTAAAGATCCTCAAGAGGAAGGAAAAACCATTGCTCTAGAGTTAATTCAAAAGATTAAGCAAATTAAAGGTATCCGTGGCATCCATATTACTGCCCTTTTTTGGGAGAATATCATTCCTAGCTTAGTGAAAGAGTCAGGTCTTTTATAAAATAAATTTTTCCATTTTTTTCTTTCTACCCAGTTCCTCTTGTTTTTAGGTGTTATTTTGTCATTCTGTTACTCTAACGAACAACCTTTATATATTATCATGTTAAGAATTACCATGATAATAGAAGGCAATGTAAGGACCATCAGAAGAGGTGATCCCAATAAAAATCAATACAAGGTTGTTCGTCATTGGAATGCTATTGGTCATAGCTTCCATGATTATTGCGACCCAATATGCAGTAACTCAATTAGGATATGGTTATACTATTGTCCATCCTGCAGACGCCTCAATACGATTTATTGGTTCAGACAACTCCTCTGATGGAGTGAGAATTTTAAGAATTGATGGAGACAATAGTACAACAGTGACCTTAAAATTGGTGTTTGGTAATTATAGCGGAAACCAAATCTATTATTATTCTGCTGCTTTTGGTATTGTCAATGAAGAAAATTTTACAGTTAACATTACACACATCAACGTTTCCTCACCCAACTGGACTATGTTAAAGATATGGCTTCATGGCAATCGTGATGCTAATGCCAATTCAACAACAACAGATCCAACAAGTGTTTTTATGTGGGATAACAACACTGTGGTGAATGAAAGTAACACCACTGCTTGGACTCTAGCATCTGGTGACAACGATCCTAGTGACATGTGTTATAATGTTTCAGATCGTACGAATCGCAGCATTAATACCACATGGGATAGTATCGCCCATGTTCGATATTCACGAAATAATAGCAATGCTACAAGTAACGTTTCCGATTTTGTATGGGTACAAATAGCTATAGATATCGGTAGTACCGTTGATTCGCTTGGTTATCATTCTGGAACAATTTATATTCACCTAGAAAAAGATACTAATTAAGTTCTCTTTTTTAAAAATTATGAAAAATTTTTTAATTTAATTTGTAATAAAAATATTAATATATTTAGAACACACTATTACTTAGTAATAAAAAAGTCATAGTTTTTTACTATGAGCACAAGATCTCATACATATCCTTGATATTGGGGGACTCTATAGAATGCTACAAAAGCTAGGGACATTCGTTGAACAAAAACCTTGGATGATTATTACTATTATTATTGTTATCACGATACTTTTTGCATCATTACTTCCTAGCCTTGAATTTAAAACTGATTTTAACGACTTTTATCCTGATGATGAGCTTACAGCTGCATATAATCGTATGCAAGAGTACATTGGTCTTAGTGAACTACCACTTTTTGTTTTAATTGAAAAACAACAAACATCTCCTGTTTTGTCATCTCAAACAATTAGAGATATCTACTATATTGAGCAGGAATTAAAAGAGCTATCTAACGTCAATACAACGCTTTCGATTGTTTCATTTCTTAATCCAATTTGTTTAGTGGAGTTTGGAAAAGATATTGAAAATTGTTCAGATGAACAGATACAAATTGCTGTTGAAGACTTACTCTCTGCTACACAAACTGAAGAATTGCAGGTCTTTGAAAGAGATGATCCAAACGAACCAATAGATTATGTACGATTTCCTCGTCTTTCTAGAGGAGAATCTGTTGACAGTGCAGATATTAAAAATTGTTATATCTCCAAAGATAACGAGTCTATGACGTTCACCTTTGAGGTCTATGATCTTTCAGGGCTAGAAGATACATTGAAACCGTCTTTTACTAAAGTAAATGTTATGGAGTGGTTCTTAGGCTTTGAAAACCTTATAAAACCAGATGAGCGTCTTGATATCTCCTATCAAATATCTGCCCATATCGAACCTATTCATCCTCTCTGGGAAATAGGTCAAGGTTTCATCAAAAATATCAAATCTTTTATTGAAAATATACGAAATAGGGAATTAACTTCCTATAAAATCGAAGCTTATTTGTGGATTAAGCCACCCCAACAAGATATGTATTTTCCCCTTCCTCTTGAGACAGGAGAGGTTATGATTGATCCAGCATCAAACAAGATTCAGGTAACTGTTTCAAAGGAAGAGCTAGGACAATATGGAATTGCTACTCATATTGGTGCCTTTGAACTCCCTGCAAAACTTTCAGATTTTACAGCAGGAGTTCGATATTATCAACTCTCACCCTTCTTAATCTCGGGTGGAAGAGTTGTTATCAACACTAGTTTTTTATTTAACAGATTAGACACCATTCAAAATAGACCAATTTTAGGAAGAATAGCCACTAGAATTTTAGAAAATTATGGAGATTTAAACTGGCAAGAATTTGATGACCTCTTTCTGATGATGGAGGGAACTAATACCATTCCGGAGACAATAGCGTTATACGATTTTGAAAATACATGGACCTATACCGATGTTGTTCCTGATCAGGGAATGTCCAATACAACATTTCTTAGTTATCCCTATCTTTTTGATGATTTACAACTTAGTGCCATTGCTTTTCTTTCTGGTGATTATAAAGAGCGTTTAGGACCTTCCGCAACCCTCTTAATAATCCAACTTGATCTCTTGGAGACCGTTTACCAAGAAACACTACAAATCAATAGAGATATAGAAAAGAGAATAGCAGAGTTAGATCAAGATGTTGATACCATATCCTTAGAAATAACTGGGGAATTAATTGTATCTTCTCAAATTGAAGAATTAACATCGGAAGCAAATCAACTTCTCGGTCCCGCCATGTTTGTAATTATTATTCTCATCCTATTCATTAGTTTTCGAAAAACTTCCTATGTACTGCTTTCTATACTTGCTTTATCAGTTTCCACCATATGGCTTCTTGGAACAATGGTCCTGCTAGGCATTGCCTTTAATGTTATTGCCGTTGCATTGATTCCTTTAATTTTAGGTCTTGGTGTCGATTACTCTGTGCATCTCTTCCACAACTATCGTGCAGAAATTCAAAGAGGCAATACTCCAGGTGAAGCAGTCAAACGATCAATTTCAGATGTCGGCGGTGCTATATTTTTAGCATGGCTTACTACCGTTATTGCATTTATGTCGTTTCTTAGCTCAAACATTCTTCCTATTCGACAGTTTGGTATCTTATTGGCTGTTGGTGTAAGCTATACCTTTATTACTGCGATTACTCTTACAACCTCTCTTCGCTATATTCTTGATAGAAAAAAGATTCACAAGACTAAGAATTCAAAATCCATACGTAATGGTACCTTTTCTTTGAAGAATATTATGGGGACCCTCGCCTCATTTGTACTTTGCCATCGAAAGAAAATAGTATTCATCCTTATTGTTATCACTCTTCTTTTTGGTTCAGCTGCTGTCCATCTTGAAAAAGGATTTGATATCAATCAATTTATCCCAGCTGATAATCCTGCAATGGAGCTTTTTACTGACATTGCCGAATATTTTCCATACGCAAGTGAATATCAAGAATATATTTTAATTGAAGGTGACATTGCAACAGTAGCCTGCTTGAAAGGTATTGCTCAAACACATCAAAATATTGAAGATGATACACTGGTCACTAGAAACACAGATGGTTCCATTAAAGTGTCAAGTCTGTATTCAGTCATTCAAAATGCTATTAAGAACAATCGATCTCTCCTTGAAAAATTCAATATTGACGAAAAGACCAACATCCCACAAACAGATAGTGATGTCAAAGCTCTTCTAGATTATCTCTATAGCGGGTCGTCCTTTTCCCTTGATTTTGATCAGATTGATACCGAAGCATTAGCCAGTGCAGAAATTAGCATGGTTGTCTATAAGAATAATTCCAACTATGAAGCTACTATTATCAGTTATTATATTGATGCTTCTTTTCAATTAGCAGGTGGAAATCTTCAGGATGATTTAGAGACTTTAAACAGAGAGATTAACGAAGATATCGCTACTTATGGGAATGCACAAGCAATTGCAACAGGCATGTCCCTCATACAATTGAATAACACTAATAATCTTACTTCAAATCAAATACTTACTACTGGTTTCTCCTTATTACTTGCAGGATTAGTCCTTATTTTATTTTATCGTAGTCCGTCTCTTGGGATTATTACCATGATACCAGTATGTATTTCTATGGTATGGATTTTAGGAACGATGTTTTATTTTGGCTACATTCTCGATATTATGACGGTCATGGTGACAAGCATCACCGTCGGAATTGGCATTGATTATGCCATTCATGCTACGGAACGATTTCGACTGGTTGCTGATAAAACTGGCGATATCGACCAAGCAGTGTGCGAGACTATTTCCCATACAGGAGGTGCACTTCTCATTGCAGCTTTAACAACAGCACTTTCATTTGGCATTTTAATTCTTGCCCCCATCCCTCCACAGCAGCGATTTGGTATTATTCTTGCAGTGACCATTATTTATTCATTCCTCACCTCAGTCCTCTTTTTGCCCCTCTTCCTGGAGAAGTGGGCACAATGGAGAAAAAAACGGTTAGGATATATTATCAGTCCTAGTTCCCCTAAAAAAGAGAAATAATCTGTTCTGCTCTTTTATCAAATGGTAAAGTATGTATAGGAAATATTGATACCATTTTTGGGGCAGTTATATGGGTAATCAAACAAAACGTATACTTGTGACAGGGTCCGTTGGCCAAATCGGCTCAGAATTGACCATGGAATTACGAAAAAAATATGGCAATGATAATGTACTAGCGACAGGACGAAAAACAAAACCAAATGAGGAATTATTACATTCAGGCCCTTTCGAATTTATCGATATTACACAACGAGAGACGGTAGAAAAGGTCGTTGATAAGTATGACATTGATACTATCTACAATATGGCTGCCATTCTTTCGGCTGTTGGAGAAGAAAAACCATTAGTGTGTTGGAATGTCAATATTAATGGACTGTATAACATCTTAGAAATAGCTCGAGAAAAGGGAATGACCAAAGTATTTGTTCCTAGTTCCATTGCTGCCTTTGGTCCTGAAACTCCCCGTAAAAATACTCCCAATGACACTATCCTCAAACCAAAAACAATGTATGGTGTCACCAAAGTTGCTGGCGAGCTTCTCGGAGATTATTATTTCAAACGATTTGGACTTGATGTTCGGGGAATCCGATATCCTGGAATTATCTCATCAGAAACCTTACCTGGTGGCGGAACGACTGATTATGCTGTTGAAATATTTTATGAGGCCTTGCAAAAGAAATCCTATACCTGTTTTGTAAACAAAGAGACAACTCTTCCTATGATGTATATGCCTGATTGCATCAAAGGGACCATTGATCTAATGGAAGCAGACAGTACACAACTTAAACATCATTGTGATTTTAATCTAGCTGCCATGAGTTTTTCTGCTGGAGAGCTTACCGCAGAAATCCAGAAACATATTCCCGAGTTTACCTGCACATACAAACCGGATTTTCGCCAAGCAATTGCTGATTCCTGGCCTCAGTCCATTGATGACAGTGCTGCACGAAACGAATGGGGATGGAAGCCTTCCTACACCCTTTCGTCTATGACACAAGATATGCTGGAAAAATTAAGTGAAAAATTTAAAAGAAAAACACCTTAATTTTAGTCTATTAGAAAGTTTTATCTAATAGCGTTTATTCTATACTTTTCGTACGAGGTGAAAAATTGCCAGAATTAGAGGAGATTAGTGTTCATATGGATAATGATATTAATTCTATTAGAGAATGCTTAGGAGAGGAAGCTGACAGCTTATTACATCACACTTGTGAAAAGATTAGAAAAGAGTCTCTACACCTTCCAGGACCTGATTTTATTGAGAGAGTGTTTAAGGATTCTGACCGACCTACACAAGTGTTGAGAAATCTTCGATCACTTTTTTGTCATGGACGCTTATCAGGTACTGGCTATGTCTCGGTTTTACCAGTCGATCAAGGCATCGAACACTCTGCAGCCGCATCCTTTACACCCAATCCTCAATATTTTGATCCAGAAAATATCGTCAAACTTGCCATAGAAGGTGGCTGTAATGCTGTTGCCTCTACCTTAGGGGTTTTGGGGTCTGTATCAAGAAAATACGCTCATCAAATTCCCTTTATCGTAAAGATAAATCATAATGAATTACTGACCTATCCCAATACCTTTGATCAAATCCTGTTTGCAGATGTTAAACAAGCATGGGATCTTGGTGCTGCTGCCGTTGGTGCTACCATCTACTTTGGTTCTGAAGAATCTGGTAGACAACTGCAGGAAATCTCTCAAGCTTTCAAATGGGCTCATGAACTAGGGATGGCTACCATTCTGTGGTGTTACTTACGTAACTCTGCGTTTAAAGTAGATGGAAAAGACTATCACGCATCAGCTGATCTGACAGGACAAGCCAACCATCTGGGAGTTACCATTGAAGCAGACATCATCAAACAAAAGCAACCTACCAATAATGGCGGATATATTGCACTCAACAAAGGGGGAGTCACATTTGGAAAGATGGATCAAGAAGCCTATACAAAACTGACAACCGACCATCCCATCGATCTTACCAGATATCAATTACTGAATTGCTATAGTGGACGGGTGGGGTTGATCAACTCTGGTGGAGCTTCAGGTGAAAATGATTTTGCCCAGGCAGTACGCACTGCAGTAATCAACAAGCGAGCAGGTGGAACTGGTCTTATCTCAGGGAGAAAGGCGTTCCAGCGACCCTTCAAAGAAGGTATACACCTCTTACATGCCATTCAAGATGTGTATCTGTGTGATGAGGTAACCATTGCATAACGTTCAATCCTAGAGTTAATAACTCCTTTTTCCTATATCTAAATAGTATGGGTCAAACAATTTCTGAGAAGATATTCTCTCGTGCTTCTGGAAAAGAGGTGTTTGCCAATGAGTTTGTAGAGGCCTCTGTTGATTGTGCCATGAGTCATGATAATTCTCTTCAAATCATGAAAATTTTACAGAAATTAGGTGTTTCTCATCTTGCACAACCTCAGAATATTGTTATTATTCTAGATCATCGCTCACCAGCTCCCTCTGAACATGTTGCAGCAAACCACCAGTTTATCAGAGCAGGTGTTCGACAGTTTAGGATTCCTCATTTTTTTGATATTGGGGAGGGAGTATGCCACCAATTACTGGTAGAAAAGGGATTTGTCAAACCAGGCATGCTTATCGTAGGGTCTGACTCCCATACCACCACCTATGGAGCCTTAGGTGCTTTGGGAACTGGCATTGGAGTCACTGATATGGCTGCAGTATGGATGACTGGTAAACTGTGGTTTAAAGTCCCTGAGTCTATACGAATCACTATTACAGGATCCCTTCCAGATCATGTGTATGCTAAAGATCTTATTCTCTTCATCATCGGTAAAAAAGGTGCTGATGGTGCCAATTATAACGCCTGTGAATTTTACGGTGATATTTTTGCTGATATGTCTCTTGATTCTCGACTATGCATTGCTAATCAATCTATGGAAATGGGTGTGAAAGCTGCCTTGATACCACCTCAAGAAAGAGATGCTGCTTCATTCTGTTTTGCAGATACCGATGCTACCTATGTAGAGAGTATAGAATATGATATCTCCCATCTTGAACCCCAAGTGGCCTGTCCTGACCAAGTCGATAAGGTACGACCTGTTTCTGAGGTCACAGATGTAAGCATCAACCAAGCTGTTATTGGTTCTTGTACGAATGGTCGCATAGAAGATATTCAACAGGCAGCTAGAATAGTGAAAGGGAATACGGTAGCTGACCATGTGCGACTTCTCATTATTCCTGCTTCTCGAGCGATTTATCTTGAAGCTATAAGGAGAGGATATCTGCAAACACTGGTGAAAGCAAAAGCTACTATTCTTAATCCTGGGTGTGGGCCTTGTTTAGGGTTGCATCAAGGAGTTCTTGCAGAAGACGAGTGCGCAATATCTACGACCAATAGGAACTTTAAAGGAAGAATGGGGTCATTAGCCTCTTCAGTGTATCTTGCTAGTCCTGCAACTGTTGCTGCCTCAGCACTGAAAGGCTCTATTGCAGATCCAAGGGAGAGCATGAAATGAAATTTAGTGGAAAAGCATTGAAACTAGGGGATAACATCAATACCGATCTTATCATTCCTGGCAAATATCTTCATCTTGAGGATCCTGTAGAGTTGGCTCAGCATGTCTTGGAAGGTCTTGATGGCGATTTTGTCAAAACCTATCAAAAAGGAGATATCTTAGTGGTTGGCAAGAATTTTGGAAGTGGTTCTTCACGAGAACAAGCAGCACTTGCTCTAAAATATGCAGGTGTTCAGACTATGATTGGTACTTCCTTTGCCCGCATTTTTTTTCGAAATGCGAATAATCAGGGTATCTATCTCTTTGAATCACAAGAAGCTGTCAATGATATTGAGAGTGCGGATTGGATTGACATCGATAGTTCAACCTGGACAATCTCGAATACCACAAAAAAAAGACAGTATAATCTACAGCCTCTTCCAGAGTTTTTACTTGCAATACTTGAAAATGGTGGTTTAGTTCCATACTTACGGCAAAAAGAAAAAACCAAAATTTAAGTTCAATTATGTAGAAACAAACCACCAATTACAATCAAATATTGTTCCTACATGAATTATAGCATATATAATAGGCAATGATATGAGAGTCAAAACAAAACCAATAAGACCGATTAGTCGAAACCATAAACCAACCATCTCAAGGCTCGAACCTAATGAAAAAACGATTATAGGTAGTATCATTAAAACATTTAAAATAGAACAAAGAATGGGGAAACCCCAAGAAGACGTTTGTTCAGTATCACAACCACACTCCAAGGTTACTAATTGTGTCATTTCCCTATTAAGAGTAGCATCCTTTTCAATAATAGCAGTTATCTCCTGTTGCATCTCTTGATTACTGAATTGATACTGTTCAAGTATTGACTGCATTTTTGATTTACTGATAATCCTTGAAAACAATAAACCAAGTACATACAACTGCTTGATTTGGTTTTTTGTTACTATAAAAGTATCAAATGTTGGGAATTTTTCATCTGGAGAGAATAAACCGTCTCTTTTTATCTGGGATTGGAGTATTACTTGCTGTATCTCTTTATTATTGGCTATATCAACGATAGTTTGAAACAACAACTCTCTCTGAATATCCATGTTATTTATTCTGGTCTGGTTTGATGATTGAACGGTTTGATACCCAACTACATTGCTTAACGAAGCAAGAATAATAATTGCAAAAGAAACGATACTTAATCCAATTGTTTTTATTCTCTTCATTTTTTTATCAACTCACTTAAGAAATATCATATGGTTCTAGAGCAGGGTGAAAATCAAACGTTAGCCAAGGAATATAAAACAATAAGAAACCAAAAATAGGTTTTGGTAAAACTCTAGATCTTGACCAATAGTTACCCATCCATTTATTGAATCCGAATTTTGGATAGAGGGATAAAGCAATTACCCAAAAAGCATCAACCAGTTCATTGTTAATGAAATTATTTTGAGAAATAATATTTGAGAAAGAATGGTACAAAGCTAAACCGAACTGATCACATTGCGTAATGTTATTTCGGTAAATCTCATTCTTTACAGAATTACCAATTGCGATACCAACCCAGGACTCCTTTACCACATTCCAAGAAATAACATTATTGTTAGAATAAGCAATACCAATACCAGTAGCTTGCCATATAGAGCTAATGATAACATTCTTGGAAATAAGATTATTACAAGAATTTTCTTTTATATATATGTTGTATTCATTTTCAATTATCATATTCTCTTCAATAATGCAATTTGAAGAATTCATCAACAAAATACCAGAATGTGAGTAACTACCATTAAAGATGGTAAATCCACTAATGTTCACCCAGTCAGCAGATATTGTGATAACATCTTCATCAGAATTACCATCAATAACTGTTGTATCCCTATCTTCGCCAATCAAATTAATAGATTTATTTATAATTATATTCTCATTATAGGGTGATGAATCATTAAAGACAAACACAGCATCTCCTCGATTTGCATCATCAATAGCTTCTTGAATAGTCGTATAGTTACCAGGTCCACTGCCACCTACATACAAAGTATCCCTAAGAGACGCATTTTTAGTCGTTTTTTCAACTGATGCACCTACAACTAAAGGGAAAAGACATACTGTTATGAAAATAGCTATTACTAGTAGGGTAATGCTTTTTGTACATCGGGTAGACCTACTCATTTCGTCCTCCCTCTACAAACTCTAAGAGATATGAGTTATATAAATATTTGTTACTAATTGCAAAAATCTCATTAAATAGACTTTGTACATTAAACCGTGACAGTGATTGTTTTGATCAATAATGGATTCAAAGATGGAAAAACCAAAAGTCCAGTTCTTCTGTCCAACTGCAACCGCCTTGATAATACGCTGTGACACGCAGTGAATGCCAGCCAAAACCCCAAGGATCAAGCTTTTCATCAAGCGTCCATGTAAAAGGAGAAGTCGTATCAATATATTGCACTTCATAATCCAAAAAGAATTCTACTCGTTCTATTTCGTCTTCGGAATAGGAGTTTAATTTAATAGTGAAATCGCCAAGAATACGGGTTGCACCAAAGGGAGTAGAAAACAACTTTCGATTGAAGAGATAGAGATTCCCCAGTTCCGGTTGCGCTATCTCGATTCTTTTCAAGTCTCCTGGTCCAACCGCGTGAAGATACCCTAATAAGATGTATCCTTGTCCCACTTTCTCTTGATTTGACGATCCGATGTAAATCGTACCATCTTTGGCAATGGCAGGAGAAGACTCACATTTCACAAAGTAGTTCTTCCATTTGATGGTACCATCTGGGTTAATAGCAGTAAGACCATCACCACCAAGATAAATAGTGCCATCAGCTGAGATGGCGGGAGATGAATGACTGGTCCCAACCTCAACACTCCACTTCGTTGTACCGTTCTCCGGATAGATGGAGCGAAAGCCTTGTCCTCCACTAAAATAAAGCATTCCATCTTCCCCAATAGCAACACTGGAACATCCGGAACCACCTGTTGTTCTCCATTTCATGGTTCCATTTGAAAACAAAGCATAGAGGTACCCATCAAAAGAATCAAAATAGATAGTACCATCATCGGCAATTGAAGGATGGGATTTTATCCAACCTCCTGTTGGAAATGTCCATTGGACAGTGCCATTAGGATTCATGGCATACAGTTTTCCATCGCCAGATCCAATATAGATTGTACCGTCATTTCCTATAGCTGGATTAGAGACAATCCAGTAATCCGTATCATAATGCCATTGTTCAGTTCCGTTTGGATAGAGAGCATATATTCTTCCCAAATCAAATCCTGGTCCCATCACTCCAAAATAAATAATTCCATCATCGGCAATTGCTGGAGAAGAAATTATAGAACCGCCTGCATTGAAATGCCACTTCTTCGTACCATTCGAATAAAATGCATACATCCGGTCATCCATTGATCCAACATAAAGTGTACCATCTTCAGCAAGGGCTGGTGCTGACCATATATACATGTCTGTTTTATATTTCCATTTCAAAGTCCCGTTTGGATTGATCGCATAAAGATACCAATCAAATGATCCAACATAGATGGTGCCATCATCACCGATAACAGGAGATCCTTCGATGCTGTCATTTGTTCTAAACCGCCATTTTTCAATACCGGGGTTACTGGCCGTGCTATAGAGACTTCTACTAGTATGATGTAAATCATGACATTTCATAGGCCATGGAGAATCCATCGGGGGACATTCAGAGATATCCTGTGAATCTTCATTAGGTACTATGGAATTCTTTGATGCATCTTTATACGTTTCTTTGTAGGTAAGAGTAGTATGATAACCAACTGTCATAACAGGCAGTAGTGAAACAACCATGAGAAGGAGAATACCAAGAACAAGACCCTTTTGTACCATTCTGTTTTCCCCCTTACATATAGAGAAGAGACTTATCTTATATAAATATTGACTATTAGTAACACTTATAGCTTCTATAAGAAACAATTAAATAGAATGTGATACATGAGATATTGGGGAAAGGATATGGAGAAGAAAATACTCTTGGGAAGTATCGTTGCTGTGGTTGTTATTGTACTTACTTCATTTACTTCTGTTGTTGGATTTCAAAGTAGAGATACCTCTAAAGTATTGTTTTCACCATTATTTAGAATTAGAAGTAAAAAAGCAATAGACACAGAACTTAAGGATAGTATTATATTCAATTATATTGGAATGGAAAAAGAAATAATTTTACCTATTACAACATCTGATAGTAAATCTCTATTGATTCGAAAGAGTTTAAAAAGCATAAATGAAATGGAACAGTTCGAATTTCTTAGTTTCAAATCTCAGCTAAACCTCTATATAGAAAAAAATCATGAAGTTTCAGAACAAGAAATGAATGAATTAATTAATTTCATAGAAAATGTTAGGAATAAAGATGATTTTTTTTATACTAATGAATATTCATCTCAAATTACAAGAAATGGAAATTTATTTGATTTGTTATCTGCAATTTTTTCAATTATTATATGGATTATATTGATTATCCCAACAATATTATTTCGATGTCTTCCATCAACCTTTCGATTCTGTTAAATTAATATATTTATAATTTACTGACCATATAATATAAAAAATGATATTTTTGTAACAATAGAAATTATAAAGTAAAAAAGAGGAGGCATGAGCAAGAAAAGTTATAAATGAAGCAAAGTATAATGGTTATGAAGTTGAAGGTATTAGGAGAGATGGTAAATGAATTGGAAGAATAGATCAGCATATGTCTTTATTAAAACTACAAAAGGAAAAGCTCACGAAGTATG
>Ga0272441_10002692_pt1 | contig 35489 bp, 26 predicted proteins | sample SSMProp6N_FD_193582 | JGI IMG/M metagenome (GOLD analysis project Ga0272441, IMG submission 193582) | Marine sediment archaeal communities from Little Sippewissett salt marsh, Falmouth, MA, United States - SSM-Prop-6N | ecosystem: Environmental > Aquatic > Marine > Wetlands > Sediment ...
CGCTATACCGTTTCGATAGCTTCATGATCTCACGTCCGCACCATTTCTGTTCTTTTCAACAAGAATCTCGATATTGGTCCCGAACTTTTCCATCTCGCTCACCGCCTTGTCGACCTTGGACTGGAAGTAGTTAAAGGGAATAAGGGCGGCGATGGCGATAATGAGGCCGAAGGCGGTGGTGATAAGGGCCTGCCCGATGCCTGCCGTAATCATCCCGGGATCTTCCACACCGAGGGTGCCCAGCATATTGAAGGAACGGATGATACCGATAACGGTCCCCAAGATCCCCAGAAGCGGTGCAAGGGTAATCATCGTATCGAGGATCGGAAGGTACTTCCTCATCCTCCCTATCTCTTCATCGGCACTCATCTGGAGTGCATCCCTGAGGGAAAATTCGCGATGGACGACACCGCAGACGAGGACACGGATCACGAAGTCACGGGTATCCTTCGTTATTTCCTTTGCCCCTCCGAGATCGTTTTTCTCTATGAGTTCCATAAAGCTCGTCAGGAGTCTCCTGTCGCGGTTACCCTCCTCCCTCATCCAGAATATCAATCGTTCTAGTATGAGTGTCAGAGACAGCAATGAACAGAAGAGGAGGGGGTACATAACGGGCCCACCCCGGTAAAAAAGATCAAGCATAACTGTTATTTTCACTCCTTATCTTTTCCTTTTTTTCCAATCACAGTGAAGCTCCCCGCCCAGGGGGCGGGGTATCCCGGCAAGGAAATCGAAGATTGAAGCTCCCCGCAACAAGTTGCGAGGAATCTCAGATTGTTAAGGAAACTGCCTATTTTATATTCTCGCTTCCCCCTCTGCACCCAGCGGGGAATGCGCTCGCTTCTCAATTCATGAGCCGAAGGTAAATACTATATTCCTTTTAAATCGCGCACCCGACCTAAAAATTAAAGGTAATTCCACCCTTGAGGGTAATCCCCGGCTGCGGGTAATAACTGTCGGGCGTCCAACCGGCGATCCCCTCGTATCCCAGGGTCGAATACTTCTCATCGGTGAGATTTTCGATACCGAAAAAGGCCCTGAGTTCCCAGGTATCAAACTCATGGTCATACTGAAAAAAGAGATTCCAGAGGGTATAGGCCTGAAGCTTTTCAGAGCTGTTGTCGTAATCAGCACCAAGATAGGAACTTCCCACATACCTGACCTCGGGTCTCACCAGAAATCCCCGGGAAAGAGAGAACTCCACACCGCCAGTAGCCATCGCTTGTGGCACAAGGGGTATCTCGTCTCGCGAATTCTCGCCATTTTTGAACTCCGCATCCTGGCAGGTACAATTACCATAGACCGTGAAGTAATCCGCGAAGAGATAGGAAAGAGCTACCTCGATTCCCCGGTGCCTCGTATCGTCGAGGTTTTCGTTTCTATAGGTGGCGGGATTATAGGCGATTTCATCTTCCATTTCTATACTGTAGAGTGTTGCTCCCACCTTCAGGTTTTTCCAAGGCCGGATATCGACACCAACTTCACAGCTTATCCCCTTTTCGGCATCAAGATCAGTAAGGAAAAGGGGACCCCAGCCCTGATAGGACGCCTGCTCATCGAGGAGGGGATAGCGGTAGACCTTGGCATATTTTGCAAAGGCCCTCGATTTCTTACCGAAAAGAAAGGTGAGACCGGCCTCGTAAGCATCGCCCTTGTGAAGCTTCTCGTCATCAAAATCCACCGTCATCGTGGCAAGCGTCGTATGCCTCCCCCTCACCTTCGATCGTTCGGCCCTGTATCCCGCGGTGAGTATCAGATTCTCAAAGAGATTAAATTCATCCCTCAGGTAAAAACCGATGCTTTCCTTCTCAAGTTCGGCGGATATGGTTTTTACTGATTGTTCACGATCGGCAAAGCCGTCCCTGTCGAGCCCCTCATCATAGTAATCGAGTCCTGCAAGTAGTTTGTTGTCCCGTCCCAGAATTTTCCTTTCGACGATATACTTCGGTGAAATCCCGAGGGTATCGATATCCCATTTCGCATAGGTCATCCACGACCTGAAATTACTTTCGATCTCCTTTTTTCCATACATAAGAGCGAGATCAAGCTCGCCGAAATCACCTAGAATAGACGCTATCTCAAAATCGACATTGACGTAGTCGTTCGAGGCATCGTCATCGGGATTTCCGGCCTGTCGCCTGTCTTCCTCCACCGCTGCTTTTGAAAGGTACCCCGGCATTTCGTAGTCCGTTCTGTTACAGGAAACACCCCCCGAAAGGATTACATAATCGGTCGCATCGAAATCGAGATTCATGGCCGCACTTTTCGATTCAAATTCCGACCTGTCGCGATAGCCCGACATCCCCTGATTTTGGCCGATGAACGTGTAGGCAAATCTTCCCTGGGAACCTGAAATCCCAAATCCCTCATCGTGGAAACCGTAACTCCCCCCCGTTACCGAGGCATTTATTTCCGGCCTTCCCTCCTCACCACGTTTCGTAATGACATTGATCACTCCCCCTATCGCGGCGTCACCGTAGAGGACACTGCCAGCACCCCTCACGACCTCAATCCGCTCGACATTTTTTACCGGTATCTGGAGCCAGTTGACCGACATCATATCCGGTCTGTTTAATCTTCTCCCATCAAGCAGTACAAGGGTCCTTGCAAAGCCGTAATCTCCGAAACCCCGCAGATCGATGGAGGCTTGCGACGGGTTTCCGCTGAAGCTTCTGACCGTCACCCCTTCGAGCGTTTCGAGAAGATCGACGACGCTTTCCGCACCCCTTTTCTCTATATCTTCGGCCGTTATGACGGTCACGTTGGCGGGAATCCTCTGGACCGTTTCGGCATCTCTCGTTGCCGTAACCACAATCTCTTCCATCATGATCGTCGCCTCATCAACTGCAGCTCCCACCAAGACTGGCAGAAGACATACAACAGCCACAACAACCGTGTACAAAACTCTCTTCATCGTTTTACTGCCGTCCTTTCTTCAAATTCTGATTTCAGGTATTCCTTTCATAGATGTTCCCCTTCCGACCTGGAGGTCGTTCCCGGGCAATCGCCGCTCTCCGATGCCAGGAGGGTCACTCTCGGTAAACCGTTTATCGGGTTGTTATCGACGAGCACCTTCGTGTCATACACCTCCTCTATACTTGACTCTGTAATCACCTCACCGGGCGTTCCTGTGGAGTAAACAGTCCCCCTGCTCAAGAGGAGAATCCTGTCGCAGTAAAGGGAGGAGAGATTGATATCGTGAGTGACGGCGATGACGGTAAGCCCCTCCACCTTGTTCAGGTTCCTCATCAAATTGAAAAAATCAATCTGATGTTTGATATCGAGATTGGCCGTCGATTCATCGAGGAGAATAATCTCAGGTCTCTGGGCAAGTGCCCGCGCGATGAGAACCCGCTGCATTTCGCCCCCGGAGAGCTCACCGAAGGACCTCCCCGCAAGTGAATGAATGTCCGTCATCTCCATTACCTGTTCGACGATGGCCAGCTCTTCCTTACCCTCAAATCTCAATTTTCCCAGATGGGGCGACCGTCCCATCATGACGATCTCATGGACGGTGAAGAGAAAAAGCGGCGGAAAATCCTGAGATACGACACCGACGATCTTGGCAAGATCGGCTCTCTTTATTTTGTGAAGGTCGATTCCACCGATCCCGACGCTTCCCTCGCAGGGGGTAAGGATCTTATCGATAATCCGCAGAAGCGTCGTTTTCCCCGACCCGTTGGGGCCTATAATCCCGAAAAACTCACCCCTTTGAACATCAAATGAGATATTGCCGAGAACCCTCGTTTCATCGTAGCGGAATCCTATTTTTTTCAGTCTTACATGCGACATCTGTCAGGCCATCCTCGTCTTCAAAAGATAGATAAAGTAGGGTGCTCCGCAGAGTGCCGTAAGAACCCCGACGGGCAGTTCCGCATGGGGAATCAGGACCCTGGCAATCGTATCGGCCACGACAAGAAAGGCGGCTCCAAAGAGAAATGAGGCGGGTATGAGGAGTCGGTGATCGGGACCGAAAAGCATCCGCATCATGTGGGGCACGATCAATCCCACAAAACCGATGACACCCGCAAAGGACACAGCCACGGCCGTCATAAGTGAGCCCGTAATGAAAAGGACGATCTTTGTCCGCTCCACACTTACCCCAAGTTGCATCGCCGTCTCTTCACCACCGACGATCAGATTGAGCGGTCTCGCATAGGCATAAACGATCAGGAAGGTCACCACGAGAATGATTCCCGCCGTCACTATCTCCGGGGAATAGGCAAGGCTGAGGTCTCCCATCAGCCAGAAGGTAATGGTGTGCAGATCGGCACTGCTGCTTACGGAGATAAGAAACATGATAATTGCCGAGAAAAATGCGTTAATGATAACCCCGGCGAGGAGTAGCGTAGGGGCATTTATTCCGCCCTTCCCTCTTCCCACCAGAAAGACGAGAATCACCGCTGCTGCAGAACCTAAAAAGGCGAGCAGGGGAAGACCGAATGGTAGAACCGCAATCCCCAGAAGGATACCCGTTATGGCACCTACGGCGGCACCACCCGACACCCCGAGGATAAAGGGTTCCGCCAGTGGGTTGCGGAGCAGTCCCTGGAATACAACACCGGCAGTCGAAAGCGATGCCCCGACAATTGCCGCAAAGAGAATACGCGGCAGGCGGACCGAAAAGAGGATCGTCTTTTCGGAATCGTTGAGAAGGGCGGCACCTTTGTGCCATCCGTACAACAGCCCCTTCAGCCCCTTCATTACTCCAATATCGGCGGCACCGATGAGCAATGATAGTATCATCGACACAAAAAGGACCAAAGCCAGGGCGAGACTTACCCTGACTACCCTCGGCACCGTCACAATGGATCTGTTCAACATACGAATTTCCGACAAACCTACCCCTTCAGATGGATAGGATTTACTTACACTACTGGTAACAAGGCCCGAAAAAGGATGATTTCCTTTATGATGCGCCTCCCTCGAGGATTCCCGGATGAACAGGTATTCCGGCTCAGGGCAGCCTACTTGCCAGCCTTCCCATTCCGCCTATGCAAAACAGTGGCTTATCTGGCTTTCGTTCCCTTCACGGCTGCGGGGCAGCGGGGGAATTTCACCCCTCTTCCTCTCGCCCATCCGTATTCTGGCTTTTCAGAGTAGAACACAACTAACATCGGATTTATAACCAAATACGAAGTACGATGTCAAGATGAAAGGCAGCACAAAAAACGTCGAGGCTATACCTTCGGAACTTCTGGCCACAATTTTTCATAATTAAATCAAATCTTCCTTGACTTTTATCAAAATTCCGATACCTTCTATTGAAGGTGCATCCGCAGGTCCCGCCCTGTGGGCGGGGGCTTCACATCTTTGTCAAAGTTCATTTCACTACTACATAATTGAGGGGGGCAGTTATGAGATATCCTGATATTGAATTTGATCCTTTCTTTTCCTGGTTTAACAGACCGCGAATCATGTACTCGCCGGGGATACGATCCGAAATCGGGTACGAATTGGGTGAACTCGGTGGCACCAAGGTTGCTATTTATACCGACAAGGGCCTCGTCAATGCCGGCGTCACTGAAATGGTTGCAGAAGCGGTCCGGGATTCGGACCTCGAGTTGGCGGGCATCTTCGACGAAATCGTTCAGGACGCGCGCATTGAAGTCATCAACAAAGGGGCCGCCTTTTACCGCGAGTGTGGTGCCGATTGCCTTATCGCCGTTGGCGGCGGCAGCGTCATGGATACGGCAAAGGCTGTCAATATCATGATCGGGAGAAAGATCGATGACTTCAAGCCACTGGCGGATCTGGCGGCTCTCTGGGAGGGTGCAAAACCATTACCGCCTCACATCGCCTTTCCCACGACGGCGGGAACTGGAAGCGAAGTAACCAACGCGATCGTGGCCCTTGATGTCGAAACCGAAACAAAGCTCGCCATAACTCATCCCTACAACGCCGATATCGCCATGCTGGACCCGGAGTTGACGGTGGCACTGCCGCCCAAGATAACGGCCTTTACGGGGATGGATGCCCTGACCCATGCCGTTGAGGGAATGACCTCCATCGCTGCGGAACCGATCGCCGATGCCATGGGACTTCACGCAATACGGTTGATCTTCAAATACCTGCCCATCGCCGTAAAAGATCCGAACAATATTGAAGCCAGGGGTAACATGCTTATCGCAAGCTCACTTGCCGGGCTCTGCTTCGGGAACACCATGACCGGAGCGGTCCATTCAACGGCCCACGCCCTCGGCGGAAGATACGGCGTTCCCCACGGACTGGGCAACGGTATCATGCTGCCGATCGTCATGGAATGTAACGTCGAGGAGGTACCACTCCGGTTCCTCATGATCGCCGATGCCATGGGTATCAACGTAAACGCTATGGATCCCGTTGAGGCGGGCATGGCTGCCGTCCAGGCCGTGAAAGACCTGAAAAAGGATATCGGCCTCACCGAGACCTTGAAGGATCTCAACATCCCCGAAGATGATGAGTCGATTCGGGCTCTGGCGGAACTCGCGGGAGGTGATTCACAGATAAGCTACAATCCTCGCTATCTCGAGGAGGAAGATATTGTAAACCTGTACCTGAAAGCATTTTAACACACAAATAAGGAGGACAAAATGGAATACTGGAAAGATGCAAATGAACCGATCGAGGCGTTCGTAAAACTGTTTGAAAAAGGATTTGAAGATTCCGACATGAGCGGCGGTCTGAAAAAAGTAAATCAGTTGATATGGTTCGACTATACCCAGGACGGACCGGACTGTTCCTTCTGGGTCGACTGCCGTGGTGGTGAGCTCAAGACAGGACCGGGGAAACCCGACGACGAACCCGACCTGACCATGAGTCTCTCAGCCGATGACGCACACCGTTCCTGGTCGAACAAGCTCAATCCCGTTATGGCCATTACGCGGAAAAAGATCAGAGTGAAGGGCTCGGCAACGGGTCTCCTAAAGCTCGCCCCGAAGCTCAAAAAGGTCGCTGTCCTCTATGCAGAGACATTGAAGGAACTGGGGAAGGACGACATCATTTTATAATCCTAAATCGTGCACGAGGTATCGACTATGAAAGCCAATACTGGAAAGATAATCGATGTTGATCTTTCGCGCGGAGCGATCACAATTGATGAACTGCCCGAAGATTACTACAGAAAGTATATCGGCGGAAGCGGACTGGCAGCAAAGATATTCTGGGAGAGGGGAAATTTCGATGCCGATCCTCTCTCTCCCGAGGCGATGCTTCTCTTTACGAACGGTCCCTTTGCCGGTCTGAAGCTCTCGGGAGTCAGCCGACACAGTACGGCCGGTCGTTCACCCCTCACCGGGGGATGGGGCGACTCCTCCTGCGGCGGTTATTTCGCACCGGAACTCAGATACGCCGGCTACGACGGCCTCCTGATCACGGGCAAAGCGGAGAACCCATCGCTCCTTCTTATTGAAGATGATACGGTAAAGATTCTCGATGCCGCCGAATATTGGGGGAAGAGCGCCTCCGATGTAAACGGGGCACTGAAGGAGCGTTTCGGAAAGGCCTACCGCACCCTGGTAATCGGACCGGCGGGCGAGAACCTGGTCAAGTATTCCGTGATTCTCAACGAGGGGCATCACGCCACGGGACGGGCGGGTTTCGGCGCCGTCATGGGCTCGAAAAATCTGAAGGCCATCGTGATAAAGGCAAGCAAAAAGGAGATGGAGCTCGCCGATCCTGAGAAGGTCGAGGCATTACGCAAAGACCTCAATCCGAGGATCAAAGAGGCGGTCGCCTCGAATGTCCTCCATGAGACCGGTACGGCGGGTAATCTCATCGGTAAAATGTATGAAGGTGATGTTCCCATTAAAAACTGGACCTCCAATTTCTGGGAGGAGGCGGCGGAAGCGTTGACGGGGAGTACCCTCACGGAAACCTATCTGACGAGGGCAGGTTCCTGCGCCTTCTGCGGGATTGCCTGTAAACGGGTCGTAGAGGTCAAGGAGGGACCCTGGGCGGTTCCTGAAGGTCCTGGTCCCGAATACGAGACGATCGTTGCCTTTGGATCTCTCATCGGCTCCATCGATCTTGCCGCAACCTGTAAGGCGGGACGGGTCTGCAATGATCTCGGCATCGACACCATCTCAGCAGGAGCTACAATCGCCTGGGCCATGGAAGCCTTTGAAAAGGGCGATCTAACTTCTAACGATACCGACGGTATCGAACTGAAGTGGGCAGACCTCGACACCGTTATCAATGTGGTTCTGCCGAAGATCGCGGCACGGGAAGGAAAGTTCGGAAACCTTCTCGCCGAGGGAAGTGCAGCGGCGGCCAAAAAGCTCGGAAAGGGCTCGGACTATACAGTCCACGCCAAGGGACTCGAGGCACCTATGCACGATCCGAGGGGAGGTGGACACGGTCTGGCCCTTACCTATGCCGTCGGGGCACGGGGAGCATGCCATGTGCAAGACCCTATGATGTTTGCGGAATGGGGTGCACGCTACTACCCGGAGATCGGCTTCGAGTACGAACTGGAACCGATGACCGATGAAAACAAGGCCGAAGCGGCAGCCACGATGGTAGCCATCGGCGCACTCGAAAACAGTTCCTGTTTCTGCCAGTTCGCCGATGCCGAGGTCACCATTCCCGACTGGATTGAGCTTTTCAACACCGTTCCCGGCTATGGGTGGGATGCCGATGAAATGCTCCGGGCCGGAAGGAGGGTCTTCTACCTGAAGCGCCTCATCAATTTCAGGTTCGGACGCACCGCCGATGACGACAAGCTCACGAAACGGATGCTGGAGCCGGCCAGAGACGGTGAGCCGGAAGGAATTGAGATCAATTTTGAGGGAATGAAGGCAAGGTTCTATGAGCTTATGAAGATCGACCCCGTTAAGGCGATCCCCCTTAAGGACGTGCTCGAAGAGCATGGAATGGGCGAGGAGGCAGGGGTGGTCTGGTAACAATTGTTTCAATAGTTGAAACGAAGGCCCGGTCTGTAAATAAAGCCGGGCCTTTTTTCTGAATTTTTCTATTTCTCACATACCGCCGCTGAACTGAACAGCGAGGGCATTCTCCGTTGCTTGCGAAAGGGGAAAGCGAAAATAAAAAATAACCTTCCCCTTAACAGTCGGAGCTTCCATTATGCCATGACAACGGCATCGATGGGACACTCATCGGCACAGAATCCGCAACCGATGCAGGCCTTTTCCTCCCTCAGATATGGATAACCATGGGGGTCTTTCGCACTCCTCGCTTCTGAAAGACCGATGCAGTTTACCGGACAGGCATCAATGCAGATATTGCACGAGGAGCAGAGTTTCTCATCAAACCGGGGTTTATTCCACTGCGAACGCTTGATTGTCGAACAGACCTGCCCTTCTGAATTTATCACAGCCCCTTCCGGGCAGATTCTCCCGCAGGCACCGCATTCGATACAGAGCTCCTCAACAATATGATGCTTTTCCTTTTTTTCTCCGGTAATGGCATCGACGGGACAGAGCCGCATACAGGCCCCACAGCCGTTACAGAGATCGCTTATCGTATAAGACATAGGTCATTCCCCCTTATCATCTTCAGCCCATAATTTCGACTTACCTGATCACGTCTTCCGTCGGTTTTCCCGAGTTCTCATCCCAGCCGAAGAGCCGCCAGTAGTCGCGCATCATCGGTTCGATATCGACGGAACGGTGCCCATTTGCCCCCTCCGTGAGCGGTTCCCGTCCGAGCGCCCGATCGGACACGACAAAGGTCGTAGGTTTCACACCATGCTTGACATTGAAGGCCTGGCGGAGCGTCTGGATTCTTTCGCCAATCTCCATGTACTCCTCGGGCGTCTTATCCCATCCCGTCGCCGCATTCAGCCAGTCGAAAAGGGGTAGGCGCTTCGATCCGAGAAAGGCACCGAAGAGACAGAGGCCCGCACCGTTCATTACATTCACGTACTTACTGCAGGCCGCCGCCCATATCGCTTTCTCCTCATCGGCTTCGTATTTCCTGTTCTTATGGTAGAAAATTGCCGGCTTCGGGAGGGCCTGTACCCTCTTCCAGAGCTGAAACATCTCGTAGTAGAGCTGGGCGCCGATCGTATGTCGTCCCGGCGTCGGCTCAACGGAATAGTGGAGGGCGAAGCCGGGATCGTTCCTCCCGTCGTGCATGGGGAGATCCTGTCCCCCGGCATGCATTGCGAACTGAGCGGAACCATTACCTATCTTCTTGGCGGCAAACTTCGAGCCGTCGGCGAAGAGATCCCCCACTCCCTCCCTTGTAATCATCTTTTGAATGAGTATCTTTATGGCCTCTGTATTCCCCCAGGTGAGCTCCAGGCCATCAGTCTCTTCTTTCGTGAGGATTCCCCGCTCAAAACACTCGATGGCGAAGGCCACGGTACTTCCCGCCGAGATGCTGTCCATACCCGCCCGGTTGAGAGCCTCATTGAGGGCAAAGAGGCTCTCAACATCCTCATTCATGCAGAGTCCTCCCAGTGCGAGAACCGTTTCGTATTCCGGCTTGTGTGTCTCCGAATATTCGCCCTCAAGGGAGCAGACCCCTCCACATCCCAGGGGACAGGAGTAGCAGTGATACTTGATATGCTCCCGTGCTATAATGGCATCGGGATTTGTTGCAAAGGATTTCTTCGAACCAAAATTTTTGTTGCTTCCCATCCAATTCTTGATGGGGGAATCACCCATTTCGATGGACATCTGGTTCATGCAGGCGGTCCCCCACTTCTTCAGGATGATCTTGAAGAGCATACCATCCTGGGCCATCTGGGTGGGCATAACCCGGAGCAGTGCGCCCACCTTTGCTGTAGCAGGCCCCGAGACAAAGGGGGGCTGAAACTGGACCCATTTATTACACTGCTTGCTCAGCTTCTTCATCTCATCGGAATCTGCCGCCCTGATTCTCGTGGCGCCGGAGAGGACCACCGCCTTCAGTCTCTTCGAACCCATGACGGCGCCGAGACCCGAACGGGCGGCAAGCCTCCCCTTGTCGTTGGAAATACCCGCAATGTAGGAGAGATTTTCACCCGCCGGACCGATACAGGCAACCTTTGCATCTCCTCCCGCCTCGTCTATGAGAATCTCCTCCGTTTCCACGGCATCCTTACCCCAGAGATACCGGGCATCGCAGAGTTCGGCACTTCCGTTTTTTAGAGAGAGATAGACAGGTTTTTCACTGATACCGGTAAAGAATATACCGTCGTAACCACAACGTTTGATGGCAGGCGAGAAATTTCCTCCACAGTTGGCATCCCCCCAGCCGCCGGTAATTGGTGATTTTCCCACCACCATCCAGCGGCCCGTGAAGAAACTTCCCGTCCCCGTGAGAAGACCGGAGACAAACCCCAGGATATTATCCGGACCGAGGGGGTCAGCTCCGGCAGGTATTCTCTTGTAGAGAAGAGCTGCACTCAGTCCCATACCGGAGAGATAGGTCTCATAGATCTCATTCGATATGACCTCTTCCCCTATCGTACCGGCTCCCAGATCAACATTCAGAATCTTTCCCATGTATCCACGATTCATAGGCCCCTCCTTGTTCGTGATTGTTGAAAACTGTTACGGTTTCATCTACACACCCCTATAAACAATGGATTTCAGTTCATGCTTCAAAAATGAACTCTGCCATTAAAGCTGACTCTTTCTTAATTCTTCAGAAGATTTCTGCGAAAGATAGGCCGGTGCAATATCAAAGACCGTTTGTGCACCACTTTTTCCCTCTTTATTCAAACGATAGACGGCTCGCGCATAGGCCACAAGGACGCTCCCCGTGAAGGCCGGATTGCTCCCCAGCTTCAGGGAAAACTCTACCACATGCCCCTCGCCCCTACCATCTCTTCCCGTTCGTATCACAAAACCACCGTGAGACATCTTTCCGTGATTCACCGTCATCTCTTTTTCCGAAATAAAGGACACCGTCGTATCATAGTCCGAAAAATAATGGGGCATCGTGACGATTTCCCTTTCAATTCTCTCGAGATCGGCCGCCTCGTCGGCAACGATATAACAGTCTCGCAGGTGCTTCTCGCGTGTTGTAAACTCCGGCGCCTCCCCGGCTCGAACCCTTTCAACGGCTTTCTCTATCGGTATCGTATACTGTCGTGCATCTTTGACACCGTCAATACGCCTGAGTGCATCGGAGTGACCCTGGCTCACGCCGGGCCCCCAAAAGGTGAAGTTTGCACCATCAGGGAGAACCGCTTCTTCGATCGCACGCATCATGGAAAAGAGTCCCGGATCCCAGCCGGTTGATATGACAGCGGTTTTACCCGATTTTTTTGCCGCATCATCAACGGCATCAAAGTAGTCGGGAATCAGGGCGTGGGTATCGTAGCTGTCCACCGTGTTGAAAAGGGAAGCAAAGAGGGGTCCCTGTTCGGGGAGATCTGTGGCCGACCCGCCGCAAAGAATCGCAACGTCTATATCGTCCACAAAATCCTTCGCCTCCGATATCGCAAACACCCTTGAATCATCAAGCTCCGGCACCAGCTCGGCGGGGGTTCTTCTCGTAAATATCCCGGCAAGTTCCATATCCTGATTCTGTTTGACGGCGTGCTCAACAGCCTTCCCTATATTTCCGTATCCTACAATTGCAATCCTTATCTGCTCTTTCATATTCAACTCCCTTGAAAAATCACACTGCTTAAAGCTTATAAGTTGTTTCACCGAGGTGTCAAGTCTGATTTTATACATAATGTCGCCTCACAACGCCTTCATTATAATTAATGATAGATTTTTTTCCCTATCTGTATTAGATTTATCGGGCTGAAAAGACACTGAGGGCGTGTGGAGGGAACGATATGAGATTTGACATCGCCAAAAGCGGAAGCGGTATCGCTTACGAAATACGAAACATTGTCGGGGTGGCAAATAAACTGATAGAACATGGCGTCGATATCGTATGGGAAAATATTGGAGACCCGATTGAAAAAGGAGAGAAAATCCCCGAATGGATGAAGGAAACACTGAAGGAAATCCTGAGCAGGGATATATCCTACGCCTATTCACCCACAAAGGGAATGAATGAGACCAGGGAGTTTCTCGCCGAGCGAGTCAACAAGCGGGGGAAATACCAGTTAGGAAGCGAAGACATCGTCTTTTTCAACGGTCTTGGCGACGCCATCGCGCGGGCATACAGCGCAATTAGAATCGATGCACGTATCATCATGCCGGAGCCAACCTATTCCACGCATCTTCTGGCTGAGATTCACCATGCATCCTTTCCGCCCAACACGTACAGAATGAATCCTTACCACAACTGGCATCCCGACATAGCTGAATTAGAACGCAAGGTGAAGAGCCACAACACGATCGTCGGTGCCCTTGTCATTAACCCGGACAACCCCACGGGTTTTGTCTATCCCGAGGAGCCGCTCAATGATATTGTGAGAATTGCCCGAGATTACGACCTCTTTCTCGTCTTCGACGAGACATACCACAATATTGTATTCAACGGACAGAGGACCGTTCCCCTCTCAGATATTATCGAAGATGTACCGGCTATATGCATGAAAGGAATTTCAAAGGAATTCCCCTGGCCGGGGTCTCGCTGTGGATGGATGGAGATCTACAACGCCGACAAAGATGAGACCTTTGCCCGCTATATCAACGCCATTGTAACACAGAAGATGTCGGAGGTATGTTCCACCACATTCCCGCAGATGGCAATACCGACGATAATGACGCACCCCGAATATGAAGACTACCTTGAAAACAGGATCAGGCAATACGAAAAGCTCTCGAACATCGCCTACAATATTTTAAAGGATGTCCCCTATATCGTGGTTAACAGGACAAACGGATCCTTTTACATGACCATCGTATTTAACGAGGCGGTCCTGAACGGCAAGCAGAAACTCAAGATCAAAGAATCCTCAATCAGAAGTTACGTGGAAACTATCGTGGATGCCAGGATAGAAAATGACAAGCGTTTTGTCTACTATCTCCTCGCGGCAACGGGAATCTGTGTCGTACCCCTGACATCCTTCTTCACAGCCCTTCCCGGATTCAGGTTCACCCTCCTTGAAAAAGACGAGGCAAAATTCGAAAAAACGGTGAAGATGATTGCCAAAAAGATTGTAGAATACGTAGAGTCTTCAAAATAAAAAAAAGAGGCGGCCAGGGCCGCCTCTTTTTCTAAGCGTTATTACTGACCTTATTCAGCGTACATTTCCTCGATCTCCGCAGCATACTTCTTGTTCACAACCATTCTTTTCAGCTTCATTGTCGGGGTCAGTTCATCAGTATCCTGAGACCACTCCTTTTCCATGAGATGGAACTTCCGTATCTGCTCCACCCGGGCCCAGTCTTTCATGTGTTCCTCGATCTCCTTCTCATAGAGCTTGATGATCTCGGCGTTCTCGACCAGGTCCTTCCGGCTCCCGAAGGATATGTTCTTTTCCTTCGCCCAGGCCTCCAGTGACTCAAAGGCCGGAACAATAAGTGCCGAGAGGAACTTCCTGTTGTCACCGATAACGGCAACCTGCTCGATAAAGCCCGATGCGAGCAGGCTGTTCTCGATATTGGAGGGTGAAATGTTCTTACCACCCGAGGTCACGATAAGGTCTTTAATCCTGCCCGTGATCTTCAGATATTGATCTTCATCAATCTCCCCGATATCTCCTGTCCGGAAGAAGCCGTCCTCGGTGAAGGCCTCCTTAGTGGCGGCTTCATTCTTGTAATACCCCTTCATTATCTGGGGTCCCTTGACGAGTATCTCGCCAGTCTCTGCAATTTTCACCTCCGTGTCCTGAACGGGAGGTCCCACTTTGCCGGGCTTGATCTTGCTCGGCTGGTTGCCGTGCGTCACCGGGGTCGTCTCGGTGAGGCCGAATCCTTCGAGTATCCTGATCCCCATACCGAGAAAGAATTCCGCATCCGAGACAGACAACGGTCCGCCACCGGAGATTGCACCGATCAACCTGTCCATACCGAGGGCTTCTTTCAGTTTCGAGAATATAATCTTGTCTGCCAGGTTGTACTGAAAGCCGAACCAACCCGCCCGCGGTTTATCGTTACAGATATAGGGCAGATTCTTCTTGGCAACGCCCATGGCCCATCCGAAGAGGGCCTGCTTGACCGCCGAGCCTCCCGCAACCTTCGCGAGGATACCGGCATGTGCCTTCTCGTAAATCCTGGGGACACTCACCATAAAGGTGGGACGAATCTCCTTCAGGTTTTCAACCAGTTTTGAAACGTCTTCGGCAAAGGCAACTTTTTTACCGAGATAGATCGGTGCGTAGTATCCGACTGTCCGTTCAAGTGAGTGAGACAGCGGCAAGAACGACAGGAATACCTGTTCACCCTCGAAGAAGGAGGGGGCAACATTATAAAGCTGGGTCACGTTTGAGACAAAATTCTTGTGGGTAAGCATGACCCCCTTGGGATTACCCGTTGTGCCCGACGTATAGATAATGGTTGCGACATCATCCATATGTATCGGCTTGAGGCGCTCGTCAAATTCACCCTTGTTTTCGTAAGCCCTTCCCTCTTCCATCGCAGTTTTCAGTTCAATCACACCCTCAACGGGAGTATCAAGCTCGTCAAAAATAATGATCTCTCCCAGATTGGGCAGCTGGCCTTTGGCCTCGAGGATCCGCTCCATGTGGTCCCTGGTACCCACGAAACACATCCTGGAATCTGAGTTGTCGATGATGTACTCGGATTCTTTGGCCGAGTTGGTCGCATAGATGGGAACATTGACCGCGCCGATGGAGAGTATTGCCAGGTCGACAACCCACCACTCATATCTGTTCGGAGAAAAAAGGGCAATTTTGTCGCCCGGCTGCACACCCCGTGAGATCAGAAAAAGACCCACCTCACGTACCATCTCGTTTATCTTGTTCCAGGAGATGTCCTCGTATACACCTGCCTTATTCTTATAGGCCACCAGAGCCTTTTCTCCATGCTCCGCTGCACGATTTTGGAAGATTGCTCCCATTGATGTTTCTTCATACTGTGCCATAAAACCCTCCTTTCATAATCAAAGCCCATTAAAGTTATCCCTTATAATGAAATATGAACCCGATCATCCCCCTAGAGAAGAGGTACCACATTACACTACCTTCAATTGTATAATAACTTTTAAGAGTCGAGAAAAATTAAGACAAGTAGATGTTTTTCATACCATATCGCAAGGAAAAAGAAAAGCCCTTATCTTGCATTTTCAGAGGTATTACAAAGGGCTATTCTTCGAAGGTAAACCCCTTTTCCCTTATAAGACTGACACAGGCATCGACCACTTCGGCATCATAGAGAATTCCCCGTTCCTTTTCTATTTCACCCAAAGCTACATCCACACCAAGGGCTGGCCTGTAGGGCCTGTGGGAACTCATCGCCTCAACGACATCTGCAACGGCAATAATCTTGGACTCACGGAGTATACTGTCGCCCTCGAGACCCAGTGGATAACCTGAACCGTCCAGCCTCTCATGATGCTGCAGGACGATTTCGGCGATTGGCCAGGGAAAATCTACCTCCTTCAGTATCTCGTATCCCGCCCTGCAGTGCGTCTCGATCATGTCAAATTCCACATCAGATATTTTTCCGGGTTTACTCAGTATCTCCGCGGGGACATGCATCTTCCCGATATCATGAACCAGCGAAGCGAGACGAACACCGTCTATCGTGTCATCAGAGAGATTCATTTCTCTCGCAAGCGCACAGGCAAGTTTTGTGACACGTCTCTGGTGATTGGCCGTATAGGGATCTCTCATTCCAATTGTCGAGGCGAGAGAATCGATCGTTTTTTCCATGGCATTTTGCAACTTCATAAAACTTTGCTGAATCTGATCATCGGCCAGCTTCATTTCCGTCATATCGTGAGAAACCACCACCGCATGGGTCACTTCACCTGATGGGTGTCGGTAGGGATGAAAGGACACGTCAAAATATTTTACCCCCAGGGCCTTGAATCGAAACCAGGCATGGTAGTGTATCTCCTCACCCTGGAGGCATCTGTCCAGATGTCCCCTGATGATCTCACCGAAGACCTCGCCACCCCAGACATCGGAAACGGTTCTGTTAATCAAATCTTCCCGTTTTATGTCATGGGCATGGCAATAGGCATCATTGGCCACTTCATAAATATAGTCTTTGTTGATAAGGGTCATCAGGCTTCGGGAGGTATTGACGATAAATTCATATCTTCTCCAGAGTTCATTCGATTCGTTGAAGGATGTTGACGATACTTCTCCTGATTTGTATTTTTCCGGTTCTTTCATATACCGCCCCCTGATTGACTATGATTTTGTTCCTACTAATCTGTCACAATAATCGCCTCGCTACTCTTACTGCATCGACACCGTCTCTCGCATAATGAGCGCCGATCGAATCGGCAAAAGAAGCAGAAACGACGGCCCCGCCGACCATGAATTTACAGCCAAGATTCTCTTGTCCAACACGTTCGACAACCTCTTTCATATTGACCATCGTCGTCGTCATAAGCGCCGAGAGACCGATAATATCGGGACTCAGGTTTCGTGCCGTCTCAACAATCGCATCGGCAGAAATATCCTTTCCCAGATCGACCACGTCGAATCCCTGGTTCGAGAGCATAAGGGAAACGATATTCTTCCCGATGTCGTGGATATCCCCTTTTACCGTCGCCATCAGTATCAGTCCCTTCTTTGTGGCGACGTTCTTGTCCGTCAGATACGGTTTCAGACAGGCGATGCCCCTCTTCATCGCCTCTGCGCTTGCGATGAGCTGGGGAAGAAAATACTCACGCCGGTCGAAAAGATTTCCCACCTCGGTGATGGCGGGTATCATGATATCATCGATCATCATCGAGGGAGACTCACCCGCTTGTAACGCCTCCTCGATAATCGGCTCGATACCCTCCCTGTTTCCACCGAGGACGGCACGAAAGAGAAAATCGGTGTGCGAAGCAACCGTTTCATTATCCCCATTTTTCGTAACGGTGGGGAGAGAAAGGGCAAAGCGGTCCAGATAGGAGGAGGAATCTCTATCCTTTCCGTTCAGTACGTCACTTGCGTACTTAACGTTCATCAGTTCCTCCGCCTCGGGATTCGCAATGGCTGCGGTAAGCCCCCGTTCCACCGCCATGGCGAGGAAGGCGGCATTTAACCACTTCCTCTCGGGCATCCCAAAGGAAACGTTGGAAAGACCCAAAACGGTCCGACAGTGAAAGCGCCGCGAGCACCATTCCACCGTCTTCAGTGTTTCCCGAGGTGCCTCGGGGTTGGACGATACGGTCATGACGAGACCGTCGGCAATGAAATCATCCTTCGTATGACCATTTTCCCTGGCCTTTTCAAACACCTCTCGTATTATGTCAGATCGTTCCGCCACCGTCTCCGGCACACCCCGATCGGTCAGGGGAAGCAGGATAAACATGGCGCCATATTTCGCCGCCAGGGGCAACAGCGTCTGCATCTTGTCGGTCTCACCGGAGATCGAGTTCAGAAGCGCCCTCCCCGGATAGAGGCGAAGCGCCGCTTCCATTGTCTTCGCATGGGCTGAATCGATAACGAGCGGAAGTCCCGTTGTCTCTGCAAGGACACCGATCACCTCGACCATGGTCTTCCTCTCATCGATCCCCGGAACACCGACGTTGACATCGAGAAGGTCGGCACCTTTCTTCTCCTGCTCACGAGCCATTTCCCTCACGAGAGCCCTATTTCCTTCGAGGAGTTCCTTTTGGAGTGCCTTCTTTCCGGTGGGATTGATCCGCTCCCCGATAATCACAAGCGGTGCATCGCTCTCGAAGAGGAGACTCTTCCTCGCCGAACTCACGGCACTGAGAGACCGCCTGGCCACCGGCCGCGGCTTTTCACTGACAACTGCCTCTTTTAATTTTTCTATGTGTTCCGGCGTCGTCCCGCAACACCCACCGATCATATTGACACCCTTCGACACAAATTCTTTTCCAAAAAAGGAAAACTCGAGGGGCTTCATGCTAAAAACCGTCTTGCTCCCCACAAGCTTGGGGATACCGGCGTTTGGTTTTGCCACCAGCGGGACCGTTGCATAGGGTTTCATATCACCAATGAGCCGGATCATCTCTTCGGGACCGGTGGAGCAATTGCACCCCACGGCATCCGCCCCCAGGCTCTGGAGCGTGATAAGGGCCGTCACCGGGTCCGTGCCGTTCAGTGTCCGGCCATCCTTTTCATAGGTCATCGTCACCATGGTAAATTTGTCGGTAACTTCTTTTACGGCGATAAGCGCCGCACGTGCCTCCTGAATGTCTATCATCGTTTCTATGACGAAAAGATCGACCCCACCTTCGGCAAGCCCTTCCGCCTGTTCCCTGAATATTTCGACAGCCTTTTCAAAGGCCAGGTCCCCAAAGGGTTCCACAAAACGGCCCGTCGCCCCCATATCGCCGGCAACAAACCCTTCTTTCCCCACCGCCCGCCTGGCTGCACGAGCAAGTTCTCTGTTCGTTCCGCGAACGTCGGAAATACCGTATTGGCTTAATTTTATGCGATTTGCGCCAAAGGTTGCCGAATAGACCACATCGGCACCGGTCCTTCGATAGTCCGAATGGATTTCCTCAATCTGTTGAATATTATTCAGGCACCACAGCTCGGGGCATACACCTGAGGGCATGCCCCGCTTCTGCAATTCCGTTCCCGTCGCTCCGTCGAGAACCACGATTCTCTGTCTCAATAGTCGTTCTATCCGAGACTTAGCCTTAGCCATTACTCCTCCTCACTATTTTCTATCCTCACTATGGCAGTTACCGATTTTTCGGGGATAAGAATAGCGCTCTCATTAATAGCAATATCTATCTGTTTCAGCTCCAGAAGATCATAGATACTGTGCTGGTCTTTCAAAGAAAAATCGCCGTAGCCAGCAGAAAAACGCCGCCTGCTGAGATGTTTATTCTCTCTCATAAGGTCGTGATTAAAGTAATCACAGAGCCAGTCAAGCGATGCGTCCACCATCTCGCTCGCCACCGCGTCAAAAATGACGCTTCGTGTCATATGATCTTCTTCCGCACACTCCTCGATCGCCGCCACTATCTCTCTTCCACCGGTTGCACCAATGAGGAGCATCTCTCCACAATCATGTAGGTATCGAGCAAGGTCTCCGCTTTCAAACACGGGGCCCGCGATAAGACGGATGTTCGGCATGCCCTCCAGATCAACTTTGAATCGTTTACCCGCTCCCCTCAAACGGAGAAGAGAGGCTGCGTATTCTATCGATTCGTCAAGTTCTCTCATCTCATCGGGACTGATCAGGGTCACACCTCTCCGATAGCCGAGACGTTTGAATATACGCTCCCGCGGTATTGGAATAGTTATCGAAGAAAAAAACTGTACTGCCATCATAATCCGCACTAATAGGGATCGGGTTTTCAAGATGGAAAAATAATGGGGCTCCTATCCCCGAAACCCGAGAGAGCTGATACCCGTCAGTCCTATCTGTCAGACCCCATCACAGAACCTTTACGCCACGGCGTCGGTCAGCACCGCTAATCCCTTCAGAATATCTCCTTCAAAGTGGAGGCGAAGTACCCGTCTGCCCTTGGCGATCAGGGCCTCTCTGTCACCCATTGCCTGAGCCATTTTCAGGACGGCAAAGGTAGTGGTGGAAATCGTTGATCCCGCCTCGTCAGGTATGGGAATATCATTCACATCCTCGGCGGTGAACTGAACGAAGAGTCCCCTGCCGGCATCCCCCTTGTGCAACTGGCCCGTTGAATGAAGAAAGCGCGGGCCGTAACCAAAGGTTGTCGCAATCCCGTACCGGTCACGGATCGACTCGCCGAGGCGTGACAGGGCCTCATCGATTTCTTTCTTCGGCCCCAGATATGCCTGCAATGCGACATAATCACCGGGCCTCGACTGGTTGAGAAATGCCCTTAAGACCTCGTCTATCCTTTCCCCTTCGGTGGTACCGTATACCCTCATCCCTTGAGAGACAAGAAGGGGCTCTTCCACGGGCATCTTTCCCCCCTTTTTATATTCCTCCAGCATTCTCTTTGCGCTTATCTTCGATGCCTCCACATCGGGCTGATCAAAGGGATTGATCTCCAAAAAATACCCGGCAATCGTAACAGCAAGCTCCCAGAGGAAAAACTGTCCTCCAAGATCGTAGATATTTTTCATATAGAGATAGACAACGGGATGGCCGGCCTCTTCCAGAAGCTTTACCTTTTCATTGTCATAACATTTGTCCCATTTCAGGCAGAGGAAGAGAAAGAGACGATCCTCTCCGTAGTTCTCGGGCAGCCCAAGGGGCTCTCCAATAACCGGGAGGATACCCCTTCCGTCTTTCCCCGTACTCTCCGCTATAAGCTGCTCCACCCAACATTTAAAACTCTCTATCTGCGGTGAGGTAATCAGTGTCAATTTGTTTCTGCCAGCCTTTGCGAGGGCACCCATGATAGCGCCCAAAATGACACCTGTATCCTTTCCAATCGGTGAGCCGTCGGTTTTCATGAAGCCTTCTGCAGTATCGATTGCTCGATTAAGGAGAAATCGAAGATCGACCCCGATCAATACAGCGGGAACCAGGCCGAAATAGGAAAGGGCCGAATAACGACCGCCTATGGAGGGATCATTTAAGTAGGTGGCACGGAATGAGTAACGATTAGCGAGTCCCTGGAGCATCGATCCCGGGTCGGTAATTGCTATGAAGTGCCTGCCGGCCTCGTCTTTTCCTACTGCATCTAATACTTGATTATAAAAGTATTTGAAAAAAGAGAGTGTCTCCACCGTAGTCCCCGATTTTGTGGAAACGATAAAAAGGGTCGTGGCCGGGTCGAGTCGTTCCGAATGGTTACGAAGGGCATCCGGGTCTGTGCTGTCGAGAACTGCAAGATCGAGCGAACCCCTTCGAAACCCGAAGGTCTTCCTCAGGACCTCGGGAGCAAGACTGGAACCACCCATTCCCAAAAGGAGGGCATGGGTATAACCATCCTTCGCCACCTCTTCGGTAAGCATCTCAAGATCCGTCACTGTATTCAGCATCTCCCGGGCAATTTTCAGCCATCCGAGTCTGTTTTCAATTTCGTCAGCCTCAGGTTTCCAGACCGTGTGGTCGTGACTGCAGATTCGCTCAATGATGCTGTTATCGTTTATTGCGGAAAGTGCCTCATCAACAAGTTTCTGATAGATTCCGAGGCTTACGTTAAGATCTTCACGTAACATCCACGTCCCTCATTAATACTTTTTAATAAGACTCCGTGCCACCCTCAGAAGATCTTCCGAGGTTATCCCAAACTTTTCAAACAAAATAGGGGCTGGCGCACTGGCTCCAAAACCGTCCATGCCCACCACTGCGCCCTCAAGACCCACATAGTGTTCCCAGCCTGTTTTGATTCCGGCCTCAATGGCAACACGAGCCTTTACCGATGAGGGCAGGACACTTTCTCGATAGTCTTCAGATTCCTTATCAAAGGCCTCCCAGCTCGGCAGAGATACAACCCTGACCGATAGGCCTTCGTCATCCAATACCCTGGCTGCTTCAAGAGCAATATACAATTCCGATCCTGTTCCTATCAATATCAGAGAGGGATTATTCCCCTCCGATTCCCAGAAAATATATCCTCCCCTTTGGAGACCATCGGCCGGAGAAACTTGCCCACGATCAAATACCGGGAGGTTTTGGCGGGTCAATATGAGTGTCGTGGGACCATTGCTGTTGGTAAGTGCAAATCGCCATGCCTCCACCGTTTCTGCCGCATCACCGGGGCGAAGGACGGCGAGATTGGGAATATTACGGAGACTCATCAGGTGTTCAACCGGTTGATGGGTTGGACCATCTTCACCCACTCCTATGCTGTCGTGGGAAAAGACATAAATCACGCGAAGCCCCATCAGTCCGGCCAGACGAATTGATGGACGCATATAATCCGAGAAGGTGAAGAAGGTTCCAGTAAAGGGGATAATCCCCCCGTGAAGTGCCATTCCGCTCGCGATTGCACCCATTGCATGCTCTCTCACTCCAAAATGTATATTTCGCCCCGCGTAGCTCCAGACATCACCAACGACACCCTGTTGATCCTGACCGTCATTTGCCGGTGATTGAAAATCGCCATACCCCTTTACCCAGGCCAGGGTTGATGGATTCAGATCGGCCGTACCCCCGATAAGCTCAGGAATTTTCGATGCAAGGGCCTGCAAAACCGCCTCCGATGCCTTTCTGGTCGATATACCCTTTGCATCCGCCTCAAAGACTGGAAGGTCTGAATCCCAGTCATCGGGAAGCTCTCCACTCATTATACGCTTGAATTCCAAGGCACGATCGGGATAGACCTTTTCATATTCACTGAAACGGTCCTGCCATTCGGCATCACTCTGCTTTCCTACCTCGAGCGAGCTCAGCATCTCTTTTTTGACCTCTTCGGGGATAAAGAATTCCTCTTTTGTAGGCCAGCCAAGGTTTTCCTTGGCGGCAACTATCTCGTCCGAACCAAGAGGGGAACCGTGACATGTGTAGGTGCCCTCCTTATTCGGTGAACCGTACCCTATAATTGTTCGCACACAGATTATCGATGGTCGGGCGAGGTCGCTTCGTGCTTCCCATAAGGCCTTATCAATCGCCTCCGTATCGTTGCCGTCATCAACATGTTGCACATGCCATCCGTAGGCCTCAAAGCGTTTTCCCACATCTTCCGTAAAGCAGAGGGATGTGGAACCTGCAAGAGAAATCCTGTTATCGTCGTAGAGGACGATCAACTTCCCCAGGCCCAAGTGACCCGCCAATGAACAGGCCTCGGCAGATACCCCTTCCATAAGATCTCCGTCGATCGCAATGACATAGGTATGATGATCGACAATCGCGCTGTCGCTCCCGTTATATCGTGCGGCAAGATATGCCTCGGCGATCGCCATCCCGACGGCGTTTGATATCCCCTGTCCAAGGGGTCCCGTTGTGACTTCAACGCCGGGAGTATCACCATATTCCGGATGACCCGGGGCCTTGCTTCCCCATTGGCGAAACTCTTTTATATCTTCAAGAGAAAGGTCATACCCCGTAAGGTGGAGAAGTGCATAAAGGAGCATGGAACCATGCCCTGCCGAGAGGACAAAGCGGTCCCTGTCAACCCATTGGGGATTGGCAGGGTTGTGCCTCAGATGTTTCATCCACAGCACATAGGCCATCGCAGCGCTACCCATGGGAAGCCCCGGGTGACCTGACCCCACATTCTGTATTGCATCAACGGCAAGAAAGCGAACCGTATTTATCGCACGTTCGGCCAATTCTATTTCTTCTTCTTTCATCATCAATCTCCCGTAATTAATTAAAACTCCCCACACCACTATGCGAAGAATCTCTGACTTTTAGTCAGTTAGAATTATTTTCTTAGTTTTTCCGGCAAAAAAATCTTGCTCCCGCACTTACCACCCCTAGGGGGGTATGGAAATGTTTTTCTTTCATCTACTCACCTGCCGCACCACATATCAGCAGGGATTTGACCGCTTCGCAGTTGAAACTCCCCGCTGCAAGCAACGGGGAATGTTTACTGTTCAGTTCAAATAATAACCTGACGGACGTTTTCTTTTTTCTGCAACTTCTCCTCATACATGAGGTTATCGGCCCTTCTCTGAACATTGGCAAGCAGGTCTCCCCTTTCCCCTTCGGCAGCACCGAAAGACATACTGAGCGGAAAATCGGGGTAATCTTCATTATGATCGGCGATGGATTGTCTCACGCGTCCTATAATCCTTTCCGCCACACCGACATCTGCACCCGGTAGAATCACGGCGAATTCATCGCCCCCGATTCTTGCGACAACATCGTCGGTACGAAAAGCCTCCCTCAGTACCTGAGCGGCACGTTTCAGCAGTTCGTCACCCGCCCTGTGGCCCCTGGTATCATTGACCAGTTTCAATCCGTCAACATCAGACATGACAATGCTGACAGGGAAGATCCTGCCTCGTTCGAATCGTGCAAGTTCCACTTCAAAGAATGCCCGATTATAGAGATCGGAGAGAGAGTCATGGGTACTCATGTACCGCAATTCATCCTCCATCTCCTTGCGTTCCGTTATATCCATAAGCGATACCACGCTTCTATCTGTTCCCGGTATCACCGAGATGGCAAGAAAAATATCCCTGATATTTTCATCCCCATCGACAATTCGAAACTCATAGCTCGACGGAGCTGATCCGGGATCGATTCTTCTCATACGATGATACTCCATCATCCTCTCCAGATCGCTTTCTACAATAAATTCCGTCCATTTTCTCTTGTCCACAATCTCGTCAACCGGGAATTTCACCATCTGCCCGAATTCATCGTTCACCATCGAAATGGTCATATCGTCCTCTATGATCATCATCGCGGTACCGGTATTTTCAAAGATCGCCCTGTATCGAACCTCCGATTTTGTCAGCTCTTCCTCTATATGTTTGCGTTCCGTAATGTCCATTGAATTTCCCAGAACTGCAGGTTTCCCTCCGAAAAGAATCGGCGTAACCGTTTCGATAATCCACCGTACCGTTCCATCTCGTGCTATCATTCTGTACTCATAGGGCGATTTTCTCACCCCTCTGAGCATCTCCCGGGCCTGCATCCTTAATGTTTCCTGATCGTCGGAATGCACGATGCTTATGGATTTCCTCCCCCAGAGCTCTTCCGGTGTATGTCCCGAGTAGGCGGCGGCATTGGAATTGATATACTGAAACACGCCGTCCTGAATCACATAGACCCCGGCGAAGGATTGTTCCGCTACCGTCTCATAGAGTTTCTCGGCACGCCTCTTTTCCGTCAAATCCCGGGCAATACCGCAGAAGCCGACAGGTGTTCCCGCTGCATCCCGTTTCAATGTGGTCGATAATTCACAAATCCTGACATTTCCGTCTTTTCTTAAAATTTCATAGTCCTTGACCAGTGCTGGCTTTCCTGTCCGGTAGACCTCGCTAAAGACGTTATACATATCCTTCGCCGTCTCCGGGGAGGTATATTCCAGATTACTCATGCCGATTAGTTCATTCCGGGTCAATCCCGCTATTGCCAGAAGAGAATCGTTGAAAAAGGTAAAGTTACCGGCGAGGTCAACCTCAAAGTAGGCGTCCTGAATATTATCAAGAATGGTTCGATACCGTTCCTCACTCTTCCTGAGTCGTTCCTCCGCCTCTTTTCTCTCCGTCACGTCCCGGACAAGCCCCCGAAATCCGATGGGAGTACCCTCCTCATCAAGGATCAGAGAACTTGAGGCGGCAAGGAAACCTGTGCTTTGATCCTTTCTCGTAAATTTCCAGTCAAACCCCTTGGCAGGCTCTCCCGTCTCATATACCCTCTTGAAGGTATTGAAGACCCTCTTTGCATTTTCTTTATCCATGAGATCCCGGTTATTCATGATCAGCATTTCATCATTCGAATATCCAAAAATCCTGCAGATCGGGCCGTTCAAAAAGGTGAATTTGCCAGACAGGTCAACCTCGTAGTAACCCTCTTCAATGCTCTCGAGTATGTTCCGGTATTTCTCTTCACTTTCCCGCAGTTTCTTGTCTTTTCGTTTGCGTTCCGTCACATCCCTGGCGACCGCCCTGAACCCGATGGGGGTTCCCTCGTTATCTTTTATGAGGGACGCCGACATCTCCGCACTCTTAATTCTCCCGTCTTTGGTGATAATATCGTAGTCAATAATATTCGAGGGCTTCCCCGTCCGGTATATCTGGCCAAAAACCTTTAAGATTGTCTGCATGCTTTCAGGCGTTACATATTCCTGATAGTTCATAGCAAGTAATTCATCGTGTGAATAACCCGAGAAAGTGCAGAGAATATCATTGAAGAAGGTCAGTTTACCGGCAAGATCAATCTCGAAGTATCCTTCCTGGATATTTTCGAGAACTGACCGGTATTTTTCTTCGCTCTCCCTCAGCATAACTTCCCACTTCCTTCGTTCCGTCACATCTCGTGCGATACCGCGAAAACCTATGGGGGTACCATCTCCGTCTCGCATTAGGGATGCTGAAAGCTCGAGATTTCTCTGTATCCCGTCTTTCACCACTTCGTAATCCTTCAGTACCCCTGGCTCACCAGTCTCATATATTTTATGAAAGACCCTGAACATCTCTTTTGCCGTTTCGGGAGTTGTATAATCCCTGTTGTTCATTCCTATCAATTCATCATGAGTTAATCCCGAGATTCTCACCATGGCATCATTGAGAAAGACCATGGTCCCTTCGAGATTAACCTCGAAGTATCCATCTTCAATATTCTCGAGAATCGCCCGATATTTTTCCTCACTCCTCCGGAGTTTCTCCTCGGCCTCCTTGCGCTCGGTAACATCGCGTCCCACGCCAAAGAAACCGATTGCCCTCCCGTCGGAATCACGCATCAGCGAAGCGGAAAGATCGAGAACTCTCGCACTCCCGTCCTTGACCACCACTTCATAATCTCTTATATTGACCGTTTCCCCTGAGTGATATATTTCCTTGAAAATCCCATACATACGGCGAGCCGTCTCGGCTGTGGTATAATCCCGATTATTCAACCCCAGCATTTCCTCACGTGAGGCACCCGTTATCTGACACATCGAATCGTTAACGAAGGTGAGGTTGCCGGCGAGATCAAGCTCGAAGTAACATTCTGACATAGTCTCAAGTACGCTTCTGAACCTATCTTCGTCGCCAAACCTTATTTCTGTTTCTCCGTAACCCGCTTTTGTTCCCTCCAAAGCGGCGACCTTCGCCCGAAGTATTTTCACCTCGTCGATAAGTTGCTTTTCCCTTTTCCCTTCGTCTTTCATTGTGATTGTAACCGCCCCCTTGAGAAAGTTGACAACCTTTTGATTATATTTGCTTAAACATTAGACAGGCACGACTGATGCAACCACTCGATGTCACAAACTACTTACTTTAAAAATAATTGGCAAGAAAAAAATGGAGTTACAGTAAGATACACTATTCAATACCACGCAGGAATTCATAAATCGTAATCGCTTCCTTTCTGACACAGTTCTTTCCCTCTTCAATAGCCTCGTCGGCACGATAAAATTCGAGGAGACCAAGATGCTCGAGATGCGGCACAAGCACCAGATCGGGTGGATCGCCAGCCATACGGCTACGAGTAATATGATCCTGCATAATGTTAATTGAGCCACCGATCACATCGAAGAGGCCGGGTCTATTGCTCTCACCTCGCCAGACCTGCGACAGAACCATCTCCATACCACCCTTGAGTCCTCTCTTTATGCGATTTGCAAGATAGCCGACGCGGGGTCCCTCCATCTGCTGAGCTTTTCGCTGATCTTTCCTCGGACCTTCCTCGAAATGTCGACCCACGAGACCGCTATTTAAATTCACGGCTATCACAACATCGGCCCCCATAGCCCTGCAGATCGAAATGGGAACGGGATTTACGATACCGCCGTCAACCATCCATTTATCCTTTATCTGAACCGGAGCCAGGACCCCCGGCAGAGAAATCGATGCCCGGACGGCATCCACGAGAGGACCAGATCTGAACCAGATCTCGCGACCGGTTACAAGTTCCGTCGCTACGGACGCAAAGGGGATGGAAAGATTTTCAATGTGAACATCACCTATTTCCTCTCGAAAGAAATTGATGAAACGCTCACCGGCTATCACACCACCGCTTAAGAGGCTGACATCCAGAAACCCGATCACAGCCTTCCTGGTAAGTGAGCACACCCATTTCTCAAGTGCATCAAGATTTCCCGCTGCATAGGCTCCCCCTACCACAGCACCGGCAGAACAACCACAGACGATATGGGGCTCTATCCCCATATCACGAAGTGCCTTGATGATTCCGATATGGGCGAGACCACGGGCAGCACCACTCCCAAGTGCAATTCCGATACGCATATTGTTCATCGTTCATCCCTCTCTCAGGCATCTTATAGGCAATTCCCGAGTCGAAGAGAAAGTTCATGTAACGAGCAGTTTCCTCAACAGTCGGAGACTAACGGCAACGTGTCGCAGAGAGCTTCAAATTCGGCAACCATGACCGTATGATCCGACGGTTTTTCCGCACGTCTCGGCTCCAGATCGATGAAGGCCCCGAGTGACGTATCGGCAAGCGGTCGGGTGGCAAGTACGTGATCAACACGCCAGCCCAGGCCCCGATCCATCGCATTCGGAACCCTGTAGTCAAAGAAGGCATAGAGCCCCGGTTCATCGGGATGATGTTTCCTGAAGACATCGACAAGTCCCCAGGATTTCAAGCGATCGAAGGCCTCCCACACCTCGGGAGTAAAATCGACATGGCCGAGAAGCCTCTTTGGATCGTGGACATCGATCGATTCTCTCGCCACATTCATGTCACCACAGCAGACAAGCGGTTTCTCCGGTGAAAAATGACTGGCAAGATATCCCTGAAGCCTCTCAAACCATTGCAGTTTATACTGAAAGTGCGGGTCATCCTTGCCGCGCCCCTGGGGCACATAGAGATTTATCACCGTAACATGGGGAAATGTGCACCGAATCAGACGGTCAGAATCGGGAGGATCATCATCGAGTCCCCAGGATACCTCCATCGGTTCTTCACGGGATGCAACCGCGACCCCATTATACCGTTTCCCCCCTTTGAAGCTAATATGATACCCCGCCTTTTCAAATTCATCTTGTGGAAACTTATCGTCTTCAACCTTGGTTTCCTGCATGCATAAAACATCCGGGCGGTTCTCGCGAAGCCAGGGGATAACGATATGCAGTCGGGAACGGATTGAGTTGACGTTATAGGTTGCAATTCTGAAGGTCTTCATCCTGGCTTATTTCCTCCGAGCATAGAATAATTTCACCCCGTTATTCTCACCACGAGGTAATGGTCCCATCCTTTTCATCGGAAAAAGGGAGTCCCGAAGGCATCACGGTGGACAAAACTGCCGAGGCTCTTTCTCGCAGCATTTCCGCTCCCCTTTACCGCAGGCTTTCCCACAGGAATTGAGACAACAACCTCATACTCATCGGGAAGCTCAACCATACCCTTGCAGGCATCGTGATCCATCAATCTAACGATGACCGTTCCCAATCCGAGTTCGTGCGCTCTGAGGCAGAGATTTTGAACAGCCATCCCCAGATCAAACAGAAACCAACCGGAAAATTTTGTTGACTCTTTTTCTTTCTTTGTTCCCGAAACACCCGTCTTTGCACAACAGATAATCAAGGCAGACGCTGCCATCGAACATGGAATAGCCGGGTTAAGTTCCCCATAGGTACCGGTTATCTTCTCTATCAGGTCGTTCGCCCTCACGACAATAAATTCCCAGGCCTGAGTATTGCCCCATGACGGTGCCTACCGCGCCGCTTCCAAAAGTTCCTTTATTTCGTCGTCCGTTACATAATAGTCGGTAAACTTTCGGACACTTCGTCGTTCCCAAATTGCTTTGGTAAGCTCCATGACTACCTCCTTATTACCTGTCTTAGACAAATGGCACATACTTAGAAATGAAAAGGCTATTAATTTTAATGAAAACTATCCTCGACAGGACATCGATATAGTATACTTTCACTCCCCGTACTTCGGTAACAATTCTTCCTTCACGTTCGCAATTTCCAGATTCCGGCTGTCCTTTTCGGAAACTGTGACCTCTTCACAGGGCCAGGCAATACCTATTGCAGGATCAGACCAGAGGATACCGTATTCGTCACCGGGGACATAAAAATCGGTGCATTTATAGACGACATCCGCCGTCTCACTGAGAACGCAGAATCCGTGGGCAAAGCCCTTGGGGACAAATATCTGCCGCCCGTTTTCGGCTGAGAGATAATCGCCTACCCATCGGCCGAAGGTGGGCGATCCGAGCCGTATATCAACAGCCACATCAAATATCTCTCCCGTTACAGCGTAGATCAGTTTGCCCTGTCCATGTTCGAGTTGATAGTGAAGCCCCCTGAGAATACCGCGCCGCGAATGAGATCGGTTGTCCTGCACAAAGACGCTGCCGATTCCTGCCTCGGAATATCGGGTCCGATGATAGGACTCCATGAAGAACCCTCGCTCATCCCTGAAGATATCCGGTTCAATCAGCAGAACTCCCGGAAGTTGGCTTTCAGTACATTTCATCGGCATTGTTATTACCCTCTTCTCCTATGATATCCATGAGATAGTGGCCATAGTCATTGTTCAGCATCGGCCGGGCAAGGTCTTTCACATTTTTTCTGTCGATGTAGCCGAGGGCAAAGGCGATCTCCTCAATACAGGCAATCTTCAATCCCTGTCTCGTCTGAATGGCACGAACATAGTTCGCTGCCTGCTGCATCGATTCATGGGTTCCCGTGTCGAGCCAGGCGAATCCCCTGCCGAGGAGCTCTACCTTCAGTTTGCCCCGTCTCAGATACTCCATGTTGAGATCGGTGATCTCGAGCTCGCCACGGGCCGATTGCCGGAGACCTTCCGCAATTTCAACGACATCGTTGTCATAGAAATAGAGGCCGGGAACGGCATACTTCGATTTCGGTTTTTCAGGCTTTTCCTCTATTCCCGTCACATTATTATCGTCGTCAAAATCCACCACGCCATAATGCCCGGGTTCACTGACGGGATAGCCGAAGATTATACCACCCTCCTCAAGACCAGCACACCTGACCAGCACTTCGCGAAGGCCTCGTCCGTAAAATATATTATCCCCCAGGACCAGCGCCACCGCATCGGAACCGATAAAGTCCTTCCCTATTATGAAGGACTGGGCGATACCCTCGGGACGGGCCTGTTCTGCATAGGAGAAGGAAAGCACCAGATGAGAACCGTCGCCGAAGAGCTTTTCGAATTGGGGCAGATCATGGGGCGTGGAGATGATTAATATATCCTTGATACCGGCGAGCATCAGCACCGACAGGGGATAATAAACCATCGGCTTATCATAGACGGGTATCAACTGTTTGCTCACCGCCCTCGTTATGGGGAAAAGACGTGTACCGGACCCTCCTGCCAGAATAACTCCCTTCACAATCAACCATCCTTTCGCTGTGTTATTTTTCTACTGTCACCGTGCCGATCGAACGTCGCCTCTGCACAACCATCACCGTATGTCTCAATCTTTGAAGCTCCCCGCAAAAAGTTGCGGGGGATCTCCGACTATTAAGGAAAATTTTATTTCTCATTCGCTCGCACACCCCGCTGCAAACAGCGGGTTATGCACTCACTGTTCAGTTGAGCTCATCCATCAGACGCCTCCTGAATCGGGCGACATAGAGATCCATATCGCTTTTCCAGTATGTCATAGTATTGACATCTTCCTCGTCCAATCGTGCATTTTTCAAGATGGAATTTTTCGGCCTCAGGGCGGGAGTTGGATATTCCCCCGTTGTACAGGGTCGTATCGCATGCTCAATCCCCATCTGCTCAAGGAAATATCTGGCCGCCTCGTACCAGGTGCAATACCCCTCTGCCGTCGTGTGATAGATCCCCTGTCCCCTTACCTCCATCAGTTTCCTAATCTGCAGGGCCAGAGAGTATGACCAGGTGGGAGAACCAAACTGGTCATTGACTACTTTGATTTCTTTTTTTGGGTTCCGCAGGGCCAGGCTGAGCATTGTCTTGAAGAAATTGCCTCCGTGGATGCCATACATCCATGCCGGTCGCACTATTATATATCGATCGGCCGTTTCGCTGATGGCACGTTCACCCGCCAGTTTTGTCACGCCATAGTAGGACGTGGGATTCGGCACATCATCTTCGGTATAAGTTTCGGGAACTTCTTTTATTCCATCAAAGACATAATCGGTTGAGACGTGTATGAAAAGACTGCCATACTTTTTCGCCGCCCTCGCCAGATTTCGGGGGCCCTCCACATTTACCTGCCACGCCGCTTCTCTCTCTGATTCAGCGGCATCCACATTCGTATAGGCAGCGCAGTTTAGGATAATATCGGGGAATTCTCCCCGCATCGTTCTTTCAACATCATCGTAATCCCTGATATCGATCTCATCGATGTCAACACCGACGAGTTCATAGTCGTCCTCCAAGAGCTCCATACAATCACTTCCCAGTTGACCTTGCGAACCTGCTATGACGACCTTCATGACACACTTCCTGCCTGCATAGGGTAAATTGTCCGGGGAAAATAGTACTGCGAATTCGGACATAAACGTACCTGAATTTGTGCAGGTTTTCAAGATGTTTCACGAACAAATAGTCCTGAGAAACTCCCTGAAGCACATCGGAGCAACTCACTGCATTAATAAACCTTTTCCCCCACACCGACCGGACGGTATGATTTTTTTTGAGATTATTAAAATTCCTGCTTGACAAAAAGATCTTTTTTCATTAGCGTCTTTCTCACTTTATTGAAGGAGCGTCATCAATGTTTCATCGACTTACGGTCGTAGCTGTCCTCATCCTTTTGGTACTCGTAGTAGTACTTACGGGGACCGCCGCTCGACCGTGCTGATGAACAGATAAAGCAGATTCGAGCCGCGGGCCCCGAAAGCCCGCGGCTTTTTAGTTTTTATAGAAAGCCGCAACGCGAATAGTGATTGCGGCTTTTTTATTTTCACAAAGCGAGAGAGGATATGAATAATGAAACACACCGGCGCTGACATTCTGCTGAGAACACTCGAAGATCATGGGGTCGAGTATATATTCGGCTACCCCGGAGCAAATTCTTTGCCTATCCATGACAGCCTGATGAAAAGCTCTATACACCACTATCTGATGCGGCACGAGCAGGCGGCTGCCCACGCGGCCGACGGCTACGCCCGAGCAACGGGAAAGGTCGGCGTTTGCCTTGCCACGTCGGGTCCGGGGGCCACCAATCTGGTAACGGGAATCGCGACGGCTTTTATGGATTCAACGCCGCTTATCGCCCTGACGGGTCAGGTCACCACAAATCTCCTGGGAAGTGATGCCTTTCAGGAGACGGATATCATCGGAATCACCATGCCCATTACCAAGCACAGTTTTCTGATCAACGATGTAACCGATCTGGCGGCTACGGTACAGGAAGCCTTGGAGATTGCCAAGAGCGGACGGCCCGGACCGGTTCTGATCGACCTCCCCCGGGACGTCGTGGCAGCCCGGTGCACTGTTGACGAAAAGGAAACACCATCGCAAAGGATATCGAAACCGATATCGAAGAAGCAAGGACAGAGGATGGACAGAGGCAACCTGAAGTGGATTTCTCGAATCGCCGACTCACTGAATAAATCGGAACGTCCCGTTATTCTCGTCGGCGGGGGCATCAAACTTGCCGGCGCCTGCCCCGAACTGACGACACTGGTGGAAAAAGGTCATATCCCCTTTGTCTCCAGCATGATGGGGGTAGGCTCCGTCGCCTCGGGCAACGGCTATGATCTCGGTTTTATCGGAACCCACGGGCGCGACCTGGCAAACCGGATCGTTCACCAGTCCGACTTCATCCTGGCACTGGGAACCCGATTCAGCGACCGCACCACCTCCAAAGTGGAGGAATTCGCGCCCCTCGCTTCCCTCGCCCAGATAGACGTCGATGCCACGTCGATCGGAAAGATAATCAAACCTGATATTTTTCTTATCAGTGATCTCCAAGAGGCACTCAACGCCCTGCTTCCCCTGGTGGAAGAAAAGAAACGGAAGGACTGGCTTGCCAGGATCGAACGGGAGCGGAGCAGTATACAGATCAAAGAAAACGGTGACGGCTGCGGGCCAGCCGGTAATTTCATCAAGATGGTGCAGGAATCGATGCCCGAGAACACGATCGCCGTCACCGACGTGGGCCTGAATCAGATCTGGACCGTCCGCAACTGGCGGACACGAACGCCCCGCGGATTGATCACCAGTGGCGGTATGGGTACCATGGGGTTCAGCCTCCCCGCGGCCATCGGCGCGCAGATCGCGGCTCCCGAACAACGCGTGGTTGTCTTTTCGGGAGATGGCGGCTTTTTCATGAATATGCAGGAACTTGCCACCATCAGCGCCTACAATATCCCCGTCAAGGTTGTGGTCTTCAACAACGGCAACCTGGGGATGATCCGACAGATACAGCATCTGTTCTATGACTCCCAGTTCGCCGACAGCGAACTGGGCAGAGGGGTTGACATTACCGCCGTGGCGAAGGGGTTCGGCATTCCCTCAGCACGGACCGACGCGGAGAATCCCGAAGCGGGCATCAGGGAAATGTGCGCGGCAATGGGACCGTTCCTGCTTGAGGTCATGATCGATCCCGACACCTATGTCTTCCCCATCATTCCGCCGGGCCGGTCGAATATGGAGATGATCTACGGAAGATCGAATTGAGCCGAGGACAGGAGAGCCGGTATATTCACAAGTCTGACCGACGAATCATCCTTTTCGTTGAGTGATTCTTGTAAAAAGCGTAACTGAGAGGAATTTGCATCATGGAAGTGAGAGAACATACGATTTCAATGCTGGTCAACAACAAGCCGGGGGCACTCGCCCGGGTTGCCGGGGTCTTCGGCAGGCTGGGATATAACATTGAGAGTCTCTGCGTTGCAGAAACGATTTCCCCGAAGATATCGCGGATCACATCGGTCAGCAAGGCCGATTCCGCCTTTATCGAAAAAGTACGGAAACAGCTTGAGCGTCTCGTCGATGTCATTGAGGTGCATGAGTTGGAACGGATCGACTCTGTTCAGCGTGAGATGATCCTCGTCGGCATTAGCCTGAGCAAAGAGAACCGGACGGAAATCCTTCAAGCAATCAGCGCCTTCGGGTGCAAGATCATTTCCATGAAACATGATT
>Ga0272441_10002693_pt1 | contig 35483 bp, 39 predicted proteins | sample SSMProp6N_FD_193582 | JGI IMG/M metagenome (GOLD analysis project Ga0272441, IMG submission 193582) | Marine sediment archaeal communities from Little Sippewissett salt marsh, Falmouth, MA, United States - SSM-Prop-6N | ecosystem: Environmental > Aquatic > Marine > Wetlands > Sediment ...
GGGATGGGTATCCTGCTGACAGGATCACCGGGTTTGATGTGAACGATGCCAGCGTCCTGCTCGGATATGACCTTTACCTTGACCGGCACGATATGGAAAAACGCATCCTGATTTCCGCCTCGTTCCCGCGTCTGGCGGAGCGGTTTGATCTGGTCTATTCCGGCAGTGTTATCCACGTGATCCGGGATGAACATGAATTCCTCACCTATCTCGGGAATGCCTGCAGGGCCCTGAAAGCCGGTGGAATCTTTTTTGGCTCCACCCTTGGACTGGATGACGGGGTTGTGGAGCGGGAAGAGCACGGCCCCCCGCGGATGATGCGCCGATGCGAGCTGGTTGAATCGTTCGAGAAAGCCGGTTTCGGGAATATCAGGATGGTGAATGAGAAACGGCCGGAACTCGAACACCACAGGATGTCTTTTCGCCTCTGGCAGTTCAGCGCGATAAAAGAAAACAAATAACCTTGCCTCCGGGACAGACGTTCCGGCATCATTTTTATTATGTCACCCTGATACAGCAGCCCGTCAATGAATCGGTATGCTGACATGCAAACATTACAACGGACGTGTAATACGGTTCAAAGGGCGCTTGCCGTGAAGAGGGGATTTTTCTGGTGGGCTACACCGGATACCCAATGAGAAGAAAAAATTAGGGGGTAATCGGAACTTCCACCCGTGCAATCTTCTTGCCGTCCATTGTTGTGAAGTCAAGGAAGAAGGTGGCCCCGACAGCTTCTGTAGTGTTGATACCATAGTTTGTACCAGTTGCATGTGGGTATGGATAGTACATCAATGAAGGTGTCAGGATTTCCGTAGAACAGTTCGTGACGTCGATGATGGCGAGATCTCCCGCGGCAAACCGGGGAACTTCTCGTCCTCCATTATCATCGTACCACATGACCGATTGCCCGTTGCTAATTAGTTTCTGGTCGATCTCCGTCACATAGGCGTCCGATTCAATGCTGTAGAGGTTTTTCGATGGCGTGAGGAATATCTTGAATTCCCCGACGGTGAGGGTATCGCCACCGTTGTGGTAGATTTTCATCCCATCGAGCTGGCTGTATTCTGCCTGAATGTTCAACTGTGGCGTCATATCCTGTGAATTGGCCATGCTTCCCGCAAATGCGGAGACAACCGCCGCAACGATAATGGTTGCCACCAGCATCAGCATGACACCGACAACTGGTGAAACCGCACTCTCTGCGTCATAATGAGACATTTCCATCAACCCTCCACCGTTACATCTGTGTCATAGATTACCTTGCCCGTGGGTGTGTGGACCAGTTTGACGTTCACGACATCTCCCATGCGGAGGTTGTTCCAGTCATACCCGAGGATGGCCTGCATGCCGTCACAATCCTCCCCGATCGTATAGCCATCCGTCCCCGTTTTATTCACATACACGTATGTCGGGTCCGGGCCCGGACCATATCCGCCGTAGACAGACGGCACTGAATACGGTCCCCATGACCCGGAAGGATAGGCCCGCATGACCGTGCCTGCGGTCAGGGTATAGTTCCCGAAATCCTGCTCAGGTTCTTTGGTGTTGAACATGCCGAACTCGGTAATCCCGGCGCCATACCCCCAGGGGGCTACCAGGTTTGTGTCCCCGTAATTTGTGTTCTTGGTGCCGGGCAATACCGTGGTGGCGTTTCGTACTCCGTTGCTGGCACTCCAAGATGTCATGATCTTGATATCCTTGCTCGGGATAGGTTCACTGACGCTCGTAACCACCATGTTGAACGAGCTGCCATAGTAGTAACCGGTGTTCTTGATGGTTGTCTCTGCCGTGATCTGCGGGGCTTTTTGCTCCCCACTGGCAAGTCCTCCGGCAAACGCGGAGACGACTGCGGCGACGATGATGGTCACCACCAGCATGAGCATGACGCCCACGACGGGCGAGACCGCTTCTTCGGCAGATCTCATAGTAATACGTTTTCTCACAATTCGTCCTCCTAAATCTAAGATTTTTGCCACTCCGTAAAACTAAGTGTGACAATTAAAAATAAACGTAATAATGGGTATTAAAAGTTACTCGGATACATATTGTGGATTATCCAACACTGCAATGCAGTCGTGCACCGCCGCGGCCCCCGTTCTCGGGTCGCCGTGTTATCCAAATATGCGCCTCTTTATGGAAAAAATTGGGCGAATGTGCGTGTTTGTCCTGGTGGATGGGAGAGGTTGCTTCTAGCAGTGATTGAATACGTTTATGATGAATATTGTGATTACTCATGATGATATTTTATTAATTTAAGAATATATCTCACGAAGGTAGTGATGCTTGTTGTAACGCTGCCCGCTGGCCCGGGGTTGGTCCTGCGCGGTCTCCCCCCGCCAGTGCAATCATCGCCGGCATATGAAGGGCGCCGGGCATGCCGGGGAGCCCTCTGTCGGATCCGCCCTCCCGGTGAGGGCAAAGCCCCGGTCCGGCATGGAGTGCGGCATCAGGACACATTGCATGAAGATTGTACTGAAAAAAGAATATATCGCAATTCGTAGAGTTATACGCTGGAATCATTAGACTGCATCCGGAGGAGAATGACGCATATGCACACCCCCACATCACACCCCGGCGATCATCCGGGGACGCACGGAACACTGGAGACCGAAAGCTACGATGAGGTAATCGGCGTCGTCGTCCCGCAGCACGCGGCGTTTCTCGAAACAATGCTCGTGTACCTCCCGGACGACGCCTCGAATATCCTGGAACTGGGGAACGGGACCGGGATCGTGACGGCGATGATCCACGCCGCCCGGCCCAAGGCAAAGATCACCTGCATCGATCTCTCCGCGGAGATGCTCGCCATCGCCCGGCAAAAGCCCGAGCTCGCCGGGGTGCGCCTGGTGCAGGGCGATCTCCGCGACCCGTGGCCCGGGGAGCGGTACGATGCCGTGATCACCGCCCTCTGCCTGCACCATGTCGGCCCGGACGACCGGGCACAGGTGGCCTCCAGGGCGGCAGAAGCGCTCGCACCCGGCGGCCGCTTTATCTGCGCTGATGTTTTCCGGCCGGACGAGGGCTGGCAGGAGGCGGTGATCCGCGATCACTGGCGGTCGTACATGGCAGTGCATGGCGTCCCGGACGCCGTGGCGGAGGGCATGCTGGCCCAGCGAAACGAGCGCTACCCGGAGATGGACACGGTCAGTGGCTTCGAAGAACTGCTGAAACAAGCCGGATTTTCCCGGGTGATGACCTCGTTTGTGGCCGGGTTTCTGGGTGTGGTCGTGGGATTTGCCGAAGAACGCGGGATAGATGCCCGGCGATAATAAAAAATTATTTGAATTTTGTATTACTTGTTGCCACATACTTAGAAATATTTATTACTTATGCATCTCAACGCCTGAGATGAGGATGACACCTCGAAAGTCTCCTCATTTCGACACTACTGCGCCGAGCGGTTGTATATGCCACAACGGGGCCTTAAGGGGAGGGTCCCGGAAATACTGTTTTTGTGCGCCGGCGGCGGGGACCAGCAGCATAAGGAGAAAGGCAAGCCCTATGAAAACGCCTGCGGCGAATACCTCCTCATTGCTCGCGTTCAGCGGAAAAGCCGCGCCTTCGTCCGCAACGAGTGAGGCGAGAAGAACGGAGAAATGATACAAAAGAAAACTTCGGTGTCATGTCGTGACCAACATTCCCTAGACATGGGAACTGTGCTGGGTATCAGTGAACGAGATACCACAACATTTGCAGGTTAGGCCGGCCCGGAGGGGCGGGCATGACGCTCCAGATCCTGGAGTTTGCTCAGCAGATCGCGACGGCTGGCGACCGGTTTCGCCCCGTACCCCCTGAGAATTGCAAGCAGCCGCTCAGCCTCGCCCCCGGTAAAATCGCGGATAGGTTTGATTTCTTCCGCCTCGCCGCGCCCAAAGAGAAAGATCGGGGTATCGCGAAATCGCTCGAGAATCCCGATATTGTCCAGGTTGCCTTTCCCGACGGGCATGTCGGTCACGATAATGGCTTCCACGCCCCTCAGCACCGCCTCGAGTTCCTGCAGTGAGCCGGGCCCGATCGCGCCGAACGGCGGTTCCCTGATACAGGGGATACCGAGTTCCGCCGCGGTCTCGTAGTCGGAATCGTTGATGCCGAGGACGCCGGTGGAGAGGGCATACCCCTTCTGCTGGAGTTCGTACATCAGGTCCGATCCCGTCCCCCCCCCGCAGATGAGGTGAATGCGAAGTGTCCCGTTGAGCGTGGCCTCCTCCTCGATAATGGGGATGATATAGGGCTTGCGGGTGAGCGGGCTCGTCCTGATCAGGGCGTTGATGTTGAAGATCCGCTTGAGATGCTCCCGGGTGAGCACCTCCGAGGGGCTGCCGATCGCCTGGATCATCCCTTCGTCAAGGAGGATCAGCGTGTCGCAGTAGTGGGCGGCGAGGTTGAGGTCGTGGAACACCCCGATGATGGTGACCTTTCCCTCGAGATTCCGGAAGATGTTGAGGATCTCGATCTGGTGGTTGATGTCTAAGTGGGAGGTGGGCTCATCGAGCAGTAGCACCTTCGGCTCCTGCGCCAGCGCCCGGGCGATGATGACACGCTGGCGCTCCCCGCCGCTGATCTCGTTCACCGACCGGTCACGGAACTGCTCAGTTCCGGTCATCGCCATTGCTCGCCTGGCAATATTGATATCCTCTTTTGATTCGGACGAGAGCCGGTCGATGTAGGGGTGGCGTCCCATGAGCACCACATCCATCACCGAGAAATCGAAATTGATCGCCGTCTCCTGCGGCACGACCCCGATCGTCCGGGCGAGTTCGCGGCTAGTGATGGCGGCGAGCTCTTTTCCCTCGATGCGCACCACGCCGCCCATGGGCGAGAGGATGCGACTGATGGTCTTGAGAAGCGTCGTCTTTCCCGAGCCGTTCGGCCCGATGATGCCGATGAATGCCCCTCGCTCGACGGAAAATGAGAGCTGTTCGAGTATTTTTTTTGTGCCGTCGTAACTGACATCAATAGAATCAACGTCGATCATGTCTTCATCCTCGTTCTGAGCAGGTAGACAAAGAAAGGGGCCCCCAGGAATGCGGTGAGGACGCCCACCGGCATCTCGCTGGTGAAAGTGCGCACCATGGTGTCGGACCAGAGGAGGATCATCCCTCCCGCGAGCATCGACGCGGGGATGAGAATGCGGTGGTCCGGGCCCACGATCAACCGCATGACATGCGGGGTGATCAGCCCGATAAACCCGATGATCCCCGAGATGGAAACCGCAACGGCGGTGATGAACGAGCTGACGAACAGGAGGACCTGCTTGAACCGCTCAACATTCACTCCCAGGTGTGTCGCCTCCTCCTCCCCGAGGGCAAGGACGTTGAGGTCGCGGGCGTAGACGAAGATGATCCCGCAGCCGACCAGGATGAGGGAGGCGATCCCCACATCACCCCACGAGGCGAGGGGAAACCCGCCCCAGAGCCACGCAAAGATCTGGTGCACGCTCCTTCCCGCCGTCCACATGATCAGGGTGAGGACGGCCGAGAGCAGCAGCGAGACGGCGATGCCCGACAGAAGAAGTGTCTCCACCGGTGCCCTCCCCCGCTGGCGGGCGATGGTATAGACGAGAAAGGTGGCCAGGGTGGCGCCGATGAACGCCAGCAGGGTCTGCCCTCTCCCTCCCAGAAAGACGAGGGCAAACACCGCGGCAAGGGCGCCTCCCGATGACGTGCCGATGATGTAGGGGTCCGCCATCGGGTTCTTGAAGAGCCCCTGCATCGCCGTGCCCGCCACGGCGAGGCCGAACCCGACCAGTGTTGCGGTGATGACGCGGGGGAGCCGCAGCTCGAAGACGATGAGTGACGCGGTCGGATCCTTCAGGATCGTATCGAAGGGAACATTCGTCGAGCCGATATTGACCGTTGTAAGCATACTGAGGAACAGCAGGCCTGTGAGGAGGGCAAGGACCATCCAGTGTCTGCGGGTAATCATTCTGTGCCTGAAAGGTGGGCTATGAAAAAATAAATTGGTTTGCCTAAAATTTTGTTGCATTCGGGTGTCGACTGCCGGTCTGCCGGCATGCCGGTGCATCGTGGTAGAGGGGCGCCGATTGAGGGAAAGGATGTCGTTGAACGGAATAAACGTGCGCAACCGTACGCGGTAGCGCCGGTGAAAAAAGATGGTGTGGCGTGTCAGTGGACGATGATGAGCGGTGGCGTTATTTCCCTGATAATGGCGGTGAAGAGGCTTCCAATCTCGGTTTTTGCATCCCTGCCGTAGGCTCCCATCACGACCAGATCATATTCACCGGAGTTTGCCTCCTCCACGATTGCCTCCTTGCGGTCCCCCTCCACGATCTTTGTCGTGCATGGGACATCCATGCTGTTGCAGTGATGGAGCATTCCTGCCATCTCCTCGTTGATGCTCTTTTTCATGTCCCGCCAGATCTGCTTTTCATGGTCCATGATCCGGTCGCACATGTCGCTCTGGACACAGAAGTTGAATGCAAGCGCCTTGCCGTCCTCTCGTCGAGTACGGAAAAAAAGAGAACATCCGCATTTTTCCGTTTCGCAGGGGTCATCGCGTGGAGCGCTACCTCCGCGGGCTCGAGCGTCATTGCAGAGTCCACGAACGGGAATATCGGGTGGAGGATCTGGCCGATGCTGCTGTGCAGGAAGAAGAGGATGATCACGAGAAAGATGGTGATGATCGATTTCTTGAAGAGCGCCGTGTCCTGGATGGCGGCGCGTTCGTCGAGGGTGGGTGTCCAGGGTCTTGATCATTGCCTGTCGTTCGTGCTCGTCGACCTTGAGGCCCCTGCCGTAGATGAGGTAGAAAATACCGATGATAATAATCAGATCGACCACTGCGATGGGGCCCATGGTCAGGATGAACTCATTGAAGGTCAGGCCTGACGAGGAGGCGATCATGATGTTCGGGGGGTCGCCGATGAGCGTGCCTGCGCCGCCCACATTGGATGCGAGGATCATCGTCAGCAGGAAGGGGATGGGGTTCAGGTTCATCACCTTTGCGATGTAGAGCAGCATCGGCGTGAGCAGGAGCACGGTGGTCACGTTGTCCAGGAACGCGCTCGTCACAGCGGTTGACGAGTGCGAACAGGATCAGCACCATGATGGGGCTTCCCCGTGCCTTCTTTGCCGTCACGATGGCGATGTACTCGAAGAGGCCGCTGTTTCTCGCCGTATTGATGATGATCATCATGCCCATGAGCAGGAAGATAGTGCCCAGGTCGAGATGCTCGAGCAGGCTGTCCCAGGGGACGATCCCGAGAAAGACGACGACTGCCGCACCTGCCATTGCGGCGACGGCACGGTGTATCCGCTCGTCGATGATGAGGATATACGTGATCAGGAATACCACGACAGCTATGAGAAGGGGGACGTCTACCATTGATGTCAACTCTAGTACAGTATTGTCAGTTTCTTCACGTGCTGGCTGATTCTGAGTGCCAGGGGACTTACCGGGTAATACTATGTCCGTTCATACCCATAGGATTTTGAGAGGGCGATGAGATCAAAATCCGCGGCCATTTTTTCCACATCCTCTCCCTTGTGGCCGGTAAAGAGCCGCTGGTGCACGGTGAATCCAATCTGCTGCAGTTCTTTCGTGAGGGTGTCGAGCAGATCATGCCCGTACTGTTCCTTCTTTTTCAGGAATTCATTCGCAAGTTCGTCGGAGAGCGTCTCGCGGATGACGGAGTACACCGGCGAATCGGTGATATAGACAAGCGTGATCTCGCCTTCATAGGCGGAAAGCACGTTGTAAAGGCTTTTGGGGACATCTTTCACGAACACGTCGAGGGGTATCAGGATTTTTTTGACTTCCGGGACCTGCATGAGTTCTTCGGTGAGGAGAAATTCTTGATATTCCCGGAGCACATCCTGGTACCGGGTTCCCACCGTATCCTTAAACTTTCTTTGAATTAACGAAGAATAATACCCATTTTGATCGTTCCGCACCGTTTATTCCTGAGGTAATGCATGAGGTCTGGGTTCTTAAGTTCTTCCCTGTAACAAGGTTAAAAAGTCTGCAATATGGCTTTGATGGGGGAAAATATCCTTGTAATGGAGTTCGTTCAGTCCAGAACGGCCTGGAGCCGCGCCCTGCACTCAATGCAGAGATCCTTCTTTTTCCGGTCAAGGTCATCGAGCGTTTGCGGCATGAACATGATGCACTCAGGATCACTGCAGTGTTCAAGCCCGAAGAGATGGCCGACCTCGTGCGCCCCCTCCTTCACGAGCCGGTCCATCACATCATCATCGGAATGTTTTCGCCCGTAATACCCGTTGGTCAACCGGGCAGTGGACACAACGCCTGCGTTGATCCGCCGGCGGGCAAGGCCGAAGACAAAATCCAGGCCCGGGATGAACAGGTCGTGCGGCATTACGAGCAGTATGGGGAGGTCGGTGCCGACCTGGCGGGTATAGACATCCTGGAGGGAATCGAGGATGGTCTGTGCATTGTATTGGTTGCGGCCATGATCAAATCCCCGGAGAAGAAAGGGGCTCGGCTCGACGTCGACGGGGAGGGCGAGAATCTGGGAGAGCATCCGGGCAACGGGAAGCTGCAGGCCCTCCGGCGACTGCGGATCCCAAAACACTTTGATATGCATTTCCCATAATTGTGAGTGATGGGTGACTATAAACATATTGAAGCATTGATCGCCCGTTATATCGCCGCCCGATACCACTGTGTGGTTGAAGTCGGTGTGGGTGCGAATACCGCCGTTGCACGCCATCTTGCCGAAGCAGGGCTGGAAGTGCGCTGCACCGATATCAGGGAGATCCCGCCGGGAGAGGGACTCGTGTGCGTATCTGACGACATCTTCCACCCTTCAATCGGTATCTACCGGGGGGCGGATCTCCTCTATGCCATCCGCCCGGGCGTGGAGATGGTCCCTCCCCTGATCGCCCTCGCCCGCCGGTGCGATGCCGACCTGCTGGTCTACCACCTCGGCAATGAGATCTATGGACGCGGGGGCGAACTCATCGACTGCGGCGTCGTCCTGCACCGCTATTTCCGCAGTCAGAACCCGTCGAAAAGGGTTGCCTGATTCTCTCTCGAGGGAATGGGCTTCTGCTTTTCTTCCTCGTTCACCGGGTCTTTTTCGATCTTTTTTTCCCTGGCAGGTTGTTTTTCCGCATCCTGCTTTTTCTTTGCAATGTCCTTGAGGATCGACTTCGCCCGTTCCTTGTCGTGGAGAAAAAAATTCAGTTCATCCTGGTCCAGGTCGAGATGCTCGACGAAATACTCCGGATTGCCCTCCACCATCAGGGAGATGGGCGTGAGGAAGTCCTCTCGGAGCGTGGTCTGGGGGATGTGCATGTGGGAGGAGAGTTTGTTGAGGACCGAGGTCCGGATCATCTTCTGGCGTCGGCCTTTCGCCATCGACTGCCACCGGGAGGGGGGAGCGATCCGCCCCCTCAGCCCGCCCCCTCTTGCGGCGGATGCGGTGCCGATGAGCATCAGTGCGGTGGCATACCGCCACAGCGTATAGTACTGCCTGCGATACGTCAGCCCGACGAACTCGTCGGCTCTGGCAAGACAGCGGTACGCATCGGCCCTGGCGTCCAGATCCTCGATATGCCCGAGATTCGCGCCGATCCACTGCTCCACGGTATCCGGCGTATCGGAGACCTCCCTGGAGAGTTTCATGAGGTTGGCATCCTGTTTCCCCTTGAAAATGCCACTGATAAGGTCGAAAATGGTCGATCGCTCGTCTTTCTGGGACGTTGCCACATCCCTGTCCGCAAGCACGGGAGACCCGATCCCCGCCGCAAAGAGCATGTTGATCGCCGCCCGCATATCGCCGCTGCTGGCCTCAGCGATGGAGGTGAGCACGGCGTCGTCGCATTGGATATGTTCTGCGGCACAGATGTGGCGCAGACGGGGGACGATGGATCGTGACTGCAGTGAGCGGAACTGGACCGGTTCACAGAGCTTTTTCAGCTCCTTGGGGATTCCGTAGATATCGTTGGCGATGAGCAATATGGGCTGGCGGCTGTGCCTGATCAGGTCGATGATCGCGCGCGCTCCGCCGCGGTCGGCCGATCCGTGAAGATTGTCCGCCTCGTCAAGGATGATCAGCTTGCGACTCGCACCGGTCAGGCTCGCCGTGGTGCTGCTGCTGCCGGCGATCTTCTCGATGATCGCCTTGGTCCTCTGGTCGCTGGCATTCATCTCCACAACCTCCCATTGCATGTCGTTGGCGAGGGCGTACGCAGCAGTGGTCTTTCCAATGCCTGGCTTTCCGTACAGGATCAGCGGCTTTGCATCCTTTGTCCACGCACGTGCCCACTCCGCCATTTCCCGGACGGCAGTGGCGTTTCCGACGATATCCTGCAGGTGCTGTGGCCTGTACTTCTCAGCCCAGTCCATCATGTATCATTCTCCCCGGAGCCAGAAAAAATGAGTGGTAGCGTGACAGATTCGCTCCATCCCACATCAAATACATTATCTTTCATGCAGGAGAATACCATAGGCAACGAGTTAATAGCGGTGTTATTGTGGTGAATGAATGTTCCACCGAGGCGGTTGCAAAGGCTGTCAGGGAATATCCGGGGGTCACGCGCAAACGTGCAATCGGCGATATCATCAGATCCCTGCGTATTGATGTCCCCGACGTCGATGTCGTCGCCTCTTTCGGAGAAGATGCAGCGCTCATCAGGAATAACGACGAAGGCCTTTTACTCGCCGCAGATGGCATCTGGAGCAAACTCATGGAGGCTGACCCCTACTGGGCCGGGTATTGCTCTGTGCTGGTCAATATCCATGATATTGCAGCCATGGGCGGGAAACCTCTCGCCATGGTCGATGTGCTCTCCATCAACAACGAGGCAATCTGTAGGGACGTCTCCCGCGGGATGATCGATGCATCGCGGCAGTTCGGCGTGCCCGTCGTTGGCGGTCACCTCCACCCCGATACGCCGTATAATGTGATCGATGTGGCGATCCTCGGGATTGTGAAAATGGACCACACCATCTTTTCCCACACTGCACGGACAGGCGACCGCATTGTCGCCGCAATCGATCTCGATGGCAGGGTTCATCCTTCGTGCATCCTCAACTGGGACTCGGTCACCATGAAATCTGCCGATGCGGTGCGGTCCCAGATCGCGGTCCTGCAGAGCCTTGGCCGGGACAGCCTCGTCAGTGCCGGCAAGGACATCAGCAATCCCGGCGTCATCGGAACGCTGGGAATGCTCCTCGAGGTGAGCGAAAAAGGGGCGGTAGTAGACCTCGACGAGATCCCCCGGCCGGATCTGGATGCGCTCGGCATCACCTTCGAGCACTGGGTGCGGATGTATCCGGGCATGGGATTTGTCATGACCGCCCGGGAATCGGATGTTGCCGAGGTGTGCAGGCGGTTTGAAGCGGTGGGGATGAGCGCCGCTGATATCGGTGTAGTCGATGATTCCCGGATGCTCAAGATCCGCCGCGACGGGGAGCTGGCCTCGGTCTTCGACCTCGAAAAAGAGGGAATCATGCGTATTCGCGCCAAAGGTGAAGAGTGTCGATGAAGATTGGAATCGGTGCGGGATCGCAGGTTAAGAAGGTTGTGGCGAGTATCCGGGGATTGACCAGGGATATCACCGTCATCTGCTATGCACCATCCGGTACCAGGGACCAGTTCCCGGCAGATGTGTGCGTGGTGGAGCATGATCAACCGGAACAGGCGCTCGTCTCCGACCTCGCATCGGGAGTGATAGATGCGGCCGTACGCGGCACACTGCCCGCCAGTTCGACGCTCACCCTCTTGAAAAGGGCGATGGGGGTCGAGCGGCTCGAACGCGTGGCACTTCTCGAGACCGGGAACGGGGCCAGATTTCTCCTCGCGCCGGTCGGCGTGGACGAGGGGTGGACGATCTCCGAAAAACTTGCCCTGATAGAGAAATCGAGAACCGTTGCCCGGAGGTTCGATCTTGATGAACGCACGGCGGTCCTTTCCGGGGGAAGGATGGGTGACGTGGGAAGGCATGAGCGGGTCGATACCACACTCGCCGAGGCTGAACTCGTGGCCCGCCTTGCAGGAGCCGATCACGCCGAGATCCTGATCGAGGATGCTGTCCGGGATCATGGCATCATCATCGCACCCGACGGGATCTGCGGGAACCTGATATTTCGGACCCTTGTGTTGCTCGGTGGGGGGGTGGGCCATGGTGCACCCATCGTAAATATCGATAGAATATTTGTGGATACCTCGCGCGCCTCACCAGATTATGCGAATGCGATATTGCTTGCCTCATCTCTGGTTAAATAATAAAAAACGCCATTTTAATCATAAAATCTCAAAATAATCTCCTATAATCCTTATTTTTTGATTAGTGCTGCAATGTGTGCCACAAGAGAAAATCTCACTAAAGTTCCCCCCAATGTTACATTTCGCCCACCATTTCGGTGCAAATCCCGAAATGTTTTTATATGTGCCGATATACTTCTTTTTGAGGTGGAATTGATTATGGCTGATCTACCTATTGCTGCAGTTGTTCGCATTGCAAAGAAGAATGGTGCTGAGAGAGTCGGAAGCGATGCTGCCGAGGCGCTCGTAAAAGCTGCTGAGACGTACATCGCAAACCTGACCAAAGAGGCAAACAAGCTCGCACAGCACGCAGGACGCAAGACGATCAAGGAAGAAGACGTAACCATGGCGGTCTCCGCCTGAATTACTCTTTTTCTTCTACGACCAATCGCCTAGAACACTCCTTTTGTACTGGCAATCTTGTCGCTCCCGGTTTCTCTCGCCACTGCATGCCTGAGTGCAATGCCGAATGCCTTGAACACCGCTTCGATCTGGTGGTGATCGTTTCTTCCCTCGAATGAGATATTGGCGGTAATCCCTGCATTGATGCAGAGGCTGTAGAAAAAGTGTTCAAACAGGTCTCCGGGTATCCCGCCTACCGGATAGTCCGAGAAGGCACCATTGAATACGAGATATCCCCGGCCGCCGCAATCCAGGGCAACCCGGGCGATCGATTCGTCCATGGGCACTGCCGCATCGGAAAAACGGCAGATGCCCTTTCCTGTACCGATGGCATCCTTCAAGGCCTTCCCCATCACAATGCCTGTATCTTCCACCAGGTGGTGGCAATCGACCTCGAGGTCCCCCACTGCCTCCACCGCAAGGTCTACGTTGGCATGCCTGGCGAACGCTCCCAGCATGTGATCGAAAAATGCGATGCCCGTTGCAATTGTTGTGCTCCCCTCGCCGTCGAGATCAAGCGATACCCGAATCGAGGTCTCTTTTGTCTCCCGGCTTACCTCAGCCCTTCTCATATCCCAGATTCCTCCATGCAATTCAGTGTTCCCTATCCTTTTCATCCGTGGTCTCTGCCGCCCGGATTGCCGCCTGGAAGTCGATTTTCCCGCTGTAAAGCGCCGATCCGAGCACGATCCCGTACACGCCCATCCCGGCAAGGATCGAGACATCGTCGGTGCTGCTGATCCCCCCCGCAGCCACGATCGGGATGTGGACACGGTGTACCACGTGCTCGATCGGTTCTAGGGCGATTCCCTGGCAAAGTCCCTCCACGTCGACATTGGTGAAGAGCAGGGATCCTGCTCCGAGGTGCTCGAACCGCTCCGCCCATACAAGATAATCTCCCGCGGATCTCTCCCAGCCCTCGACCACGACCTCGCCGCCCCTGGCGTCAATACTGGCCATTATTGCCCGGCTCCCATGCCGGTCGGCAAGCTCGGTGACGGACTCTGGGTTTCTTGTGGCGAGGGTCCCGAGGATCACCCGCTCGACGCCTAACGTTAGCCATCCTTCAGCATCCTCGATGCTGCGGATGCCCCCGCCCAGCTGGACCTCGACCCCTGTCTCGACAATCACCTCCTTTATCTGTGCAGCATTTGCAGCTGCATCCCCGAAGGCGCCGTTGAGATTGATGATATGAAGGGCGCGGGCTCCCTGATCGATCCAGCGGCGGGCACACTCAAGGGGGCTTCCGTACACGGTCGCCCGGTCCCGTTTGCCCTGTACCAGCTGGACACAGGAGCCGTCCAGCACATCAACCGCAGGATAGACGTTCATGGATTCAACGAATCATTCGTTCGATGGGAACGACGAGAATGTCCCGCGCACCGGCACGTTTCAGCATGCTAATCAGCCGGTAGATCTGCGATTCATTCACCACCGCATGCACCGCCACCAGGTGCTCGCTGGAGGCGACGTCCATCACGGTCGGTCCTGAAAGCCCGGGGAGCACCTCGCGCACCTTCTGGAGTGCGTCGCGGTGTACGTTCATCATGAGATAGCACTGGCCGCGAGCGGAAACGACGCTCTCCAGCGCAAGGCGCAGTTCGTCCACCTTCTCCGTGTGCTGTGCGTATGCCCGGGCATTGACGATCAGCCTGGTGCTCGTGGCGAGGATCTCGTCGATGACCCGCAAGCGATTGGTCTTCAGCGTCTGCCCCGAGCTCGAGAGGTCGACGATCGCATCGGCGATCCCGAGATAGGGTGTCGCCTCGCAGGCACCGCTCACCTCCACCACCGTCACGTTGATCCCCTTATCCGAGAAGTAGCGCCGGGTAATGTGCGGGAACTCGGTGGCGATATTCGCCCCATCGAGCTGTTCGGGCTCGGCAACGGCCGCATCGTCGGGTACCGCCAGCACGAGGGTTGCCCTGCCGATTCCAAGATCCAGCACCTCTTCGACCCTTGAGCCCCGCTCGAGCACCATGTCGTGGCCGGTGATCCCGAGGTCCGCGGCGCCGTTGGCGACATACTCGGGGATATCGATGGGGCGTGCGTAGAGGATCTCCACCTGGGGGTCGCAGGTCTTTGCGACGAGCCTGCGCTCTCCGCCCGTCTCGATGTGGAGGCCGCTTTTTTCAACGAGCTCGAGGATCGGCCCGGCGATCCTTCCTTTGTTCGGGACGGCAAGCCGCAGGGTATCAGAATGTCTTAATGTCACCTTTGATTACCCTCTCGGTGATGCTCGTGATGTTGGCGAGGCTTTCATCGATGAATGCTTCCATTTCCTTCTCGATCCGGTTCGTATCCGCCCCCCTGGCAGGGACGTACTGGGCGCTCGCCACGAAGGGGTGATCGATGGGCTTTCCGATCTGCGAGAGCAGCCTGATATAGAGTTCATCGACACCGTCGATCTGGCGCACGCTCTCCTGGGCAACCTGGGTGGCGAGGAGGTTGTAGATCTTCCCGATATGGTTGATGGGGTTCTTCCCGCTCGTCGCTTCCATACTCATCGGCCGGTGGGGGGTGATAAGCCCGTTTGCCCGGTTGCCCCGCCCTACCGATCCGTCATCCCCCATCTCAGCCGAGGTGCCGGTGACGGTGAGGAACAGGTTGTTGGTGGAATAATCGTCGCCGACATTGATCTCCACGCTGACCTCCCGTTCAGTATACTTTCTGGCAAGTGTGCCGATCTCTTCTTTGACCATTTCCACGGCTTCGATATAGTCCCTGATCCCCGAACAGAACCGGTCGATCATCGCCACGCAGAGGGTGAGGGAGATGGAATCATTGTCCCGGAGGCCCATGATCTTGACGTCGGTGCCGATGATGGGATGGCGCGGCCGGATGACGTCATCGAGGTAGTCGCTGACTGTCAGGATGATGTTCTCGAGATCGCTGAACGGTGCGTGGCCTACACCGAATGAGGTGTCGTTCGCGTGGGGTATCGGGTTGTTGCCGTTGGCACGAAAGACGTTCAGGAGGTCGGACGATCCCTTTCCCATCCTGCAATCCACAATGATGTCCTGGTCCATGTCCAGGTATTTCAACGTGGATCTGAGGTACTCGCGGGCTGCTTTTACGGCGATGGCATCGGTGGGAATGACCTTTCCTTCAAATTCCTTGGACGCCCTGCCGGTAAGGAGCACGTAGATCGGTCTCGTGACCTTTCCGCCCCCGAAGCAGGGGAGCGATTCCCCGGCGACAATTTCACCCTGGTCGGTGTTGTGATGGAGCACTGCGCCGCATTCTTCGAGATATGCTCTGGAGAGCGCACGGCTGATAGACTCGGCGATGCCGTCGGCAAGGCTGTCCGGGTGCCCGATCCCCTTGCGTTCCGCAAGTTCGATACGCTGCTGGTCTATCGGTACCTGCTGCAGTGTTTCTATACGGATATTGCGCTTCATGTCAGCCCTCAAAAATCCACGGGATAGTACTAGTAAAATTGATGATAATTCATTTAACCGTTTCCTTCGGGGATACTTCCCGAATGAGATACTTTCAAAGATTTTCGGCTCGATTTGGGGGCAGTGCATCACGTTTGATCGACGCACCCTGCAGATGCAGGATACGGCGGCAGACAAAAAGGATTATGTGGTATTTTTCAGGCGCACGTCGGACCTGATGGAGAGTTTGCATTCGCCTTCCCGGAAAACCCTCAATGTTCCGCCGCTCTCTGATATCGTAATCCCCACCACGGGAAGATCGCTGGTGATGGCCGCAGTCGCCCGGTGCCTCCCGCCGAGGCCGCCGGGAAGCTGGACCGAGCTGGCATTGACATCGAGATACCTCCCCGCAGCGAGAATGCAGCCTTCCGCATCCACCACGAAGAGGCCGTCGAGCTGGGCAAACTCCTTGATGCTCTCCCAGTTATCCCTGTTCTTGAGATTGCGGTACTCAGGAGGCTGACCATGGTAGGGATTGAGGATGGCCTGGTGGGACCGGGCGAGGATGGCATTGGCGTTCCCGATGATGAAGGCCGTTCCGATCGGGTGCCCCTCCCTTCCCTCGTGGGCGATCTCCAGCGCCAGGGTGAGTACTGCATGCATAACGTCCCGGGAGGCGATATCCTCGAAATCCTTGACGCTGATGAAGTCTTTTCCCTCTTTTATATCGTAGATGAGCAGCGCGTAGGGAAACACGCCTATCACCTGCCCCTCCTCGAACTGCCGTGAGAGGTAGATCTGGACCGCGGCGTCGAGGAGATGGCTCTCGGAGACCTCGAGGATGTCGGACATGGTCAGGTCTTTCAGCACGTCGAGCTGGAGGCCCTGCACCCAGATGATCGGCACCGCCGACTCGATATCACACGGGCTGGTAAATGAGACGATGGCTTTCGCCCCGATTTCCGGGGCGAGTTGCAACGCCGCCTGCATCAGGAGCCGCTCGTTCATAGGAGGTCTCTCACCAGGGAGGGTATCTCAGAGGGTTTTGAGGCGACGGGGACACCGAGCGCCTCGATCCTTTTGATCTTGGAGGCCGCGTCCCCTTCGCCCCCCTCGACGATGGCGCCGGCATGGCCCATCCGTTTCTCCGGCGGGGCTGATTTCCCTGCAATGTATGCCGCGATCGGGAGATCGGTCGATGCGGCCCCCTCCTCTTCCAGGTTCCCGCCCACTTCGCCGATCAGCACGACCGCATCGGTCAGAGGGTCCTCAGAAAAGCGCCTGAGCACATCGACAAATGTCTCCCCGATAATGGGATCGCCCCCGATTCCCACCACCGTGCTCTGCCCGATCCCCGCACGGGTCAGCTCATCGACCACCTCATAGGTCAGCGTCCCGCTCCGGGAGATCACTCCTACGTTCCCCCGGGAGAAGAGCTGGGCCGGCATGATCCCCAGCTTGATCTCCCCGGGAGAGAGGATGCCCGGGCTGTTCGGGCCCACGACGCTGCAGTTGTAGGAGCGGGCATAGGCGATCGCCTTCATGGTGTCCCGGACCGGAATATGCTCGGTGATGGCGACCACGAGCTCGATGCCCCCCTCGGCCGCCTCCATAATAGAATCGCCTGCAGCCTTCCCGGGCACAAAGAGCACGCTCGTGGTGGCATCATGCGAATCAAGCGCTTCGCATACGCTGTCGTAGATGGGCACGCCGTGGATTACCTGGCCACCCTTCCCCGGGGTTACGCCGGCGACCACGCCCTTCCCGCCCACGGTGCGTGCATACTCGTTCATGAGATTGAGGTGGAATGCGCCCTGTGTGCCCGTGGCACCCTGGACGATGATGCCATCGTCTTTGCTGCCGAAGATCACGAAACCGCCTCCACCGCGGCCCTGACTGCCTCTTCCATCGTATCCAGCATCATATAGCCGTGGTCCTGCAGGATTTTTCGCCCCACCTCTTCATTGGTTCCCGCAAGCCGGACAATCACCTTCTGGGAGATCCCTGCATCCACGATTCCCTCTGCCACCTCGTCGCAGCGGGTGATCCCGCCGAGAAGGTTGACCACGATCACCTGCACATCGGGCATGCCCGCCACGAGCCGCACCGCGTGGGTCACCCGTTCCCGGCCTGCCCCTCCCCCCACATCGAGGAAATTGGCCGCGTTGCCCTGATAGTGCTCGATGAGATCGAGGGTTGCCATCGTCAGTCCGGCCCCGTTGCCGATCACACCGATGCTGCCGGCGAGCTCCACATAGGAGAACCCGTGCCGTTCCGCTTCACGCTCCCGCTCGGTCTGGTCCCGGTTTACATGGATACCCTGGCGGGCAAGCGCGTTGTCGTCGATGATGAGCTTGGCGTCAGCGGCAAAGACCCCGCCGGGGGTCGTGACCAGCGGGTTGATCTCGGCGAGGAGTGCGTCCTTTTCGCAAACTACATGGTAGAGACGGTTGATGACCGGAGCGATTTCTTTCGGGGCTTTGCCGATGAGGCGGCGTAGGAGGAAGGGGGGGACGTCCACAAGGAGCGGATTGATCACGGCTTTCCTGACCGCATCGGGCCGCAGGCTCGCAGTCTGCTCGATGTCCACGCCCCCTGTCTCCGCAAAGAGAATCAGGTACTGCTTGCTCGCCCGATCGATGGTGATGCTCAGGTAGTACTCGTGCTCGATGGGAAGGCGCTCCTCCACGAGGATCTTTTCGACCGGCACCCCCTTGATGGTGGCGTCGAAGAGTTGTTTCGCCGTCTCAATCGCCTCTTCGGATTTCGCCATCAGGATCCCCCCGGCTTTCCCGCGTCCGCCTACATCAACCTGGGCCTTCAGCACCACCTCAGGCCCGAGCTTGTGCAGGTGAAGCGCCATCTCCTCCGCCTCGGTGATGATCACCCCGTCAGGTACGGGGATCCCATGATTCACAAACATCTCCTTTGCCTCGTATTCCAGCAGTTTCATCTCGTCTCCACTTCCTTGTCCCCCAGTTCAAATCCTCTTCTGAGGGCTTTCATATTCAGTTCCTCGGTTCCCCTGGGAACACTGTCCAGCACCGCCTTTTCGATCGCCTCTCTGCTCACCACCCCGGTGACCGCAACCACCGCTCCCAGCATGACGATATTGGCCACGATGACCCGTCCGATATTGGTCTTCGCCTCGGAGGTCGACCTGATCTCATAGTAGGGGCACGAGGGGCGGGAATGCACGAGATCCGCATCGATGAGCATCACCGACCCTGGTGCAGGATTGGCCCCGTATTTCTCGAATCCCTGCTGGGACATGATCACGTAGATACCGGGGTCGGGGACCTCGGGGTAGAGGATCGGCTGGTCGGAGATGATCACGGCGCTCATCGAGGCACCTCCCCGGGCTTCGGGCCCGTACACCTGTGTCTGCACGGCGTAGTTGTGGTCGTAGAGGGCTGCCGCCCGGCCGAGAATCACCGCGGAAAGGATGATCCCCTGCCCTCCGAATCCGGAAAAACGGATCTCATGTCTCATTTCGGCACCCCCATTGCCGGCCTGTTCCTCCGCACGAATTCGCCGACGGGGATTTTGTCCTTGGGCACCGCCTCACCCCGTTCCCGCATCCGCTGCGTTTTCTGGATCAAAATGACATTGGTGCGCAGGTAGTTGATCATGTCGGAGACCTGGCGGAGTTTGTTGCGCCTGCCGTAGGCGGTGGGGCACTGGGTGAGCGCTTCGATAAAGGAAAAACCCGGTGTTTCCAGACCGACCTTGACGGCTTTCGTCAGCTCCTTGACATGATAGGAGGTCCAGCGGGCCACATAGTTGGCGCCGGCCGTCACCGCCAGCTCGGAGAGGTCGAATACCGGTTCCGCCGCACCATAAGGGGTGGTTGTGGAGATGGCGCCCACAGGCGTGCAGGGGCTCCCCTGCCCTCCGGTCATCCCGTAGATCATGTTGTTCATGCAGACGACCGTAAGGTCCACGTTCCTGCGGCAGGCGTGGATGAAATGGTTTCCGCCGATCGCCGCAAGGTCGCCGTCTCCCGTAAAGACCACCACATTCAGGCGTGGATTTGCCAGTTTCACTCCCGTGGCGAAGGCGAGGGCTCTTCCGTGGGTGGTATGGAGCGAATCGGTTTTGATGTAGCCGGGTGCACGTGAGGAGCAACCTATCCCCGAGATGAAGACCGTATCGTCGACGGCCCATCCCATCTGCTCCACCGCCTCCAGTGTGCAGTTGATCACGGTGCCGTTGCCGCACCCTGTGCAGTAGATGTGCGGGAGGCGGTCCTCCCGGTACCAGTCCAGAAACGTCATGGCCGGGCCTCCAGCAGTTTGTGCAACTCATCGGGCGTGTGGAGTTCTCCGCCCAGTTTGGGTACCCTGATCACCGGCAGACAGGTGTGGCGCTCGACCTCACGCACGATCTGTCCCATGTTCATTTCGGGAACGATGAAGGTCTTTGCATTGGTGAAGATCTTCAGGAGGCGTTCGGGGAACGGCCATACGATCCTCAGGTGAAGGTGGCCCACATTGTCGTCGGGATGATCGTGCATGACCTGCTTCACTGTCCGGGTGGGCGGGCCGTAGGTGACGAACACCGTCTCCGCATCCGGGTTCACCACCTCATAGTCGGCGATATCATGGCGTGCTGATTCCACCTTGGAAACAAGCCGTCGCACGAGGGTTTCATGGATGTGAGGGTCGGTTGCCTCGGGGTATCCCCGCTCGTCATGGGTCAGCCCGGTCACATGCACCCCGTGCCCTCTTCCAAATTCGGGGAACCCCGGAACGCCGTCATCGCCCCCATGGAAGGGCAGCGTGCCCTTTTCCAGCGGCCGTCGGGGGACGATCTCCACATGGTCGGGAATGGTGATCCGCTCCCTCGTGTGTGCGATCACCTCGTCGGACATCACAAATACGGGTAACCTGAACCTGTCCGCGAGATTGAAGGCTTTCACGGTGAGATCATACATCTCCTGGGCGCTAGAGGGGCAAAGAGCGATGGTGCTGTAATCGCCGTGGGAACCGAACCGGCACTGGAGCATGTCGCCCTGGGCGCCCATGGTCGGCTGGCCGGTACTCGGCCCTCCCCGCTGGATATTGACGATCACGCAGGGTGTCTCGGTCATGACCGCGTAGCCGATGTTCTCCATCATCAGGGAAAACCCGGGCCCGCTCGTGGCGGTCATCGCACGCGCACCGGTCCATGACGCGCCGATCACCGCGGCGATGCTTGCGATCTCATCCTCCATCTGTATGAATACGCCGTCTTTTTTTGGGAGCCTTCGCGCCATGTGTTCTGCGATCTCGGTAGAGGGGGTGATGGGATACCCTCCGAAAAAGTTGCACCCGGCAGCGAGCGCTCCCTCTGCGCATGCCGTGTTGCCCTGCATGAACTCGATTTTACTCAATACTCGATCACCACCTTGTGCTTCTCGTAGGGTTTCTCCTCTTCCCAGCGTATCGCCTGGTCCGGACATATCAGTGCGCAGGCACCGCAGAGCCGTCGCCCGTAGAGCTTCTGGAGACGGCAGTTGGGACAGCGTTCAGGCCGATCGAGCTTGGGAACGATGATCCCCCGTTCGTTCAGGCGATCCCCTTCCTGAAAGATGTGATACGGGCAGACCATCGTGCACAGGTTGCATCCCTTACACCTGCTTTCATCAATGACGAGTTTCATGAGGTAAATCCTGTAAATATATTGGAATCTTATTACTATTAATCATCATGATATCTGCGCGTCCTCATCGATTCCTTCCCGGCCTGCCGCGCAAACCCCGATGTCGGCCCGCTGTGCGCCCGAAGCATCGGTCCGTTCCGTAACGAGAAGTCTGACTACAATCCCGCTTTTGGTTGGCGCATCTTGCGGAACCGCATCGAAGCCCTTCGCATCACCCGATCGAAGAGATCGCCGCCGTGGGAATCGATGCCCACCACCAGGGGGAGCTGATCGAGTTCGATCGCCCACACCGCTTCGGCCATCCCAAGGTCCTCGAAATATACTCCCTTCAGCTGCATCCGCGATGCGGCAAGGGCGGCGCACCCGCCGGTAAATGCCAGATAGACACCGCGGTCGAAGAGCTGCTCTGCGACCTCCCTCCCCATGCCGCCTTTGCCGATCAGCGCTTTCACGCCCCGATCGATCAGGAACTTGCTGCAGGCATTCATGCGGGCGGAGGTGGTGGGGCCGGCCGCGATGATGGTCTGGTTCTGAATCACGGGGCCGCAGTGGTAGACCGCCGCCCCTTTTGGGTCAAAGGGTATCCCCTCCTCTTTCATCCGGAGATGCGCCTCATCGCGCGCCGTATAGACGATGCCGGAGAGGTGGACCCGGTCGCCTGCCCGCAGCTCGAGCACCTCGTTTCCCAGGGGGGTGACAAGATCCATCAGGGCACCTCGATCGTCTCGGTTGCTCTCCTGCAGGCCCAGCACTGCACGTTCACGGCCACGGGAAGGGACGCCGTATGGCAGTCCGCTTTTTTCACCTTGACGGCAAGGGCGGTTGTGGTGCCGCCGAGCCCCATCGGCCCGATCTCAAGTCTGTTGACCGCATCGCAGATCGCCTGTTCGAACGGGTCCATCTCATCGATGGGCTGCAGCAATGCCTCTTTTGCGAGCGCCGCAACCCCGTCGAACGTGCTGCCGATCCCCACTCCGAGCACGACCGGGGGGCAGGGTTTTCCACCGGCGAGCAGCATCGTTTCCGCCACAAAACGGATGATCTCATTCTGCTGTGAGGGGAGGAGCATGGCGATTCTGGAGACATTTTCTGATCCGGCCCCTTTGGGGATGATGGTCACTGTCATGCGGTCGCCCGGCTGCACATGGATTGCCGGCATGCCCTGCCCGGTGTTGGTGCCCGTGTTGTGCCGTCCAATCGGGTCGACCACATTGGGGCGAAGGGGGACGTCGACGGTGGCCCGCGCCACACCTTCCGCGATCGCGTCGCTGAGCTGCGCCGAAAAGGGAATTTCGGGCGGGAGGGTGAGGTACACCACCATGACCCCCGTGTCCTGGCAGATGGGGATCTGTCGGCGCTTAGCCTCCTCGATATTTGCGCAGATATTGTGCAGCTCCTGCCTTGCGATCTCATTGCGCTCCGATGCTACGGCGCACCGCAGGCACGCGAGGACATCGGGCGGCATCTCGATCTCTGCCCTCCTGATCGCGGTCGCTGTAGATCTGGCTATTGCCTCAAAGAGCGCGGTACCTGCGGTTTCTGCCATCGCATAGTACTGGCGTGCTGCGAGTACATAATTTCTTCCCACCGGGAATGGATGAGACAAATGTCAGGCGGAGGAATGGGAAAAAAGTATCAGGAGATTGATTTGGCCTTTTCGACGACCACACGGGTCGGCGAGGGGAGTTTATACCCGGCGTGTTTCAGGATGTTTTTGGCCCTCTCCGCATTTGCTTCGCTCGTGTAGACGGTAAAGATCTTCTGCCTGGCCTGCACACGGGCGGCAGTACCCACCGCTTTTCCGAATGCAAGGCGCATACCTTCCGACACACGGTCTGCTCCTGCACCGGTCGCCTGCTTGTTCTCCCTGAGTACATGGTGGGGGAAGACGCGAAGCTTGAAGTGGAAGTTCATTCTCCCGATATCCTTGACGAGTTTCCTGTTTACGTTCACACGGGCGGCTTCGAGCGCGGTGTGGCGGATCTGGCAGGCCTCATCCACGAGAATCGAGATCGCGACCGGGAAATCCTCCCGGAGATTGCCCATATCAAACTGGACAATTTTGCTCCCGGGCACTCCTCCCATGTATTCTCTTCGAGTATATGCCTTTTTGGAGATATTCCTGTACATTTTGGCGGGTTTTCTGACCATCGAAACGAACTCCTCGCGTTTATAACGTGCTTTAAAAAATGGAAGTATAGCTAATTAAACCTTACTGGGAGAGCTGACAGCTGTTCATCAGCCCCAGCACGTACCGCCGCACTCCGGCAAACTCCGGACTTGTCCTCTCCCGCGGGCGGGCGAGATCGACCCTGATGATATCGCAGATCCTTCCTGGCCGCGGGCTCAAGATCACAATCAGGTCCGCCAAAAAGACCGCCTCGTCGACGCTGTGCGTGACAAAGAGAATGGTTTTCTGGGTCTCTTCCCAGATCTCGAGCAGTTCGCGCTGCATGGCATTGCGTGTCTGGGCGTCAAGGGCACCGAACGGCTCATCCATCAGGAGCACGTCCGGTTCGTTTGCGAGCGCCCTGGCGATGGCCACGCGCTGCCGCATGCCGCCGGAGAGTTCATATGGGTAGGCCCCCCGAAACTGCGCAAGGCCGACCATATTCAGGTAGGTGTCGGCAGTTGTTTTTTGGTCTGCCTTCGGCACCCCGCGCATCTCCAGGCCGAAGGTGATATTGTCCTGCACGGTTCTCCAGGGAAAGAGCGAGTACTCCTGAAACACCATGCCCCGCTTCGGATCAGGCCCCCTGATGGGCATATCCATCAGCCTGACCTCCCCCGAGGTCGCCGTATCAAGGCCTGCGATGATGCGCAGTAGCGTGGTCTTCCCGCATCCGGAGGGTCCCACAAAGCAGACAAACTCCTTGTCCTCGATCTCGAGGGAGATGTCGTCGAGGGCTATGGTGACCTCTCCATGGTTCTTTTCAAAGACCTTCGAGACATGATCGATGGTAAGTTTGCTCATCGACTATACCACCTCGCCCGTCCGCCATTTGAGCAGTTTTCCATCGACATACCGCCGGAAGAGCACGTCAATCGCCAGGCCGAGAATGCCCAGAAGAAGCATATAAACCACAACGTTGGACATCTGCTGGAGGCTGTAGGACACCCACAGTTGCCTGCCAAGGCCGTATCGCCCCCCGACGAACAGTTCCGCGGCAACCAGGCACATCCACCCCACCCCCATGGCAATCCTGATTCCCGCGGCAATGGAGGGCATCGCCGCAGGCAATGCGACATACCGGATGAGCCGGGTGGGGCTTGTACAGCCCAGCACCCGTGCAGCCTCGACAAAGAGTTTCGGAACCCCTTTGAACCCGGAATAGGTGTTGACAAGCACAGGAAAGAACGCCCCGACGAACACGATGAATCCGGCGGCAACCGGGGTGAGCCCGAACCAGATGATCGCAAAGGGGATCCACGCCAGTGGCGGGATCGGCCTTAAAATTTCAATGATGGGGTTTGCCGCGGTGTTCATATCCCGGAACCATCCCATGGCCATGCCGAGGGGGATGCCGATGAGAAGAGCTGCACCGACGCCGATGCCGAAATGCATCAGGCTTGTTCCAAAGTCAAAGGCCAGCCTTCCGCTCTCGAGGAGCACGAGAAAAGCACCGAGGACATCGGTGAAGCTTGGGAGGAGATTTCTGTTCTGGACGATGAATTGCGCAACAAGCTGCCAGATGATCACGACAGCGGTGATCGACAGGACGGGAAGCAGTCTATTTCGCAGGGTGTGGGTTCGCTTGGCATCCATGAATTCGTTGTCCCTACCATTTCCTTCACGTGGTTGCCATACCGCAGGATGGTGCGGAGAATGGATCACCATTTTTTCTTTGGCAATCCATTAAAGGTTGCCTTTTGGCAAAAAAGGATGAGGTCAGGATTCTGACGACACCCGGTCATAGAACGATGTGTCGAAGAGATCCTCCGTGGTCAGCGGTTTTTCGATGTACCCAAGCTCGTACTGCACCTGGCTGTAACTCACCACCGAGTCCTCGATGACATGCGGATCGGATATCCATGTACCGTCCCACTCACTGAGCGATTGTTTGATCACGTCGACATCCTGACCGATCTTGGCGGCAAAGATCTCCGCGGCTTCATCAGGGTGCTCCTTGTTGTATTCCGTGGCTTTGATGTGCGTGCGGACGATCTGATCTACCACGTCGGGGTGATTGCGTATCAGGTCGCCGCTTGCCACCAGCACGCAGCAGGCATGGTTGGGGAACATCGCGCCCGACTGGACAACCGTTCTGCCGTTTCCTGCATCCGCAATAATGGTAGGTGAGGGGTGCGGGAGGAAGACGCCATCAACCCGGCCCGCCGAGATGGCGGTGATGGCATCGCCGGGGCCCATGCCCTGGATGGTCACGTCCACATCAGGCTGAAGGCCGTTCTGTTTGAGCCAGTCGCGAAGCAGCGTGTCCTGGATTGTCCCGGGCGGGAAGGTGGCAATGGTCAGCCCACGGAGATCCTCTGGGCTGCTATATGGCACTTCGGGTCGCAGCACCAGGTCCGAGCCTTGGGTCTGGGTGCCGGCAATGATCTTTGCATCGAGATCGCTGTTTGCCACCGCGGCCACAAAGGGTGCCGCACCGACGTAGGCGATGTCGATCTCACCGGCAACCATCGCACTCATCTCCGGTGCGCCGGTGGGAAACTCCCTGTCGGTCACGGTCTGCACGCCATACGGTGCCAGATCCTCCTGCCACCAGCCCTTTTCAAACGCGGTCATGTGTACCATCTGGTGGGTGCTGGGCTGATACCCGATCCGCAGTTCGGTCAGCGTCTCCTCGCCGGAGGGGGGGGCGGAGATGCACCCGCACACAAGCGCCAGTCCCGCAAGGAGGACGGCTGCCATGACTATTCCTTGTATCCTGTTCATACACGTTCCTCTCTGAGTTATATGGTACATCAAAGTTTCGTGCATCGCTATATATCACTATCGCATGTGCCAATAATAATGGCCTTATATTACTATTTATGATTAATAATTGATACAATAAGTATACGAATGTGATACCTTGGGGGAAACCAGTCGGACATGTGCGGTATGGTCCGCGCACGAAGGATACTATACGTCTCCTTTCGCAAAAATCCCTCTCCTGTGCGGGAAAATGCGAGCTATTAATCACTCCCGGCGCAAGTATTTGATCAGGAGACGATAGATATGCCTGGAGATCCCCTTCGCACGGGCCGGCTCGGCGATGCGCGTCCACCGCAGGTGATGGAATTTCTCTCTTCGATGGAGGCGGATCGCTGGATAGCTGACGCGGATATTCTCGTGGATATCGCGCACCTGCTGATGCTGTCCGAACGGGACATCATTGATCCGGGGGCAGCACGGGTGATCATGGCGGTCCTGCTGGAGTTGCTCGATGAGGGCCTTCCCGAGGACGTGTTCGACGATCGCTACGAAGATATCCATGCGGGTATTGAGGCGCATCTCATCGCACGTGTAGGCCAGGAGTGTGGTGGCCGTATTCACATGGGGCGCTCTCGCAACGATGAAGTGGCGACCTGCATCCGGATGCGGCTGCGGGAAGAGCTCATCCGCCAGTTGGGTGCGCTGGTGAGGCTTCGCACCCTCCTGATCACGCTGGCGGACCGGCACAAAGAGAGCATCATGCCCGGCTTCACCCACTTCCAGCATGCACAGCCGACGACCCTCGCCCACTATTTCCTTGCCTACGAGCAGGCGTTCGGGCGCGATTTCGATCGCATCCGGGAATGCGTCGCCCGCGTCGACCAATGTCCCCTCGGAGCGGCGGCGTTCGCCTCGACCGGATATCCTATCGGACGGGAGGAAACCGCTGCTTCTCTTGGGTTTGCGAAGATTGCCGAAAACACGATGGATGCGGTATCGGCACGCGACTTTGCGCTGGAAGCGATGAGCGCCTGCACGCTGGCAATGACCACGGTGAGCAGGATGTGCGAGGAGCTGGTGCTCTGGAGCTCTTCGTTTGTCGATTTTGTGCACCTCGCCGATCCCTACTGCTCCACCAGCTCGATCATGCCCCAGAAGAAAAACCCCGATACCGCCGAGATCATGCGGGGAAAAGCCGGTACCGTGAACGGGAGTCTTGTGAGTGCGCTCACCATTATGAAGGGGCTGCCCATGAGCTACAATCGGGATATGCAGGAGCTGACTCCGCATCTCTGGCGCAGCGTGGGAGAGACGGGAAGGGCCCTTCTCCTGCTCAAGGACATGCTGGAAACCGCGGAATTCAATACGGAGCGGATGGCACAGGGGGCCGGGAAAGGGTTTTCCACGGCAACCGAGCTCGCCGATGTGATGGTCCGGGAGTTCGGGCTTCCTTTCAGGACCGCCCATGGCATCGTGGGGCGTGCAGTCCGCAAGGGAACGCTCGACCTTGAGTCGCTCGAGGAGGCGGCGAGGGAAATGGCCGGCCTGTCGCTCACGGAACGGGGCCTTACCGACGCACGGATTGCCGCAGCCCTCGATCCCGGATATGGCGTTTCGGTTCGGCGAGCACCCGGCGGGCCGGCCCCGGAGGCGACCGCTACAGCGATCGAATCGCGCAGGAAACAGTGTAGCGATGATGAGGAGTGGATCTCCATGGTACGGATACGCATTGACACGGCACAGGCAGCGATGATTGCACAGGCACGGAGGCTGGTAGCATCACCGGGGCACTGAACGCAGGCGATCAGGTAACCTGCCGCTACGGCGGTGCCGAGCTTGAAGGTACGTTCATTACGACACGCGACGGCAGGGCGGTCATCAAACTGGACAGCGGCTACAATATCGGGATCGGGCCCTCATCCATCATTGAAATTCGCAGGCAGCAGCTGCAGCCCCCGGTCACGCCGACGGTGGAGCAGAATCCTGATCTTCCCGAACTTGCCATTCTCTCCACAGGGGGAACCATCGCCAGCAGGATCGATTACCGCACCGGGGCGGTCACCAGCCAGTTCGACGCGGATGACATTCTCCGCGCTATACCCCGGCTTGGCGAGATCGCGCAGTTCAGGGCGCACCAGATCGCCAGCATCCTCTCGGAGAACATGACGCCCTCCCTCTGGATCGACCTGGTGCGCAGCATTTATACGGAGATCCGGAACGGGGCGAAGGGCGTGATCGTCACCCACGGGACGGATACGATGTCATTTACGGCCTCTGCGGTCAGTTTCATGCTTGAAACGCCGGTACCGGTGATATTTGTCGGCTCCCAGCGTTCTGCGGACCGGCCGAGCAGTGACAATGTCATGAATGCGCTGTGCAGCGCGAGCGCGGCGCTGAGCGATCTCGGCGAGGTCGCCGTGGTCATGCATGCCAGCACCAACGATGATCGCTGTGCCGTGCACCGTGCGACAAAGGTGCGAAAGATGCACACCTCGCGTCGCGATGCCTTCGCCAGCATAGGCATGCTGCCGCTGGGGTATGTGGACTATCCTTCTCTTGAGGTCAGCCTTGGAGATGATGCCGTTCGGCGGGGCGGCACTGAGGTGGCCCTGCACGATACGATCGAGGAAAAGGTGGGGCTGGTCACCTTCTACCCGGGGATGCCGGCCGATGTCCTGTCACGGTTCGAGGGCTGCCGGGGGCTCGTAATCGCCGGTACCGGGCTCGGCCATGTCTCCACCGCATGCATCGGTGCGCTCCGAGACCTGATCGACGGGGGGTGCCACGTGGTGATGACCTCGCAATGCCTGCACGGGCGGGTCTGCGATCGCGTCTACGATACCGGGCGGGATCTCCTCGCCCTCGGCGTCATCGAGGGAGAGGACATGCTGCCGGAGGTTGCGCTGGTCAAGCTGATGTGGGTGCTGGGGCAGCATGATGATGCGGGCGAGGTGAGGCGGCTGATGCGCACCAATCTCCGCGGAGAGATCAGGAGGTGTTCGTGCAATGGATTTTGAGAAACTCGGGCTAAAGGCCGGCATCGAGATACACCAGCAGCTGAACACGAAGGAAAAGCTCTTCTGCCACTGCCCCACCGCGCTCCGTGATTTCGAGGAGCGGACCGGCGAATTTTTCCGTTATCTCCGGGCTACGGAGAGCGAGATGGGCGAGATCGACCGGGCGGCAAAAGAGGAGATGAAGGTGATGCGCAGGTTCACCTACTACACCTACGATACCACCTGTCTCGTCGAAGATGATGAGGAACCTCCCGCCCCCCTCAACCCAGAAGCCCTCTCCATCGCACTCACCGTTGCAAAGATGACGGGCATGACACCGGTCGAACAGGTCCATGTGATGCGCAAGCTGGTGATCGACGGGTCGAATACCAGCGGGTTCCAGCGCACGGCGCTCGTTGCCCTGAACGGATCAATACCCGGAGGCGCGAGGATCGAGACGGTCTGCCTGGAGGAAGAGGCCGCCCAGCGGGTGGAGGGGGACACCTTCTCGCTCGACCGCCTGGGTATCCCTCTGGTCGAGATCACGACCGCCCCTGATATGCACACGCCCGAGCAGGTGCAGGAGGTGGCCCGCACCATCGGGATGATTTTACGCTCCACCGGGTGCGTGAAACGGGGGATCGGAACGATCCGGCAGGACATCAACATCTCGATCGCCAAAGGCGCGCGGGTGGAGATCAAGGGGGTCCAGGAACTCGACCTGATCGACGAGGTTGTGCGGCGCGAGACTGCCCGTCAGGTAAACCTGCTGGGCATACGGGACGAGCTCCACCGCAGGGACGCTTCCGTGAACCCCGAGCCGGTCGTGGTCACCAGTCTCTTCGCCGATACGAAATCCACGATCCTGAAAAAGGCGAACTTTATCGCAGCAGTCGTGCTCCGCGGGTTCGATGGGCTGATGGGTCGGGAAATCCAGCCCGGAAGGAGGCTCGGGAGCGAGATGGCCGACTACGCCAAGAAGTGCGGCGTGGGAGGGATCTTCCATACCGATGAACTGCCCGCCTACGGGGTGACGGCAGGGGAGGTGGCGCGTCTGCGGGAGTTCGTGGGCGCCGGGGAGGGTGACTGCGTGGTGCTGGTCGCCGCATCGAAGGACCGCGCCCTGTGTGCGGCAACACAGGTGATGCGGCGAGCAGCGCTCGCCCTTGAGGGCGTTCCCGAAGAGACGCGCAAAATGCTCGAAGAAGGAAGTACCTCCTACATGCGGCCCCTGCCCGGTGCGGCGAGGATGTATCCTGAAACGGATGTTCTCCCGGTGCCCGTTTCCCCGGAGCGCTGGGGTGGAATAGAGCTGCCCGAACTTATTTCCGCGAAAGCGGAGCGTTTTGTGGCGGATCTTGGCCTTGATGTAGCGCTTGCCCGCCAGGTGGCATATTCGGAGAAGGCAAGGGCGTTCGAGCGCGCCGTGGAAGGCGGGGTGAAACCGACCCTCGCCGCCCGCACCCTGCTGGGGACGCTGCGTGAACTGAGCCGCGAAGGAGTCGACGTCGACCGCCTCGATGACGACGCCATCATTGAAGTCCTCACCCGCGCGGAGTCGGGGACCCTTGCAAAGGAGGCGATTCCCGGCGTTCTTTCCGCGATGTGCGGGGGATCGCGTATCGATGACGCGATCAGGCAGGTTGCACCGGCCATGAGCGAAGAGGAACTCGTGGCCCTTATTCGGGATATCCTCTCCACTCGCGCTGAGTTCATACAGGAACGGGGCATGGGCGCACTCGGGCCGCTCATGGGTGTGGTCATGAAGGAGGCAAGGGGTAAAGCGGACGGCAAACTGATCAGCGAACTGCTGAAGCGGGAGCTGCAGCAGATGGTCTGAGCGGGGCCGGGACGCGCCCTGTCATGCCCCGCATGGCAGGATGTTCCGCCCCTGAGGGTATATTTATCAACCTACTTGCTCAAATTTATAGGGAGTTGTTCTATGGGAAAAACAGGTACGACAAAATGGGTACAGGTCAAGGGAGTGAAAGGACAGATCAGGCTTGTCCCCCAAAAGGAGGGAGCGTACAAAAAACCCGGTCCGAACCAGCGGTTCAAGTCCGGATCTACCCTGAAAAAGGCGATGTCGAGCGAAGCGGAAGATCAGGGGCGCGGACGCCGCAGGGGCAGGGGTGCCCGCGGGCGCGGCGGAAGCATGGTCGACAAGCGCGTGCGCAGGCGCATCAAGCGGAGCCGCAAGAGCGTCATGGGCCTGAAGTCGAAATAAGGGCGAAACCGTTTGATACGCGGGGACGGTCCCCCCCGCCGTCCACTTTTATATAAGCGCCGCCTGTAGTATGAGTATGGAGTCGAAAGACGCATTGCTGCATTATCAGTTCGGTGAACGCGCCAAGTCCGAACTCATCGTCACGTCACAGCTGGTTATGACACTGACCGATTACAAGGACGCCGAGCGCCTGGGTGCAAGGCGGATGCTGATCTCGCTGATGGACCTTGTGCGCAACGAGATAGAATTCGGTCACCGGGCTACCGGCGCCGCCGAATTTAAAAAATCGATTGATGCACTCAATGAAGCAATCAGCCTTATCGAGAGTGACAGCTGGGGCCCCGCGTCGGTCAAGCTTGGCGAGGCGATCAGCCAGGCCACCACCGTGGCGCAGAACGCATGGGATGTCCTGGAAGCGCGAGGGTTCCTCTGATCGGCCCCGGTTCCCTTATTTTTGCCGGGAGAGGGCATGGAGTACGGCGGCTTCCCCATCCCTGAGCGAGGAGAGGGCAGGGGTCCATTACTCGCCTCCCGGATGGCCCGGATGCATGGATGGGGCCGGTGCGTGAAAAGAAACGCCCATATGGGATGCACATATAATGAATGGTACAGCTGGCTTTTGCGATAAATGAGGTAAAAATGCCGGATTATCTTATCACTCTGGAATCAGCGTGGATTATTAAAGACGCCAAGACGCTCGACGACGCCATCGGGATTGCGATCAGCGAGGCGGGAAAGCGGCTTAATCCCAGCGCAAAGTACGTCGAGATTGAAATCGGGCAGCTTGAATGCCCGTTTTGCGAAAATGAATTAAATAGTGGACTTCTTGTGGCAAATACCGCATTGGTCGGCCTGCTGCTCGAGATGAAGGTATTTCGTGCGGATTCACAGGAGCACGCCATCCGGATTGCCAAATCGGTTATCGGAAAGGCGCTGCGCGATGTGCCGCTCAAGGTCCAGGACGTGCAGGAACTATGATCTTTGTGGTGGGGCACACAGCCATTGACCATATCTTCCTTGTCCCCCACCTCCCGAACCGCCATGCGTCCACCTTCGTGCTTGACCACCAGGTCTATTTTGGGGGAGGTGCGGCGAATATCGCTGCAGGAATCTCAATGCTCGGGGAGCAGTGCACGCTGGTAAGCGCCGTGGGCGGAGATTTTGCGGGAAGCGAATATGACCGCTGGATGGACCGTCTGGGCATCACCAGGCAGTTCTTTGTGGAGAAGGACGCCCGCACGGCGACGGCGTACATGTTCAATGACCAGGACAGCAACCAGGTGACCTTTTTCGAGTGGGGCGCTTCAAACAGGTTCAAGGATATGGATGCCCCGCGCCTCGATTTCGTGCACATGGCGACCGCGGATCCGGACTTCAATGTCCGTGTGGCGGAGAAGAGCGGGTTCGCATCATTTGATCCGGGCCAGGATCTCCTGCGGTATTCCAGAGAGCAACTCGATGCGATCTGCGCCAATATCGACATCCTGTTTGCCAACCAGCACGAGATCCGGGGGATGTGCGAGACGATGGGGGTCCGGCTCGAGGAATTGATCGCCCGTATTCCCCTCGTCGTCTGCACCCTGTCAGGAGAGGGGAGCCTCCTCTATGAACAGGGGTTGCGCCGGCATGTGCCTGCGGTGCCGGTGAATCTCGCCGACCCGACCGGCGCGGGGGACGCGTACAGGGCGGGGTTCCTCTCCGCCTTCCGCAAAGGGTATCCTTCCCTCACCTGCGCAAAAATAGGCACGGTGGCGGCTTCGTTTGTGGTCGAACGGGTGGGGTGCCAGACCAACCTTCCTGACTGGCAGCGCATGGAGGATCGCTACCGCGCCCGGTTCGGTGACCTCTCCATGGAGGAATGCTGAGGCAGGCCGGAATAGGGGGCGTTATTCGGGCCTGGGTCGAAAGGAACGTGACGGGTTTCACCGATCAGGGACCGGCGATGAACCACGAATGAATGAAGCGGGGATGGACAGGGCATGAGCGACGTCAAAATTGAGAGTCTCTCCAAGTACCTTTTTGCGGCGCCTTCCTGGCAGCGTTCGATCGGCATCATTTTGGTCCTCGGTCTGGTTATTGATGGTGCGAGTTTTCGCACCGACCAGTGGCTTCTCTTTTTCGGGACGATGGGCTACATCATCCCCGCACTGGCAGGATTCTTCCTGACCATGCCCCTGGTGCATATCTCGGGCAAGAGCATCAAGAAGAACCGCTCTGCCATGCTGGCGATGTCCTGCATGGTCTTTGGCATCATCATCAGTCTCTCCCCCATCCTTTTTGTCGTGGAGGGGATTTTCAGCCTGCTCTATTCCATCTCGCTCGGGGTCATCTTTGCCATACGCCTGCTGGTGCTGACGGCGATCGTGGATTACCGGGTGTCAAAGATGGTTCCCGCGGCGCTCACGCAGAGTCTTGTCGCCATGTTCACGGCCAGCTTCTTTTTTGATGCGCCGTTTATCCTGTTCGTGCTCCTGATGCACCTGGTCTTCGGCGGGGCGATCCTGCTCTTTATCTGGCTGGTCGAACGTCCCATGAAGCGCAATTTCAATATAAGCGCTCTCAATTTCATCAACGCGTTCATCGCCCATATCACGGACGGATCAAAGACATTGGATGAATACTTCAGGGAGATCGGGGAGGCGGTCTATGTCCCGCAGGCGAGCCTGTTCTTCCACCGTGACAGAAAGGAGCCCGTCACCTTTACCGTGCCTAACGTTCATCCCGGGCCGATGGGCGATGTCGGTGGGGGAAATCTGCCCAAAATCCTTCACGACGGGATGGGCGGCAACACCCTTGTCGCCCACGGGTGTGCAACCCACGATTTCAATCTGGTCTCGGAGAGCGAGATACCGAAACTCATCGATGCGGTGCGCACATCCTACCGGGATCTCCCCTTCCACGCAACGGCCACAAAGTCCCTGCGGTACGAGGTGGAGAGTGTCCAGGTGCTCGCCCAGGTGTTTGGCGATTCCATCCTGATGGTGAGCACCCGCTCCCCGGAAAAGACTGAGGACCTGGACTACTCCATCGGCCTCGCCATCATGTTCGAGGGGCGCCGCCACTTCGAGAATGTGCTGTTTGTCGATGCGCACAATTGCATGGTGGACATCACCGATCCGGTGATGCCCGCCTCCCCCATCGCCTACGAGTACATGCGGGCGTGCGCCATGGCCACGGAGGCGTCAAAGCACGAGGCGCAGCATGCCGCCCGTGTGGGCTTCTCCCACCAGCTGCTCCCCTTTTCACGCGAGGAGGGCTTCGGCGATCTCGGCATCCAGGTGATGGTGGTCAGGGTGGGCGGGCAGTATACCGCATACGTGCTCTTTGACGGTAACAATATGCAGAGCGGGGTGCGAGAAGCGATCCGTGGTCACATCCTCGAGCTGGTGGATGAGTGCGAGATCATGACCACCGACTCCCATGTGGTCAACACGATCAGCGGCAAGAACCCGGTGGGATTCCGGGTGCCGGTAGAACAGATCCTTCCCTTCGTGGAAGAAGCCGTCAGGAACGCCATGGAGGACTGCTCGGCCGCGGAGGTGGCGGGGTCCACGGCATGGTGCGAGGATATCGTGGTCTTCGGATCGCACCGCGTCTCCCAGCTGGCGAGCACCGTCAACGGCATGCTCTCTTTCCTGCTTCCCCTGGCGCTGGGCATCCTGCTCTTCGCCTTTTTACTCTCGGTTGTAGCCTATTTCGTGAT
>Ga0272441_10002695_pt1 | contig 35469 bp, 30 predicted proteins | sample SSMProp6N_FD_193582 | JGI IMG/M metagenome (GOLD analysis project Ga0272441, IMG submission 193582) | Marine sediment archaeal communities from Little Sippewissett salt marsh, Falmouth, MA, United States - SSM-Prop-6N | ecosystem: Environmental > Aquatic > Marine > Wetlands > Sediment ...
AGTCTCGGAAAAATTATTGAACTCGATTCTAATAAACAGCACGTATCAATATTCTCAGACGGCTATCGTGCATTTCCAGTCTCTTACCGATATCCTAAAGGCAATAGATTACCTTGACCCAGTTGGTCGTTCACTAATGATTCGCACCATTCCTTATTTGACCTTGCCCGTTCCGCCAAGAAAATGCCGTGAGCATTCTCGTATACTTCAGCTTCGCATCCATAGGTGCTGGCAGCTTTCAAGAGCGCTTCTTTGCCTCTTAATGCCTGCTCTGTAGCAAACTCTTGCTTGCCTTGTTGTTTCGACAAGCTTAGAAGGCTTTTTCCCTCGTTTTCTCTGCTTATGGCTGCCCAAAAACACGAGTCTGCTTTTTCCAGCTTAGATGCGCAGGACGAAAAGGCTTTTGCGGCTTCTAGAAATTTGCTTTCGTTGAAAAGTGCTGCCGCTGTTTGAAGACACCGCAGTTCAGGCGTTGGCAGGTCGCCTAAGTTTAGCCGCAGGCTTTCAGCGACTGGTCCTTGGGCTTGGCGTGGTTGCAACCGAGTTAAATCTGCTTGAGAGTTGATGTTGATGAAGCTTTTCAGTTCAGGGTCGAAAGCTCTTATTTCGCCGACTGTGGAAATAAGCAAGACGTTTAAGGCTCCTCTTATTATGTCGTCGGATCGAGGTCGCCCTAACATGCAGAGTGTTTTCGCGATTTCTACCACTTCAGGTTTTTTGAGAACCATGGTCAGCGTTTCCAGCCTTCCATTTGGCCACATAGGCACGACGACGCGTGTGTCTTTTGTCGAGTTGAACATGTGGTCGATGATTTTTGGCTGTAAAAACGGCATGTCAGAGGGCAACGTGAAGCAGTAGTCTGCTTTGGTAGCTGTTAGTCCTGTTAGAATCCCCACTATAGGTCCGCCTAACTGGTTGCATGGCTCATCGGTAAGTAATCTAACGTTTTTCACGCTGTAGTTCGTTAGGATTTCAGCGTATTGCGCTTTTCGTTTTTCGTTGTTTACACATATGATAATTTCTTCTACTACTTCGCTGACGTTTTCAACAGCGTGAATTATAAGGGGTTTTCCAAGAAGTGTAACAAGCGCCTTGTCTTGCCACGTTTCGTGGGTGTTCTGGAATCTTTCAGCTCTTCCTCCTGAAAGTATGATTGCAGCCCGTTTAGCCATGCCCCTTTACCACAACAATTTTTTCTCAAGGTTACTAGTGGATTCTTGTCACGTTTATTTGATTTACCTTCCCTTTTTCTCTTTTTATTTGAAGCAAAACAGCCGCGGCCTCTTGGCGCTGTGTAATATTAATTAATGTAAGAGGTAAAGAACAGGATAGGGTTGAATATGGTGCAACAGGTGGACATTGTTAAACTTGACCTTTCCACGGGCAAATCTCAGGAAATTGCTGACTACATTGCTGAAGAAAAGCCTTTTTACCTGTTTGTCAACACGACTTTTTGGGCTACCATCCTGTGCTCGCCAACAGACCTTAAGGAATTAGCGGTTGGACATTTTCTCTCTGAAGGCATACTCAAATCTACTGACGAAATCGAAGAAATCGTCCTTAAAGAGCCTGAAAGCAGCTGTTACGTTAAACTGAAACCCGAAGTCAACGTTGAAAACCGCGTGAAGATTTCAAGGCTTCATACACGTGTTATTCCTTCAGCTTGCGGAAGCGGCTCGCCTTACCAGTTCACTGGCAAAATTCCCAAAGTCAAATCGAACCTAAAGGTTAAGGCTCAAGTTATATTTGACAGCGTTAACCAGCTTAACTTCAAAGCTGAAGGTTTCAGGCGAACTGGTGGTCTTCATGTCGCCGCCATCTACAAGGCTGACGGCGAATTGGTTGCTTTGGCTGAGGATGTTGGCAGGCACAACGCTGTGGACAAGGTGATTGGGATGGCTGCTCTACACAGTGTCGTTTTTGGTGAGTGTTTCTTGGCTTTGAGCGGGCGCATGTCAGGCGACGTGGCTTTCAAAGCAGCAAAGGTTGGTTTGCCCATTATTGCCTCTTTGGCGGCGGCGCTTTCTTCAGGTATAACCATGGCTGAATCTGCAAACGTGACTTTAGCCGGTTTCGTACGGGGAAAACGCATTAACCTCTACACTTGCCCCGGAAGAATAGTGCCTTAAACGCTGTTTTACGCTAAAAAATTTGGTTTGTTAATCATTTGCAACTGCTCTGCTCAACGTTGCTGAAGACGTTGATTAATGTTGAATTTTACATTTTTTTGAAACTCATTCTTAAATATAACTCCTTTAATTTCCTATTGGTAAGGTCAGGCAACATGATGCAGCAAAAGTTGCATGTAACTTTGTTAACAGGTCGAACGATTGAGCAGGGTGTAGGCAAAGAATACGGGAAATCCTCACCTGAATATTACGAAGCGTGTTCCATGGTTTACATGGACGCGGACGACATGCAGAAACTTGGAGTGAAGACCGGCACAAACGTTTTGGTGACTACGCCAAACGGTTCAGTGGTTCTTAAAGCCGTCAAATACCCGCGTGGTGCTACTCCCGGGTTGATTTACATTCCTTATGGTCCATGGGCGAACTCTATAGTTAGCAACGCAACCACCAGCATAGGTATGCCCTCCTTCAAAGGGACGCCTGCAGAGGTTGAAGCCGCCCCTGACCAGCCTATTTTAGGCATGAAAGAACTTCTTAAGAAAGAGTTTGGGAGGTAAAAAAGAGTGTCAGTGATTAACGCGGTAACATGCCCAATTTGCGGGTGTTTGTGTGACGATATAGAAGTGACTGTTGTAAAAAATGAAGTTGTGAAAGTTAAGAATGGCTGTGCAGTCTGCGAAGCCAAATACCTTGGCTACAAAAGCAAACACAGAATTCGCCAACCCCTTATCCGCAAAGACGGAAAACTTGTCCCCGTTCATATGAAAGAGGCTGTACACAAAACTGCCGAAATTCTTGCTAACGCAAACTACCCGATACTATACGGTTGGAGCTCTACAAACTGTGAAGCTCAACGCGTCGGCGTAGAATTAGCCGAAGAAGTTGGCGGCGTCCTTGACAACACAGCAGTTGTCTGCCACGGGCCGTCTCTTATGGGCACTCAAGAAGCGGGCATTCCAACATCCACGTTGGGGCAGATTAGACACCGCGCAGACGTGATTATTTACTGGGGCTGTGACCCGTGGAGCGCACACCCGAGGCACTTGGAAAGGTACACGAGCTTCACGGAAGGCAGGTTTGAAGACAGCGAATGGAAATCGTACATAAATAAAGTTAAAGCCGCCGCAGGCAGAAAGAAGGTGTTAAGCGCCCAAAGAGTTGCGCCTAAACACCAGCGAGACACTGTTGCGGAATCAGTGGTTTTCAATAAGCCTCCAGAAACCCTGCAGAAGGAAGGACGCAAACTCATAGTTGTCGACGTTAGAAAAAGCATGACCGCTGAGATGGCTGACTACTTCATTCAGGTTGAACCCAACAAAGATTACGAGTTGATGCAGGCAATCAGAGCGTTGGTTAAAGATGAAGAGCTGGACGTTGACCAAGTCGCAGGAGTTCCAGTGGAGTACCTGAAAGAAGTTGTTGACACACTTGTGAACTGCAAGTTTGGCGTAATTTTCTTCGGTATGGGCCTAACACAGTCGGCTGGCAAATTCCGAAACATCGAGGTAGCCATATCTTTGACACGTGACTTGAACATGCGAACAAAATTCGTGATCATGCCCATGCGAGGACACTTCAACGTCGCTGGTGCCAACATCGTTTTTGCTTGGCAAAGCGGCTACGCGTTCGGCGTTGACTTCTCGTTGGGTTATCCGCGTTACAACCCTGGCGAAACAACCTCTATGGATGTTCTGTTACGGGGCGAGTCAGACGCCGCTTTGGTTATAGCTTCTGACCCTGGTGCAACTTTCCCGAAGAGGGCAGTACAGAGTTTGGTGAAGCATCCGTTGATAGTTATTGACCCGCACATGAACGCGACGGCGATGCTGGGCGACGTGGTTTTTCCCTCAGCGTTTGTAGGAATAGAAGTTGAAGGTACCGCTTACCGCATGGACAACGTGCCGTTGCCGCTGAAGAAGGTTGTTGAGCCTCCAGAAGGCATACTTTCAGACGAGGCGCTTCTGAAGAAAATTCTTGCAGAAGTCAAAAGTATTAAAGCTCAAAAAACCAAGCAGAAAGCGGAGGCTGCTTAAATGACTGAGCTGCTTATAAAAAACGGTTTCGTCTTTGACCCGTTAAACGGGATTAACGGCGAAAAAATGGACATAGCCATAAAGGACGGCAAAATAGTTGCAAGCGTAAGTGACCAAAACGCGAAGAAGATAGACGCCACGGGCTTAACCGTAATGCCTGGCGCCGTAGACGTACACACCCACATTGCAGGTGGAGAAGTCAACACAGGTCGCATGATCAGACCTGAAGACCACGTTAAAGACGTTGTTAGAAAAACAGCTATAACACGTTCAGGCACTGGCTATTCGATTCCTTCAACTTTTGTTACTGGTTACCGCTATTCCAAAATGGGTTACACCACTGTGATGAATCCTTCCATGGCTCCTTTAGGCGCTAAACACACTCACGAAGAGTTAAATGACATACCTCTTTTGGACAAAGCCACTTTTCCACTGCTAGGTGATTGGTGGTTCGTTCTTGAAAACCTCCAAAAAGGCGACTTAGAGGGCTGCGCACGACATGTTGCGTGGATTATGGAAACCACCAAAGGTTACGCCATAAAAATCGTGAATCCCGGCGGCTTGGAATCTTGGGGTTTTGGGCGGAACGTTCATTCAATAGATGATGTGGTTCCCAACTTCGACATTACACCTCGAGAGATTGTGTGTGGGCTTGCCAAAGTAAACAAGATGCTGAATTTGCCCCACACGATTCATCTTCACACTAACAACCTTGGAATTCCCGGTAACTATGTTACCACCTTGGAAACCATGAAGGCTTTAGAAAGTGTGCCTAACGACGGCAAACCGATATGTCACATAACCCACGTGCAGTTCAGCAGTTTTGCAGGTGACAATTGGGGAAACATGAAGTCTGCGGCTGAAGAAATCTCCAGATACATAAACAATCACAATCACATGACCTTTGACATGGGGCAAATAATATTCACCGACACAACGACCATGACGGCTGACGGTCCCTTCGAGTTTACACTTTACCAGCTGAGCGGGCACAAATGGGTTAACAGTGACGTAGAAACCGAGACAAGCGGCGGCATCATACCGATGCATTACAAACGCAAAAGTGCAGTTAACGCCACGCAATGGTCCATCGGCTTGGAACTCGCGTTACTGGTGAAAGACCCGTGGAAAATATTCATGACCACCGACCACCCAAATGCTGGACCATTTTTCGCTTACCCAAAAATCATCGCGTGGCTCACCAGCAAGAAAGCCCGCATGGCAACATTGGCGAAATGCCACAAGAAAGCCCAGAAGAAAAGCTTGCTTCCTTCGATAAACCGTGAATTAAGCCTTTACGAGCTTGCCATAATGACGCGAGCAGGGCAATCCAAAGCCCTAGGTCTCAAGGGCAAAGGTCACTTAGGCGTAGGCGCAGACGCAGACGTAGCAATATACAACATTAACCCCGAAACGCTCGACATAACCCAGAAATATAAGACTGCCCGAAAAGCTTTCGACAGCGCTGCCTACACAATCAAAGACGGCAAAATCGTTGTTAAAGACGGTGAAGTTGTGCAGAACGTTGACGGTAGAACCATGTGGCTTGATGTCAAGACCCGCGAACAGTTAAAGGTGGACGAAGAAATGAAGCGCAAATTCAAGGAGTACTGGACGGTTGAGTACGAGAACTATCCAGTGTTTGATCACTACGTTAAGGTTCCCGAGGCAATAACTGTGAAGGCGGATGTCTAAAATGATAGTCCTGACTCCTCTCAGAAAATTCCAGTTTCCAGTTCACGCTGAATGCATAAACCCAGACGTTTTCCAAGGCAAATCCGCGAAGGAAATTGCTTCCCTACCTGTCTGGGAAGGCAACAAGAAAAAGAAACTTGCCGACCTCTTCAAAATCGAAGAAACCCCTGCTGAAACACCAGACATAACCATAAACGGCGACGCAACCGAAGTCCGGCGCGTAGGTCAAGGCATGAAACAAGGGGAAATCGTAATCAACGGCAACGCTGGAATGCACCTTGGCGAAAAAATGGCTGGCGGCAAAATCACCGTAAACGGCAACGCAAACGGGTGGACAGGCAGCTCCATGAAGAATGGGCTGATTGAAATTCACGGCGACGCTAGTGACTACTTGGCTTCTCCTTACCGTGGAAGCACCGCTGGAATGCGCGGCGGCAAAATCGTTGTCGACGGAAACGTTGGTAGCGACTCAGGATGCTATCTGCGCGGTGGAGTAATTATGGTCAAAGGCAATGCTGGTCCGTTCTTGGGTTTCCACATAAGCAAAGGCGTAATCTACGTGGCGCAGAGCGCTGGAAACCGACTTGGTGCCAGCATGACTGGCGGCAAAATAGTGGTTTCAGGCTCCGTGGATGAACTCATGCCAACATTTACAGTTAACGCTGTGAAGAAGAAAGTTAAAATCGACGACACCTTTAAAGCGGAAGGTCCGTTTTACGTGTTTCTCGGCGACTTGGCTGAGCATGGAAACGGTAAACTTTTTGTTTCGCAACCAAGTAATCCTCAGTTGAGCCCCATTTACGATAAGTATCTTTAGGGTGTAAGCTATGCATGAAACCTTGAGCGTAAACCGTTTAGCTTGGAAACTTGCAGAAAAACTCTTGGATAATCAGGCTTTTTACGGCGTTCACGCCTCCAAAACAACCGAGGGAGCCACGGTTATAGACGCGGGAGTAAACGTGCCGGGAGGCTTCCAAGCGGGCGAAGTGTTAACTGAAACCTGCATGGGCGGCGCTGGAAAAGCAAGAATAGCCTTCAAAACGTACGGTGACCTATCTCTTCCCTCCATAACTGTCTCCACTGATTACCCTGCGATTGCGGCTTTAGGTTCCCAGTTTGCAGGCTGGCGCATAAAAGAAGGCGACTCCATAGCTATAGGTTCAGGACCCGCAAGAGCCTTAGCACTTAAACCCAAAGCAATTTACGAGGAAATAGGCTACAAAGACGTTTCCGACAAAGCCGTGTTAACTCTGGAAAGCAACAAGCTTCCTTCTGACATGCTTATCGAAAAAGTCACTGGAGCCTGCAGCATTTCACCTGAAAATCTAATTGCAGTTGTGGCGCCCACAGCAAGCCTTGCCGGGTTGACGCAGGTCGCGGGCAGAATAGTTGAAGTCGGCATCCACAAGCTAAAAACGCTTGGCTTAAGCCCAAAAACGATTCGCTACGCTTGCGGCTACGCGCCGATTCCGCCGCTTTGCAAAGATTTTGAAGTGGCTATGGCAAGGACAAACGACGCTATACTCTACGGCGGCACAGTGTACTGCACCGTTGAATACGATGACGAAACGGCATTACAAAAAATCGTTAAGCAAGCGCCCTCTGGAACCTCAAAGGATTACGGCAAGCCTTTCCTGCAGATTTTCCGTGAAGCGGATCGCGACTTCTACAAGATAGACCATAACCTCTTTGCGCCAGCAACGCTGATAGTTAACAACGTCAAAACTGGTCGTACGTTCAGTGTTGGAAAGAAAAACTTTGAGGCTTTGAAAGAGTCTTTCGGTTTCGGCAGTGAATAAGCTTACTGTTCTTTTTCAGCTGTTTTGGTTTTGGGCGTGCTTTTTGTGAAGTGTGCTCTGACGAAGTTGCTGAAGCCCGTGTTGCCCATTAACGCTGCCATTATGACGCTTATTATGGTTACTTCAACTATGGCTTTTGGCAGTATACTCGTTAGGAATACTGTTCCTCCTGTTCCAATCCCGAGGAGAAAGATGAAGTAGATGTAGGTGAATATGGCTTCTGGAACGTAGGAGAGGTAAGTTGATGGCACTCCCAGCAGTGATGAGCGCGGTTTTTGTCCGAGCTTTAGGGCTTTGGCCATAAGTCCTGCAGTTAAGCCTGAGAGGCCTTTTCCGAGTGGTAATCCGATGAGTCCTGCTACTCCTCCCATTCCTAGGGGTCCGAACATTATTCCGGGTAGTATGCCCACGAAGAGTCCTGCGGTGAAGCCCACGCTTGGTCCTGCGTAGAAGCCGGCTATTAAACAGGCTATTAAAGAGAAATCTAGGGCTATGCCTGGGGCGATTGGTCCTGCGTAGTAGGAGATTGCAAATAGTGTGCTTCCGAGGGCGCCCATCATTAAGGCGAAGGTGAGTTCTTTTGTGTTCATGTTTTTTATCCTCGTTTGTTGTTTCTCTGAATATACGCCTTAATTATTTAAGAGTAACTACTCAATATTGGGTACGTTGATTTGTGCTTAATTTTGGCTAAAATTGATAAATAAGCCTCGCCAATAATATTCTTGGAGTGCATGGTTGTGTCCGAAGTTACAAATTTCTCTTCCAATGACATAGAAGGTTGGCTCAAAGAGCAAACTAGCTCAATTCTTACTCCAGTACAGGCGCAGGCTCAGAAACTTCGAGACGACACGCGCGATGCAATTCAAAGCTTCGCTGACGTCGGCAAAATGCTTGTGGACAACAGCTCCAAGGAAATTGAAAAAAGAAATATGCGCACTTATAACCGCGCCCGCGCCATGAACAAGTTGGCTCGCCTGTTTGCTGAAAGAATTAAAAAAGTCACCGTTCCCGACCAAGTCTCTTATGACAACTTGAACAGGTTCGCTCAAGAAATTCAAAAAGTGTTTCTTGTAACCGACATCGACATCAAGAATTGGTTTCCACGAATTTCTCCCTTTTTCATAATGGATAGAAGAAAATTCTTGGCAGTTCACGAAAAAGCCAAGGAGTCGCTTGCCGCTCTCAACGACTTCCTTACCAAAGAGTACGTTAAAACCAAAACTTTGGAGGAAACATTCCAACTCATAGACGAACTGCGCAGTCTGGACGCGCAATTGTTAGATGTTGAGGCGGAACGGAAAAGCATTAAAAACGAACGCGTTCCTATCGAAGGAGAGCTAGCTGAACTTGAAAAGAAAACCGCTGAGTTAAAGAGCGAGGGGCCAGTCGACCAGCTTTTTCTGGTAGAAGCAGAAATAGAAAAATTAAACAAAGAACTGAAACAAGCGTTGCGGCATCTGCAGAAACCCTTCAAAAAAATGCGGGCTTTAGCGTTGTACCGCGGCGGTGCAGGATTAACAACAGATGAACGCGACAAGCTCACTCAATATTTGCAGAAACCCTTCAAGGCATTTTCAAATGAAGAAGCGGGTTACCCCGTACTGAAGCAGATTTTAAGGAAAATGGAACGTTTGATGAACGAGGGTAAGCTGAAACTGAAGTCGGACAAAAAACGTAAAGCCGAGCGGGCTATGAGTGATATACTTAACCATGATTCTTTGGCGAAAATCTACGCGCGATGTGTCGATGTAGCAACGCAAGAGAGAAAAATTTTGAATTCGGAAAAAATGGCGGCGACTAAAACCAGTCTCTCAATGTTTCAAGAGCAAACTAAGCGACTAAAAGTAAAAAAAGCAAGAGTTGAAGCTCATGAAGCGGTCAAAGAACGCGCATACAAAGATATAGTTAACAGAATCAGCAATACCAAAAAAGCAATCGAAAAGAACGTTTATGACTCTCTAGGCCAAAAAGTCCAAATCCTCTAGTCGCGGTGTCTTCCGCCCATGAATCTTTCCTCGGTTGCCAAAGAATCCAAGTCTGTTCAAAGCGACGGCTTAGTTGAAACCGTAGAAAACGTCATCAGCTTGCTGCGTGGGGAAAGCGGAAAAATTGGAAACCACACTGTTTCAGAACGTTTGGTCAAACTTGAACCTGCCGGCGAGGCTTTAGTTATTGGAGATTTACACGGCGACCTAGAAAGCCTCATCAGCATCCTAAAAAACAGCGCTTTTATGCAGAAGATGAATAGGTGCAAAGACGCAACCCTGATTTTTCTGGGCGACTACGGCGACCGCGGCGCGCGTTCAGCGGAAGTCTACTACACAGTTCTACGGCTCAAGCTTGCTTTTCCAGAACAAGTCGTTCTTTTACGTGGAAACCACGAAGGTCCAGATGACCTGATGGCTTCTCCTCACGACTTGCCCCTGCAATTCCAAGCAAAATTCAAGGAAAACTGGACAGCAGCGTATTCTAAAGTTCGCGAGTTGTTCGCTTATCTCTATAACGCCGTGCTCGTGGACGAGAGTTATCTGATGGTTCACGGCGGCTTATCACCAGAAATCACCACCGCCCAAGACTTGGCACACGCCCACCTGACACATCCCGAAAAAGAGTTTCTCGAAGACCTGCTGTGGAGCGACCCCAACGACATGGTCAAAACGGTTTTGCACTCGCCAAGAGGTGCGGGAAAACTTTTCGGCAAAAGCGTCACAGAAAAAGTTCTGAGAAAACTAAACGTCAAAATCTTGATAAGAGGACATGAACAGTGCGAAGAAGGCTTCAAGCTCAACCACGACGGCAAAGTGTTAACTTTGTTTTCCAGAAAGGGCGCCCCGTACTTCAACGCTCACGGCGCTTACTTGCAGATGCCGCTTTCCGAGAAATTCGAGAAAGCACAGCAGCTTATACCGTGGATTCACAAGTTTTAGCCACGATTTCCATGTCAGCGACCGACGAAGATTATATTAAGCGAAAGACTAGTATTTTGAGACCATGAAACCTTGTGTATTATACTTTTCAAGAACGGGAAACACCAAGCGCATGGCAGAAGCAATCTCGGAAGCAACAAAAGCGCCCGCTTTCGACATGACCTCTTCTAACCCATCAGTCGTTGAAGACTTCGACCTGCTGATTGTAGGCACACCCGTCGAAGGTTTCAATCCAGCAAAGGAAACCACGGAATTCTTGGAGCGACTGCCAAAAACCGAAGGCAAAAAAGCAATTATATTCTGCACATGCGCGCTCTGGAAAGGCAGAACCTTCGGCACTATGAAGAAAAAACTATCAAGCAAGGGCTACGACACTATCCTGAGCACTTCAAAGAAAATGAAGAAAGACACGCCAGCAGACTTCTCAGAAAGCATAAGCAAAATACAGAAAGCGCTCGAAAAATAGCCGCAACATTTGCAGTTCTATTTCGTTATTCTCGCCAGTGTTCAGGTTTATTTAACGCGTCACAGCAAATCAGTTTGCCAGAAACAGAGCCAATTATGTCTGGGCGAAGTGCCTTAACCATCCATGCATCTGCAACTTCTTCAGGAATCGGATAAGTTGGTTCGAACCCAAGTTTGCCTGCTGGTGTGAATCCATATCGCGGATAATACTCTGGATGCCCCACTACAAACACTAAATCAACACCTGACTTCGATAATAGCTCCACGCCCTTTTTGATGAGGCTGCCACCGATTCCCTGTTTCTGAAACCGTGGCACAACTGCCAAAGGAGCCAAAAAGGAAACTGAAACCTTGCCTTTAGCATTAGCGAGTTGCCCCTTGGTAAACAGGATGTGTCCTGCAGGCTGATTTTCAACAAATGCCAATAGCGATAGGAGCGGTTTCGCGCTGGGGTCAGCTAACATATCCCTTGTCAGCTCAGCTTCTTTATTGGAATTGAAGGCTTCCCGCTCGACAAATAATATATCGTTTAAGTCAGCATCCGTTGTTTCTCGTATAGACATGTGCAGCCACCATTGTTCTAGGCATATCATGAATATTCGCTTTTGTATAAAGGGGCTATAGTCTTTTCTTAGCATAACAGTCACAACACCTAAACATCAGCCAAGCTTTTTCTCGCGGAAACTTTAAGAGCAAAAGCAATCTGCATTTCTTGCATAACTGGACAAAGGAAGGTTCGCTCTTGAAAATCGGAATCACAACTAGAAACATGGACTCTTGGAGCAGCACACAACTTAGAGAAGCGTTAACCAAACGCGGTGTTCCCCACGAGTGCTTCACGTTCCCGAAGCTGATAGCACAGCTCGGACAAAAACCCTACTTCAAAGTCAACGACGTCAACGTGCTGGAAGAACTAGACGCATTAGTCATCCGCCCAATCGGACGCGGCTCGCTGGAAGAACTGGTTTTCAGAATGGATATGCTCTACAAGCTTGAACGCCAAGGCTTCCTCGTCATAAACCCCGCTGAAGCCATAGAACACTGCGTCGACAAATACGACATCCTCGCACTTCTCGAAGACAACGCCGTACCCGTACCGCGAACCGTGGCAACAGAAAGCGTGACTGAAGCGCTCAAAGCTTTCGCCGAGCTAGGTGGAGACGTGGTGGTGAAACCGCTTTTCGGCTCCAGAGGCGTAGGCGCAACCCGACTTGTAGACTCAGAAATCGCCTCCACCGTCTTCAAAGCCATAACTTTCCACCACGGCGTAATCTACATCCAAGAATTCGTGCCCCACGGATACTCAGACATCCGAGCCTTCGTCGTCGACAACCACGTGATAGCCGCGATGCGACGCGTCTCAGAAAGCTGGAAAACAAACTTCAGCCAAGGCGCCAAACCAACCCCGATAGAACTCACGCCAGAACTTGAGGCGTTAGCAGTCAAATCCGCCAAGGTCATCGGCTGCAAAATCGCAGGAGTCGACATCCTCGAAGGCCCAAAAGGACCCGTAATAGTTGACGTGAACAGTCAGCCTGGATGGAAAGGCTTGCAGATGGTCACGAAAGTCAACGTCGCCGACGAAATAGTTAACTTCATTTTGTCCGAGCTGAAACGGTAAAACCGCATAAACAGCTAAAACTGCAACGAGAGAATCTTGCTGTAAGGGTCATCAGCAACCTGCGGAAAAGCCACGTCGCCGTCACCTTTTGCGAGAACGCGGTCTTTGCTTTTTGTAAACTTGCCCAAAAAACTAGCTGAAACCCCGTTTCTACGCAGTGCTTCTTCAACCTCACCTTTAGCTTTTGGGTCAACAGCCGCCAAAATTGTGCCAGTAGAAGACATAGATAACACCTCATCTAAAGCAAGTTTGAAATGGTCCCGCAGCATCCATGCTTCTTGACTGACAGGCACTTTTTCCATTTCCACTCTGAAACCGACTTCGGAAGCATCAGCAACTTCGTTAAGAGCCGCAACCAAACCCCCTTCAGTAGCGTCATGCATCGAATTTACCCAGCTTAGTTCTGCAAGCTTCAATGCCTCATTTACGCAACTCTGCAACTCAACAAGACGCGCAAGTTCCTCCGCCCGCTTAACTCCGAACAGCCTCTGAGCCAGAGCTTTATGCATAAACGAAAAGTTAACCACAAGCTCCAAGCCAACTGATTTAGTACACAAAATGAGGTCTCCAGCCTTAGCGTTGCCAGGCATAATCACCTTTTCTTTCGGCACAGTCCCGTATGCAGTGCACACGCCTATCAGCTGTGAAACGCCTTCGTAAATGCCAGTGTGCCCGGTAACCACCGTCATATCCAACTTTTCAGCTGCACTGCACACTTGTCTCATTACGTTCTGGAACACTTCAGGCTTGGTTGACGCTGGTCCTAAAAGGTTAATTGTGCAGTACTCTGGTTTCGCCCCAAACACTGCAACATCAGACGCTGCGTAATGAATAAGCAGCCAACCAAACCACTCCTCTGGAACGTCTATGCAGGGGTCTGTGGAGACGACCATGCATTTATCACCTAGGAAATGCACGCCTGCATCGTAACCTGGCAAAGGCGGCACAAGAACTCTTGGGTCTTTTCTTATGCAGCCTAAAAGTTTCTGCAGCTCTTCTTTAGCAAGTTTTCCCATTTTACGCTCACAAATACACGTTTAACACGTTGCTCTTCTTCAACAGGTAAATAATAGCCAAGCTTATAACCATCTCAGGCAACATGTAGCTTCCGTTATACAGCGTTGAATAGACCCACGGGTTCATGCCTTCGGGCGCAAACTCTGCAAAGAAAATCGCGCCTGAAATTAAGTGCATCACGAAACGCCCTGTAACGCTGACAGCCACGCCGACTTGAAACTGTTTTTTGAAGAAACCAGCTAAGCCAAGACAGCCAAAAGCAAGCGGATAATCTAGAACCACCTGCCATGGATAATATATCTGCGGCATAACCACCAACTGCACAATACCGTAGACAGCGCCAGCGAACAAGCCGATTTTTGGTCCCCTCCGTAGCGATAGCCAAAGCATAGGCACCATTGAACCTGCCGTGACTGACCCGCCTTGTGGAAACACTACAAAGGTTATGAAACTAAGCGCGGTTGACAAAGCCGCAAAAATTGCTATTTCCGCTATTATCCTAGTTGAAAAACTCTTTTTCTCAATTACCTTTTCACTCATTTTTTTCCCTCCGCCAGTATTATCTGGTTCAGGTTCTACGGGTCGACAGCATTCAGCTGTCCTCTCAGCCGGGTCACAATCCCAGCTCCCCAAACCTTGAAGGGGATAATGTTATTTAGTTGTATTTTAATTTTCCTAAAGCCTATACTGTAACGGAGAACGTTGAGGAATGCAGCCTCTCCCAAAAAAATACAAATTCAGCGAGATCGAACGGAAATGGCAGCAGAAATGGGAAGAACTAGGAATATACCATTTCGACTGGAACGCCACGAGCAGACCCGTTTTCAGCATTGATACTCCGCCGCCATATCCGTCTGGCAATTTTCACATGGGTAACATTTTGAACTGGACTTACTTTGACATCGTAGCGCGGTACAAGCGTATGCGTGGTTTCAACGTGCTTTTCCCGCAGGGCTGGGACTGCCACGGTTTAAGCATTGAAATACAGGTGGAGAAAGAGCAGAAAATCCGAAAGCGTGATGTGCCGCCTGACCAGTTCCGCAAGTGGTGCGAGCAGCTCATCGAAAGGTACATTGCCCTGATGAAAGACTCCATCCTGAAACTGGGCTGCAGCATAGACTGGACAACAGAGTACTGCACCATGGACCCTGACTACTGGAGACGCACGCAACTCAGCTTCATACTTCTGCACAAAAAAGGGTTCATGTATCAGGGAACGCACCCTGTGAACTGGTGCCCACGCTGCGAAACCGCTATTGCAGACGCTGAGGTGGACTACGAAAAGCGACAAGGTGCCCTTAACTACATCCGTTTTCCGCTAGAAGGCACCAGCGAACACTTGCTGATTGCCACGTCCAGACCAGAGTTTATTCCCGCCTGCGTGGCGGTTGAAGTAAACCCTGACGATGAACGCTTCAACAAGTACATAGGCAAAAACATCGTGGTGCCAGTTGTTAACCGCATCGTAAAAATCATTGCGGATGAGGCTGTTGACCCGTCTTTTGGCACTGGCGTGGTCATGATCTGCACGTACGGCGACAAGGAAGACGTGAAGACAGTTATGAAGCATAAGCTTCCTGTTGTTAGGCTTCTAACAGACAACGGCAGAATCAACGAGAACGGCGGCAAATACGCTGGTTTAACGATAAACCAAGCCCGAAAAGCCATTGTTGAGGATCTCGATGCTGCGGGGTTGTTGGAGAAGGTTGAGAAGCTCGCGCAGGAAGTCGGCGTTTGCGACCGCTGCAAGACCCACGTTGAGATTCTTGAGCATAAACAGTGGTTTATGAAAACACGCGTGTTAACCGATGAGGTGGAAAAAACCGCTAACGAAGTCGTGTGGTATCCTGACTACATGAAAACGCGTTTGATTGACTGGGCGAAGTCTCTGGACTGGGACTGGGTAATAAGCCGCCAACGCGTGTTCGCCACCCCTATTCCTGTTTGGTACTGCAAAAGCTGCGGCGAATTAATTCTGGCAGAGGAAGAGTGGGTTCCGATAGACCCGAAGCTGGAAAACCCCCGTGTTGATAAGTGTCCGAAATGTGGCAGCCGAGAGTTTATTCCCGAGCGTGACGTTTTTGACACGTGGATGGATAGTTCAATAACATGTGCGGTGCATGCTGGCTGGCCTGACCGTGAAGATTGGAAGAGGCTTTTCCCTGCTGATGTACACCCGTCTGGGATTGATATTATCCGAACGTGGGCTTACTACTTGATGGTTAGGCACTTGGCGTTGTTCGGTGAGACGCCTTACAAGAGTTGCCTCATAAACGGTATGGTTCTGGGTTCTGACGGCAGAAAAATGAGTAAGTCGCTTAAGAACTATGTTGCGGCGCCTGAAGTTTTAGACAAGTACGGCTCGGACGCCACGCGCCAGTGGGCTGCTGGAGGCGGCGCTACCGGCTCTGATATTCCCTTCAGGTGGCCTGACGTGGAGTACGGTAGGCGATTCCTTGTTAAATTGTGGAACGTGTCGAAATTTGCGATTAACCTCTTGGAAGGCTACACGCCAAGCGGAAAGAGTGAGTTTGAGCTTCAGCCTTTGGACAAGTGGGTTTTAAGCAAGGCGGAAAAGCTAACGCAGAAGGTAACCGAAGCCATGGAGAAGTGCCAATTCAACGTTGCTGTGGAAGAAATTCGTACTTTCACTTGGCACTTGTTCTGTGACTATTACATAGAAGCGGTGAAAGATAAGCTGTACAATCCTGATGTGTATGGTCAGGCAAAGAAGCTTGCGGCTCAGCATACACTTTACGGGGTTCTTTATCGCGTTCTGCAGTTGCTGGCGCCGATGACGCCCCATTTAACTGAGGAAATTTACCAGTCTATGTATGCTGAAGACAAGGGATTTGAGAGCTTGCAGATTTCGCCTTGGCCTGAGTATAATCCTGAGCTAGAGAATGAGGCTGTGGAAAAGAATGGAGACCTCATCATGGCAATAATGAGCGGGGTTCGACAAGACAAGGCGGAGAATAAGCTGCCACTTAACGCACCCGTCAAAACCTTAGATATCTACTCTGGAAGTGCAGAGACCGCGAACGTAATCAACTCGGTCAAAGAAGACATTGCTGGAACTCTAAAAATTGCCGACATTAGGGTTCACCCGGAAAAGCGGAGCGACGGCAGACAAATCGGTCCATATGATGTTTCCTTCCAAATCGAATACTAAGAAAAGGGTGATAGGTGTGAAAGAAAATTGTGTGTTAAAGTTGGAATAATCGGCTGCGGAGCAATTGCTACACTTATAGCTGAAGCAGTGGAGAGAAAGCTGGTTGTCTGCGACGAGCTAGTTCTTTACGATCAGGACGAGAAAAAAGCTGAGACGCTTAAAAGCTCCCTGCGTTTTCCCGTTACGGTTGTGTCGGGTGTTGAAGAAATGCTTATGTTTAAGCCGAAGGTTATTGTGGAAGCAGCGTCACAGCAGGCTGCCCGCGAGTACGCTGGGCGGATAGTTGCTGAAGGCGTGGATTTGATTGTTATGAGCACTGGCGCCCTTTTAGGCTTAAACTTGCAGAGCAGCAAGCTTCACGTGCCCTCTGGCGCCATCGGCGGGTTAGACGCGCTTTCCAGCGCGGCTTTAGCTGGAGTAGACGAAGTAGTCCTAACTTCCAGGAAAAATCCCCGAGCGCTTGAGATGAATAATAAGGAAGCCCAAGTCGTTTACGAGGGAACTGCTGAAGAGGCAGCACGGCTTTATCCGCGGGAAATGAACGTTGCCGCTACCTTGGCTTTAACCGTTAAACCTGCAACAGTGAAAGTGCAAGTGGTTTCCGACCCGAAAGTGCAACGTAATACACATGAGTTCAAGGTTAAGTGGCGATTCGGCGAGATGTTTTTGCGGTTTGCAAATGACCCACACCCAGAAAATCCGCGTACAAGCGCGCTTGCAGCGTGGTCCGCGATAAAACTGCTGCAAACGCTTTTACTCACTTCCACTTAACAATCCCACTCCCTTGAAGTTTTGCTACTACACGATAGTTGCGCCGACTTCACGCCAAAGCCAAGTTACTTTTCAGTTCTTTATGTAAGGGCGGGGGTAGTGTTTCGTGAGCACTAGTCCCAACACCAGCATATTTGGATCCTAATAGTGGTTCATTGCAGAAAACGTAGAGGGGGTAGGCTCTGCAGAGCATGGTAGTTTCGCAAATTCGCTCTTCTGGAAAAAAATTAGGTATGTTCTAAAAAGTTTCTAAAAAAAGAAAAAAAGAGAGACTGATACTTTAGTTTATACTTCTTGATATTCAGTATCTTCATCTGCTTCTGCGGTTTCTGCTGCTTCTTCGCCGCTTTGTTCCTCGTCTGCTATGACTTCGACGCTTATTTCTTGTGGCGCCTCTTTGGGCGCTTCTGAAGGGTAGACTTCCGTGGGAGTTTCCTCCACAGTTTGAAGAGTCTCTTCTAAGCTTTGAGGCTCACTCTCCGTGACTTGTGGCGTTTCCTCCTCGGGCTGAGACATTTCTTCTGTGATTTCTGGCTGGTCCTCTGCTTCTACGTTTTGCGAAAACTCTTCCGTAACTTCTGTGGCTTCCTCTGTCATCTCTGGCGTTTCATCCATGCTTTCCAGCGTCTCCTGCACGATTTCTGGCTGATACTCTGTTTCCTGTGAGATTTCCTCTGTGACTTGCCATGTTTCTTCTGTGTTTTCTACGTTGTGCTCTACTTCTGCTTCTGTGTTTTCCTCTGTTACTTCAGGGGCTTCGTCAATGTCTTGTGATAAATCTTCTGTGACTTGTGGTTGCCATTCTGTTTCTTGTGATGCGTATTCTGTGGTTTGCGGTATTTCTTCTGTGATTTCTGGTTGGTTTTCTATACCTTCTGGTGCTTCTTCAACGGTTTGCGGTGTCTCTTCTGGTGTAATGTATGCGCTTTCAATTGAGGGTGCTTCTGGAACTGCCTCTTCCACGGTTACAGCTGGCTCTTGAGCATACGGCTCTGCTGGAGCTTCCACTTCCGCGGGAGCGTCTGCGACGCTTTCCACTGTCTCACTTGGAACGGCTTCAACTTCGTTTTCCTCCTCTGGCAAAGCAGGCTCTGTTGTTGCCTCTTCGACAGGTGGGCAAAGCTGGCTTGTGGCTTCTTTTATTATGTTCAGTTCGTGTCTGGCGCTTTCCAGTCCTGTTGAAAGTACGGTTATTTCACGTTGGTACATTTCCTCATCGATCTCGCCAACCACGTGCTGAATTTCATAGTTGGCAAGAAGTGTCTCCAAAGTTTTTATCTGGCTTTCCAGCTCTTGTGTTTTACTTTGCATTTTCGTAAGGAGGGAGTTCTGTTGTTTCTCAATTTCCGTTATGACGGCGTTTATGTCGCTGTCGAACGTGTCGCGTGTGGCTTGCGAAATTCTGCCGTTTTCGAATAAATTGTCCAAAGCTTGCTTCTTTTTCTTCGCTATTTCATATTCTTCGTTTAATCGCTTAAATGAGTGTTTCCACGAAATCAATTTTCACACCTTGCCTTTTCTAAGGCATAAAAGAGGAAATAACGTTTGTTAACATGCATGTATATCGCTAACTAGTAAAAACAGCCGTATTTACCATTGAAATGGAAATTATGCGTTTAAAATTTTGTTGACTACACGTTATTTATATAACTAAAAAGTGAAATTTTTTTCAACAAAACTCGCAGCGGAAACTTTTCTCTCACACGCACAAGTGCTCTTATGAACTCTGTGGGTTGTGCTCCACGCAAGCGGAAAGGTGTGGTTCTTGTGCTGGAAACGCTTGTCTTTCACGTCGTTTAAAATTGCATGTGGGACTTTGAAAGGGAAAGTGGCAGCTAGTGGTGGATTATGGCTTAACTTTGTTGCGATTTACTCAACCTCAAAGTATATATAATTCGGATTTTGTTTCAACATCAGCTTCTAAATTCGAATAAATCTTAAATATCTAAACAAGAATAAAACTATTATGACGGGAATAGACATGGTGGCGTTAACAGTAATACCTAGTAGCGACAAAATAGAAGGCAAAATCCTCAAGAAAATGCATGAACGCATAATCAAAAACTTCATGGACATAATCATAATGACCGAACTACAAAACGGCTCCTTCAGCGGCTACGACTGCATATCGTACATACACAACAAGTTTAACCTACTCGTCAGTTCAGGCACCGTATACTCGCTGCTTTACTCCCTCGAAAGAAACGGTCTCATCGAAGGCATATGGGAAGAACGAAAAAGAGTCTACAAACTCACACAGAAAGGAGAAAAAACAATAAACACACTACTTAAAGCCAGCGACAAAATCAAAGGTTTCATGACAAACATCCTGAAGGCGCAAAACAATCCCTAATTTTTTTCCCGCATTGCGGCTCCGTTATTTTATTGTGCTTGAAACGCCTATAGCCCACTTCAGATAGGGGGTTTTAAATAGTTCTGAAGGGAAGCGTTGATTTGGTGGCTGAAATCAGAACGGTTTAGCTCTCTGCGGTCACTGTGATTGTTGACGGGTACTCAACAAGTATCCACAAGCCAGTTGGAGTGCTGCCGTCCAGCTTGTAGATAGGCATTGTATCATCAAAAGTTACCACTGCACCTTTCCAAGTTATGTCTAATGCATCACGGAAGTTATTAACTGAGTTAAGTCCAACTGGAAGCAGTTCAATGGTCCTGGAGGATGGGGAGGCTTCAAGAGCGCCTACAGTGTTTCCAGCTATGGAATCAAATGTGTATAGTTTCTGGTTTGCGGTGTCGGTGAACATTATTCCTGTGCCTCTTGTGCCGCTCGAGATCATTTGGCTCCAGTGATGAGCTAAGTAACTGCCTGTGTAGTCATAGAAAGTGCCTGCGCCTTCAGTTACAATTGGGAAACCGTTTGATGTTCCGTTCTCGGTCTGCGACGTTATTGAACTGACTGAGGTCGTTAAGCGGATGGGGCATAAGTCAGTAATTGTTCTTGATTGCGTTGAATCTATGAACATCAGCCTTAGTTGATAGGTGTAGTAGGTTACGTTAGCGGGCAACATAATCACGATGTTGGCGTAGACGTTTGGACAGTTGGACGCACCGTCTGACCATTCAGCCTCTTGCTGTACAATGTCTCTGACCACCCCATCATATATTACGTATGCCGCTCCAGCGCCATAAACGCTGTTTTCTCCATTGATACGCATGAAAGTTGCTGTGCTAGAAGTGTATGTACTGATGACGGTTGAGGTTACGCTGAAACTTCCGATATCGAGATGTATTATGCCGTTGCTCAGGTCATCGGTATCAGGGTCATCGGTGAAGTATTGGTTGTTGTAGGCTAAGGGTGTTTGAATTGCTTCGTCGCTTCCATTCCACCATAACTTAAATTCGGATACGCTGCTATCCAAGAGAAATACGATCATTTGGTTGCTGCCGAAAACCGTTGCGTTGCTTGTTAAGCCCAGTGGGACTTTATATCCTGATGCCCAGTCCTCTACTTGGAAGGGAACTTCCTGGTTCACACCGTTTATAGTTTGGTTCAAATGTAGAGATTTAACGGAAATAGGCGGTATTGCTTTTGCCTCGGTGGTCATTTCCAAGTTTTCACCTAGAAACCTCATTGTACCGTTCTGTAACCATTCTACAACTATCGTTGACTCCTCTTGTGACAAAAGCATACTTAGATCAGGCTGAGGAGCCAGCAACACGGCGTCTATTTCCCAAGAATCTTGAACAGAATCTGAACCTTCGCGGCTTCCTCTAAATCTTATTGTAAGCGTTGCTGAAGTTAAATACGAAGAAACGGACACGTTTTTCCATCCGTTAACTAGTCCAGTAAGCGTAGCAACGTTATCCCATCCACTGCCAGTCCAAACGTCAACCATTAAGTCCTCTGAGCCTAATGGACCAGCTTTGATGCAAAGGTCCTGATCAGGGTCCGTGTAGTTCACGTTCGTAAACTGTTCTTCAAGATCCAACTGGTAACTAGTACCATCTACTTCTTTTGTCACCGTCACCAAATCAATATAGGCATGTTCGCCGCTTTCAAGGTCATATATTTTGAAACGTATTTGGAAATCTGATACAAAGTAGTTACTATCTGTGATTTCATCTTGATAGTGAACCCACTGGTTTTCAGTAAACGTTCCCAATTCATTGTCATAGCCCCAGCCACTGGCACCATGATATTCGATCGTGAATTCGTTGGGATCACAATCATCATCATAAAACCAGAAATCCAAGTATATTGCGTCTGCGTCGGAGCAATCCATTGAAGGCGTATACAAAGAACCGGATCTGCCAGGGTTCCAGCCGTCAAAATCAGCGGAATAGCTACCATCCTTTACCTGACTGTTTTCCTTATTCCATTGAGTATAACCTCCTTCATACCAGCCTGACGGCGGCCAACTACCCTCAAAAGATTCAGCATTAATCAGAGTGGTATTGGAGGCGCCGCTGCCGGTGTTAGCTTCGGTCAGTGTGTCATAGATTGAGTCTGGGGCGGACTGTTGAGCAGCAAAGTTTGACTGCGAGCCAATATCCGCAGAAGAGTCCACATCTGAATCGTCTAGGTCCACGTAATCCGCGTCGGTGTAAGTGCTGTTCCGTATAATCGAAGCGGCATAGCTACTGAAAGATGAAGCTACAACTATTATTCCTCTGTTGTCCTCAATTTTCATGACGTACGAGTCAGGATCTACTCCCGCCGGAAAATCAATTATGTAAGTGCCGTTTGCATAAACTATGGGATCAACACTCGGAGATATGAGCTCCCATGTTGAGGTATCATTAAGGTAATGATAGAAACGCAAGTTCTGTTTTGCCAAGTTGACTAGAGGTTCAGTTCCGTCTTTATTCACGCTCACAACTGCTTGAGTAGGAGAGGAGTCCAAGATTTCAACGTCTAATCTGGACGAGGCATAGTATGTAATGTTGTACAGCCCTATACCTCCCAAACTATATGTGACAGAAAGATTTCCTGAACTGAAACTCGCGTTCGAGAACCACTCTGTTCTCAAATCCAAAGTAGTGATGTTAAACGATGCCCCCCATTCTGGCCGGATATCTCCAATGTTTTCCAACCCACTCTGCATATAACTTGAGGCTAGGCTCCTAGCATACGATGTGTTGCCCGTAACCTGCAAGACTGACCCGTAATAACCCACCGTGAACCCTACAACCTGTTTTAAAGCCAAATTTACCTCATCTACAGCACTTAACACCTGAGGATTATCCTCAACGGTACTGTAACGAATGGCGGAATAGGTAGTCATCACTGCAGTGATTAGAACTACTGCAACAAGCAAAGCAGCGATAATTGAAAACTGGCCTTTTCTGTTACTCTTCAACTTTCTCATTCTTAAACAGCCCCCACCAAACCAAGTTGCAGCACAACAAGCCTAGATGTCCCATAACTCGTGTATTCAGAACGGTAAAGTCTAGGCTGATAGTATGAAAGAAGGCCGATGCCTGTTAATCGAATGTCGGGCGTGCGCGTTAAACCAAGCGCTAAAAGCGACCCAGTAATCGTTGATGACCCATCGAAAACATGGTTGTATATAGTTCCAGGATTATAGACGTTATAGCCGTCCAGTACAGGGTTGAAAATGTGCAGTCCTACTGTCAAGTGATAAGTTGCCCGTATTGAATCAGAAAGTGCTCTTGTAGAGGTCTGGTATACCGAAGGATAAATTCCATAATAGTTACAGGCCTCAATAGCTACTTGGGTAAGAGCAGCCTGTCTATCTGCGCTATCAGTTACTGCACTACCACTAGTACTGTAGGCTTGGTTGTCTAAGCCTCTAAGAAACGCTATTGCCCCACTCCCACCTGTACACTGCATGCCATAAATACCCCATGAGTTTTGTGTTCCACTAAAAGCCGCCTTGTTACTTACGTAGTAAAATGGGTAACCTACAATGCTTGCCCATGTCCAATTATACTCGTTGACTTTTTGCCCAAGGAAGTAACTATAATGAGCATATGAATTCTCAGAGTAAGGCCATGTGCAATAAGCAGTAGGTATAGGCACTGCTTCTCCAAATGTGTTTATAATTACTGCGTTCTCCAAAGTTTCACCGTGTAGAGGTGTGCCACCTAATATTGTCCCAAGTTCGGCTGTGTTTTGCACCATAATCGCGTCTACGAAGTACGGCGAGAGCAACTGGTACAAATCTTCTGCCAAACTCTGAGCGGTGTAACCAGTAATCCACCATCCGTTTGCGTCACTGCAGTTCAATATATACAATGTGCCTTCGCCACTTTCTTCTCCTATCTTTTCGGGAACAACGTTAAAGGTCACGTTTGAAGAAGCAGCCAAGTAGGAAGACGCGTCTGAAGTTGAGCCTAAACTGTCCGTGTTTGAAATAGTAATTAAGTTATTGTATAATTCAGCTCCACCTGTACTGCTACCCACTTCGAAAACTGTGAGGTTGTATACTACGTTAGGCGGCAGAGAAGCTGAAAGAGCAATCTGAAGTTCGCTCCAAAGCGTGTCATTTTCAATGTCGAAGGCGGCTATACTCAAATCATAGTCTGAATCCAACACCTGCAATGTAGTAAAGGATAGACGCCTGAGATTTACGGGCGAAACTTGTCTCGGCCAAGGCAAAACGGCAAAAAAAGAAGCACCTATGAACGCGCCAGTAATGATGATTATGACTATCAAGACTTCAATTGTACGCATCATGTTTTAGCCGACCACCTGATAACCTTCTAAACTCCACAATGCAAGCGTCGCTTGGTAAGTTACGCCGCCAACTATGACTTGGCGCATGTCAGTTGCAACCCACTCCTGTGACGAGGGGTCACCCCCGAAAACCACAGGGAAAGCAAGAGAACTAACACCCCAAGGCATCATAACCAAACCGCCTTCAACTGCACTTTTCTTATAAGTAATTATCAAAATTCCCGGATTATCAGTGGGAATGTTAACAACTTCATAAGGGGAACCATCACCAGAGTTAACGTGACCATAAGAATTCTCTAAAGGCATTTCACGCAAGGTAAAATCTTCTGCCAAGTAAACAAGAGATGCATTATACTTCACCTCAGAGCTTGGAGGATCCGAAGATTCTATGTCAAAACTGTGTGCAATTAAGATCGTGCCGTTAGACACACTGCCAACAAGAGGTATCACATACTCAGCTTCTGAAGAAACATGTTCACAATATCCAACCCCAACCAAACCGCCGAGATGAACATAGGCAATGAACGAATAGCTCGAAGAACTTGTTATTCCAGTGAATTCCAAAGTAACTGAACCTTGTCCGTTGGTTGTAGCATTTCCATAATCAATAGTGTAAGCGGGGTGACCCTCAGCACCTCCAGTTAACCCGACGGACACTAGACAGTAACTCACATGAGCGTTTGCTAACGGAAAACCAGTTCCATACGCATCAACGGATAAGCGCAAGTGACCCGTATCAAAATCGTCTGTAACTGAAACCGTCACTATTGGAGTGAAAGTAAGTTGAAAGCCATATTGGTTTCTAATTCCAAGAAGATCCAGCGCTGTGGTGTAATTAAGGCTGCTAGTCTGGGACACCAGCAGAAAGTTTTTGTCTCCAATGGTTATGTTACTGTAAGTCTCGCCAGTTTTCGGGTAAAAAACTGAGGTTCCAGTTGCAGAATTCAAGCGCATAAGGGAAAAAGCGCTAGTCCTATACTGCGTAAACTCGGGGTCTTGTAAGCCAAAACTTGTGGGAAGACTATCGTTTTGTCCCCACCTGAGTGGAATACCAGGACTTAACAGCATGTTATCAAGCAAGTCGCTGGCTTTGGTGGCAGTAGCTCTGTGGTGCTGGTAGATAACTGCTGTCTGAATTGTTTGGTTGAAGAGACCAACAAAAAGCAGGGTTGCTGCTAGAAAAACGGTGATGGCTATCATGTGGTCTATTGTTGAACTTACCATGTTTACTATTCTCCTTCAAACGACAGCAAAATCGTACCGTTGGTCAACTTTTCAGCAATCAAGTTCGCGTCGGTTGAGTTACTCATAAACGACGAATCCGAGTCCCAATTCACGTTGGACCCCAACGTAACCGACGTAGTTGTCTCTATGCTGCCTCCCATAAACTTGAGTGTAATATCTAGAAATTGACTGGAATCAAGCCCCGACTCTCTTAAGGATGCATTACCCTTGTACGCGTAGCCCTCTATGAAAGGCGAAACCGCCAAACTACTTCTGACAGTGCCTGTTGATATTGACTCGTGAGTTAAAGCAGAATAAACTTGCTGTATAGAGCTGCCCAAATGACCGGCTGTTTCCTGTAACGCAAGCGTCTGGCGCGAGTCCACCCAATGGGTCATCATCCACCCAGCAGTCAACGGGAATAGGAAAATCTGAAGAATCAACATCGGAACCATAATCATGTATTCAATAGTTATCTGTGGCAACCTTGTTCCTCCATTTTCTAAACTTGCCCTAACGTCACAATTACCTTTCCAATGTAGAACTCAACAACAGAGTCAGGAATCAGAGTTACCGTTTCAGTGATATGGTCAAATTTGAAGAAGTCAGAGTCAAAACCTAAAGCATCAGTTGGAAAAGTGGCTGTGATTCGAACTTTGTCAACCCCGCTGCTCACTATTTTTATTATATCGCTGCCAGTCATAGTTATCGATTGAGACCTGTAGCGATGGTTGCCCTGTCCAAGAGAAGGCAGATAAAACTTGGCGTAATTCGTTGAAGTTCCCAGGGGTCCGGATATTGTTGAATTTAACATTCGTATGGAAGGAACGACAGCTATTCGGGTGTGGTTTCCCTCTTGCATAGGTAATTTTTCGATGCAGAACACTTGACTCACGGGTGCTGAAGAGCCTTGTTGCAGGAAAGACCCATTGGACGAAGGCGATACACGTTCAAAGTAGTCATTGCCGACAGAGTAGACGGTTACAGGTATGTTAAACACTATCATCCCTGTCAAGTTGCTAAACAGGGTTTCCCAGTCTGAACCGCCATTTGGATAAATTTCGAAAGTGTAATTCACCGCTGGTGATTGGAACTTCATGTGTCCGTATTGACTTGAGTAACGAACCGTTTGAGTGCGCCCGATAGTCCACGCAATATCGTCTATTTGAAGCCCTGTTGTAAGCATGAACTGCTTGTTAGTGCTGAACTCGTTCTCAGCCATCCGCGAGTCCAAGAAATTGTTCGCGTAACTCATAGCCACGAGAATCATCACTATAACAGCGGCGGTCATTATGGTCGTTGAAACCGCTGGAGCAACCGCTCGCTTATCTTTCCGTAAACTTTGTGCATTACTGTATCCCGTGTTTTTCTCCGCTCCTATCAAATTGATATGAAAAGAGGCACAACCTTAGCCGCTACGCACGCAATTATAACAAGTATTGATGCATGCTTGAACCCGGCGGCCACTGATTCCTCACTGATCTTTCCAGCCACGATACCTATCAAGTAGCTGTGGAAAATCACTGAAGTCATGAATATCAACGTGACTCCACTGTTATCTCTCGGCGTTGTAGCTTCTCCTGCTACGCCAGAAGGTATGATACTGCCAGTTGTGAAGCTCAGCATCATGATTGTTGTTGCCACAAGCAGAATGGAAGCCAAGTACGGCATCATGATGTAAGGGCGAACAGACATCTTCTTTTCCTTCTCTACTTCCTGCGTCAGATTGTTGAATCGGGCCAGCGACTCGATCATGGCAATCGTACCGCCTCCAACGTCTATGGTTTCGACAAGGAGGAACATGACTATCTGCGTCATCCAGCTCTTAGTTCTACCAAGAAAGCCCATCATGACCTTCTTTAAGGGTATACCCCAAGATATTTCAGAGCTTATCTTGCGCAGATCTTTACTGAAAGAACCATAATCGCGGCTGGATAGACTCTCGATGCACTTCTCAGGCGACAAACCAGTCTTTCGCACCTCAGTTAAGTCTCGGAGGAAGCTGGCTACGCCTAGCTCTGTATCGACTTTTTTCTTGTTTAATCGCATGTATACTGCTGCTGCAGGCGCGGTAGCAATGAACAGGGCGATTGTTATTGCAACGGGCATGTCGATTACTGTTTGGATACCCGCCATGAACGGGAGGTTCACCATTCCCACGAAGCTTGTGATGATTAGGAAGACTACAATGGCTATTACACCGCATATTCCGTACACTTTGTAGGGGCGCATATCTGTGATTGGCGTCTTTGGTTGCATGCTGTGCGCTAAGTAAATGAACATCATCGACAGCATAGGCGTGAACAGATACGTGTACATGATGATGCCGGACATCATAGAGGTACCCGCTGTAGGCTGAATCTCGTTGACGGCGAACAGGATGTAGAAGCACAGTGACATCATGACCATCACTATGATGAAGGTTTCTAAGAGCATGCCGAGGCGTTCCGCAGCGGACTTCACGCGTAGCGCGCGTGTCTTGAATATTTCTTCAGCTTTTCGTTCAAGAAAGTGTCCTATGTCTCCGCCGATGATGACAGTGGAGGCGTAGCCTGAGAGAAAGTCTCTGAATATGTCTAATGGATTCTTTTTTGCTGCTTGTTCCAAAGCTGTTAGAGGGTCTCTGCCAAAGATTTCCACATCTTTAATGATTTCCCTAGCTTCTCCGCGCATAGCAGGCATCAGCTCAACCTCTGATAGCCTTTTGAAGCTAGTGTAAGGTGCGATGCCGCCAGATGCCATAACGCTGATGTAAGCTGCTGCGAAGGGCATCTCTCGCTCTATTCCAGCCGCTCTGTCGCTGGCTTTGGACATGGGGATTATGAGAAAACCTACCATTATGTAAAGCGGAAATGGAAGTAAGAATAGGATTGGCAGGAAGCCGAATACTAATAGAAAAACTACTGCTATTACGGATACGGGGATTGTTAATAATGCAGTGAAGAACATTAGGGATACGTATGTTTCAGGGTAAATTTTGATTTGTGCCTTGTCAAGTGTATTCTTGAATTGGTAAACGTTTTTCAGAAAGAATGGGGCTATGCCTCCGAAGAGGCGAAAAGACCATGCCTCAAGAGTCTCTAGAAGCGGCAATGGTTTTTACCTCCTCCCCTGCGAGTACTTTACTGTAAATATGTTTAGGTCTAGCGTAGTATTCTGCTACTATGGCGGCAACGTCCCTGTAGCTTCTTATGTTACGCTCTCGCATCCAATGCAGAACATCTTTGCGTCTGCCAATTTCAGCTATCAAGTCTTTCTTGTTTACGCCTTGGCGGTCGGCTATGGAGGTTAACAGGGGACTCTTTTCAAAATCCATTAGATGCTCATCTTCGGCTGGGTGCCACACACAAGGTGTGTGGTAGTCTTCGTAATCTGCGATCTCGTTGACGGTGATGACTCGTCTGTACGCTTTTTTCTCGTTGTTTTTCACAAGGTGGACGCGCTGAATTGGAATGACAATGTTCATCAGTGGGATGTATGCGGGAGAGATTTCCATGGGTTTCTGGGTTAGACGTTTGACTGCTGAGTCCAGTCCATCAGCGTGCATAGTGCACATGCCGCCGTGGCCTGTGGCTAACGCCTGAAAGAGAACATATGCTTCATTGCCTCTGACCTCGCCCACAATCATTATGTCTGGGCGGTGACGCATTGAGGTCTTCACGAGGTCGAATAGGGCGACTTCGCCTATGCCGCTTCCGCCTAAGCCGTAGCTTTGGCGGGCAATAAGTGAAACCCAGTTGTCGTGAGGTAGGTTAAGTTCGGCTGTTTCCTCGATTGTGATGATTTTGCTGCCCGGCTTGATTAAACAGGCTAAAGAGTTTAGCGCGGTTGTTTTGCCTGCTGCAGTTCCACCGAGGACCATTATTGAAGCCCTGTTTTCGAGGCACATCCAGAAATATGCGGACATTTCTTCGGAGAACGTACCTATATTTATCAGGTCGATAATTGAGTAGGGGTCTTCTCTGAATTTTCTTATAGTGAAAGCTGTTCCGAACGGCGTGATTTCTCGTCTGTAGGCTACTGCGAGCCTGTGTTTGCCCGGTAAAGAGGCGTCGACTATTGGGAAGGCTGTGCTGACATGTTTTCCAGCCATGTGTACGAGTTTGACGACTGTGTTGTCGACGACTTCGTCGTTTGGGAATTGCAGGTTTGTTTCGATGCTTTCGTAGTTTCTGTGCCATACGTAAACTGGCTTCATTACTCCGTCACATGAAATGTCTTCTATGTTTGGGTCTCGCATTAAGGGGTCGATTTTGCCGAACCCGACGAGGTCTCTTTCTGCGTGGTAAAGGATTTTGTACCATGAAACGTCTGGAAGCCAGCCTAAGCTTATTCGGTACTTGTCGACTATTTTTTTGGCTTCTTCTGCGAAGAACTTTCTGGGGTCGAGGATTTCTTCTTTTGGAGATTCGATTTCAGCGAGTAAGATTTCTAGGATGCGGTCGTAAACGCCTCTTTCAAGTGGGTCAAGTTGGAGTTCGTCAAGAATGTATTGGTGTTCGCCTGTTTTTGGGTTTTGAACTATTACAACGTGTGAGAAAGGCTCGTATAACGGGTATTTCTCGATTACTTTAAGTCCCTTAGGTATTGGTTTTGGCGGAGGTGGAGGAACAGGCATTTGTTGTTCTTTTTTCTTGAAGCGAATGTTGATTTTGATCTTTTTCAGCTTTTTTAAGCTTGCTAGGGACTGTTTGAGGCGTAGCTTTGGCATTACTGGTTCTCCGTTAGATATATTCTGACTCCGTATTCGACTAGATGGATGACACAGTCTATTAAATATTACGTCTCAATACACTATATTGAAGACATGTTAAACACAACTACATATCCCAAATCAAAATCAGAACCCAAACAGCAAAGCACACTCGAAAAACAGAATGCTCAAAAAACCGAAGTCACAACCACCGCAAAAAAGGATTAACCCTCTTTTCCTCACTTATCGTTGAAAAACATCCATGCCCCGGATATACCACACAATTATCAGGAAGACAAATCAGTTTTTGTAACGAGACCCTCATATCACCGTCAGAGCCTCCTGCAAAGTCCGTTCTACCAATTCCCCCGGCAAACAATGTATCACCCGAAAAAACAAGCTTTTCGCCAACAAGGGATATACCCCCAAGCGTGTGACCAGGAGTATGCATCACTTTCAAAGTTATATGTCCAAATTTCAATAGCTCTTCATCTTCAAGCAGAACATTAGCCGGAGAAATGCTCTCACTTAATCCCTCGAGACAAGGTGCATCATACGTGTGGATGCAAATGGGTACGCCATACTTTCTTTTCAGTACTACATCTCCGCTAATGTGATCTTGATGCCCGTGTGTATTAACAATGAACTTAACTTTCAACGCGTTCTCATCCACGTAACGGATGATCTGCTCAGCTTCATAAGAAGCATTGAACCCAGGGTCAATTATTATGGCTTCTTTCGTTTCTGAGCAGCTAACAACATAACAGTTAGTTGACAGCATACCAACATTGAAAGTTTGGATCTGCATGGGACTCAACGGTTTGAGTGTAGTTAACAGGAAATAAAGTTTACCGTGTTTGTGAAACAACGGCACAGGCTGCTTTAAACAGCAGTGCTGCAGATGACAAATGAGTAGCCAATACACTTTTCTACTCCTCCAATATGTGTAATACAAAAACAAGCTAGGAAACTAAACAATGAGCGAGATTCCGAGCGACACTGTTGATACGCAGCCTTTCCAGCAAACAGATTTTGAAAAAATAACACAGTTAGTCACAGCCGAATTTCAAATTCAAGAAGCCCTATTGGAACAAGGCACCCCCACATATTACTTGGCATGGCCTCAAGAAACCAAGCAAGCGTTTCTTAGGCTGCTGAAGCATCTGGAAGAAATGAAGTTGATCGCTTTCCTTCGAAAAGTAGACGGCAGAATAGTCCTGAGAGTGGTTTCGAAACCACCCGTAAAACCCAGCAACCCAAGAACGAACGTGATTTTGCTATTGGCTACAGTTGCCACAACATTCATCACCGGATACCTCAGTTTTCCAAACACGGGAATTGACCCCATTGTCAGCGGGGCAATTTTCTCCGCAGCCATCCTGCTGGTGCTTGGAATTCACGAGATGGGCCACAAGATAACAGCAAACAAAAAAGACATAGATGCAACTTCGCCGTATTTTATCCCAGGACCACCGCCACTTGGAACTCTGGGTGCCGTAATAATGCAAAAGTCTCTGCCGCGAAATAGAGACGCCCTGTTCGATGTTGGAGCCAACGGTCCAATTGCAGGGTTCATAGTCGCATTGGTCTTCAGCGCCATCGGTCTGTTGCTTTTGATCCCGTCACCTACGCCACCAGACACTACCACATTGAGCTTGATGCCGACAAGTTGGATTCTGCTTGCGCGAGCTTTTTCAGGTTTAAATTTGCTTCCTCAGGCTCCAGCTAACGGTGTTCTGCTTTTGCATCCGATAACTTGGGCTGGATGGGCAGGCATGGTAGTCACGATGCTTAACTTGCTGCCTGCAGCTATGCTTGACGGGGGTCACGTGGCAAGGTCCACTCTTGCAAGCGATAAATCGCGGCTAATTTTGACGTTTGCCTCAGTAGCGCTGTTACTTCTCGTAGGCACTGAATTCATGATTATGGCGTTTCTGATAGTTTTCATGTCCATGTTTAAGCATCCAGGTCCATTGGACGACGTTTCCACCCTATCGAGAAACAGGAAACTGTTAACCGTGGGTCTAGTTGCGGTTTTTATATTGGCTTTTCCTATCAGAGTCTGAGTGGCAATCTGTATTCTTGTTAAACAGAAAAACAACAAAGTTTATTATTGTTTGACTTCCCGTGCATAAGTCGAATACGGAGTCGGAATAAACGTGAAAGGTTTAATAATATTAGCTTTCTTTTCGCTTTTCGCTGTAGCCTCGCTTTTGCTTCCTGTTCCCATGTTTCCGGGCAGCTGGTTCTGTGCGGTAATTGGTCTTGGAATCCAAGAGTACGTCAGCGTTCTAAGTGCGGTATTTAATGGCTTATTCTACGGTGCTATTTTGTGGATACTCTTCATTGGTATAAGCCGGAAACTTTCAGAATAAAAGTTGAGCTGTTACTACTTGTTTGGTACGCCTTCGATGGTTGCTTCAAAACCAGTTAGCTTAATTTTGCTTCTGCAGTTACTGCACATTATAACAAGTTCTACAAGTTCATCATTGATTAGTTTCGTGTCCACGATTTTGTAGGTTTCTTCTGTTTCATCTTCAGGAGATATTACGGTTGCGCATTTCGGGCAGGGGAATGAGCCATCTCCATCAATCTCGGTGAGGTTTATTCTGTAGGGCAAGCTTTTTTTGGACATGCTTTTTTTCATCATGGTTTTTTCACGTCTTGAGCTTTCATGGATAGCAGTTAATAATTAACGATTATGAATCACTAATCAGTAAACTGCATACATTTAAGATTTGGCACATCTTTTTCACCATTCGAAGTTTTCGGGTGATATGTAGTCGCCGAAGCGTTCCTTGGCTTCAACTAGACGCTTGCGCTGTTGGTCCAGTATTTCAAAGAGTTCCGCGGGTGTATCGGTGACGTTTTCTTGGTAGAATCTTTGAACACGTTCAATTTTTGCTAAGTTTTCAGGGACGCGAATAGTGAATTGCTTTATGTAGTCTTCTTTTGAGTAGTCTTTGTTTAGAACTCGGTTGAAGAGTTTACGTAAATCTTGGTATTTTGGGAGAAAGCCTGTGGGCGCCCTTATTGCTCCTGCTTCGCCGTGAACGCGTAGTTCCATCCATTTTATCCACACGTGTTTGTCTTGCGGAGCGTTCAAGAATTCACCGTTTTCCTTATCTCTCAGGAAGTAGTTGACGCCGAAGACAAGCGGTGTGTTCTTGAGTTTCTTTCCGAACTCCACGTTGTTGCTGACGTTCTGACCTAACGGAATGGAAATGAAGTCTTGCGTGCTCATCATGTTTATCTCTGGAACCCCTTCCTTGCCAACTGTAGCAAAGGTTGTTTCAGTCTCCAAAGATGCGCCATAAGCGATGATTCCGTGCTCCCAATCAAAGCTCTGCTGTACAGGCACGTAAGCCTTGGCGTCTCGACCACCATAAAGTATGCCGCTTAACTCCACGCCCATCGGGTTATCCAGCTCAGGGTCACAATTGTCCAGTGCTTTAAGTGTCACAGCGTAACGGGCGTTTTTGTGAGCAGCTGGAATCTCCTTGCCCTCCGCGTCTGTTTTTCCTTCATGCCATTCGCCGGAAAAATTTGTTCCCTCTTTTGGAAGTGCGCTGCCCATACCCAGCCAGTACGGCTTGTCATCCTTGACCAGAACGTTAGAGAAGATTATTTCACCTGGGCTGTGAAGTACCTTGTAAATTGAAGCGTCGTCTTCGGGGTTAACGTCTTTAATTATGCCGAATATGCCAGATTCAACGTTAACGGCGCGGGCAACTGAACCGATATCGCGGATGTACGCAATGTCGTCGCCCAGTATTGTCTCTCCCGGAAGCATAGCAGTAGAAGTTTTACCGCACGCACTGGGAAAAGCGCCAGAAAAATAGGTTTTACGACCACCCGGACCATGAACGCCCATAATCATCATATGCTCAGCTAGCCACCCCTCGTAGTTAGCCTTGCGAATGGCGAGGCGAAAAGCAAGCTTCTTGAAGCCTACCGAGTTACCGGCGTATTGAGTGTTAACGCTGTAAATCGTGCTGTCCATATGATCAATGTAGATGCGCTTCTTGTCATGTTCTGCGCTAGTCATATTCGCGGTTAAGTTACCTGCAGAATGCAAAACACGCAAAAATTCCCTGTTAGGTTCTGATCGGCGGAAAACTTCGTAACCAGGCCGGTAAAGCAGGTCTTCTGAGTGAGCTACATACCACGAATCCGTGCATTGCAAGCCGAGAATTGTGAACACGGAGTTAGGAGGCCCCAACGAAATGAAACGCACAATCATAGTACGGCTTTTCATTGAATCGCGAAGTAACCCCTTTACTTCCACGAGCCCTTCTTGCCGGTCAATCTGATTGAGGGCTTTTCCGAAAGAAACACCTCCGGGAACAAGATATTTAGTGGCTTTCCGGTCTCGTCCCTGATCGTACATGCCGTCAAAGTGGACAGTGTGTCCCTTAAGGTTTAAAGCAGCCTCCTCACCAGTGGCAAGTGCTTGTTGCCTAACATGAGCGATGTCTTCGGCAGAGTCGCTGCATATGAAAATTTTTTCGCAGTTACAGAGGTCGCTAGATTTGGCGATGAACTCGTAAACTTTAGGGTTAGTTAAGGCGCAGAGTTCCTTGTAGTCTGCGTCGCTCATTTTTGGGCGTATAGCTTCTAGATATCCATTCATCTTTTCATCACAAAATTTGTTATAGTTCGTGTACTGTTCCAGGTACTCTTGGGAACGGTTGTGTCTCGGCTATGTGTTTGACGCCGCTTATCCAGCCTACTAGGCGTTCCATGCCTATTCCTCCGCCTGCAGTGGGCTTCAGTTTTCCCTGCTTCGCGAGTTTCAGTACTAACGCGTAGTTGTCTTTGTTGACGTCGTCGCGTTCAATTTTCTTGAGGATTTTTTCGTATTTCCATTCCCTTTTTGCGCCAGACAACACTTCGCCGTATTGAGGCATAAACAGGTCATAGTTGTCCCATTTTCCTGTTTTGAAGTCTTCGAAATCGTAGAATTCACGCGGAATGTTAGTAACCCACACGGGGTCACTGGTCTCCTGCGCGATGCCTTCTTCCCAGTCTGCGCCGTACTTGGCTTCTAGTTCTTGGCGGTCGTAGACTTTGAAGGGGCGTTTGGGTAATTCCAGTGTGTCACATCTGCATAACAGGGTTAATTCGTCTTTCATGTCTTGTTTCATGCTTGTCAGTAGGTTGCAGATTACTGTTTCAACGAGGGTCATCACGTCTTTTGTGGTTGCGTCTCTTGCTTCGAAGTCTAGTTGCGTGAATTCGTAGATGTGTTTGCCTGTTTTTGCG
>Ga0272441_10002696_pt1 | contig 35460 bp, 34 predicted proteins | sample SSMProp6N_FD_193582 | JGI IMG/M metagenome (GOLD analysis project Ga0272441, IMG submission 193582) | Marine sediment archaeal communities from Little Sippewissett salt marsh, Falmouth, MA, United States - SSM-Prop-6N | ecosystem: Environmental > Aquatic > Marine > Wetlands > Sediment ...
GGCGGCGAGTTTCAGCCGCCTTTCGCAATCGCTTATCCGGGCGCAGGCGCCCACCTTATTTTCGTGTTAAATCGATGATACCCCTTAACTGACAAAACTGACTTACCCGACTCAACCGAGAACTGTCAGCCAATCAGATAGCGGCAACCGCCGAAAATGAAAAACAGTCCCTCTTCGCGACAATGACGGAGATCCTCTGCGGGGCCACCGTGATCTCGGCCGGCGTACAGCCCAGGCCGTCGCCGTCGATGTCGATGGGCACCGGGTCTCTGGCGTGGACCGACACCGTCCGGACCCGGCGCATCCAGACCTTCTCCATCGATAGGTGGGTTCCGCGGTAGAGGCGGAGTCCATTCAGCAGAAAATCGGCCAGTTGAAAATCCCCGAGGCAAACGGCGTCGAAGCATCCGTCGTCCAGCACGGCATTGGGTGCAACCTTCATACCGCCGCCGAAAAAGCGTCCGTTGGCGACCACGAAGGCACATACCGGCTGATCCAGCTCGGGGTCACTATCCATTCTGATTCGCATCGCTGCATTGCGATAGTGCCGAAAGGCTCGCAAGGTGGCCAGCAGGAAGGCGGCCTTGCCGCCGAGCCGTGCGAACCGCCGATCGCGCGCGAGGTTGTCGATAATGCCGCTGATGCCGAAAGAGGCGATGTTGACAAAATAGCGCCGCGTCTGACGGCCGTTCGGGTCGACGTACCGGATCAGGCCGATGTCGATCGGGCGAGGTGTTCCTTCGGCCAGACCCCTGATGGCGGCACCGGCAGACGCGCCTATTCCCAAGCTCTTGCGGAAGTCTCCGCCGGTACCGAGGTGCAGAACGGCAAGTTTGGCCTGCGAATTGATCAGCCTGCCGTTGCGGTCGAAGAACCCGTTCACGACTTCATTGTGGGTGCCGTCACCACCGATGGACAGAATCACATCCGCGCCTTCCGTCAATGCGTGGCGGGTGAGTTCGACGGCATGGCCGGGGAAGGCCGTAAAATTGAGTTCGGCCGGTTTGAACAGCGGGTGGGATCGCAAGGCCGCGACAACCTTTTTGAGACGCATTCGGGCAAAGCCGAAATTTCCGCTCGAGTTGACGATACCGGCTATGCGGTGCCCAATGGAGGTGGTCACAGTCGTATTTCCTGTTTGGCTTCAATTTGGGGATGCCATACGGTTCCATAAAAACGGAGTCCTTTTTACCATAAACGTGCCGCACGGGGAAGTCGTAGGGACATAAATGTCTTGACATCAAGATAATTTGCTTTAACTTGATCTCATGCAGACGGCTCCTCACTTGAGATTGGTTTTATGGAAGGCAGCCAAGGCGGTCGAGAAGGTCGACCGGGCCAGTATTTCAAAAACCGGCTTATATCTGAGCGATTTTGCCATTATGGAGGTTGTGTTGCACAAAGGACCGGTTCCCATCAAAATAATCGGTGAAAAGGTGCTATTGACCAGCGGCTCGATGACCGCTGCCATCAATCGACTGGAAAAAAAAGGATTTGTGAAACGAATCCAAGACCCCTCGGATGGTCGGTGTTTTTATGTCCATCTGACTGAAATCGGCCGTGGTGTCATCGAGGCGGCATATGCGCAACACGAAAAAAAACTCGAAAAGATTGCCGGCGTCTTGACGCCTGAAGAGCGTGCCGAACTCGTCAGATTGTTAAAAAAATTGGGCAAACATGCGCAAGAGGTAATAACAACGTAACAATACAAAGAAAGGGCGACGATGAACACAGACATTAACATATCCGGAATTCACCACATAACTGCAGTGACATCCTCGGCCGCCGAAAACCTGGCGTTCTATGAGAAAATTCTCGGCTTACGCCTGGTCAAAAAAACCGTTAATTTTGACGATCCATTTACGTATCACTTGTATTACGGTGATGCGAAAGGCTCTCCGGGTACGATCCTGACCTTCTTCCCCTGGGAGAACCTGCCCCGCGGAAAACCCGGCGCCGGGATGGTAACCGCGATTGCCTTTGCCATCCCCCGCACATCAATAGCGTTTTGGACTAGGAGAATCGGAGCGCAGGCCATACGCGTCGAAAAAAGTGACCGGTTCGGCGATCCGGTTCTTCAATTTGCCGACCCGCACGGTCTGCCCATCGAGTTGATTGCCACATCGGATCCACCGCCGACCGCGCATTGGCCGGAAGGCCCGATTGAGAAAGCCCATGCCGTCACCGGGTTTCACTCTGCCACTGCCACCGTGAATGGGCTGGAAGAAAACAACAATCTGTTGCGCGAGGTGATGGGAATGACGCTTCACGAGCAGGAAAATCATCGTTACCGGTTCAGGATGACCGCCACCGAGGCCCCGGGGCATTTTTTGGATGTTGTCTACGATCCGAAGGCGCCTTTGGGAAGACCGGGCGGCGGCACGGTTCATCACATCGCCTTTCGCACGGAAAATGACGCCTCGCAATTGCGGTGGCAATCGATATTGAGAAAATCGGGCGTGGGTGTGACCGATGTCCGCGACAGGAAATACTTTCGATCGATTTACTTTCACATCCCGGCCGGGGTGCTCTTTGAAATCGCCACCGATCCGCCCGGATTCTCAGTCGATGAATCCGCACACGAACTGGGATCATCTCTGCGGTTGCCGGAGCAGTATGAACCCATGCGTGCCGAAATTGAACAGCGGCTGCCTCGGCTGCGTTCCGAACCGTTTCGGCATGTATTCGAAAAAGGGCCGGACTCGGCCGACGATGACCGAACCATTGTGACGCTGCATGGAACCGGCGGCAACGAGAACGACCTTATCGGCATCGTCAGGGAAGTCAATGCCACCTCGGCGATCCTAAGCCCCAGAGGGCAAGTCCTCGAAAACGGTATGCCGCGGTTCTTCAGACGAATGGCGGCCAACGTCTTTGATGAAGACGATGTTGTGCGACGGGCCAACGAGCTGGCGGATTTTATCCTCGCCTCGGCCGATAAGTACGATCGCAACCCGGATCGGCTGACCGCTCTGGGATACTCCAACGGGGCGAACATTGCCGCGGCGGTCATCCTGCTGCGCCCGGAAGTGTTCTCCTGCGCCGTACTGATACGACCGATGCTGCCGCTGCAAAACCCGCCGTTACCGGATTTGCACGGCAAACAAATCCTCGTTCTGAAGGGAAAGAACGATGCAATCATACCTTCGGCGAGCACCGACCGACTGGTGAAAACATTTCAACGGGCCGGCGCGGAGGTGACAACCAGGGAAATGGACGCTGGCCATGAGATAACGGCCCGTGATTTGGATGCCATATCAGAGTGGCTGTCTGGGCCGCAAGCCTGCAGGCACCAGGACTTCGAGAACTTGCCGATCGAAGAAACCGTTTAAGGCCGCCCGGCGGTTCATTTCTTCTTCAGATCTCCGACCAGCTCCTTCATGATGGACAGCACGTTGCGCCCCCTTTCCCGGGCGATGCGATGGGCCTCATCCACCAGCGCGACAGCCCGAGTCTCCAGTTCGTCCTGTGACGGCAGCGCGATCTTGAGGCGCTGGTACTGCCAGGTCAACAATCGCACGGCCATACGTTCTTCCTGCTGTCGGAAAAAGCCCACTTGAAATAGTCCTCTGTAGGGTTCACGAAAAAATAAGTTCGCAATTTTGGATGTTGAGGCGCCCGGCCGGCAAGGCGCGAAAACGCAGGATTATCTGGATATTCAGAGTTTTCGCAACACAGTCGGACGGGATGCATCGGCGTCCAAAATGTGAAGTTATTTTTGAGTGAGCCCTTGGTATCTTGATCCTGAATTTCGTGTTTTCTATTTTCGTTTTAAACCAACTCACTGCGCACGCTTGCAGATGCCTAAAATAACTTCCTCCAGTATCAAGCGCCGGTTGTCTCCACTCGTTTTTATCCGCAGATCGGCCCTTGAAAGATGTTCGAAGGCCTGCAGCAGCTCCTGTTTCGTATAGTTTTCGGCGCTGAGAAACAGCTGATACACCGGATAGGGGTTGTTTGGATTCTTGACGATCGACAGGTCCGTGGCCGGCGGTTTCTTCTTCTTTCCACCCTTTTTGGGGGGCGATAGATTCTGGTCGTGGTCCGCACCGGTCATTTGGTCCCGCCACTGCTGCTTTTGATCGACAAGCTCGACATCGAACTGCTGCACGACCGGCATGACCGCAGCTGTGAACTGGTTGAAAGGGCATCCTGAAAACCAGACGCTCCCATACGGGCGAGCGGTAAACTCTTTGACCCTCAATAGTTTTCGAATTTGATTCAAAATGGCGACCAGGATCTGTTCGGGACGCATGGCGTCCAGTCCCTCAGACATCAATGTGCTCAGGTAAAACAGGGCGTCTTCCAGATTCCTGGCGGCGACGGCACCGGTCAGCGCATAGACCGGGTCCTTTTTGGTCCGCTGCAGCGCCGCGACAATATCCGATCGCGTAATCTGCGGCCGGTCACCGACAAAGTTGACCAGTTTTTCGACATTGCCGGTAAAGGCCCGAATGTTAAAACCGGTCATCTCCTGCAAGGCCGTGAAGGCATCGCGGTCTATGGATTTACCGCTCTCGGCCAGGACGGCGTTCATGGTTTCCAACAGCACGGCTTCCTGGATTTTCTTGTCCGACTTCCGGTCTCCTGTTGGGACAGAGCAGTCGACGACCACGCCGAGTTTGCGGATCATCTTGAACAGTTTTTTGCGCTTGTCAATCGTGTCGGTGGTGATCAGCAGATGATTTCCGGTCGGAAAACCCTTCTCGAGGGCTCGGCACAGGGCGCTTTCGCTGTCCGCCGGCGGTGGCACGACATGGCCGTTAACCTGGCAAAAGGCCAAGATGTCGTCCAACCAGCCGTCATCATCCAATAGTTCTGCCGCCGCCCGAAGGCCCTGTTGGCGGTTCGCGCCGGAGAGATCTTCGAACGTCAGATTCGAAAGGGCCATGAAACGCAGCAGATCGGCGGCAGCGCGGCTCATGTTTCCGGCGGCGTGGGCCTGCCTGGCGCTGCGCAGTATCCGGCCCGCATCCGGACCGGAATCGAATAGCCGCGGTTCCAGCAATCCCACCACTTTGGGACCCGAGAGCAGTGAGAAGGTATTCAGCTTTTCGATCGCTTCGTAAACACCGCCGGTTGCATCATCAACCGGCTCGTAGTTGAACCTGTGACGGTCTGCAGGCACAAGGGTATCCAATAGTTTTTTGAAAGCAGCCTTGCACAGGACTTCTTCTCCGTAAATCAGGTACACCTGGGCCGGCCGACTGTCGTGCGGCGCATCTTTCCGATTGCGATCTCTTTTAAGACCGTTCAGATAGGCGTCTATGGTTTTGTAATTCAGTTCAACCATTGCGCTGCCTGCCGCGCCCTGCGGTTGAGGATGATCATCATGGCCAGGCTAACCGCGATGATAAGAGCGTTTAAGACCGTTTCCGGCAAAAGCTCGCCGCCATAAAGTAGTCGGCCGCCTGAAAAATCGGAGACCGCCAGTCCCAGTTGAAGGCCGCTGTTGAGAAGCGTAAACGTCCAGAAAACCTGCCCGTCAAATCTTCGGCGTTTTTTCACGATCAGCAGAATGGCGAAGATAAGGAAACTCCCGCAAGCCAGATACAAGGCGACCGGGTTCGGCCGCGGCAGCGAACCGAGCAGGCCGTCACCCGGCCGGGCGATGACAAGGTTCGGACTGAAGCCGAAAGATTCGTTGGGACTCTGGCCGGAAAAAAATAAGCCGAAGTAAACCAAAAAGTGTCCGATGGCCAGTGCCGGACCGAAGAGGTCGGTGGTATTCCAGAGCGGCAGACGGTTGCGTTTGATGAAAATCGCTCCGGCAGCCACTGCGGCCGCTGCACCGCCGTAATAAAACGAGCTGCCGTTCCAGAAGCGGAATATCTCCAACGGATCGGCCGCCGGTCCAGCGCTACGCTGCGCCACATCAAAAAGCCGCGCACCGATAATCGCGCCGATCAGCAGCCAGAAGCAAAGATCGAGGATCCGGTCTTCATCTCCCCCGGAAGCCCTGACCTCGTGACGCACGACGACAACCCCCGTCCCGAGGGCTGCGCTCACAAAAAGGCCGAGTATGCCGACCGACAGCATGTTGGCGCCGAAACTCATTTCTCACCGACATTTCTCGAACACATAACGATTGACAAATGCAGCCCTTACGCAGCCGCATCATAATAAATGCGTGCTAAACGGTCATGGCCCTCCTGGCCGCCACGATGAATGAAAATGACGCGCCGGAGCCCGGATGAACGGTTGCGAAAAGCGGCTGACTGTCTGAGTCGCTTTGGGGTCTTAGACCGGACCCTATGCCGATGCCGCTTGGAAGCCACGACCTTCAAGCTGAATCCGAACTCATTATTTGAAGACGGCACTGGTCCGGGCTTAGAGCCGGTTGGCAGCGAGTTTCAGCCGTCTTTCGAAACCGTTTATCCGGGCGATGGTGCCCACCTTATTTTCCGTATTACATTCTATTTTCGTGTTAACCCTAAATTGAGTACAGAGAGAAACAGCACCTACCTGTCGGTTGCCGCGCCCCTAATTTATTCGGGCATTCTCTTGAGCAGCAGATGAAGCAGGAAAATCCCGATGCCGATGGTAATGGCACTGTCCGCAATGTTAAAGGCCGGCCAGTGAAGGTTCCCGATGTAGAAATCGAGGAAATCGGTCACCTTTCCGAATCGGACCCGATCGATCAGATTGCCGACGGCTCCGCCGAAGATCATGGCAAAAGCACCGGCCAGATGAGGATGCGTTGCCGGCGTTTTGAAGTAAAACCACAAGATCAAGCCCACTGCCAGAAAGGAAAAGAACAGAAACACCACACTGCGCAGACGCGGATCCGAACCGGACAGGAAACCGAACGCACCCCCGGGATTTTGAACGTGCGTGAGGTCGAAAAAACCGGGAATGACCGCAACGGAATGATACAACGGCAGGTATCGCAGAACCAGCACCTTGGTGAACTGATCGAGCAGTACAATCACACCGGAAATCAGAAGCAGTTTGATCGTTTTGCTTTTCATCCTGCGTTGATGCGCTCCAGGGCATTTTGGCAGCGGCTGCAAATCGTCGGGTGGGCACCATCGGTTCCGACCGATGGTTCATGAACCCAGCAGCGCTCGCATTTTTCGCCCGGTGCCCGTTCGACCAGAATCTGCAATCCCTCGATGTCTTCACTGGTGAATGCATTTTCAAGTGGCACTTCGCGTTCGAGTCCGACCCTGGAAACGATGAAAATGGAGCGCAGCTCGTCACTGTGAGGCGCCAGCACGGCGTAGAGATCCTCCGGGACCGACAGGGCGAGGGCCGCGTCCAGCGGGTGACCGACCTGCTTGCGAGCCCGCGCCGCTTCGAGCGCCTTGGTCACTTCGCTGCGCACCGCCAACAGTTTCTCCCAATTCTCCTGAAGGGCTTTGTCCTTCCAATCTTCCCGCACGCCGGGCATGGCGGCCAGATGGACACTCTCCTCCTTGTGTGGATGCGCCGGCAGGTGAGCCCAGATCTCTTCGGCAGTGAAAGCCAGGATCGGTGCCATCAGACGGGTCATCGTATCCAGAATGTGGTACATCGCCGTCTGGGCGCTTCTTCTTGCGCTGGAATCCGGCGGCGACGTGTAGAGCCGGTCTTTTAAAACGTCCAGATAGAAGGCCGACATGTCAAGGGTGCAGAAGTTGTGAAGACGATGGTAGATGACGTGAAAATCAAAATTTTCATAGGCTCTGAGCACGATTTCCGTCAACTCTTGCAGCCGGTGCAGTGCGAATCGATCGATTTGCGGCATCGTATCATAGGGCACGGCATCGGTCTGCGGATCGAAATCCTCGAGGTTTCCGAGCATGAACCGGGCCGTATTGCGGATGCGGCGATAGGCGTCGCTGAGCTGCTTGAGAATGTTTTCGGAAATGCGGATGTCTTCGCGGTAGTCGGAGGCCGTCACCCAAAGACGCAGGATTTCGGCCCCGTAACGCTCGATGACCTCCTTGGGCGCGATGACATTGCCCAGCGACTTTGACATCTTGCGCCCGTCGGCATCCACGACGAATCCGTGGGTGAGGACGGCGTCGTATGGTGCGCGGTCGCGCGTTCCCACGGCGGTCAGCAGGGAGCTGTGAAACCAGCCCCTGTGCTGGTCGCTGCCCTCCAGATACAGGTCCGCCGGCCACTTCAGATCGTCACGCTGCTCCAGAACGGCCGCATGGCTGACGCCGGAATCGAACCAGACGTCCAGGATGTCGTCTTCCTTCTTCAGGGTCTTGCTGCCGCACGCGGCGCAGGCGGCATCGGCCGGCAGAAAGAAGGCATCCGGCTTTTCGAACCATATGTCGGCCCCATGGGTGGCAAAAAGCTCGTGAACCCGCTGCATGATTTCCTCGTCCATCAGCAGCGCGCCGCAATCGTCACAGTAGAAAACTGCAATGGGCACCCCCCAGGCCCTCTGGCGGGAAACGCACCAGTCGGGCCGGTTTTCGATCATGCCGTAGATGCGCTCACGGCCCCAGCCGGGAATCCACTTCACCCGGTCGATGGCTTCCAAGGCCTTCCGGCGCAAGCCGGTCTTGTCCATGGAGATAAACCACTGGGGCGTGGCCCGAAAAATGACCGGCTGTTTGCAGCGCCAGCAGTGGGGGTAGGAATGCGCGATCGTCTCGGAGGCGATCAAGGCCCCGACCTCCTTTAACTTGGCCGTGATGTCGCGGTTGGCGTCGAACACGAACTGCCCTTCGAAAAATCCCACCTCATTGGAGAAGCGACCGTTGTCGTCAACCGGTGAGTAGGCGTCCAGTCCGTATTGCAGGCCGACCTCGTAGTCCTCGCGGCCGTGTCCGGGAGCGGTGTGCACGCAGCCGGTGCCGGCATCGAGTGTAACGTGGCTGCCCAGGATAATCAGGGCATCGCGGTCGTAGAGCGGGTGGGTGCTGCGCTTTCGTTCCAGACGCTTGGCGTCGATCTCGGCCAGGATCCGGTAGTCGCTGATTCCGAAAGTGTGCATGCAGTCAGACACCAGGTCCCTGGCGAGGATCAGGACCTCGTCGCTGCCCACATCCACCGCCGCGTATATGAAATCCGGGTGCAGGGCCACGGCCAGGTTGGCCGGTATGGTCCAGGGGGTGGTTGTCCAGATGACGACAAAAACGGTTTTACCGGCGAAGCTCGGGAAATCGGCACTCAGGTCGTCTTTCAAGCGAAACTTGACGTAAATGGAGGGCGAGGACTCGTCGGCGTATTCGATTTCGGCCTCGGCCAGGGCGGTGCGGCAGTCGTTGCACCAGTAAATCGGCTTCTTACTCCTGAAGAGGCTTTTGTTCCGGGCAAATTTCCAGCACTCGCGGGCAATGGTGGCCTCGTAAGCATAGTTCATCGTCAGATAGGGATTGTCCCATTCACCCATGACGCCCAGTCGCTTGAATTCGTTGCGCTGAATATCAATGAACCGGTCGGCATATGCACGACACAGCCGGCGAACGTCGGCCAGGGTCATGTCCATTTTTTTCTGACCGAGCTCCTTGTCGACATTGTGTTCGATCGGTAGACCATGACAGTCCCAGCCGGGTACGTATACCGCGTCGTATCCGCTCATCTGCCGTGACCGGACGATGATGTCTTTGAGAATTTTGTTGAGCGCCGTGCCGATGTGGATGTGACCGTTGGCATATGGCGGGCCGTCGTGCAGAATGAAACGCTCCCGCCCGGCGCCAGCCGTTCTGATTTTATCGTGCAGCTGCACGTCTTCCCAGGCTTTCAGTTGCGCCGGTTCACGGTCGGCCAGGTTCGCCTTCATGGGAAATTTCGTGATCGGCAGATTGAGCGTCTTTTTGTAGTCCATTTGGCCTCCGAAAATTGGTGATGATATAAACTTGGAATTTTTAATCGACAAACACCGGTATGTCAAGGGAATACAACCTTTCGGCCTGGCCTCGCATCGAAAAGCGCCGCACGCAGAAGTGCCGCACACCGGTGCGGGTCATGATTCCGCAACCGGCAGGAGGGAACAATGGGGCACGCTGGGGATCACGGCTGCACAAGCCGATGCGACTCGTAAAAGCAGTCGGTTCGGAAGGGTAATCAGGCGGATTGTCTCAGCGGTATCAGCACCTCGGCGTCACACGGCGTGGGTCCCATCGCCATCGCACCGACTGCCAGGTAAGTGTAATTCCTACTGATTAAATCACTAAAATCCGGGATCATCCGCCGGCCGTCCATGACCAGGTAGGGCGGTTGGACAAGCTGCTCGATGGTCCGGGACAGCCCGCGGAACTCCTCGCAGTCTGATGAAATGAACAGAGCGTGCGACCCTTCGATAGCCTCTTTGGCACTCTCGTAGTAGTCAATCTTGTCGAAGAGGATGTTTTTGGCCGGATCGAAAACAGCCCGGGCGGACTCGTTGGCCAAGGGGTCGTAGGCCTTGATTTTTGCGGCGCCCTTGCCCAGCAGAGACTCGATCACCTTGATCGAAGAGGCATCACGCATGTCGTTGGTGTGCTTTTTGAAAGCAAGGCCGAGAACCGTGATGGTCTTTTTGTTGAACTTGAAACCGGCTTCGGTGATGGCCCGGTCGACCAGATAGACTTTCTGATATTCGTTCACTTCGTATGAAGCTTCCAACATCTTGGTGCTGACGTTCACCTTGCGCAGCTGGTTGATCAGTGAAGCAATGTCTTTCCCGAAACAGCTGCCGCCGGCTCCGTTGCTGACAAAAGACCCCCAGGTGCTGATGCGTTCATCGGAGGTCACCCCCAGGCGCAGGTCGTCGATGACGACATTGGGAAATTTTTCGCCGATCTTCGCCCCGACGCCGTTCCAAAAAGAAATGTAGGTCAACAGCATCGTGTTGGCCACATATTTGATGGCCTCCGCGGTTTCGGGCGATGTTTCAATGTATTTGATGCGGACGTGATTGACGAATTGGGAATACACCCGGCGCAAGATGGTGAAATCCTGCTGATCATCACAGCCGACCACGACCCGGTCCGGCCGGCGCGCCTGCATCACGGCGGTGCCTTCTGCCAGAAACTCCGGGTTGGAGGAGACGCCGAAATTTTTGACCTTGTGTGAGGACATGATGCGCTCGAGATGACGCGCCGTTCCAATCGGCACCGTGCTCTTGTTGACGATGACCACGCGACGTTTATCCTTGCGCCTGGCGAGAAGCTCGGCCAGATGTTCGGCCGCGGCATCGTAAAACGTCAAGTTGGTGGAGCCGTCCAAGTTGGGCGGCGTCGGCAAGCACATGAACACGGCATCCGTCCCCTCGATAATCGCGTCCAAATCGGACGAAAAATACAGGTATCGGCCCAGGGTTTCGCGGATGATGTTGACCAGACCGGGTTCATTGACATAGCGTTCGATTGCCTGGGGCTGACCGGAAGAAAAGGCCTCCAATTTTTCCTGATTGTTGTCGTATGCATACACTTCATGGCCGTACTCGGAGCAAACGGCGGCATGCACGAGACCGACGTATCCGGTGCCTAAAACGATAATTTTCATGGCGTCCCCTGATGATGATTAATATTCTGCTGCACGTCAGATTTGATCCCAAAATGGGTGGGCAAAATTTAAAGTTAAAGGCGTTCCGGAAGGTTATCCGGCACCATAGACCATTCTACCATATCTTTTATCAACTCATCAATCCCCAGCAATTGAACTCTGCGCCGCAGGAACTCGGATATGGTCGGCTGATAGGCCTTGACCTGCGGATACATTTTTACCTCGCTCGGGGTCTGGTTGCCTTTCTTGTGATTGCAGGCCTTGCAGGCGGCCACGCAGTTTTCGAACTCCGTTCGACCGCCCCGTGATTTTGGTACGATGTGATCGACGGTCAGCCGCCCGCAATGGGTTCGACAATAAGCACATTTGAAACCGTCTCTAATCAAAACATTTTTCTTGCTGAACGGCACCCGCGCCCGGTAAACCGTCCGAATAAATTTAATGAGCTTGATCACCAGCGGAATCCTGATGGTCATGCCCTCACCGGTCTTGACCGTCCTTTCCGAATACCGCAGCACCTTTACCTTTTCCTTCACCAGCAAGCACAGGGCCCGCTTCCAATCCACTACATTCAAAAAAGAGTAGTCCGCATTGAGTACAACACACTGGGTCATGGCTGGCTCCCTTAGGGCTCACAAAAAAATAAACGAACAATTTTGGGCATTAATGCACCCGGTCGGAAAAACGAGGAAAGGCAGGAATATCTTGATATTCCGAGTTTTCGCATCGCAGCCGGACAGGACGCATTCGCGTCCAAAACGTGACGTTTTTTTGTGAGCGCTTTCTTGACGCAGCGCTTTTTCAAAAACCTTAATTGATAGAATTACCCTTATTTTTAATGTTTGAAACGCTCGATTTAGAAAAAGGAATCCTGGCGGCGGAAAAACAAGCGGGGCGGTGCTCTCCGATCGCCGGGTTCGAGGGACTTGATAGTATAGAGAGCTTCAAAAATCAACCGATTTTACGGGATCTCGTGCGGCCCGATACCGGTCGTGGGCCTTTCTGCGAAAAACCGCCTGCGGGTCGCGCCTCGGTTCGAGACTACGGCTCTTGCTATTCGTAGAGAAATTCTTATGGTTTGACAAATTACAAGCAGGAATGCCAAACTCCAAATCGGCTGCAGAGACGGCTGCACGATTCTTCTACCTGGGTCGAGGGGTTTCCCGCCCAAGCGGGATTAACGGCTCCCAGTTAAAGCGCCATAGCTGGTCTCCAACAACCTTATTACGCATCATTTGGGTCGAATTCCATTTTTCACTCTTGGGTAGACGCGGCCAATCCAAACAATTGAGAATAAAGTGTAGGAAATAAGACTTTTATAACCTTTGAACCTTGAACCCTGAACCTGAAACCGAAATAATCGGTTTCTTTTCGACCAAGCCATTAAAAGAGAGTGCCAACCGCGTGAGACTTACCCCACTGCTGACAGTCGCGATGATGTTGATCGCCGGCCCCCTCGTGGCGGGAGAAGCGGATGTAATCAACGTCACGGTCGTCAAAACCGCCGTGGATATTTACGGATTTTCTGTCACTGTCCGTCATGATGACACGGGCTGGGAACACTATGCCGACAAATGGGAAGTCCTTGATTTAGACCAAAATGTCCTGGCAACCAGAACCCTGTATCACCCGCATGTGGACGAACAGCCGTTCACCCGGAGCCTTTCGGCAGTGAAGATTCCCGCCGCCGTTGGTGGTGTCAACCTCAGGGCCCATTGTTCGGTACACGGGTACGGCGGTCAAGAATTCCCCGTAGATCTACCGCACTGAAAGGAGCGCTGCGATGCTGAATCATGTGGTTTCGATGAAGTTCAAGTCAGGCGTAACCGAAGCTGACATCGACGACCTTGAAAAAAGCCTTGATGAATTGCCCAACTCAATCGCCGAAATCCAGATGTACGAACTTGGCCGGGACGTCCTGCACACGGAGCGATCTTATGATTTTGCCCTTGTCGCGTTGTTTGCCAATAAGGAAGCGCTGGAGCGCTACGGTAAGCATCCCGAACACCTAAAAGTGTTGGAAAAGATTAAAAAACTCTGCGAGAGCGTGGTGACGGTCGACTTCTTCGGTACCGATGCCGGCGATTTCAAAGACAAAGCCCAACTGGCACCGCTTTTGTGAGCCGCGGGATGATCGGCCATCCCCAGGGGAATTCAAATTTTATCAATCAAAACATAGAATTCTTTAAGTATAGAAACGCTACCACCTCTCTAAGAATTTAAAACGCTCAGCCGGGATAAAAACCTCTCAAATAAGACCGGTTCAAATTCAGCCGAGGAGGAGGAAATCATGAAGAAAAAGGCCGAAGCCATGGTACTGGCATCCTTTGCGGCTGATTCGCTGGCGCTGGGGGCCCACTGGATATATGACACCGCGGTGATCGACAATGAATTCGGACGCGTGGATCGTTTGCGTAAACCGGCCCCGGACTCCTTTCATGATACCAAGGAAGCCGGTGAGTTTACTCACTACGGCGATCAGACGTTGGTGCTGTTGTCCTCGATCGCAGACTGCGGGGGTTTCGATCTCGACCACTTTGCCCGTAGCTGGCAAAACCTGTTTCAGGATTACACCGGTTACCGCGATCACGCAACAAGGGAAACCTTGAAAAATTTTGCCGAAAACAAAGACCCGTCCGCAGCCGGTTCATCTTCGACGGATCTGGGAGGGGCGGTACGAATCGCACCGCTGGCTTTCGTTTACCGTGAGAAACGGAATGACCTGCGCTCGGCCGCCAAAGCCCAGACCGCCATGACACACAACGATCCCGTTGTGGTCGAAAGCGCCGATCTTATGGCCGATGTACTCTGGCATGTCCTGAAGGGCGAGTCACCGACAGCGGCGCTCCAAACGGCATCGGCCGACAGGACGGCTTTGAGAAAAATGGTCGCAGACGGTCTCCAGAGCGTGGGGCGGCCGACACGGGACACCATCAAAAAGTTCGGTCAGATGTGTGAAACGGACGCCTCCCTGCCCGGCGTCATACACCTGGTGGCCACTTATGAAACCGACTTGAAAACAGCCCTGGTTGAAAACGTGATGGCCGGCGGAGACTCTGCCGCCCGGGGGATGGCGGTCGGGATGATCCTGGGCGCGCATCTGGGACGTGACGCCATTCCCGCCGAGTGGCTGAATGAAATGAAAGCCGGCAACCGTATTGCCGACCTTCTGGGTCGGATAGGTTGAGCGGCATGGCGGACCAATGCCGCCGCCGTTAAAAATCAGCTGATGCGGCCGGGGGCGGGGCAAGCGGCTTGAAGGCCCTTTTCGGTATCCATTCAACCTATGATATTCAAACGAAGCGGAGGTGAGGTCGCGATCATGAAGTATTTCGTCAAGCATTTTGAGGGAGGATTTCAAGTATTGGAAAAAGAGGGTGACGATGAGATTGCGATTGCATCCTTTCACAAGGACCCGCAAACGCAGACCGGACAAAAATCGAAGGCGCAGCGGCGGGCGGAAGAATACTGCGATTTTCTCAACCAAAAGGACTTGGCGAAAGACGATTCGCTGACATTTGACTAGAAGCAATCTCAAAAAAGTCTTTTCGCCCGATATCGGCGTTGAGCCATCGTCTCAAGTCCTCGACATTTTTGAGTATGCCTCCGGGTTGATTCTCGGTCTCGTCTTGATCTCGACCGAAAAGCCTAATTTTGAGATAGCTCCTATGGATTTTATTAACCAGAAGTGATCATACCCATGCTGTTCAAACTTTTTCTCGCTTTCACCCTTGTGCCCGTCATCGAAATATACCTGCTGATCAAGGTCGGCGGCCATATCGGGGCATTTAAGACCGTACTGCTGGTCATTGCAACCGGTTTTGCCGGAGCGTATCTGGCGCGCCTGCAGGGCATGCAGACCATGCTGCGCGTGCGCAACAGCCTTGAGCAAGGGCGGATGCCGGCCGAGGAACTGCTGGACGCGGTGCTGATTTTCGCCGCCGGTTTGGTCCTGCTGACGCCCGGATTTCTGACCGACGCTATGGGGCTTTTGCTCCTTTTTCCCGAAACCCGACATTACGTCAAACGCTACCTGAAACGCCGCTTGGAGCCCTACATCGACTCCCGGCATTATACCGGTGGTCGGACATCGTAATGCAGGCTGAGGTCATGACAAGAAATATACCGATTTTTGTAGCGATAGCGTTGATGCTGTCGAACTGTACCGCCAACCGGCCGGTGGACGCGGACGGCAAGAACGGTAAACTCGCCGCCTGCCCGGACCGACCGAACTGCGTCTCCTCGCTCAGTGACGACAAAGAGCATTTCATCGCACCGCTCACATATAAAGGCTCGATGGCAGAAGCCACCGCGCATCTGCTGTCCGTGCTGGATCAGATGAAAGGGGCAAAAATCGTTTCCCGAACCGATACCACTATCCACGCCGAGTTCACCTCGACCGTCTTCGGTTTCGTGGACGACGTCGACTTCCGCTTCGATGCGGCAGACCGTCGCATCGATCTGCGGTCCGCCTCGCGGGTCGGCTACACCGATTTCGGCGTCAACCGCAAACGGATCGAAGAAATCCGCCGGCGTTTTCAGGCCGCAACGACCTCGGAACCCTCACAATCTCCCACACAGTAAGGCAACCGGTTATGAGCTCACCCAAGTCAATCGACTACAGCATCCTGGATCGGCCGGAAATCCTGGCGGTCTTGTTTCACCCGCGGCCTTCATACGGCGGCACTAAACTCAGTTTGCCTTCCCGCGAGCTTATGGTTCCGGTCGATGACAATATCGCCGTCGGTGCCTGCTTTCACGCCGGAGATCCGGCCGGGCCCAACATTCTCTTTTTTCACGGCAACGGTGAAATCGTCGACGACTACAACGATTTGGGGCCGCTCTACAACCAGATGGGTATCAACTTCATGGCGGTCGATTACAGAGGATACGGCCGCTCCGGCGGACAACCGTCGGTGGCGGCCATGATGTCGGACTGCCACACAATTTTCGATTGGACCGTCGAATGGTTGCAGAAAAGCAGCTACACCGGTCCGCTGGTCGTCATGGGCCGATCGCTCGGCAGCGCCTCGGCCCTCGAACTGGCCGGTGGTCGAGCGGCGAATATCGACGGTCTGGTCATCGAAAGCGGTTTTGCATATGCCGCACCGCTCCTGCAGCTGCTGGGGGTTTCAACGGCGGCGATCGGGTTCCGGGAAGAGGAAGGCTTTCGCAACATCGACAAAATCAAACAGGTCGACAAACCGACCCTGATCATTCATGCCGAGTTCGACCACATCATTCCCTACTCCGAGGGCAAGGCCCTCTATGACGCCTGTCCGGCAGCCGAGAAGTCACTGCTCACCATTTCCGGCGCCAACCACAACGACATCTTCGCGCGCGGCCTGTCGCAATACTTGGAAGCCGTAAAGCAATTAACAACGAAGCTAAGTGGTCCTGACATCATGGATGCGCCGTCTGCTTCGCGATGAAGGCGTCAAACGCCTCCCAGAATTGCGTCCGAATGGCATCGGTCTCCATCAGGATTTCGTGACGCGCATCTGAAATGATCAGAAGCCGGCCGTTCGGCAATCTCCTGCAGGCCGACTTCTGGGCTGCAACCGACACAACCCGGTCGGCCCCGGCCACAACCATCAGCACCGGAGCTCGAACTCCCTCGAGAAAGCCCGGTCGTCGGATGTGCGCGATCGATGCGAACGTTGCCGTCAGCCACGCGAATGTCACGCCGCCGAGGGCCAAATCCGGATTTTGGGCCACGGCGTTTTTTTCCACGGCAAAGCGCCTAGGGTCCGCGGTGAGCGCATTTCCTTCAAACGGACGATCGAAATTGGTGCGCTTGTCGCTGCCCGGCACGAGGGCTTCTTCAGAGCCGATATGTTGGCCCAGCCAAACCAACCCTTTCACCAGCCACCGTGGAAACGGTTTCGTGTTGATGTCGAGCATGGGAGCCACAAGGACTGCCTTTTCGATGCCTGCCGGCTGCCGATGCAGATAACGGAGGGCCACATGCCCACCCATCGAATGCGCCAGCAAATAGATCGGACGCACGGCCTTCGGCTGGACGACCTTCTGGAAGAAGTCCTCCAGATCCTGTACGTAGTCATCGTAATTCCGTACAAAGCCTTTCAGCCGGTCCGGCAGCATGCGGCTCGAAAGCCCCTGGCCGCGCCAGTCGAAGCCGAAGACCGCAAATCCCCTCTGGTTGAGGTCGGCTGCGGTTTCGGTGTATTTTTCGAGAAACTCCTTGCGGCCGCCAAGCAGCACCACGCTGCCACGGGGATTTTTACTCTCGGGAGACCAAAGGGCATTGCGGATAGTCGTTCCATCTGCGGTAGTGAAATAGCCTATACGGACGTTTGCCCCGTCGATTCTGCTCGGTCTCATCATCGTGATGTATACTCCTTCGGATCCGATCCACCGTCAAACCCGTATAGCACGGTGTTGGATCGGAAACAATTGACGGATCGATCTGTCGATCGATCGCCTCGTTTCGCGGCCAACGGTTCTCGGCGAACCTTCACATGGAGCCGGGTGACCGCATTTTAAATTATAGGAATCTTATTTTCACCGAGATAGTCTGGCATCGATGCGGTCGGGGTTGACGGACATCGGGTAATCGAATACAGGTATAAAAAGGCTTTCTCATTGTCCTTGGATCGCATAGAAACTAGAGCAGAATTCCTTCCAACAGCCGCACTGTTAAAAAAGGATAGACCCGCGCCATGGCCACACATTCTCATCAGTTCGTCGAAACCTACAAGGGGCTGGTCGGTTTCGGCCTCGACCGCGAGAACGACCAGAACACCATCGTGTATTACCTGCAGAAATTTTCCGACGATGCGCTGATGCAAACCCTTGTCAAACGGCTCAGCGATGACGAGTTGAACGAGATTTTCAGCCTCGTCACCCGTCTGCTCAAACGACACCTGACGGAATCAGAGTATCATCGCCTCTTTCTGAAAGACGATCATCCTAAATAATCAAAGTGGCGTATTAGCGGTAATATTTTTCACCACAGAGACGCAGAGGACGCAAAGACACTAATTTATTTTGTCCATAGGGAGGCCCGCCCGCCTTGCCTGAACAAAGCCATGGCGGACAGGCGGCGATGGGCAAAAACCTATCGCCTCGGTGATACGTGCACTGCTCATGGTATCTCGGATTTTCTCTATGCGCCAGCATTGATGCTTTGCGTTTGCCGCCGTCCCTGCCCCATTGCTCCAGCAGATGGTATCTGGGTCAGCGGCAAACGCAAAAAAAATACACCTCTGTGCTCTCTGTGCCTCTGTGGTGAGATCAAATTGTTTTTAGGGCTTCGATTGTCAAAGACCAAGACATCGATGACCCGATCCTAACAGTAAAAGACACCGGGGGGTAAACGTGTTTTCCGAAAAAGAATTGGAAGGCTATGCCGAAGTACTTCTTTGGGGACTGCAGACAGCGCGCCGCAGAAAATTCAAAAAAAATGACGTCGTGGCCGTCCGGTATCACCTGCCGGCCCGACCGCTGGCGGAAATCCTCTATGACAAGCTGCTCCGGATGGGGCTCAACCCGGTGCCGCGCGCACTGGAAACACCCCAAATGGAAAAAAGCTTCTACGTCCGTGCCACACCCCGCCAGTTGAAGTTCGTTCCCGCCGGCGACGAAAGCCTGAACCAACATCTCAACGGCAGCATTCATCTGTATGCCCCTGAATCGATCACCCATTTGAGTGATGTCGATCCAAAAAAAATCGGCCAGGCGGCCGTGGTGCGCAAATATTTACGCGACATCCTGACCCGGCGTGAGGAACAGGGCCTTTTCAGCTGGACCCTGTGCGTTTTTCCCACCATGGCCCTGGCAAGGCACGCCAAGATGTCGCTCAAGGCCTATGCCCGTCAAATCGCAGCGGCGTGCTTCCTGGAACAGCGCCATCCGGTCAGGGCGTGGCAGGAGGTTCATCAGAAGATCCGGTCGATCAAAAAGCAACTCGACCGGCTGCCGGTCGAGCGCTTTCACATCGAGTCGGATACCATCGATCTGACGATCACGCCGGGGCAAAAGAGAAAGTGGCTCGGCCTGTCCGGCCGCAACATCCCGAGTTTCGAAGTCTTCATTTCTCCTGACTGGCGGGGTACGCAGGGCGTTTACTACGCCGACCAGCCCTCTTTTCGCAGCGGCAACTATGTAGCCGGCGTCAGGCTGGAATTCAAGAAGGGAGTTGTGGTGAAGGTAGGGGCCCGGAAGGGCGAAGACTTTGTCCGCCGTCAGCTTGAAATGGACCCGGGAGCAAAAAGAGTCGGGGAATTTTCTCTGACCGACCGGCGTTTTTCACGCATCAACGCGTTCATGGCCAACACGCTCTTCGACGAGAACTTCGGCGGACCTCACGGCAACTGCCACCTGGCCCTGGGCTCCGCCTACACGGATGCCTATGCCGGAAAAACGGCCCTCGACGACAAGCTTCGAAAAGAACTCGGCTTCAACGACTCCGCCCTGCACTGGGACCTGGTGAACACCGAAAAAAAAAGAGTTACCGCCATTTTGAAAGGCGGCGGCAAGCAAACCGTCTACGAAAACGGAGAATTCAATTATTAACCCTACCATTGCAAAAGTGTTAATCACACTTTGACATTTTGTTTATTCAGTGTTGGGGTTAATTCAACTGCGCCAATCTCACCAAGTCACCCGACCGGTCTTGAACGATCCCGTAGGTTCTTAGAATCTCGTCATGAATACCCGTCGCTCTTTGATTGTTCAAAACGAGCTGTTCACCCTTCTCCGTTTCAAACACGATGAAGTCAGATGAATTTTGGGACTCGATCGATGCGATCATCTGCTTTAGATTAATAATTTTCTTTCCATTCACCTTTACAATCCGCTGATCCGTATGCTTGTTGTACCCGACATTTATTTCTGCTTCGAGTACCTTGGTCAGGATCACGACTTCCTCATTTTTATCGGTCGGGTGGCCATTTATGAAAAAGTTCAAAAGGTTCGACGGCGCCTTGGTTTGCCAATCAGACCAGGTTTTAAGGTAGTTAAAGGTTAGCGGACAAAATACAAGGCCGCCATAAATATAATATCGCGGTTGAACATCATACTCGCATCTCGATACAAAACGATGATCCTCTGAACCCTTATAGAGGTTTATGTCGACCAAATGCTCCTCGCCTTGACGTATAATTTTCAACTTCAACACATCGCCATATTGATGGTTTTGAATGAAATGAGAGAAGCTCGTCCGTTCATTCCGTCTGAATTCGACTGTCCCGTCGTCGGCTATCGGATGATCGTCAACCATGGAAAGAATGTCATCAGGGTACAGGATGCCGTCCGAGAGTTGTCCCGGAATGACTTTGGTCACCAATATGCCGGTTTGTGATTTATCCAATTTGTACCAGGTTTTCAGGTTCCCGTTATCCATATTTTGCGTGTTTATGCCGATCCGTGGAAAACCATCGTATCGGCCGTCAACCACATCGTCGAGGAAGTGCTGCACGATGTTTGTCGGAACGATATAGCCGATGTTCTCGGAACCTTTCATTTGCTGCATGACAATTCCGACGACTTTGTCCCCCACAATAGCAGGTCCCCCGCTATTCCCAGGATTTATCGCGGCATCGATTTGGATGGCCAGAAGCCTCTTCAGACTATGGGCATATGGGCGGTGTTCTATCCTGGAGATGACTCCGGTTGTCGTGCTGAGAGTGTCGCCACCTTCCGGAAACCCGTAAACAATGACCTTATCCATCACTTGGGGAAGTTCAGCCAGTTCAAGGTCTTTAACTTCCTTGAAAAAGCTCGGGTCTTCAACCGTTAAGAGGGCCAAGTCAGCTTCATGCGAAATGAATTGGACCCGGGCATTGAATTTGTTCGGTCGCCCATTGAGCTGAACCTGAATAAAGGTGTGGTCACTCACGACATGCGCATTGGTCAGGATTCGATTTCCGTTTATGACACACCCCGAGCCGTGCCCCCTCCTAGGACCCCGACGGTTCCAGGGGTTGTCATAGTCAGGGCTGTTGCTGACGCAAAATATTTTAACGATCGAATCTCGAATATCGGTTTCAGCATAACCTGAATTGACGACGAGCAGAAAAGCAGAAAAGATCAACACGATCAATTTCATTTCGAATTCCTTAAGTGAAAAGCAATTGAGACCCTGGATTTCGCGATGTTCCCGCCCAGGCGGGAACATCGGTTTCCGGTTGAAGTTTTATAAAATGTTTTTCGCACTATCATCATGCGTCAATTCAATCGAATTCTAAGATTCACCTAATCAAAAAAGCCGGGTTCCCCTGAAACGGGCAAACCGGCTGTCACTGAATAATCCCTTGGCAACCCGGCTGCCTGTCTATAGGCCCGTGGTTTTCCGCCCCTGCCTTGCAACAGGTTTGGCTTTTTCATGGATGGCAACTTTTTATCTGGTTTAACTTAGGATCTATTATAACAGAACTATCTTCACCTGTCCATTCAGACAGCTGCTTGCTGGCGATTCTCGGTGAACCTGAACCTGGAGCCGAATGACCGGATTTTAAACTGTGATGCTGCTTCGCATACAAGCTTCCCGGGTATTCGAACCCACTGGCCTCCTACGACAAATTTCAAGAAGACCTGCCTTGAATTTATAGGTTTATTGCCCCTTTGAAATTTGTTTCCATTTGGCCTTCAGCTTCCATCTATTTCCTTAAACCTTGAACTTGATACCCTATGCTTTCTCTCTTATGCCTCCTGTCACCTCAGCTTTTTTGCCTTCACCCTTCGCCGTTTTTCTGCCTTTCCTTACACCCTGTAGCCCATATTTTCTTCCTTGCCCCTTTCGCCTTATGCCGTGTACCTTTTATCTATCCATTGTCTTGAGCAGCTCCGCTACTTTTCATAATTTTTTGACTAATAAAATTTATTCAGCGTATTATTTTACTTAAAACGAAGGATTCAGTGTCCCACCGCAAGGATTCGCTCGTCCTGGTATTCTGCCTGATCTCCTTTATTTCTTTCATAAAAGCCGTCCATTTGCAGCGGCGTCGCTTACCGTGGCTGCTCATCTGTCTGGTTACATCCGTTAAGCTAACATCACCATACGGAACCGCTTGTTCCGCACCCGTCGAGTCCTTGTGCTCAGTATTTTCGGTATCACCCGGCAAATGGTTGGTAAAAGGTTAAGTGGCCCAAAGTAGAATCCTAACATTACCCCGTGTGTTTCGACCGGCGAATCCTGATCCAGTCTGACCAGTTGGGGGTCCTGTTATAGATGTGGGAATTGACGTGCAGGTCTTATTTTGGAGGAGGTTCAAAAAAAAGGGTGACCCATGTGCTGTAAGTCACCCGCTGAACACTACTCAGATATAAAAAGAGATCAACGCAAAGGGTGGCCCACTATGGTGAGCCACCCTTGAATGCAACTCAGATGTGAAAAGAGATCAACTGAACAGAGAAGGTTAAGATTCTGGCCTTCCATTATTTTTAAAGCCATATCAGGTAATTAAGTTACAGTTCCCCAGAAACATGGATCACCGGACCTGCGATCCATCATCCGCAGAGAACACAATACCCGCACCTTGAACACTTGGCACCAGTTCCGGCCAGAATATTTCCGCAATATGGGCAATACTCAGTTTCAAATGCCTGAAGCTGGTTTAACGATGTGTGCAACTTGTCGAGAGTGCTTTAACCGTATAATTCACATTGATCCCGGCCATCCGGGCACCATCTGCCGTGTTGATCGATATACCTGATGTATTCCCGCACGGTCCAATTTTTGGTTCCTAAAGGTCGCAACGGCATCAGATAACGTTTTGCATTATAAAGCTTTACCTTCTCATCGTAGGTCATCATCAATTCCCTGAATGAGTCTCAGTTATTCACGGTAAACAGATCTATTTTTCGAGATTTCATATAGCGGCATGGCTCTCGTACCATTGGCATGATAACTGTTTCATATTCATGTAATAATGTCAACAATAATTTAAAAACAATATTCATTTATTATAATGCTTTCTAATACATCCGGTAAATTTTAAGTGTTCCTAAAAACACAAAGGGTGGGTGATCCGATGCGGAGGGTTCAGAAACCAATGGGTGACTCACAGAGGAAGATAAGCCACCCAGCTTTAAAGAGGCAGATGAGATGGAATCATCTGCATGTCAGACGGCCCCATCATTATCGATTACAAAACGTATTTTTCACTCGAAGAGATCCGCATGACTGCCAGTTCGTACGAGACATAGTTCGCTGCCTTCGATTCTATAAATCAGCAACCAATCGGGGTCAATATGACACTCCCGGCAGTCCTTTAGTATACCCTTCAATTTGTGATCCCTGCTTTCCGGTGGTAGTTTTTCTCCTGCAAGCAAAAACTGTATAATGGTTTTAAGTTTTTCAAAATCCTTGTGCCGCTTTTTGAGTCGCTTGACATCTTTTTTGAATTGAGTATCCCGCCGGATCGATCGCATCGCTCAGATTCCAAGATCTTCAAATAAATCTTCAGGAGAGGAAAAAGTTATTCCTTTGCCTTGCCTTGAATTTTTAATCGCCTTCATTGTTTTTTCATTGGGAACCTGAAGTTCAAACGGCAAACCACGGTGTGCAATGATCTGACGATAATAAAGCTCAAAGGATTTTGACACTGACAGGCCCAATTCTTTAAGAATGGTTTCGGCCTCTTTTTTTATTTCCGGATCAATCAGGGCTCTGGCTGATGCAGTTTTTGATGTTCCCATAACTTCCCTCCATGTTTATAGCATATAGTATGCTATAATAACACCCACGTCAACAGATAGAATTGGCACGTAAAAAAAAGCCTACTGTTTCCAGCAGGCTTTTCATTATCTTGGTGCCGAGGGACAGAATCGAACTGCCGACACGGGGATTTTCAGACCAAATTTTTGAAAATTTAAAAATGTTATGATTCCAAACAGTTGATTTTTTTCCAATTTTTAATCGTATTTTTGGTTTCGTTTGAAACCGTTTGGAATAGTTTGACCTTAGCGGGCACAATTTGGGAACAATTTTACATCAAGATTAAATCATCACGCCACAAGCCGGTGGTACTTTCTCGAAACCGAATCATAATCCAATGAATGTCGGATCATAATAACAGGTTGACTTTGATCGATGACCATTCTACAGCGGAAGATATCAAAAGATTAGTATAGGAGACTCGATGAACCCCAGAGAACACCGCGATAACGACTTTACCGCACTGGATGAGCTGATCGAGGAAATCACCGTCGATGCATACGGCGACGACGAGGGGCTCTGGGCCTTTCGGCAGTTTTTCGAGGACGATGTTAACCTGCCGGCCGACGGGTTCGTCATCGGCGAGCCGGTCTCGGTGGTCGAGATCGACTACGACGGCAACGAGCGTCGCGGACTGACAGCAAAGTGCCGCCGGGAGGATGGTTCAGAACACGTGGTCTCAGCCTCCGATGTGGTGTTCCCAGAAGGAGCGAATGGCTCGTTATTTTTAGCTGCTTACCGTAGGTGGATCGGCCTCGAACCCTACCCCGCAGTAACCCCAACGCATACACGCCGCAAGCGCCAACACAAGGCCACGGATGACGACCTCGACCTGGGTAAGCCTGTCGAACTCGTTGCCCTTTCGGTCAAGGAGCGCTCTGCGCGCTGCCGCCTGTTGGGGAGCAAGCGAGTCATCACCCTTCGGGCAAGTGGACTCTGGGATGCGGTGCCCGGGGAAATCGTCACGATCAGGCCCCGCAAGCAGTGGCGCTACGCCGGCCACCCGTATCTTTCCGGAGAAATTGAATCCACCGAGCTCAATGTCGCCGAGCTAGATCTTGTGCCGTTACGGCTCGAAGAATTTGGGATGTGGGACCCCAAAGAGCACTACTGGGGCGAAGAGGATGAGCCGATCGATGAATGGGCTAAACCGATTATCGCCCGTGGTCCGCGTCCGGAGTTTGAGATGGAGCAGGTGTTGCCCGGAGCCGACCCAACCGATCCGTTCTCTGATCTCATCACCGAGTCCAGCGATCTCAAGGATGCCGGAGACCGCCTACAAGCCATTAGAATCCTCATGGAGCTCTGCCAGTCTGACCTGCGTTGCCTGGACGCCCACGCACACCTCGGCAATTTCGACTTCGACAGCATGCCCGAACAAGCTATCCGCCACTACGAGGTTGGTTTGCGCATCGGAGAGCTGTCTCTTGGTGATGATTTCGACGGCGTGCTTCATTGGGGTATAGTTGACAACCGCCCGTTTTTGAGGTGTATGCACGGCTACGGTCTATGTCTTTGGCGGTTGGGTCACTTTGACGACGCCGAGCGCGTATTTGAACGATTGCTCTGGCTCAATCCGTCGGACAATCAGGGCGTACGCTTTCTGATTGATGATATCAAGGCAAGAACGGCATGGGAGGAGCGCAAAGTCAAATAGAAAGCTTAAGGGAGACTAAAAAGAGCTGAAGATCTTCGAAGACATAGATCCGAAAAAGATTAGCTCTGCAATGGCATATGAATGACGTGATTGGAATTGCACCATGAAAGATAAAGAAACCACGATGGGTCAGCTTTTGATGGAATCTCTTACAAAGGATCAGATCGCGTGCATGCTGGAAGTGGTTGCGTCCGTAGGCGATTTAAAAAGCCTAATGGAAGATTTTAAAAGGGCTGATCCGGATATGGCCGCAACCGTTAACGATATTCTAAAAGGGAGTCGGACCGTGACCGACGGTAAAACAAAAAGCCGGCCGGTTTCGCATAAACGGACCATGGAATATTGGAATTCACTATGGCGTCATTGGCATGAAATTCTTGCCGACGTCGGCAATGAAGAAGGGAAGTATGCGGTCCAGGATCACCACTGGGAGGAGCCGTATTTTGACGGCTCTTATTTTGCTTCTGATCTTGAATTGATCGCGCGGGATATGCTAGGCTTAATTGATGACGTCTACGCGTCGGTTGAGTGTCCGGGTCTCTTTACAGAGGCTCTGGAGGAAATTGAGGCAAGCATCGCTTCGTATCCGGAGTGGATGGGGGTCGAATACGGTGAGCCCTGCGAGCTTTTAAAAAATGCTACCAGCTGTGTGTTAAAGTGGCTATGGTCGAGCTTGCAGCATGAACCCCATTCCGGTATTAGCTTCCTCGAAAAGGTGTATAAAATCGAAGCATCATACAAACTGGTTTGCATGAATCAGAATGCGCTTGTTGATGTTTTTGTAAACCTACCCGCTGATTCCTGCCATGAAATTTATACCTACTTGCAGGATGAGGCGCAAGTGATTGATCTGAGTGATGTCTATTCCCCATGGCATCAAATCAATCATGTTTATGAATCCCGGTTTGATTCAACAAAGTACCTGGAAACCTGCCGACGCCATTTGGGTCATAATTGGCGATATGGTCGTCCGTTGATCGATGATGCGTTAAATCGGAACGAATTTCAAGAAGCGGAACGGTGGCTGGAGCAAACCTTTTCCAGTTTACTGGAGCGGAAAAGAAAGGGAAAATGGTACCCGGAATTATCCCTGCTTATGGATCAGCTTGAGTATTACATGGAAGAAGGTCAGGAGGAGATAGCGGCCCTTTTGCTGGTGTGGAGTGAGGTTTCCCTGAAGTTGGGCGATACACAACGCGGGACGGCCGCCCAATTACAGGGTGTCATATTTCGACTGCCGGAAGACTGTGAGGCGGTCATCAAAGAATACAAGCGCATAATCGGTCCCAAAACAAGAAAAACCGTAGATCCGCTCTTTGAACAGTGGAAAACTGAAATGGCTGAGCGCAGCTTCCCTCGGTATATGGACGCTCCCACCGTTTCCGATTCCTGGGTTCACTGGTTGATAGAGGCGAGTTCGGACCCGAAAAAGAAAAAAGAACGGTTTTTGAATAAACTCAACGGCTGGCTGAAGGATTTGAAGAAAGATAAAAAGAGCTTTAAAAAACAGTGGCACTGGCTGGCCCGTTTGACTTCAGATTTGCCTGACAGCAAACGTCTCGTGCAAAAATATCCGGTCTTTTACAAAACCGTACTTCCGGCAGAAGCATCTGCAGATGACCTCCTCGGTTCTTTTCGTTGCAGAGGTTTAAAGAAAATGAACGCCGGTCCTGGCCTTCTCTTAGCGATGGATGTATGGCAAGAGCATCTGCACCTGATCGTTCCCAATCCGGCAGATGCTTATAAATCAGATTACACCGATCATGCCGCCTGGTGCAAAGCCGTACATGAACTGAATCAAAATACCTACACGGCTTTACTTTCGCGGTGGCGTAAAAAACATAACCGCCGCCGAAACCTGTGGCGTGATATGAAAGCAATCGGTTTATCGGTGTGAGCTGGCATCCATCGATTTTCCTGAAGCTGAAATATTTCAACGCTCAATCCGGTCAATAAGTCTGTAGCACCTTCGATTACACCTTGCTTGGTCAGAAATATGATGGGGGAGCTGTTAAAAACGGCTTTCATCACCACTTCACTTTAGTTTCGACATCGCCCTCCTCAAGATAGGAAAATTCCACCCTCATGGCATCCAGTAATTCAATAAAGGCTTCCTTTCCCATTCCCATGATTTCGGCGACTTTGCTTAGACTTACCTGCCGTAGAACCTGAGCACCCACTACGCCCAACAGTTTCTCCTGTTCATTTACCTTCTTGAAAAATGGTAGCCCGCTCGCTATTTCCTTCAACGGGCTTGACTCCATTTTTTTCTTTTCCTTTTGATTTTTTTCTCAGTGTTTAGGGCAATGTCTCAATTAATTCAGAAGAATTACGGCCGGACTGAATAATACTGGCTAAAAAAGATCTTTTGTCTAAATTATTGTATTCTTCTTCCGTAAAGGGCAGCGCTTCAATTAAGCTATTATAGGCTGCAGCAATTCTGGAAAGATACTGCATATTTTCTATCCTTGGTTTGTCCTCGAACCAATCAGAAATCACAGCCAAATCAATGTCACTATATTCTTTGGGATTGCCCTTTGCGTAAGACCCGAACAATATTATTTCTTTAATTGGAATCTCCCGCCTGAGTTCTGTAATAAAACCCCTAATAATTTTTGCTACCTGATCTTCTGATAGAGCCATTTATGGATCTCCAAAGTTTTTTTGTAAACCTGATGTGCCTTTTGATCATCTATTATCTCAGACAATTTCTCTTTGTAATCCCCATAACGGGCCTCAATATGATATGGAGTCAATTCAGCAAGAAAATTGAATTGTTCTGAGCTCAATTCATCACTGATTTGTGAAATTTCTGCAAGGCGATTCAAATTGTGAATCGGAAAGTTTTCTTTGCCCAGCTGTGCGATGATGGCTTTTAACAATTTTTCTACCGCCTGCTGGCACATGTAGGATACGTAAAGATAACGGCCGGTATCTAACATAACCTTTGCGGTATCCAGATCATATTGAGATCTTTCAATCCAATGTTCAACCATCTTGTCCATCGACACTCCAAAATAATTAAATCTTACGAATTATCACCTATTTCTAATATGTTATCGTACATATGAGGATTATATTTGTCAAGAACGGGAATGAGGCTATCAAATGGGCGGCTTTGTATAATCGGGTAGGAGGAGGGCTCGCACCCTCCGTCTTCCCACACCACCGTACATACGGTTCCGTATACGGCGGTTCATACATAGAGGACGCCCTTGCTTTATAAATTTGGTATGATTTTATATCCGTTTTGCTCGGCAATGACAGCCCCCCGGGCCACCGCCTTACTTACCGCCGGCGTGGAGATGCCAAGTCGCCTGGCCATGGCCGTCATGCTCTCGCCCAACTCCCGCACAGCCCAATAACACAGCAGACTGCGCGCCAGAACCTGCGGTCGGAATTTGCCCGGGGCCCAGACCTGCTCGATGTCCATTCCCAGCAACTCGGCAACACGCGCCGCAACGTTATCCAAATCGATTCCGCTCGCTTTCAGGGCGTACTGCCGTTCGTATCGCTCCCGGCTTCTGGAGAGAATTTTTTCCACGAAGTCCCCATCGCCTAAAACGCGCTCATCGCTTTTAACGTGAACTTTCTCCTTCTTCAGTGCCTTGACAGCAGCCCAACCTCCCACACTGCGGATCAATCCTCCGCCCGTCAGGTCCCAGCGTCGACCCTGTTCGATGCCTTTGGTGACAAACGCGCGGTAACTTCGCCGTGCAGACCCAACCCGCTTGCCAAAATAAGCCAGCACCGTGTCGATCTCCTGCCAACCGCGGGCATGTTTGCCCATGATCACGCCATGACCGCAAAACGGGTATTTTCCCAAGGCATCCATATCCGCAACCAGTTTGGCCCGCAGCGGATTAAGATGAATGTAGCGCACCAGTTCGAGCAGATAGGACTCTTCCTGGCACAGGATCGATTTGTACCGGTTCTGGAACAGGTGCCCATGGCGGCGGTGGCGGCGGTTGAAACTGACGGCATGGCCGGTCAGCAGCCGCCGCATAAAGGTGGCGATCGGGGCCGCGCCGGTTCGCAGCAGCAGATGAAAATGGTTGGGAATCAACGCCCAAGCGTAGCAGACGGTTGCGGTACCTTCAACGAGGGCGCCCATTCGTTCAAGGAAATTGTACCGGTCCTGGTCGTCCCGGAATATGTTCCGGCGTTCGATGCCCCGCACGATCACATGGTGGAGGGCGCCGGGAGCGTCTATGCGCGATTGTCTGGGCATGGAAACGCTATATCAGTTTGTTGGAAAACAATCAAGTTTAAAAGTTTAGGGCGTCCCTCTTAACCCTATCGATTAATACCTGTGCCTTCCTTACCTTTTGGGCGGTGCCCAAGCATCGACTTTTCCATAGGTCACGCGTGTCCTCCCCTGCACTCACACCGGATTTCGGCTGGTCCTCTTGACTTTCTGTCGGTACGTCTTAATTTATTAGACATAATGTCAGAAACGAAATTGGAAAAAACGCGACGAAGAAACGACCCCAGAGACTTCTCGATACTGCGCAAGTCCGAACGGACACGGCAGAACATTCTGGATACTGCACTGAAATTCCTGTGGTCCAACTCGTTTCGCGACATGACGGTTGCCGGTTTAACGACGCGGGCGGGAATCAGTCGCCCGTGCTTTTATCAGTACTTCGCCGACCTTCATAGTTTAATGGAGGACCTACTTAAAGATCTTGAACGGGAGATCCTATCGGTTGCCCAACCATGGATTATTGCAGAAACAAATCCTGTCGTGAAACTTGGTGAGTCACTCTCTGGCCTCGTGGAAGTGTGTTACCAACGCGGGCCGCTATTGCGTGCCATCTTCGAAGCAGCCCCCATGGATGAGCGGCTGGAAAAAGCCTGGAACGACTTTGTTAATGTTTTCGACGATACCGTGACCACGCGCATCGAACAGGATCAGGCAGCGGGGTTAACTCCAGACTTTGAAGCACGCCATGTGGCGATCGCCCTCAATCGTATGGACATCGGCATCTTGATCCATCATTTCGGCCGGCACCCACGCAGCAGGCCGCAACCGGTGTATCAATCCATTGCAAGAATCTGGATCAGCACGATTTATGGCCCAGAGGTACTGACGACATTTGAAGAATAGCGATTGTGTTATCCAGAGTTTTTCAATTCCATAATAAGGAGCATAACGATGAAGAATATAATTCGTATAGCCGCTATATTTGTAGTTGTCATGGCAATCGGTGCAACGGTTTCATTGGGCCAACCACCCAAGATGAAAATGACCACACCGATCCCCGAAGGTATCGCGACGCCAGACAGGCTGGAAACCTCCATCGGAACACTGACCTCCGTCGATGGTGTCCCGGACGCGGAGACCACCCAGAAGGTCTATGACAACCTCGATCTCAATCGAGCCACCGAGGCCTTCCTGAACGGCATCCCGATCGCCTCCATGTACGCCCTCAAGCATGGCCTGCTCAAGCACGGGCCTGCCAATACCACCGCCGTGCTGTTCGAAGAGCTCATGGACTCCAAGGCCCTCTGGCTCACGCCGAATACCACCTCGGTATATATGGCCTCCTGGCTCGAGCTGGGCGATGAACCCACGGTGATCGAAACCCCGCCCAACGTGCTGGGATTCATCAACGACGCCTGGTTCAAGTATGTGGTGGATTTCGGTAACGCAGGCCCTGACAAGGGTAAGGGTGGCAAGTTCTTGATCCTGCCTCCCGGTTATGAAGATGAGGTTCCCGAGGGCTACCACATCGCCAAGACTACGACGTTTGGAAACTGGGTCATTTGGCGCGGATTCCAGGTCGATGGCTCGCCGAAGCCTGCGATCGATGCGACCAAGAAGCTCTTCCGGATGTATCCGCTCTCCAAGAAGGACAGCCCGCCGACAATGAAGTTCGTCAACATCTCGGGCCAATTTGACAACACCATTCATCGCATGGATTACGGCTACTGGGAGGAACTCAATAACACGATCCAAGCGGAACCGCTCGAGGGGCTCGACGTGGAAACCCGTGGACTTCTGGCTTCCATCGGCATCAAGAAGGGAAAGGACTTCAAGCCCGATGCCCGCATGAAGAAGATCCTCACTGACGCGGCCATGATCGGCTCTGTCACGGCCCGGGCTCTGACTGCTCGTCCGGTTGACCAACGTCACTACCTCTATCCGGGTGAACGCGTCTGGACGAACCCGTTCATTCAGGGCCGTTACGACTTCCTGCTCGATGGGGAACGCCTGCTGGATTCACGCATCTACATGCACTTCTACGCGACCGGCATCACTCCTGCCATGGCGGTGAAGAATGTTGGCAAGGGTTCACAGTATGCGATTGCTTACCTCGACAAGGACGGCAAGCCGCTGGACGGCAGCAAAACCTACAAGATCAACCTGCCGAAGGACGTGCCGGCCAACGATTTCTGGTCCTTCACGCTCTATGATAACCAGAGCCGCGGTATGCTCCAGACCGATCAGCGTTTCCCGGGTGTCGACAGCAACAAGAAAGGCCTCAAGCAGAATTCCGATGGTTCCTTCGACGTATACTTCGGTCCCAAGGCACCCGAGGGGCAGGAGAACAACTGGATCCAGACCGATCCAAGCAAGGGGTGGAACACCATCCTCCGCCTCTATGGCCCCTTGGATGCCTTCTATGACAAGACCTGGAAACCAGGCGATCCGGAGTTGGTTAAATAACCTGATGAGTAAAAACGGTAAAAACCAGTGATTCCGAACGGTGTTCTTAGAAGGATACTCATCAGAAAGGCGAGGCAGATAATTGGGTGTCCGGGGGTCTTTCTCCTCTCCCCCGGCTGCCACTCCATAAATCAAGCGGAATCGCAATACGCGGTTTGGCTGATTGGTCAGAACTCTTCCTGGTGGTATCTCCAAGTACGCCACGAGCGCACTTAAACATACAGTGTGCGTAACTGCACAGAAGATGAGGGCAGGCTCCTCGGGGTCGGCTTGCAGGAGCAGGCTTCAAACCATCTTAAGCTGCATCGGTAAACTCAAAAAGAATCAGGGGACCAAAGACTATGAAAAAAGCAACAACCCTAAGAATATTTGGCATCGTACTAATACTCACAGTATTCGGCATCAGTGAGATCCTTGCACAGGAAGAGAATTCTCTTAACGAAATCGAGTACCAGATCATGGTACAACGCGCCACGCAAGCCGCGATATGGGGGATGCCTGCGGTGGGAATGATTGACCTTGAAAAAGCGACCAAGCGGGACCTCGGCGGGGATGTAAACGATGTGGTTTACGTGTCCAGGCCGTTCACCTCGAGGCATGGATTCTTGACCGCCAACAATGTCACGCCCTACGCTTGGGGCTCCCTCAGCACGGAGAAAGGACCGCTCGTGGTTGAAGTGCCCCCCGCCAATGACAAGGTGGGGTATTTCGGGACGATCGTTAACACTTGGGATGTCCCTCTCATCGACGTGGGGACTACCGGTTATGACAAGGGCAAGGGTGCCAAGTACCTGATCCTACCGCCTGGATTCGAGGGAGAAACCCCTGAAGGATACGTCCCGGTGCAAAGCGACTCCATCAACCAAGGTTTCTCTTTCCGCCCGGTCATGAGAGAGGGAACCACCTTCGAAGACACCACCGCCTATGCGAAGGAATTGAAAATCTATCATTTGGCCGAAGCAGACAAGCCTCCGCCCACGAGGCACATTGATGCCTTTCCAAAGAAATACGGGAGTCTGCCGACTTATGACCTGACCTTTTTTCAAGACATTTACGATGTCATCAGTCGAGAGCCCACCCGCGAGCAAGACAAGGCAATGATGGGGTTGCTCGCCGGAATTGGGATTGAGAAAGGCAAGCCCTTCAAGCCAAGCGAAGACCAGAAGCGGGCAATGTTGGAAGGGATCAAGCTCGCCTATGATTCAATGCAATCCTACTTTACGACTGAAGGAAAGGCGATGCTGCCGTGGTGGAAGGATCGGAAGTGGTACATGTGGAACTTCGAGGAAGGACAGGCCGAGGCGGGGTTTCCCTATGTCACCGATGACATGATCTTGATCGATCAACGCGCCGGTGGCAGCTACTTTTGGATCACTTACCTGCCAAAGAATCTGGGTGGCGGCACCTTCTACCTGACCGGTCTCAAGGACAGTGAGGGGAACCTCCTCGACGGGAAGTCGACCTACAAACTTCGGGTCCCGAAAGACACCCCTGCCAAGGATTTCTGGTCGGCGATCGTCTACAGTATGAAGACAAAGGGCTTCGTGGAGGGAGTCGATCGTGTGGGCATCTCGTCCCGGGACAAAGACACTCTCAAAATTAATGACGACGGTAGCGTCGATCTCTATTTTTCGCCCGAAGCACCGAATGGTCTCGAATCAAACTGGATTCCAACTGGCGAAGACTTTTTTCTGCTCTTTCGACTCTACGGCCCTGACAAGCCGCTTTTCGACAAGTCCTGGGTCCTGGATGATGTGGAGAAGGTAAAGTAGCTACCGACCTCATCTACGTATGCAGATGCCCACTTTTTCCCAATCGATTGGCAAGGTGAATCTCACACTGCCCACGTGCACTCTATCAATGCGCTGAAGGCGGTAGCCAAAGCGACAAACTGAAATGGAGGGTTAGACCATGCTTCGGTTCTTAAAAACCACTGTGCTCGGAGGCATTCTGTTCTTAGTTCCCATCATCATCTTTATTGCCATTATCGGCAAGGCTCTACAGATAACGAACAAGCTCGCCACCCCGATAGCAGGACTACTGGGAGTTGATGCGATCGCCGGCATCGCAGTTGCACAACTGCTCGCAATCGTAATTCTTGTGCTCATCTGTTTCCTCGCCGGCCTGGCTGCAAAAACGCCTCGCGCAAAGAAATTTGTGCAGTCTTTGGAGGTCAATGTTCTGGAGAAAATACCCGCCTACGAGTTGCTGAAGGCCAAAGCCCAAAGTGCGCTGAATTTCGAGGACACAGAGGGAGCGTGCCCCGTCATGGCAAAGTTCGACGATTCTTGGCAGCTCGCTATTGAGATCGAACGTATTGAAGGTGGACATGTTGTTATTTTCTTGCCGGGAGCTCCCGATCCCTGGTCCGGATCGGTGTGCGTTGTGACCGAAGACCGTATCACTCCACTCGACTTGACTGTCAAATCTGCGACTAACCTCATGAAACGACTTGGCAAAGGATCCATCGATGCTTTGTCTGACCCGCAGGGTTTCAGTAAAGCTTCCGTCTAGGCGGCTTCTTATAGTGCTTTTTCAGCGACGATGCCGGATGAAACAGACCATCCCGGGCGACATGAAGCTCAACGCGGCCGTGAGTACATTCGGTGCGGGCTTCAGCAGCGACACGACGGCCACCTATGGTCCCGAGCCCTTTTCGTAATCAGGTCTCGTTGCCTCTCTGCGCAAGACGAACTATGGCGGTTATACACCAATCGGGTTAGCCGTCACCTCCGGCGGCGAGGAGGTGGCATCGATGAGCGGCTATACCGCCGTGATCCTGGTGAGTGACGGCAAGAAGAATGTTGGAGTGGATACCGCCAAGGCAGCCCAAGAATTAAATAACCGCTCTGGTGACAGGTTTTGCTTTTACACCGTCCTGGTGGAGGACGACCCGGCCGGCGAAGCAATGTATTTTAATTATTTTTGTAACTATTCAGCGAAAAAAAGCAAAAAGAAGTAAAAAAAGACTTGACAGGGTTTTTCTTAAAAAAAGTAAAACACACATCCATGTAA
>Ga0272441_10002697_pt1 | contig 35453 bp, 27 predicted proteins | sample SSMProp6N_FD_193582 | JGI IMG/M metagenome (GOLD analysis project Ga0272441, IMG submission 193582) | Marine sediment archaeal communities from Little Sippewissett salt marsh, Falmouth, MA, United States - SSM-Prop-6N | ecosystem: Environmental > Aquatic > Marine > Wetlands > Sediment ...
TGAGATCATCCCGGCCGAAGGCCGACCTTATTCCGGAGGGGACCCACGATCCTGGAAGTCCCCCAAGACCTTGCCATTCCCTGGAGACCCACCCGAAAGCTATTGCGCACTTCGCTTGACGGCATCCTGCGGCGGTGGTTCTTGCTGTGCGGGGGGGTGGGGAGGTATAATCCAGCGTTTCGGCGCATATGGCCAAGAGACGAAGTACATCCTCGGCCGCGACGGGCGGACGGAAACGCTCGTCGGGCAAGCGAAAAGCCAGCAGCAAGTCCGCAGGGAAGGCCGTCGCCGCGGCGGATGTGCCCGTGGCGGCCGCGCCGCTGGCCGACCCCCCGGCCGGCGAGCGGCCCGCCCCGGCCCGCCCGGGGCCCGAGGCGGACCCTCCGGCCGGGCCTCCCGTGGAGGTGCGGCCGACGATCCCGCCTGCCGTGGACGCCCATGAGATCGTCATCCTCGGCGCCCGTCAGCACAACCTCCAGAATATCGACGTGCGGATTCCGCGCGACAAGCTGGTGGTCATCACGGGCCTCAGCGGGTCGGGCAAGAGCTCACTGGCGTTCGACACGATCTACGCCGAGGGCCAGCGCAAGTACGTCGAGAGCCTCTCGGCGTACGCCAGGCAGTTCCTCGAACAGCTCTCCAAGCCCGACGTCGAGCATATCGAGGGCCTGCCGCCGACCGTCGCCATCGAGCAGCGGGCCGGCGGGTCCAACCCGCGCTCTACCGTCGCGACGACCACCGAGATCTACGACTACCTCCGCCTGTTGTTCGCCCGCGTCGGCGAGCCCCACTGCTGGATCTGCGGGCGGAAGATCACGTCCCAGACCGTCAGCCAGATGGTCGACGCGATCTTCACCCTCCCGGCCGGAACGCGGTTCATGGTGCTCGCCCCGGTTATCCGCGGGCAGAAGGGCCAGCACCAGGAGGTCCTGCGGCACGTGCGCCGGGAGGGGTTCGTTCGCGTGCGGATCGACGGGGGAATCCACGACCTCAAGAACGTCCCCGAGCTGAGCCGGTACAAGAAGCACTCCATCGAGGTCGTCGTCGACCGCCTGATCCTCAAAGACTCCGTCCGCATCCGCCTGTCGGACAGCATCGAGACGGCCCTCGCCCTGGCCGGGGGACTGGTGGCGATCTCCTACGAGGACCCCGACCGCCCGGACGAGACGGACGACCCGGCCGGGACGGCCAACGGGCACTGGAAGGACCGGGTTTTCTCGGCGACGTACGCCTGCCCCCAGCACCCGGAGGCGAACCTGCCGGAGTTGAGCCCGCGGATGTTCAGCTTCAACTCGCCGTACGGCGCCTGCGAGAGCTGCGACGGGCTGGGCACGATCCTGGAGTTCGACCCCGAGCTGATCGTCCCGGACGGCTCACTTGCCCTCTGCCAGGGCGCCGTGGACGCCTGGCGGCACGGCGGCAAGCGGATGAACATCTTCTACAACCGCATGATCCGCCGGTTCTGCCGGCAGTACAAGGTCTCGGCCAACACGCCGTACCAGGACCTCAGCAAGCCCGTTCGGGACAAGCTGATGCACGGCGACGGCGACGGCGGATTCGAGGGCGTGATCCCGAACCTCACGCGGCGGTGGAAGAACACCGACAGCGAGTACGTCAAGGCCCGCCTGCACAAGTACCTCTCCGAGCAGGCCTGCCGGACATGCAAGGGCGCCCGCCTGCGGGCGGCATCACTGGCGGTGACGATCGACGGCCGGAACATCGATCACGTCACGCGGATGAGCATCGCCGAGGCGCTGGCGTTCTTCGCGGGCCTGCCGCTGGATACCGAGCGCTCGCAGATCGCCGAGACGATCCTTCGCGAGATCCGCCACCGCCTCCAGTTCCTCGCCGACGTCGGGTTGGATTACATCTCGCTGAACCGCACGTCGGCCACGCTCTCCGGCGGCGAGGCCCAGCGCATCCGCCTGGCCACCCAGGTCGGCAGCGGGCTGGTGGGCGTCTGCTACGTCCTCGACGAGCCGACCATCGGCCTGCACCAGCGGGACAACGCCCGCCTGATCCGCACGCTGGAGCACCTGCGGGACATGGGCAACACGGTGATCGTCGTCGAGCACGACGAGGCCACCATTCGCGCCGCCGACGAGGTGATGGACATGGGCCCCGGCGCCGGCCGGCACGGCGGACGCGTCGTCGGCCAGGGCACGCTGAACGACATCCTCGACGCGCCCGAGTCGATCACCGGCAAGTACCTCTCGGGGGCGATGCGGATCGAGACGCCCCAGCGGCGCAGGAAGCTCACCCTGCGCAAGTGCATCGAGCTTCGCGGCTGTCGGGAGAACAACCTCAAGGACCTCGCCGTGAAGTTCCCCCTCGGGGGGATCATCTGCGTGACGGGCGTGAGCGGATCGGGCAAGAGCACGCTGGTGAACCTGACGCTGTTGCGGGCGCTGCGGCGGCGGATCTACAGCTCGCGGGAGAAGCCCGGCGAGTTCGACAAGGTCCTCGGCACGGGGAAGATCGACAAGGTCATCGAGATCGACCAGTCGCCCATCGGCCGAACGCCGCGCTCCAACCCCGCCACCTACACCGGCGTGTTCGACCAGATCCGCCAACTCTTCGCCAAGACCCGCGAGGCGAAGATCCGCGGCTACAAGCCGGGGCGGTTCAGCTTCAACGTCAAGGGCGGGCGTTGCGAGGCCTGCCAGGGCCAGGGCACGAAGCGGATCGAGATGCACTTCCTGCCCGACGTGTACGTCACCTGCCAGGAGTGCAAGGGCGCCCGCTACAACCGCGAGACGCTCGAGGTGCGGTACAAGGGCAAGAACATCGCCGACGTGCTGGAGATGCGAGTGGAGGAGGCGCTGAGCTTCTTCGACAGCTTCCCCAAGACCAAGCAGCTCCTCAAGGCCCTCAACGACGTGGGGCTCAGCTACGTCGAGCTGGGGCAGAGCTCCACCACGCTGTCCGGCGGGGAGGCCCAGCGCGTCAAGCTCGCCAGCGAGCTGGGCAAGACCGCCACCGGGCACACGCTCTACGTTCTCGACGAGCCGACGACCGGCCTGCACTTCGCCGACATCCACAACCTGCTGAACGTCCTGAACCGCCTGGCCGACATGGGCAACACGGTGGTGATCATCGAGCACAACCTCGACGTCATCAAGTGCGCCGACTGGATCATCGACCTCGGCCCCGAAGGAGGCGACGCCGGCGGCACGCTTGTCGTACAGGGCACGCCGGAGACCATCGCGGGCGAGGAGGCTTCCTACACGGGCCAGTTCCTCAAGGCGCATCTCGCCACCGAGCCGATCCGCTGATTCCGGTCCCGGGCACTTGCGCCCTTGGGGGGGCGTCGACCGACTCTTACCCGGGGCTTGCCCGGCTGCACGTCCAGTCGGGGCCGTCTCCCGCACGGGTCAGCGCGGCGGACGGGGCGGGTTCTCCAGGAAGGCTCGTGCGTCCGCCTGCGCCTGGGCAAGGCTGCGTCTCAGCTTGCCGGCCTCGCTGTCCCTGCCCTGTTGATGGAGGATGCGGCAGGTTGCCTCCGTGGCGGCGGCGAGGACCTTGCTCGTGCCCGACAGGACCGACTTGGGCATGGGGCTGTCGTGACGGAATACCGTCGTGCGATCGATGACGTGGCGGTAGGCCGCCAGGGCCTTCGCGTCGTCCTTGCGTCGGTCGTGGTAGAAGTCGCCGAGACGCTTCCAGCACAAGTCCAGCACGGTCGCGCCGGGGCTGTAGCCGAGCTTCTTGCCCTTGTCCACCATGATCCGGAGCTCCCTTTCGGCCGCATCCAGGTCGCCGGTTTCCGCATAGGCAGTCGCGCGGTAGTACAGGGCGTCGGCCAGCGGCATTTCGGTCTCCGGGCAGTACCAGCTCAGGTGCGGCCTGCCATGGCCCGGGCGGTCGGCGAAGGCCTCGAGCAGTTCGGCGAACCGGCCGCGCTTCGTCATCAGCGCCATCTGGCGACGAGCGGACAGCGGCTTCAGCGGGATACGCCGGGCCAGCTCCGTGGCCTTGTCGTAGTCCTGCAGGCGGTCGGCGCACAGGGCCGCCCGATCCAGAACGTCCGATCGAAGCCGATCCTCCATCGGCGTCTGTTCGGCGAGCCTGGCGTAGACGCCCAACGCCTCGGCGTTCTTTCCGGCCTGGACCAGGTCCTCGGCGGCGCGCAGTTGGGCGAGGACCTTGCCGGCCCACGCCTTGTCATACGGCCACGCGTCCTTCCAGAAGTGGAAATCGCCGAACGCCTCGGGCTGCAGGCCGATCCCGCGCGAGACCACCAGCGGATTCGTGGCGAACAGCCCGGGGAAGTCCCGGGTCGCCGGTTTGGGCCCCCAGCCCTGGCAGAAGCCCCGCGCGCCGGGCCACTGCGGGTTGGCGGCGAACGAGTCCGTCTTCCGCACGGCCGCGCGGTACTCGGGCAGGGTCAGGCCGCCCGGATACGAGCCCATCACCTTGCGGTCCTGCGGGGCCCAGCGCGTGTAGAAGCAGTTGTTCGACTCGGACCGCCCGATGCTCGCGAAGGGAATGTGCGCCTTGCCGCGGGTGTTCTCGGCGAAGAGGTTGTTTCGGACCGTATACGACTCGCCCGCGTGCGCGTGGACCAGGATGTGGTGGATCAGCGGGCTGACAAAGGCGTTGTTCTCGACGCGAAGATCGGGGCAGGCGGCGAACGAGGTCGAGCTCATGCTGTGCATGAAAACGCAGTTGCGCACCAGGATGCCGGGGCAGTTGCGGGCGACGAGGCCCGGCCCCCAGCCCCCGCTGAAATGGCAGCGGGTTACCTGAAGGTCGCGGCCGCCTCGGACCAGCAGGGCGCCGCACTCGGCCCCGGCCGTGTTGTCCGGAATGCCGGCGAAGCCGTCGAAGTACAGCGAATCGAACCGGTAGCCGCTCTTGCCGTAGAGGACGAAGCCAGCCGTGAGGCGTTCGGCCAGGCCGTCGATCGTGACCTTCTCGCCGGGGATCGCCTTGAAGGTGATCGGCTTGTCCGTCGAGCCGGTGACGCGGAAGTACACCGTCCCCGGGTACGCGCCCCCGCCGATCAGCACCGTGTCACCGGGGCGCACGCTGTCGGCGGCGTGCTGAAGCGTTCTCCATGCGGTTCGGAGCGTCGAGCCGTCGTTCTCGTCGCTGCCGTGGGTCGAGACGTACCGGGTCGCCGGCGCTGCGGGCCGCGGGGCCGTGGTGAACCGGACCACGGCCGGCTCCCGGTCCGGCAGCCTGTAGCGATGGGCTGCGTCCGCGCCCGAGAACAACCGATGCGGCCCGACGCGCACGTAGTACGTCGTGCCGGGCTTCAGGCCGATCATGCTGTGGGTGCAAAACGAGGTCTGGGTGACCTGGCTTTTGTTGGTGCATTCGGGCGTGTTGCCCCACCTCAGCTCGACCTCCGCCGGCAGGCTGGTCCACCACTCCACGTTGGCGGTGGTGTCCGTGACTGAATGAACGAACGGCCCGACCAGCCGCAGGGTCAGTGGGCGCCATTCTCGGTGGGGGCCTACCGCCGTACCCAGCGGCCCGCGGCCGCCGAATACCCAGGCATTCTGCAACGTCGCCAAGCGGTCGCTTTCGGTCTGTTCCGGGACGCGCACGATCGAGTACAGGTCCCGCTGCCGCTTGTGCAGGTCCGAGAGGCCCATCGCGCTGCCGCTGACTTCCCAGCACTGCGCCGCCCGGGGATAGCTGTTGTACGAGGAGTACTCAACGGCCTTCGGTGTGTCGGTGCGAAGCGCCGGCGAGGCGGCATACAGGTTGCCCCTCAGGTCCGCTTTGGAGCACTGCTGCAACTCGAGCGGGACGGTCAACAGGCCGTGGGTGACGGCCAGGCCGTGGACGCGCTCCATCCGGACCGACTCACCGCCGCTGAGGATGCAGTGGTCGAAGCGGACGTGCTTGCCGCCGACGACGCGGACCGGGCCGGTCAGGCGAAGACGCTCGAACGACACGTCCTCGCAGGCCGTCCCGGTCACGGGCCCGTCGATCGCCACCGTGTCCATGCCGCGCCCGCGGATGCGCACGTTTTGCAGCGTCAGCGGCTTCGTGCACGTATAGCGCCCGCCGGCGATGTAGAGCGTCTCGCCGGGGCGCAGCGTCTTGAACGCGTGGCGCAGCGTCTTCCACGCGTGCGTGATCGAGAGGCCGTCGCTGCCGTCGTTGCCGTCCGCCGAGACGTATCGGATGTCGGCCGTGTATGGGTACGGGCCCCGGTAGGGGGAGTCCTTCCCCGCCTGGCGGAGGGCCGAGGTTGCCTGCGGGCGGAAGTCGAAGTTCAGCGGGTCGGCGAACTCGCCGTCCAGAAACGCCAGGACCCGCTCCCGTCCGTCGGGCAGGGTCACGTTGCTTGGGTGCGGGCGGCCGCGCCAGTCGCGGCTGCCCTTGACGCAGTGCGAGAGCGCACGGATGTGACAGTCCTTCAGCGCGACGCACCGCTCGGCTCGGGCGTGCGTGCCCTCCTCGGACAATCCCTTGCCCTTGAACCAGTAGTCGCCGCCGGGGTTCCCCCAGGCCACGAGGCGCGAGAAGAGACACGGCTTGTCTCCCCTGCGCGTCCCGTAGAAGCGTGCGCCGTAGTTCCTGTTGAGGAAGCAATGACAGTCCTGAAACGTCTCGCCGGACGGGTTGTATCCCACGATCCCCTCGCCGTTCGCGTAGGTCCGGCAGCCTTCGACCCGGTTGTTGCCGTGGCCGTCCCCGTTGTTCACGGTGACGCCGCTCTCGTTGAGCAGCGCGACGCACCCCCGAACGACGCAGCCCTCACAGTCGCGAAGCATGAAACCGCTGATCGGGTAGCACAGCTCGGGCTTCGTGACGGGCGTTGTGAAGCCCCGGGCCGCCAGTCCCTCGAAGACGATCCGACGCGAATCCCTCGCCTGGAACCCGTCGCCTCTCAGTACTCCCATCGAGTAGCAATGGCGGCTGGGGGGGCGGAAGTCGGAGCTGGAGACGTACAGCGTCCCGCCGCCCTTGTCGTGGTAGAAGCGCCCGGGCCCGAATTCCAGGGCCGTTGCGTCCGCCGCCGGGGCCAGCGCGGTCAGCGTGTCGACCTCATGCACGGACAGGACGTCGTCCTTGCAGTCGGCGGCATACACGAATCGCCGGCCGGCGACCTTGCGGAAGTCCAACTCGACGTCCCGATCGCCGCGCAGCAGCACCGTGCCCGGGATCTCCGCCCGAATCAGCGTGCTCTGCTCGGCCTTGCCGAGATTCACGACCCGCACGGTCTCGGCGTACTCCCCCGGCCCGATGGCGAGCGTGTCGCCCGGCTTGAGGGCCTCGACGCCCCTCTGGATGGTCAGGAAGGCCGTCCTCGGACTCAGCCCGCGGTTCGTGTCCCTGCCCTGCTTGTTGACGAAGTACTCCGCCGCCTGTGCCCCCCGGCCGCAAAAGGTCAGCAGCAGGACGACGGACAGGACGCCGACAATACGTCGCCGGGAAGGGGCTCCGGCCGGGGCGGGCGGTTCCGTCTGCGCTGCCCTCAAAGCAGTCATATCTGCGCTCTCCCTTCTGCCAACCGAGGCGTACGATCCGCAGGTCGGGGCTCGCCGGGGCCCTCGGGCCGGGGACCGTAGTGAGGGATCGGGTCGCCGTGCTCGAAGGCCCCGAGGTCCGGGGCCCGGCCGCGGAAGCCGTCGGTGATGTTGGGAATCGGTACGCCCGCGTCAATGGCCTTCGAGCCGCTGCGAAGGCGCGGATCGCCGAAGTCCAAGCTGCTGGTCGCCTTTTCGCCCCGCGGGGGCTGGACGCTGCACAGGTCGGCGAAGGTGACCGGGACGTGGTGTTCCTCCTGGCCGGTTCGGCGGGTGAAGGCCTCGAAGGACTCGTACACCTCGAGCCGGCCGTGGCGGCGCCCCTCGCTGGGCGGGGTGAGCCACTGAATCTTGAGCGGCTGGACGATGCCGTAGCCGTTGTAGTCGAGGCGGGAGATCTCCGGGTCAAGCGGTCCGGCCGTCAAGGTCGCCCCCGTCGTGCCGAGGAACAGGTTGTTGTGCACGCGGACGTTCGACCACTGCAGGCTCAGACCCGCCACGTGACTGCCGTGGACGTGGTCGCTGGAGAAAGACGTGTTGTTGTAGATGAGCACCCCGGCGGGCTGACAGTTCAGCTTGAAGACCGCCCCGCGGGTCACGTTGTACTGGACGTTGCGGAGGAAGTAGCACGGGCCGCCGTAGATCGGCTGGGCGCTGAGCCCGACGTGCATGTCCACCAGGCGGTTGCACCAGAAGCGGATGTTGTGCTGGCCGTAGTCCGCCTCGCTGTCGTCGACGACCTGGCCGACGTCGTTGTGGTAGAAGTCGACGGCCGAGAGCTTCTTCGCCGCCTCGCGCGTGGGCTTGACCTGCCACGTGCTCAGCCCGTCCCAGTGGTTCACGACACGGTTGTAGCACACGTCGATGCCCTGGCCCGCGACCCGCATGGCCTTGTACGGCCGCTTCTTGCCCTCCTTGCGGTGCCACGTGCCCTTCGTGCCGACGAACACGTTGTCGGCGATGTAGATATCGCGGCAGGCCGTCGAGCGAAGAAGGATGCCGGCGTCGTTGTCCTCGAATCGGCAGCGGAGGACGGTCAGCCCCTTCGTCGTCGCCCGCTCGCCGGCGTGGAGCGGAAACTCGCAGCCGCGGAACGTGAGCCCCTGGAACCAGACGTACTCGGCCCGGTCCAGCTCGAAGCACCGGCCGCTGTCGGTGAAGATCACCGGCCCGTCCCCCGCGTCCCGAAGGACGACGGGCCGCCGGCGCGTGCCGCTGCGCGCGAGCGCGTACGTGTCCCGGTACGTGCCGGCGTGAAGGCGGAGGATGTCTCCCGGGCGGGCGTCCTTCAATGCGGCGGCGAGCTGCTCGTCGCCGTGAATCTCCAGGCTGCGGCCGCCGATCGGCAGGGCCGGTACGCTCTTGGTCGCGACGCGAATCCGCCGCTCGGCCACGACGCCGTCCTGGTCCGGATCGGTCAGCGTCAACGTGACGTCGTATCTCGTTCCCGGTTGGAGGAACAGGACGCTGCCGGCGTACAGGTTGCCGCACGTCCAGTCATACCCCTGCTCCACCAGGTTCATGCCGACCCGCTCGCCCGCAATGCGCAGCAAGTCGTGGCCCTGTCGCCAGGTGCGCGTGCCGGTCCTCCGATAGGCCACGGCGACGCGGCCGTTGCGGTTCACGTCGCCCTCGATGGTCCACTCGAAGCCGAGACAGTGGAGCGTGGACGGCTCGACGTAGACCGCGCCCGGCCGGGTCTGGTCCGCCGAGGCGATCGGCTGGGCCTCACCGGGGCCGAGGACCCGCCCGCCGGTGCCTACCTCTACCCATCCACCCGCCATCGCAGGCAAGGCGAGAAGGAGGCAAGCCCAAGCCGTCACACCGCATCGCATGCGTCTCTCCCTCTTCTTCTGGGGTCAAACCTACACTTTTTACTTTTTGAACCCTCCGCCCGGCCCATCGGGGAATACTGCCCACAAAAAGTAAAAAGTGTAGGTTTGACCCCATTTGCCATCGCCGTCTCCCTGCACGTCGGGGCCGGCCAGGCGGCGAGGTTACGTCGCACGAGCTGCGGGCCATCTTCGCCTGCCGGCGACAGACCGTCAAGGCCGGGCCCGGCCGAGGCCACCTTGGAGGAGGTCAAAAGGGCGAGGAACCGCTTGACGGTTCGCGCGATTTCGCCCAGGATAGCCCCTTTGTGCCTGGGCGGCGGATCGGGAGGGGAAAATGCCTTGCGGCGGGACCGGCGTCCCTGCGCGGGGTTTGGAATAGATAGGCTTTTGGGGCGCTTTCGTGAGGAGCGCTCTCGGACCGTAACCTGCTGAGGAGACGATGATGCGGAAGACGACGATTTTCCTGTTGGCACTGGCCGGCCTGCTGGTGGCCGGGGTGGTCGCCCGAACGGCCGACGCGAAGGTCAGCGACCAGGACGTGGAGAAGATGAAGAAGGCCATGCCGGCCAAGGCCCCCGCGACGCCCGCCCAGGCGCGGAAGGTCCTCATCTACAGCCACTGCAACGGGTTCGTGCACGGCCCGGCGATCGAGGCGGCGAAGGTCGCCCTGCCGATCCTGGGCGAGAAGACGGGCGCGTTCACGGCCGTGGTCAGCGACGACCTGTCGAACTTCGAGGCCGAGAAGCTCAAGGAGTTCGACGTGGTGATCCTGAACAATACGACCGGCGAGTTGCTGAAGGCGAAGGCCCCGCGCAAGCCGCGGAAGCCGAACGCCCAGCGGATCAAGGACGCCGCCCGGCTGGCCGCGGAGATGGAGAAATACAACAAGGCCCTCGCCGCGTGGGAGGCTGCCGCCAAGAGGGCCGCCGCCCAGCCGGACCGCTCCGAGCAGCTTCGCAAGAACCTGATGGACTGGATCAAGGCCGGCGGCGGGATCGTCGGCATCCACGCCGCGACGGACTGCTCCTACCAGTGGAAGGAGTACGGGGCGATGATCGGCGGGTACTTCGCGGGGCATCCGTGGCACACGCTCGTGCCGATCAAGAACGACGACCCGTCCAACCCGATCAACGCCGCATTCGGGGGCAAGGCCTTCGAGGTCACCGACGAGATCTACATGTTCAACCGCGGCGTCTACTCGCGCGAGAAGCAGCGTGTCCTGCTGAGTCTGGACTACGCCAAGATGCAGGCGTCGGACAACCCGCGGCTGAAGAAGCAGGGCGCGCGGAAGGACGGCGACTACGCCGTCAGTTGGGTCAAGACCCACGGTAAGGGCAAGGTGTTCTACTGCTCGCTCGGGCACCGGGCGGAGATCTTCTGGAACCCGACCGTTCTGGCGCACTACCTGGCCGGCATCCAGTGGGCCTGCGGCGACCTGAAGGGCGTCGAGACCGCGCCGAACCCGCTGAAGTGACACCGCAACCCGAAAGAGGACACGAGATCATGGCATCACACAACGCAGAAGGCCGGCTCGGCCGGCGGGACTTCCTCGTCCGTTCCGCCGTCGGGGCGGCGGGACTGACGGCCGCCTGCTCCCTGTGCTCCGAGCGCAGCGCCTGCGCCGCCGAGGCGAAGGCCGCCGTCAAGCCCTCGGGCATCGAGGGGCAGTGGCGGACGCTGTTCGACGACAAGACGCTGGCGGGCTGGCAGAATGCCGGCGGCCAGAAGCCCGGCGCGGGCTGGGCCGTCGAGGACGGCGCGATGGTCCGCACGGGCAAGGCCGGGGACGTCTGGACGAAGGAACGGTTCGGCGACTTCGTCCTCGACCTGGAGATGAAGACCAAGGGCAACAGCGGGATCTTCATCCGCACGGACAACATCAAGAGCTGCGTGCAGACGGGCATCGAGGTCGCCGTGGACCGGTCGTTCGGCAAGACGAAGCTCGGCAAGCACGACTTCGGCGCCATCTACGACTGCCTCGCACCGTCCAAGAACGCCCTGAAGGGCCCCGACGAGTGGCAGAAGGTCACCCTCACCTGCAACGACAACCGGATCACCGTCGAGGTCAACGGCGAGCTCGTAACCGACATGGACCTGGACAAGTGGACCGAGCCGCACAAGAACCCCGACGGGACGAAGAACAAGTTCAACACCGCCTACAAGGACATGAAGCGGGAGGGCCACGTCGGCTTCCAGGACCACGGCGCATGGGTGGCCTACCGCAACGTGCGGATCAAGCCGCTCAACCAGACGCCCAAGAAGCCCGGTGGCCCGACGTGCCCTGTCTGCGGGCGCAAGGGCAAAGAGGGCGAGTACTGCGCCAAGTGCAACGCCGTCATCACCGCGATGGGCGCGTACAAGTGCGGCCGGTGCGGAAAGCTCCAGAAGGCCGGGACCTACTGCAAGAAGCACAACCGCTTCCGCTTCAACGTCAACGACGACGCCCACTGCCCCAAGTGCGGCAAGACGAAGGGCACGTGGTGCGCGGGCTGCGGCAAGTACGCCTGCCTTCCGGCCGTGACGTACTGCGCCAAGTGCAAGGCGCCGTTCGACCGCATCAAGCACGACAGCACGTGCCCCAAGTGCGGCACGAAGGTCGTGCCGCTTGCCGCCAAGAAGGCCGGGACGGCCTGAGTCCCTGACCCCCACCAGAGAAACCCCAGAGAACGAAAGGGATATCGAATGCAGAGCAGCAGCAGTAAGGACCTCAGTCGGCGGGACCTGTTGAAGTCCGCCGCCGTCGCCGCGGCCGGGCTGACCGTCGGCCGGTCCGTCGCCTGGGCCGACGACGCGTCCAAGGGCGGGGGCTGGAAGGTCCTGTTCGACGGCAAGAAGCTCGACGCGTGGGACTACGAGCCCACCGGCTGGCAGGTCCAGGAAGACGGCTCGCTGTACACGCCCGGCAAGGGGCGGGATATCTTCTCCAAGGAGAAGTTCCAGGATTTCACCCTCCTGCTGGAGTTCAAGGTCTCCAAGGGCTGCAACAGCGGCGTGTTCGTCCGCATGGCCGACCGCAAGGACTGGCTGCACAGCAGCATCGAGTTCCAGGTCCTTGACAGCTTCGGCAAGGCCACCGTCGGCAAGCACGACTGCGCGGCCATGTACGACGCCAAGGCCCCGGACCACAACGCCGTCAAGAAGGCCGGCGAGTGGAACAAGCTGCACATCACGTGCTTCAAGAACCAGATCTTCGTGGCCCTCAACAGCATCCAGGTCCACAAGATCGACCTGAACCAGTGGGACACGGCCCACAAGAACCCCGACGGCTCGAAGAACAAGTTCCGCGACCCGCTCAAGAAGATCCAGCACGCCGGGTACCTTGCCCTCCAGACCCACGGCAAGCCCTGCTGGTACCGCAAGATCAAGGTCCGCCCGCTGACGAAGCTCGCCAAGTGTCCCGTCTGCGGTGCCGAGGGCCCCGAGGGCTGGTACTGCGCCAAGTGCAACGCCGTCTGCACGTCGGTCGGCAAGTTCAAATGCAAGAAGAACGCCTCGAAGATGATGACGGCCGGCACGTACTGCCCCAAGGCCAACCGTTTCCGCTTCCCCGCGGGCAGCCCGAAGTGCCCCGGGTGCGGCAACGAGAAGGGCATGTGGTGCGAGAAGGGCTGCGATGCCTACACCATGACCTTCGGCGTGGCCTACTGCGACAAGTGCAAGAAGCCGTACGCCAAGACGCCCGCCGGCTGCCCCCGGTGCGGCAAGAAGAAGGGCTGACGGGCATCGGGCGTCCGGACAGCCACGCGAGATTCCGCCACGGGCCTCGGAGCACCCCGCTCCGGGGCCCGTTGTCTTGCCCGCCAACGCCCGACCGACACCGTTCACTTCGGTTCCGGGTTCCTCGACGGATTCCGGGCCATAGGCTTGGGGCTACGTCCCGCGCCGCGGATGGAGTCCGCGCGTACCCGGATAGTGCAGAGCAACCGCAGAGGCCGCAGAGATCACAGAGGTAAGACGATTATGCATAGAAACTTAAATCAGATTCTCTCTTCTGGATCGCTCCCGCGCAGGAACACACTGTTCGCGATCAGAAGGGGTGATTCCTGATGTAAGTCTTTGCTATAAAATTACCTCTGCGCCCTCTGCGTTCTCTGCGGTGAATAATCCGGGCTTACTGCCCCTTCTCGACAATCCACACCTCGTGGATGTCGCTGCCGTAGCGGGTCAGTGGGTCCACGCCTTTGCCGTCGCCAAGCGGGTCTTTCATCAGGTAGCCCCCGCCGCGCCAGCCGACCAGGAGCACCCAGTGCTCCCCGCCCGCGGGCAGGCGGACCCGCGCCGCGACGGGGTTGCCGGATTGGATTGCCGCGCGGACGATCGCGTGCGTCGGCACGCTGATCCCGCGCGCAGCCGCCCGGCCGTCCGTCACGCGGGCGACCGCGGGCCATCGGACCCGCCCGTCCCGGGCGTAGCCGTCCCGCACCGTCAACGCCGCATTCAACGCGCCGGGGTCCAGGTCGACCCCGTGGTGGGCGAGGGCCATGCTGAGGCAGCAGACGGCGCTGCCCGCCCGGCGAAACCGCCGGCCGCTGCGCCCGATCCGCTCGCCGGCCCAGTTCGGGTCCGCCTGGAGGTAGATCGGCTGCGTCCGCAAGTAGAACGTCCCTGTTACCGACGCCCCGGTCGCCGAGAGCACCCCGCCCCGCGCCGAGCGGAGGTACAGCCACAGGCCGAACGCCGATCCGAGAACGCCCCCGAGCGTCAGGAACAGCCCGGTGTTCCTTCGCAGCCGCAGATTGCCGAACGTCACCCAGATCATGGGCCTATTGTACCGCCGACCGGCCCGCGTGCCACGCCCGGCGCGGCGTCACGCGTTCCGCCGCAGCGCCAGGACCGTCACGTCGTCCTGCTGGGGATGGGCGCGGTATTCCTCGACGCTCTGGACGACCAGCCCGCAGATCTCCTCCGGCGAGGCGGCCGGGTTGCCCGCGATGATCTGCTCGAGGTGCTCGATACGGAACTGGCGGTCGGCCCGGTCCATCGCCTCAGTCACGCCATCGGTGTAGAGGACGATGAGGTCCCGCGGGCCGAGCTGCGTCCGCCGCTGCTCGTACGACTTGTCCTCGAAGACACCGAGGATCGGCCCCGTGCTTCCGGCCAGCCGGCGGACCTTACCCGAGGCCGTCGCCACGCACGGCGGGTTGTGCCCGGCGTTGGCGTAGATCAGCTCCCCGCTGGCGAGGCTGTAGTGGGCGAAGAACAGCGTCACGAACATCGTGCGCTCGTTGTCCTGGGCCAGGAGGCGGTTGGCCTCGTCGAGCACCTGCGCGGGGGGCGCCCCGCCCATCGCCCGGTCTCGGATCACCGTCCGCGTGACGGCCATGAACAGCGCCGCCGGCACGCCCTTGCCCGAGACGTCGGCGATCAGGAACGCCAGCCTCGTCTCGTCGAGGAAGAAGAAGTCAAAAAAATCCCCCGCGACCTCCTTCGCCGGGACGTTCATCGCGTGCAGCTCGAACTCGTGCCGCCGGGGAAACGCTCGGGGCAGCAGCGAGGACTGGATCTCCCGGGCTACCCGCAGCTCGCTCTCGACGGCCTTACGGGCGGCCATTTCCCGGCTGCGGGCTTGGACGTGGTGCCGCAGCGCCCGGACCATGCCGTTGAACGCCCGGGCGACCTCACCGATCTCGTCCCGGCTGCGGACTCCGTGGACGTGCGCCCGGAGGTTGCCCTTGGCCAGGTCTCGCACGGCCCGCGCGAGCGAGGCGATCGGGCGGGTGATGCGGATCGACACGAGCAGCATGCAGACGATGATCACGCCCAGCCCGCCGAGCATGACGGCCATGTCGCGCCGGAACCACTCCTGCACGGGCGCGAGCACGCGGCGGCGGGGCATGACGGCCGCAAACGACCAGCCCGCGGAGGTGACCGGCGCGAAGGCCACGTAGCTCGGCAGCAGGGAATGGAAGTCTTCGAGTTCCAGGACGTCGGCCCGGCCGGCGGCGACGGCCTCAGCCATGACCTCCAACTCCGGCACGCCGTGCCGCTCGGCGAGGCTGGTCAGCGACTCCCGCAAGGCGAAGTTCCGCTGTGGGTGGGCGACGAGCACGCCGCGCCCGTCGACGAGCATACAGTGCCCGCCCTCGATCTCCGTCTGGCGAACGTAGCGCTGGAGCAGTTCGACCGCCAGGTCGAACGCCACGACACCCAAGAACTCCTCGTCCTTGACGATCGGCACGGCGTAGCGGGCGACGGGCTCTCCGTCCAGGGTCCAGTCCTTGCTGGGGCCGAACCAGCCGGCCTTGTGGCTGTTCTTCGCCGACAGGTACCAGGGCGCCCGGCGGAAGGTGGGGGAGATCTCCGGCAGGTCTCCCCGGATCAGTGCCGGGCCCGGCCGGGCGGGGGGGCGGTTGCGGTTGCCGGGCCCACGTCGTTCCCGCCCGGGCTTTCGTCGCCCGGCCGGGGCCGTCGCAGGCCCAGCCGCAGGGCGCGTTGACGTGCCGCCGACGTGCCGCGACGGCCGCCAGCGCCGCTTCCCATCCGGGCCGCCAAGGGCTGGTCGGCTGGCGGGACCGGTCAGCTCGCGCGCCGGCGAGGGGGGGCGTTCCGGCCGGCAAACGAACCGGGCGACGTCGCCGCGGAGGCTCACGCCGGGCTCCAGGGCGATGCACGCGCCGTGCATCAGCGGGTTCCGCAGCACGCTGCGGTTCAGCAGGAGGTCGGCGCGCGCGGGCGAGAGGGCGTTCGGCTCCTGCCCGAGGGCGTTTGCGGTTCCCGCAGCCGCCTGCTCCGCCATGGCGAACGGCGTGTCCAGCCGCGCCGCGTGGTTCGACGCCAACTGCCGCAGGTGCTTCTTGGCCTGCGCGACGGCCTGATCTCGCCCGGTCGCGTAGTTGATCGCCAGCACGCCGAGATAGACCACCAGCAGCGGCACGAGGATCGCCACAATCAGCTTGATCCGGATCGAAACCTTCATCCGCACTCCAAGACGCGCAACCGCCGCCCGAGCAGGCGGGCTCTGAGTCATTCTATTGTTCCCTGCGGCCGGAAGCTACCTGCCGTGGCGGACCAACCGCCAAGAGGCGGAGCCGCAATCTTCGCGCACCACGAACTTGACGCGCTCCCGGCCTTGGAGTAGAATTGGTCTATGTGCTCAGCCCCCCGAGTGGGAGCGACGGGGGATGCACGAAGAGGCAAGGGCGAATCCCGCTCGCCCGGGCCTGCCCAGGCCGAGAGGACGAGTTCCCGGTAGAGAGCGTATGTGGGCATGCGCGCGGACACGACCCCTGGGCAGGGCGTGTGGGCCACTCCCCCGGGTTCGGGCGATTGCCGCGCGGATAGGAGTTTGCCATGGTGTCTTCGACGGGAACGGTGTGGGCTTGGGCCTCCAAGGATTGGGCGGTTGCGCTGACGCTGGCTGTATTGACCACGGCTGCGGCCGCCGGCACCACGGAGTGGCTTCTCAGCCCCCCCGAAACAGGGGATTGGTTCGACGCAAACAACTGGTCCGACGGCGTGCCGGACGCACGGGCTACCGCCCGGATGGTGAATGGAGGGACTGTCGTCCTGACCGGAGGGCAGGCCGAAGCGTGGGAGGAGCTGATCGGAGGGCTGGGGCTGAACCGTGTTGTGCAGACCGGCGGCGTCAAGAGCATCGGCAGCAGCCTTTCCGTGGGCACGTCTCTACAGGGGGAGGCCGTCTATGAGTTGGGTGGATCAGGGCAGCTCTGGACAGCGGAAACACTTGTGGGCGATTGTCATGAGGCGGGGCGTTTCATCCAAACGGGAGGGACCCATGGTGCCGGCTTGCTCGATGTGTCGGGCAGCGGCAGTGTATACACGCTGAGCGGGCCAGGACAGCTTACGGTCGGCCGCGAGTTGGTGGGCAGATGTAGGGCGGGGCAGTTCAACCAGTCTGGGGGAAGCCATACGGTCGATGTGCTGACAATCTACTCCGAGGGACGCATGGAGCTGACGGGCGGCCAGCTCCAAGTCCAAAGCGAGATGCTGCTCAATGGGGAGCTTGACTTCGGCGGAAGCGAGACCGCTGTTTCCTGGGACGGGGTGTTCGTGAACTGGTCGTACGGGACCATCCTCAATGCCCGCAATGCCAGCTTCTCCCTTGGGCCCGACAGCGTCTTGATGCTGTCGGCGGAAACGGAACCGAACGAGGTCTTTGGCGAGTTTGAGTGCGCGGGCAGGATCCACCGCCCGGGGCAGACACTTGTCATTCCGGTTGGGATGACGGTCACCGCGCCCGGGACAATCCGGGATCATGTTCGCTGCGAGGGCACCATCGGCGCGGGTGGTGGCGGCCCTGACCTTGAAGTGGGCCTGGAACTGAGGGAGTCCGGGTCCGTCAACATTCCCAGTGGTTCGATCACGATCGAGAACGAGATCTCCGGCATGGCCGGAGGTGCGTTGCTTGCTGCGAAGGAACTGGTCGGCGACACCGGCCACGGTCGATTCGTCCAGGCCGGGGGATCCAGCCGGGTGAGGAATCTGTACGTGGGCAAGGAGACGGGGGCCGTCGGCGTGTACGAACAGACGGGCGGAACGAGCGAGGTCAAGGACCTGAGCCTTGGTGAGGAGCAGGGGGCTGAGGGCTCCTACGTTCTCAACGCCGGGAACCTGACTGTCACGAACTGGGAATCGCAGTATACGCCCGCGTCGGTGTATGTGGGGTCTCACGGCAGCGGGACCTTCAGGCAGAACGGGGGGACGGCCCGGATCGAGGGCTACTTGTACTTGGGGCGCTTCGGAACGGGGGCCTGTGTCTTGACGGGCGGCGACATGGAGGTGACAGAGCCATCCGCATCGGCGCCCTTGCCGGGTCGGACGGGACGCTGGATATCCAGGGAGGGACGCTGACAGCCCAAGCCGTCTACGTAGGGCAGGGGGGGACGGGCCTGTTCCGCCTGAGCGGCGGGGAAGCCGCCATCGACTCGTTGGAGGTCGGTCCTTCGGGGCGCTGCGAGATCCGCGGCGGCACGCTGCTTCTGGGCAGGAGCTTGGCGGTTGCTGGCGAGCTGGACTTCTGTGGCGAGTCCGTGGCCTTCTCCTGGGACGACTGCGGCGTGAACCTGGCCGAAGCGGAGATTCTCAATGCGTCCGGCGTGTCCCTGACGATCGGGCCGAACAGCCTGGTGTTGCTTCCGCCCGGCGCCGAGCCCGAGAGCTTGTTCGGCTCCTACTCCTGTGCGGGCACAACGCATGTCACCGGGACGCCTCTGGTCGTGCCGCAGGGGGCGAGCTATCAGTTGACGGGTCGCATCCTGGATCTCGTGGAATGCTCGGGTGAGCTGTCGGGAGACCACGGCAGCCTGGACCTTCTCGGAGGGCTGCGCCTCCTGGGCGGGACGATTCGCCTGGGCGACGGGACTCTCGTGGCCAACGGGGGCGCCTACGGAATGGAAGGCGGCTACCTCTACGGGGAGACTATGGTCGTTGGCCGCGACGGAGAGGGGGTCTTCACCCACACCGCCGGAACGAACTCCTTGAAGTACGTGACTCTGGGCGAAACGGCGAGATCGTCGGGGACGTACAGGTTGCTTGGCGGCGGCCACATGCGGATTCGGCACCTCTAGGTGGGCCAAGCAGGCGAGGGGCTGTTCATCCAAGCCAACGGAACGACCCTGTGGTCTTCGGTCTCGTTGGGAGCGGAGAATACGGGCTCGGGCACGTACCGGCTTGAGGAAGGGAGGCTGGAGACTATCCAGTTGCACGTGGGCGTCGACGGCAGGGGCGCTTTCGTGCAGACGGGCGGGGTGCACATACAGCAGTCGACCTATCATCCGATCCGCCTGGCCTCCGCGCCTGGCTCGGAGGGGAGCTACCATCTCACCGGCGACGGCGAACTGCATGCGGGCACGGTCGAGGTTGGATTCCGTGGAGTGGGGACGTTCGAGCAGACGGGAGGAAGCCAGACGCTCTCGCGGCTCGAGATTGGGGTCGAGGAGGGGTCGCGAGGCAGCTTCGAGATGTCGGGAGGGGAATTGGAGACCGACCACACGACCGTGGGACTCGAGGGAGAAGGCAGCTTCCACATGCGAGGGGGCCATGCCCGCCTGGGGGGGGGTCGTCATCGGTGAGACGGAGACGGCAGTCGGCGCCGTCCAGATCACCGGCGGGGATTTGTCGGCGGGCGTCGTACGCTTGGGTACGCAAAGCGGAGGGCAGGCAAGCCTCTGGATTCGGGGCGGGTCCCTTTGGGCATCAGGTCTCGTCGTGGGAGAAGGAGGCCGCCTTCGGATCGACGGCTTCCACGACGGCGAAACGTACTTCTCTGATTTGATCTTGGACGAGAACGGCGATTTCAGCGCGGAGCCGGGCTCGGCCATCAGTGTGAACCGCTTCTGCAATCGCAGCAGTGACCCGACCGCCGTAAGCGGGATGCGGAATCTCTGGCTGGATGTGTGCGGCACCAATGTGGGCGTTCTGGCCGAGGTGGAAGCCTCCTGTCTCGACGTGGGCGCCGACGTGGCGGGCCTGTTTGACGGCTTCGCCCTCCGAGGGCTGGAGTTGGGGGAGGAGGATGTCTTCCGCATGATCAAGCTCCTGGATGAGTTCGACAACCAGCTTGGCTCGACGGGTCGTGAGGCGATGTACGTGTACGACCTCATTATCCATCCCGATACCCAGGTGGACCTGACGGACGCCAACCTCTACTACCTCAACGCGACGATTGGCGAGAACGTGACGTTCGTGGGCGGCGAGCCGACGTGGGTGCCCGAGCCGGCGTGCGTCGGGTTCTTCGCGCCGGGCGCGGCGTGGCTGCTTCTCGGTCGGCGCCGACGCCGTTGAGACATACCGGGCGGGTTGACTCGGGCGGGCCGGGCGGTAGGATGGCGCCGACGCCGAGGAGAGAAGCATGGCTGCGGTGCTCAGCATCGATTCGGGCGGGGAGCGGTTTGCCGTCAACGGCGAGCCGGTGTTCCTGTATGGGGCCAGCTACTACGCGGCGCTCGGGGCCGAGGAGACGCTCATCGAAGAAGACCTCGCCGATCTGCGGGGCTACCAGGTCAACTGGGTTCGCGTGTGGGTCACGTGGGGGGCGTTTGACAACAACGTCTCGGCCGTGGACGAGGACGGCGACGAACGCTCGCCGTACTGGGAGCGGCTGCTGACGCTCTGCGAGCGGGCCGACGCGGCGGGGATGGTCGTCGACGTGACGGTCTCCCGCGGCAACGGCGTGGCGGGCGAGGGGCTGCTGGCGACCGACGAGGCCCATCTCAACGCGGCGGCCGTACTGGCCGAGGGTCTCCGTCCGTTCCGCAACGTCTACCTTGACGTGGGCAACGAGCGGAACCTCCAGGATGGCCGACACGTGCCCGTGCCGCTGGTCCGCAGGCTGCGCGACCGGGTCAAGGAGATCGACCCTGCCCGCCTGGTGACGGCCAGCCACGCCGGCGACGTCGAGCCGGACGCGCTCTACGAGTACCTGATCGCCGCCCGGCTGGACTTCCTCGCGCCCCATCGCCCGCGGCGGCCCGGGTCAACGAGCGAGACCGAGCAGAAGACCACCACGCTCCGCAGCCGGATGAAGCGCCTGGGCAAGGTCGTGCCGGTGCACTACCAGGAGCCGTTTCGCCGCGGCTTCAGCGCCGACTGGCAGCCGGCGGCGAAGGACTTCCTTGCCGACCTGAAGGCGTCGATCGCGGCCGGGGCGGCGGGGTGGTGCTTCCACAACGGCGACAACCGCATGGCGTCCGACGGGCGCCCGCGCCGCGGCTTCGACCTCCGCCCCGCCGAGGGCCGCCTGCTGGACCAGCTCGAAGACGAGGAGCGCCGCTTCCTGCTCCGTGCCGCCCGCTTTCTCCGCGGCGAGCCGGAGTGAGGGTCTGCCCGTTGGGCTGCGGTGGCATTGACACCGCTCTTGCGCGGAAGACAGGGGCAGTGGGTGCGTCTGGCGTCGGCACCGTGGAATGCTGCGCGTTACCGAAGCGCCCGGAGCAGGCCAAAGCGGTGCCAGGGCACCGCGCACTCCCATAGGCGTTGCCCGCTCGGTCCCCAAACGACAATGGCCCGCGCCATAGGCGGCGAGGCCATGTCGTGTCCACCGACCCTCGGTTGTCTCGTTCGTTCACGCCAGGCGGAGCCGATTGCGCCCGTAGACGGCCAGGCTGCCGACGCCCAGCGAGCAGGCGAGGACCGTCAGCGGCTCGGGAACGGCCGGGGGGCTCGGCGGTGGGGGCGGGAAGTCGTCCTGTACGAGGAATTCGTAGTCCGATCCGAATTCGATGTGCGGTACGAACCCGCCGGGCTCGATCAGCGACGCCAACGTGGCGAGGTCCCTGTCCAGCCAGGCCTGCACGTGGATCGTGTCGCGGATGGCCGTCAGGCCGCCGGTCGTCTCCGGGAAGACATCCGTGTCGCCCGTCGCCAGCCCATATTCGGGCCCCTTGAGCGTCTCGCTGCCCTGGAAGGCCGTCGTGTGTGCCGTGTTCGTGCTGAGGAGGTTCGGCGGGAGCATGTCCATGCCCGGCTCGGTGTACTGGAAGTTGCCGAACCCCCACAGCGTCGAGACCTCGTCGCCGCCGGAGAGGCTGCCGTCCTTTCCGATACTGTAGCTGTCGTCGCCCACCCACGCCCAGCCGCCGATGATGGCCGGATCGGCCGCGTTCAGTCCCGGCGCGCCGAGGTCGAAGTACAGCGACGTGAGGATCTGGTCCGACGGGTCGTCGAACCACGGGTCGGGCGGCCGCTGGGTCGACGTGTTGGTCAGCCAGATGTCGATCGTGCGGGCGTCGGTCAACTGGAACACCGCCTGCCCGCTGAGTCCGATGCCCTCGTCGAAGATCAGGCCCAGTTCCGTGCCGTCCTCGCTGAGGTAGGAGGCCTCTATGGACCCCGCTCCCGCAGGCAGGGCCGCCGCCAGCAGCAGTGCCGCCGGCAGCCAGGTTCGCAATGTCTTGTCGTGGCGATTCATGGATCTCTCCGGGCTCGCGGGCCGGGTCGGGTCTTGGGTACGTTGTCTGAAGGATACGATTGGATTCGTTCCCGCGGACGGTCTGCTCGCCGATCAGCAGGCCTTGCGGTCGTAGACCTTGGTGACGGTCAGGAACATGATCTTCAGGTCGGCCAGAACGCCGACGCCTTCAATGTACTCCAGGTCGGCGGCGAGCTTGTGGCGGAAGCTCTCGATGCTGCTGTCGTAGCCGTTGCGGACCTGGGCCAGCCCCGTGATGCCGGGCTTGACCGCCAGGCGCTCGCGGACGTTGGGGTAGTGGTCCTCCAACTCGGCCAGGATGCAGGGCCGCTCGGGCCGGGGGCCGACGAGGGACATCGTGCCGGCCAGGACGTGGAAGATCTGGGGCAGCTCGTCCATGTGGCTGATCCGCATCCACCGGCAGGCGGGGATCACGCGGGGGTCCTTGCGGGTGGCCCACACCGCGCCCGTGTCGCTCTCGGCGTCCACGGTCATGGTGCGGAACTTGTACATCCGGAAGAGCTTGCCGTTCTTCCCGACGCGGATCTGGCTGAACAGCAGCGGGCCGCGGCTGGAGAGCTTCACCATCAGGGCGCAGACGGCCAGGATCGGCAGGCCCAGGACCAGCGCGAGCCCGCCCAGTGCGAGGTCCACGGCCCGCTTGCTGGCGGTGGAGTAGGTGTGGGGGTAGTGGCCGAGGACGGCGATGCCGCCGGTCATGGCCATGAAGGCGATGGGTGCAAGAACTTCGGTCATCCTGCGGTCCTCCTGGGAACCGTGGCTCGCCCGCGCTCCCGGCTCCGCACCGGGGCGTGTGCGAACGTCCTGTTGTCAACTCCTGCCCCGGCCGGGCCGCCGGCCCGCTCGGCGCGCGGACCCCCTGTGGGGGCGCCTGCGCCGAACGCGCCGACGACTCCGTTCCTGCCGGGGAACGATGCGGAGGCGGGTGGTTGTCAGGCGGGCCCGTGGCTGCGGGACACGTCACGTGGAGTGCGTCGGTGTCTCATCGCAGTTCCTCCAAGGAACCTCCTGGCGTGCCGCGGTCGGCCCTCCGCCGAGCGGCTCGTGCGCCTCGCTGTCAATCAAAACCTACGATTCGGCAAACGCAGCGGGCAAACGATTCTGCTGGTTCTGCAGAGATCGTGTTGTGGGAGCCACCTCGGAAACGCGGTATGATGGCAGTCAGTGCGGAAACGGTTTGCTGTTTAGGGGTACGGCATGCATGAGGGACCGGAGAAGTCATCGCTGCGGCGGTTCCGACGGGCGCTCTTGGCTGTTGCCGTAGTGGCTCTGTTGGTGTGTCTCGCTACATCGGCCCTGTGGCTTTGGTATCCCTTTGGCGACACTTGGTCGGCGCCCTCTCTCCCGATGCTCGGGTATATGAGGGCCTATGACCAAGGCGTTGCAGAGGCACGGAGGGACCTGGCTGCCGATCGGGCGGTGAATCTCCACTACGGTCTGCCGGAATGGGATGAAAGGCTGGATCGTGCAACGGGCTTGCCGAACCGGACGACCGGGTGTCTCGTCGACGACCGCATCAAGGGCTATGTGCGAGGCTATCGGGCTACCGTGAGCGCCCACATCGCAAAGCATGGCCTGCCGGCCAACTCGAGGAAACCTTGGGAGCCGATCTTGTTCGACCTCCTTGGGTACTTCTCTCGGCGGAAAGCGGCAGGGCCGCCTCTGACTTTGGTCGTCGACGGCGATGAAGCTGCATCGCCCGACGGCAATTGCGTCGTCCGCGCTTGGATCCGCAAACCTACCGACGACATTCCTGATGCATATCTCTGTGGCACAATCCGAAGCGCTTCGGGCAAGGAAACGGAGTGGTCCGGCTACCCTCTGTCGCCTGAGAACAAGTCGCTTGAGTACTTCTGGGGACCATCGGGATCGGATGTCCTTGTCGTTCGGGGGTATTGCTCCTATGGTAAGGAGCCGGGCCTGCTGACAGGTGCACTCGATCTACGCTCGGGTTGTTGGCTTCGCTACGAGTTCGTCGTAGCGACACACGATCACCGGACGCGTCGCTGACGCGGAACGGGTTCCCGGTTCACCCTTCCAGGACGTCGGTCAGCAGGTACTGGTGCTTGTACTGCTCGTCGCGGCCGCGACGCTGGCGGACCTTGTCGCGCTCCTCGGCCTCGAACGTGCCGGGGGGGACGGCAACGGCGCGGACGCAGCCCAGCCGGGCCGTGGACCGCTTGGACTCGTACTCCACGTTGAGGTCGGACAGCTCGCGGTCAAGGCGGTCGGCGAGGGCGACGGCGTCCAGGCCGGCCGCCGGCTCGATGCGGAGCTCGTAGCGCGGCAGGCGGGCGAAGCGGCCCTGCAGTGTGAACCGCTCGACCGCCACGCCCAGGGCCGCCGCGGCGCGGCGCATGGCCTCGACGACCTGGTGCTCGGTGACCTTCTCGCCCGTGATGCTGACCGTGTGCCCCCCGCGGGAGAGGAACTCGAAGACCGGGCTGTGCCTGTGGAAGCCCACGACGCGGACGCGGTCGTCGATGTTGTACCGCCACAGGCCCGCCCAGTTGCTCAGGACCAGGGAGTACTCCTCCCCGACCGTCAGCTCATGGGCGCGAAGCACCGAAAAAGGTTCCTGACACCTTTTTCGCTCCGCGGCGCCGGAAAAGGTGTCAGGAACCTTTTTTTCGGCGGCGGGGAGGAACTCCAGGAAGTTGCCCGTGATTTCGGCGACGCCGGCGGGCGTCCCGTCGGCCAGAGGAATGCTGAACCGCCCCTCGCTGGCCAGCAGGCCGATGTCGCGGATCGGGACGTTCCCGAACAGCTCCCGCAGGCGGCGGAGGTAGAGCTTCAGCGTCCCGCCGGTCCAGTTGCACAGGACCTCGACGTTCCAGAAATGCCCCGGGCGCAGCGCCCCGTCGCGCCGGATGCCGGCCTCGATGCGGCGTGCCAGCGCGCGGTTGGCCCGGAAGCGCACGCGCGCGGTCAGCCCTGGGGGTGCCTCGCCGGGGGGCGTAAGCGTGCCGTCGGCCACGTCGCGAACGAGGCGCTCGGCGTGGTCTTGGCCGGTCTCAATCAGCTTGATCGTGCTGGACGGGTTCGCCGTTGCGATCATCCCGACGTCCCGCCCGATGCCGCAGCGGAGGATCGTGTAGTATTTCGCGGTCGGGTCGTGAATCTCCATCGCTTCGACCGGCGCGACGTACATCCGCCGCACGATCCGTTTCTGCGTGGCGGTCAGCAGGCCGCTGATTGCGCCGCAGGGCACGCCGGTAGGGCTGGCGGCCTCGTGCATGGACGAGCTGATGGTGACGATGGGCCGCAGCCACGCCGCCCGGTGGTCGAGCAGGGCCTTGACGCCGAAGATGTTCCACCCGCGGCGCATCTCGGCGAGGAAGCGCGGCGTGACGGGGATGTGCTTCGGCTCGCCGGTCGTGCCGGAGGTACGGCAGAACATCAGCACGCGCTGTCCCGCCGGCAGCAGGGCGGTGGTCTCGCCGGCCATCACGCGGTCGACGTACGGCCGGAGCGTCTCGTACGAGCCGACCGGCACGGCGCGGGCGAAGTCCTCGTAGCCGCAGATGTCCGCGAAGCCGTGGTCCCGCCCGAAGGCCGTCTCGGCGTGGGCCCGGACGAGCTGCATCAGCACGCGGTGCTGCGTCTCGGCCGTGCGCTCATGGGCGGCCAGGAACGCCCGCACCTGCCGGGACGCATGCCGGCCGGCGAGGAACGCCGCGGGGCGAAGGACGAGACGCCGCAGAGGCATGGCGGGCTACCCCCAGACTCCGAGATGCAGACGACCACTGGCAGACAAGGACCCAAACGGTTCGTGCGGCAGCCCGGCGCCGCCGGTCTGGCTCTCGACCGCTTGGCTCTTGGTCCTTGTTTTCCGTTTACCGTTTGTCATTGGGTGTTTGCCGGCCGGGCCGTCGCCGGCGGGCCGGCCCAGTCTACGCGACCTCCGCCTCCGCCGGCGCGGTAATCTCGCGTTTGTCGACTTCCTCTTCGGCAAGGTGCCGGCGGAAGAAGGCGATGGTGCGCGCGGCGTACTCCTTCGGCGCGACGACGACGGACTGGTTGTGCTTGGCGCCTTCCACCAGCCACAGGTACTTCGGCGAGGGCGCCAGGTCGTAGAGCCGCTGGCCCTGCTCGGGGCGGATGTAGCTGTCCTTCAGCCCGTGGATGAAGAAGGTGGGCCGGGGCTGCATTTCCTTGACGGCCTTGCCGACCGAGAGGTACCGGCAGCCCATCTTGGGCTGGGCGAACCGCATCAGCAGCCACGTGAGCAACTGCCAAAACGACTCGGTGTGGTTCTCGTAGACCAGCTTGACCCGCGCGAAGATGCTCGCCCACCGCTTCATGTACGAGATCAGCGTCGAGTCCGTGCTGAAGGCCCCGTCACAGACGATGGCCTTGATGTTGGAATCGGTCGCGGCCGCCAGCAGCCCCGAGCCGGCCCCCCGGCTGATCCCGAACAGCCCGACCTCCGCGGGCAGGTTGTCCGCGACGAGCATGGCCTCGACGTGGGCGCAGGCGCCGAGGACGTCTTCCATCTCCTTGTCGCTGGGCCATTGGAGCGGGCGGTACTTGCCCCAGTTGCTGCTCTCGCCGTGGGCGCGGAAGTCGAAGGTGAACACGTCGAACCCCGCCTCGATGAGCGGGCGGGCGTACCGGGCGCAACTGAACAGGTCCGAGCCGTACTCGTGGCAGAAGACGATCGTGCCCCGGTACGCCCCGCGGTTGGGGGTGCGGAGGATCATCCCCCGGAGGCTCGTGCCGTCGAAGCTGCGGAAGCGGACCTCCTCGCCGTGGAGGCGCTGGAAGTCCATCGGCCCGACGGCCAGCGGCGGGGGGGTGTCGCAGAAGATCTTCAGGCAGATCCGGATGTACTTCGTCAGCCAGAGGAGCAGGAAGACGATCAGGCTCAGGCACGTCAGCGCGATCGCCAGGGCCGCCCAGTGACGAACGTACCACGGGTCGTCCGCAAAGTGCGCCGCGAGCATGTCCATGCCGCCTGCCATGGCCGCGCTAGAAGTTGACGTTCCATCGGAAGGGCGAGGGGCTCGATGCGATCTGTACGATGCCGAGGATCAGGCTGATCGCGCCGAGGATCAGCCCGATGATCCCGCAGATCCGCCCCGCGCTGGCCCGCCCCGCGGAGGCCGGGTCGGCCACGCCCGAGGCAATGTCGCTCAGCCCCTTGCCGCCGAAAACGATCGCCAGCACCGAACAGATCAGCCCCGCCAGGGGCATGATGGGGCAGCAGCAGAATACGCCCGCGATGATGGAGATGATCCCCAGCACGAGGCCGGCCGTCGCGTTGCCCGACGGCAGCGGCGGCGGGGCGTACGGGCCCTGGGGCGCGTACGGCGGTGCGTACCCCGGCTGCGGGGGGATCGGGGGCGGCATGGCGGGGCCCCCGGCGGCCGGAGGCGGGGTCGGCGCGGCCGGCTGCTGCTGCGGCGGGGCCTCGGCCGACGGTGCGGCGGGCTCGGACGGCGCCGGCGCGAACGCCGCGGCGATGAACCGGCTGCTGCACTGGCCGCAGACCACTTCCTTGCCCAGCACGCTCTCGGGCGCGTCCAGCTTCGTGCCGCATTGGGGACAGGCAACCACCGGCATGACCGACTCCTGCTGCTAATACCACCGAGGCCCGGGGCACACCCCGCGCGCCGGGTCGGGTCGAAGCGGCAAGATCATACCCAACCCGGGCGCGGCAGGTCCACGATTTCCGGGAATTCCGCAAGGGGGCGAGGGGGCGTCAGAACGCCATGGTGGAGCACGGCCCGCAGAGCATCAGCGCGAAGAACAGCGATCCCAGGGTGATGCCGATGGCCCCGCAGATCCGCCCCGCTCGAGCCAGGCCGAGCGAGGACGGGCTGACCTGCCCGATGGCGTGTTCCTCCTGCGCCCGCCCGCCGAAGGCCACGGCGAGGATGCCGCAGACCAGCGGCATGATCAGGAAGCCCGCGCAGAACACGATGGAGAGGATCCCCAGCACGAGGGACGCGACGGCCAGCCCCGACGTCGGCGCGGCCGGGGCCGGGCCCGTCACCGGCGGCGGCACGGGCGCCGGCGGCCAGGCGCGCCCCCCGGCGGTGGGCGCGGTGGGGGCGTTGGTCGACGCGGCATAGGGGTTCGGCGGCGCGGCGGGGCCCGCCGGCTGCTGCGGCGCGGGAGCCGCCGGTGCGGCCGGGGTGTCGCCGCCCGGCGCGGCCGCGGCGATGAATCGCTGCCGGCACTGGCCGCAGACCACCTCCTGGCCCAGCACGGTGTCCGGGGCCTCCAGTTGCGTCCCGCATTGTGGACAGGCAATGATCGGCATGGCCGGCCTCTTTATCGGCACATCGTCAGAGCATCTCGTCTATCACCATCCCCAGGGCAATCACTGCCCCGGCCACAGCGCCGAGCACGATGCCGATGATCCCGCACGTTCGCCCCGCGCCGGCCGAGCCCGCCGAACGGGGCGAGGCCTTCCCGGCGGCGACGGCCGCCATGGCCTTGGAGCAGAAGTGGATCGCCAGGATCCCGGCCGCGATCGGCACGATGCCATACGCCCAGCACGTGACGAGGGAGCCGATGCCGAGGATCAGCGACGCCGTCGCCCACCCGGAGGCCGGCAGGGCTGACGCGTCGGTCTGGCTCGGCGGCGTTGCGCCCGGCACGGGCGTAGGGGCGGCGGGGGGTGCGCCCGGGGTCGGCGGTGTCGCGGTGGGGACCGATGGTGGCGCGTATGCGCCGACATTGGGCGGCGCCTGGGCGGGCATTGTCTCCGCTGCCGACACCGACGCCGCCGGCCAGGGAATCGGCCGAAGGGTCGTCGGCCCCGCGGGAGGAACTTCCCGGCCGGCGAGGACGGCGTCCAAGGCCTCGACCAGCTCGTCGGCGGTCTGGAAGCGGTCCAGGGGGTTCTTGCACGCCCCGCGCCGCAGGATGCGGCAGACGCCCTCGGGCAGGTCGCCCACGGCCTGCCGGGGGTCCGGGAACGGCTCGTGGACGTGCTGGTAAATCACCGCCGTGCTCGTCGTGCCCTCGTAGGGGGCCTTCCCCGTCAGCAGCGCGTAATAGCTGCACGTCAGCGAGTACAAGTCCGCGCGGGCGTCGACGGGCTGGCCCCGGCCCTGCTCGGGCGCCATGTACGCCGGCGTGCCCAGCACCGTGCCCGGGCGCGTGACCTGGATGGAGTCCTCCTGCGCCCGCGCCAGGCCGAAGTCCGCCACCTTCACCGCGCCCTGGACCGTCCGCATCAGGTTCGACGGCTTGATGTCCCGGTGGACCAGGCCCACCGCGTGGGCGGCCGCCAGCCCCGCGGCCGCGTCGCGAATCCACCGCGTCGCCTCGCGCCACGGCAGGGCGCCGCGTTGGCGGACCTCGTCGGCGAGCGTGCCGCCCTCGACGTATTCCATCACGATGAAGATCTGCCCCTCGTGCTCGCCGACCTGGTAGACCATCACGACGTTGGGGTGGTTGAGCTTGGCCGCCGAGCGGGCCTCTCGAAGGAACCGCTGCACGTTGCGCTGGTTGGCGGAGATCGACGCGGGCAGGAGCTTGATCGCCACGCGGCGCTTGAGCATGGTGTCCTCGGCCAGCCAGACCTCCCCCATGCCGCCGCGCCCGAGCTTGCGAAGCACTCGGTGCTGGCCGATCTTCTCGTGCGGCAGGGCTTCACCGGGCGGTGTATTCGCGGCCGGCGCCGCCGCAGGGGAAGCGGGCCCAGCCCCGGCGGTGAACCGTTGGCGGCACTGCGAGCAGAGCACCTCCTTCCCCAATACGCTGGGCGGAACATCTAGCCGAGCGCCGCAATGTGGACAGGCACTGACGGGCATCTGCCATCTCCCTGCGAGCGTTCTACCCGCTGCCGCGACCGGATGCAACGCCAAGGCCGACACCTTCCCCGCCGGAAAAGCCGTTGGCGCGCCCGGGCCGGCTTGCCTAGGCTGCCCACCACCATGACCCGACAAGACGAATTGATCGTGGCCGGCAAACGCATCGAGGTCGCGTGGCACGGCCCCGCGCCCGCCGACGCGCCCACGCTGGTCTTCCTCCACGAGGGACTGGGCTGCGCGGCGATGTGGCGGGACTTCCCCGCGAAGCTGGCCGAGCAGACGGGCTGCGGCGCGCTGGTCTACAGCCGCCTGGGCTACGGGCGGTCCGACCCCTGCCCGCTGCCTCGCCCCTTGCGCTACATGCACACGGAGGGTCTGGCCGTCCTGCCCGAACTGCTGCGCGCAGCGGACGTCCGGCAGTACGTGCTGGTGGGGCATTCGGACGGCGGGTCGATCGCACTGATCCACGCCGGCGGAAGGCCCGCCGACGGGCTGTGCGGCGTGATCTGCGAAGCCCCGCACGTGTTCTGCGAGCCGATCACCCTTCGCTCGATCCGCCGGGCCGGCGAGGCCTACGAGCAAGAGGGCCTCCGCGAGAAGCTCCGCAAGTACCATGGCGAGAACACGGACTGCGCCTTCCGCGGCTGGCACGACGCGTGGTTGGACCCCGGGTTCGCCCCGTGGGACCTCCGCGAGTACCTTCCGTCCATTCGCGTGCCGCTGCTCGCCCTCCAGGGCGAGGACGACCCCTACGGCACGGCCGCACAGGTACGGGCAGTCCGACAAGGCGTCGGGGAACGGGCGGACGTGTGGATGTTGCCCGATTGCGGCCACAGCCCCCATCGCGAGCAACCGGACCTGACGATGGACGCGATGATCGGCTTCCTCGCCGACGTGCTGGGCCGGGAACGTGCGCCCTTCGCCCCGGGGACGTAGACCCCAACTGCCCAGCATCTGCCGGGCGCTATTGCGCAGGGGCGGAGCGCGGGGGCGGCGGTTTCCGCAACGAAACGCGATCCGCCGGCGATGGCACGCCCCTTGCTGTCTTATCGGGCAGCGGATCCCGGCCGGGCACGGGCGAAACGCGCCCCGGCCGGGAGCCCGATGAAGTCAAGCGAAGGAGCCCACCATGCCGCCCAAGCTCAAGCCGCCCGCCAAGCGCAAGTCGCAGATGCAGCTCACGGTCGAGTTCATCCACACCCAGTGGCTGGCCAAGAAGGTCTACAGCGAGCCCCACTGCTACGGCGGGCTGAAGGTGCTGTTCCAGAGGCTCGGCCCGGTGAAGGTCAAGAAGCTGGAGTATTACTACACGCACGCCTACGGCCTTTCGCTGCGGGTGGCGATCCAACGGCGGTTCGTGCGGTATCCCGCCTACGCCAAGAAGCTCAACGCTCTGCTCCAGGGCAAGAACCCCAAGGCCGCGCCCAAGGAGTTCTGGCCGGCGCGGTCCCGGCAGTTTGCGGCCAAGCGGTTGGAGAACCCGTCAAGCTGGCCGAGCAAGCTGCCCCGCAACATCCTGATCTACAAGACCAGCGGGTCGATGTACCGACCCTTCCGCTCGTGGGGGCGGTGGTACCTGCTGAACTACGACGTGCTCCAGGGCGGGGCGATGGCGAAGGCGGGGATTCACATCCCCAAGCCGCGCTCGCCGTTCCCCGATTCCGTCTCCGACCCCGACTACGGGGACCTGGAGTTCTTCAAGGACCTTCACGAGATCATGAACCGGGTCTTCCGCACGTACAACCAAGCGTGCGACAAGGGAATCTGGGACGTCACGGGCAACCAGGAGATTCAGCGCAGCAAGGGGCGCGTTGCCCGGCGATGCCTGCCCCGCGCACAGCGTCTCGAGGCCCTCTTCAAGGCCGCCAACAAGGGCGAAGCCGGCCGGAATATGCTCCAACGCCTCCAGGGCGAGATCGCCAAGCTCAAGGGGTGGAAGAGCCAGTACGGCCACCTGGTGCAGTAGGTCATTCCCCCGCGCGCTGCCGATTGTCTGCCCGGCGTTTCGGGAGGCGTGCGCCGGCCAGGGCGATCGCCGCGCCGGCGAGACCCGCGGCGAGGCCGAAGAGGGCGTAGCAGGCGAGTTGGGCCGTTGCGCCCGTCAGGCCGAGGAGTGTGTGGTAGGCCTTCTGGGGCACGAGCATGCGCTTCAGCGCGCAAAGGAGGTTCGCGCCGGTGCCGGTGGCGGCGAAGAGCAGCAGCACCCAGACGGCCGACAGGCCGTGGCGCTTGGCGAAGGCCGCGGCGGCGTCCAGCAGGGCGCCGGCGGCGGCGACCAGCGGAAGAAACAGCGCGCCGCCCGCGAGATTGCCCCCGAGGGCCAGGCTCGTGACCGCGGCCGAACAGGCGCCCGCCGTCGCGCCGACGGGATGCCCGTACAGCAGTCTCGCCGCGAGGATCGGGGCCATCCAGAACAGCGCCTTGTGCCCGGGCATCCCCAGGCCGAGGCGAACGTGGGCGGCCAGCACGCCGGCGATCGCGCCGACGGCGGCGCACCCGGCCAGCGCCCGCCACCCGGCCGCGGCCGAGAGACTATTCCAACGGGCGGTTCCGCTTGCGGTCGACAGGGATCCAGGCTTCATGGTCTTCGCTCCACTGGACCGGCAGGACGGGCCGGCCCGCGGCGAGCCTAGGGCGAACCCAGTCCAGCGTCTCGTACGCGTCGTCGTCGGTCGGCGTCCGGCCGTGATGGGTCAGGGCGATACCCAGCCGGGCGAAATCCTCCCGCCGCACGCGGCGGGGCAACTCGCGGAGGCCGGGCATGTCGATCACCCTACCATCGTCCCCCGCCGCCCGCAAGCCCACCGCCGCCAGCGCGCCGATCACGCCCAGACCGCTGCCGCCGAGGGCACGCAGCGCCAGTCCCGCGGCCTCGGCCAGCACGAGGGCCTCGTCCATCTGGACGACCTCCCGCGTGGCGCGGCGCCCGAAGGCGACGGCCTCGGGCGGGATGCGCCCGGCCTGGGCGACGCAGACGCCCGGGTCCGATCCCTCCGCCGCACGCCCGCCGACGAAGCCGAAGGCCCGCTCCGCCTGGTCAACACCGTTGGCGTCCACCGCGACGCACGCCGAGCTGTTGTGCGACGTGTACGGGATCCGCGCGTCCAGCAGCAACTGGTGACGCGTCACGCCGATCGGCCGGCAGCCTCGCCGGGCAAGCTCCCCCAGCAGCGTGCGGGCGAGGTAGCCCGTCCCGCGGCTGACCGCGTTGTCCGTGTCGTCCAGTCCGATCAGGATCATGCCCATGGCCCGCCTACCGAAACGCCGCGCGCGGCTGGTTCTGGATCATTCCCACCTCGCCGCCGAGCGTGAGGTAGTTGACGCCCTTGTGGTACCAGTGGTGGGCCGTCGGCTCGCCGCCGACCCAGGTGTCGCTCATCACCCAGGCGTCGGAGCCCACGCGCGTGTCGAGGATGCGCGGGTACTTCACGTCCCACCGGAGGAACGTGCTGACCGCCCGGTTCGGCGTGGCCCGGCGGCAGCAGAAGTAGAAGTAGCCGATCCGCCGGGCGGCGAAGTTGGCCTCGCTATAGCGAAGGTCCGGCTTTGTCTCGCTGGGGCAGTAGAACGTCTCGGCCTCGCCGACGAAGCGGCCGTGCAGGGCTTCGACCAAGGCCCGGTGGGGGTTGTCCAGCTTCTCCGCGACCGGCATGTGCCGCCGGTTCGCCGCAACGTATGCGTTGAGCCCTTGTCCCAGCGCCCGGAGATTGGCCTTGCACATCGCCAGCCGGACCTTCTCCCGCGCCCGGCCGAACACCGGCACCAGTAGTGAGACAATCACGCCGAGCACCGCCACGGCCACCAGCAGCTCGGTGAGCGTGAACGCCGCGCGCGTCGAGAGACACTGCGGGCCGGTTGTCAGCGGCGCCTTCGCCACCGTCTCCTCCCGCCCAGAACCGCCAGCCCGCCGACGGCCAGCAGCGCCAGGCTCGCTGGCTCGGGGACGACCTCGAACGTGGAGATCGGCCCGCTCGGATCGCGGTTGTCCACGAGCGCGCGGTTGGTGTGGTAGATCCAGCCGGCCCCGTCGATCAGACCATACGCGTTGAATACCGCCTTGCCGGGCAGGTTCTCGAAGGCGTAATCGAACGTCACCGACGGCGTGGTGTTGCCCAGCGCCTGCCCGTCGACGGCGAAGATCGTGACCATTCCCGCGTTGAAGCAGTACGTCAGCGGCTCGCCGGCCGGGTCCGTCACGGACGGGTACAACCCCGTAGGCCGGCCGCAGTCGTAGCCCAGCGCGGCCGGGTCGTACCAGCCGAAGTCGGCCTGCGGATCGAGCTGCGTGAGGGCTTCCCCGGCCAGGCCGATGGTCAGCGAGAAGTCCGGCGGCAGGGCGGGCGCGTCGATGGCGACCAGGAGCATCAGGTCCGAGTAGCTCTTGCCCCCCGTGTTCCACAACTCGAAGCTGCCCGTTGTCGCGTCGGTCGCCAGGTGCCCCGTGTTCTCGCCGCCGTGGGCGAATTTCAGGGCGTTCATGCCCCGGGCGGCATCGTTGTTCTTGGCTTGGTCGAAGCCCAGCTCGTAGTCGTCCAGGTTCGCCGTATGGAAGACCAGCTTCGGGTCGCCCGGGTCGTAGCAGATCCACGACTCGTCGACGAGCGGTCCCCACGGGCTGAACTCGGCCCGCGCCGCGGCACACGGAAACAGGCAGAGAACCAGCAGAATTGAGATCGAGCGACGCGTCTTGGCCATGTGTGTATCCTCCTGTGCCCGGCCCCTCCGCGGAAGCCGGTCTCCTGAAGCGAACTTGGGCCGGTCGAGCCGTTCCGACCCACTCGGACCGTTGAGCGTCCGCAACCATATTGTCTGGGTGCGGAAAGTCAAGGCCAATGTCACCGTGTTCGCCGCGGGCCGACGGGGTTGCTTCGGCGCCTTGACGGGCGCGCGGCACAGGGACTAAGGTGCGACGGCAAGAAAGGTAGCCAGATGCAGCAGGAAACAGAAATGCAGACGGTATCGATCGTGGGTCCCGGGAAGGTCGGCACGGCCATCGGCGTGCTGGCGGCGCGAGCGGGCTGGCCCGTGGCGGCGGTGGCCGGGGGCGCACCCGGGCGCGCCGAGGCGGCGGCGAAGACCATCGGGCACGGCGTGCGCGCATGCGGGTCGGCCGACGCGGCCCGGGCGGGCGAGATCGTCCTGCTGACCGTGCCGGACGACGCGATCGCGAACGTCTGCGAGGAGCTGGCCGACGCGGGGGCGTTCCAGCAAGGGGCCGTGGTGGCCCACTGCAGCGGGTCGCTGGCCGGCGACGTGCTGGCGGCGGCACGGGAACGGGGCGACTGTGCCGTCGCGTCGATGCACCCGCTCCAGACGTTCCCCACCGTGTCCGCCGGGGTTGCACGCCTGCCCGGAACGCACTGGTTCCTGGAGGGCGACGCCGCGGCCGTGGAACGCCTCGGCCCGTTCGTGGAAGCGGTCGGCGGAGTTTCGGCCGGCATCGACGCGGGGGCTAAGGCCCTGTACCACG
>Ga0272441_10002698_pt1 | contig 35452 bp, 46 predicted proteins | sample SSMProp6N_FD_193582 | JGI IMG/M metagenome (GOLD analysis project Ga0272441, IMG submission 193582) | Marine sediment archaeal communities from Little Sippewissett salt marsh, Falmouth, MA, United States - SSM-Prop-6N | ecosystem: Environmental > Aquatic > Marine > Wetlands > Sediment ...
CGGCATCGAGATCCTGACGATGATGGAGCCTATCGAGAAGGCGATCGAGTGGGCGTGGTGTTTGGCTCCCGTCTGGCCGAAGTGGGGGGTCTGGTGATGTGGGGCGAGATGAGCAACCCCGAGTTCGAGTACTCCACGGCGTACCGTTACAGCTGCGGCGATGATGACGACATCATCGTGTTCGGGCGGTGCCCGATCTGTGGCCGCTTCATCGCGGCAGGCGGGGGTGTCCGCGAGGTTTCAACGGGTGCTCCGCGGTTCGCGACGCGGATGGTCTTCGATAACTGGTCATGCTCCAGATGTGGTCCGATCGAGCCGCACTGGGACCGTGTCTATTGAGATCACCATGGTCCGTCTAGCTGGAACGATACGTCTTCGGTCGGGGCCCCCGTGTTCTTCATGCCGGCATGCTTGCTGGGTGAGAGATGAGGAGTTGAGTAGCTGGTCTGAGCATGGCTGGTGTGTCCATCCGGATGACGGGATCGATTACGGCAGTGACGACAGGGAATCCGTGCTGCCATCGAGATACCTCAACCCGGGTGACGTCAACGCCCGTGAGCCGGGCGCGAACAGGAGGGGATGCCCGGTCTGGTGTCCGTGTCTCGAAGAGAACGGTGGGAGGGTGATGGCGCAAGAGATGGACGAAGAGTGGGAGGAGCTGGAGTGACCAGCTGGGAAGAGGAGAAGCAGCATGGATGAGATCTCCGTGATGAAGACGATGAGCGATGAAGAGCGTGATGCCTACCGTTGGGCTCTCACGGCCCCCTATCAGTCCGTGGCCGCACGTCGCGCCAGAACTCTCGCCAAGTTCATCTGCCGTCAGGCTGAGAGCAAGGACATCGACATTCGGATGAACGTGATCTGCCCGCACTGCAAGACGGAACAGCAGGTTCACGCTGAGTACGTGGGGAAGAGGATCCCCTGTGAGCACTGCGCGAGAGACTTCCTCGTGTGACAGAGGGTGTGACAGAGCGCGTCTGCTCGGCCGGCGATTCCGCCGGCGAGGGGCGCGCCGGAAAGGAGGGGGAATGAGACCCCTGGCTGCAGTCATCATCGTCGTCTGCACAGCGCTGCTTCTTGCGGGGTGCGGCGCCGGCACGGGAAAGCGGGGGAGCGCGGTCAACCTCATCACGACCGGGCTCCTTGCCGTGGAGGACGCGGACTGCGTGGGGCGCGCCACGGACATCACGCACGTGTACGCGAAGGACGGCACGCTCATCGGGTTCTGCGTCGAGTGCCTCGCCGACTCCGTCGAGAGAGTCCCCGCGACGCCAGATCCGGAATAGGGAGGCTGACCGTCTCCTGGGCCAGCACACTGAACAGGAGGATGCCTATGGATGAATACGGCGGCGCCAGGCACGCCACGAGCCGGACTGTTGGAGCTCGAGCTGAGAACACGTCCCGCTAGTAGCGCATGACCCGTACGGCGTGCTGCCCGCCCGATGTATCCAGAGGAGTGTGGAGAAGCTCCTGGTGCCGCTTCGGGCCTGAGACCGATTGATGAAGGGGAGAGTGGTCGAGGGCCCGGAGCGCGCACCGGCCCAGGCGAAGGAAGCAGGACGAGGAGGTCGAGATGGCGGGCGGGCATCGTGTCTATCGGGGGAGGGTGTACGACGATCCACACGGCTACAACTACGAACCACGCAGCTGGTGGGACACGGACCCGCTGCTCGAGATCAAGCCCTGGAAGGATCTCGCGCTCTTCTGGAAGTACCTGATCCACCTGGCGGTCTGGGAGTGGGAGGGCCGCGAGGTCTGGCGGAAGGGCGACGCGGCGCCCGTTCGGGTGAAGCGCGGGCAGCTCTACGTGAGTCTGCGCGAGCTCGGGAAGAAGCCCGGGTGGTCGCCGAGCAAGGTCGCGCGGGCGCTCGAGCTGTTCGAGAAGGACGGCCGGGCTGTTACTGAATCACGGTCACGCGGGACACTGATAACTCTGGTGAACTACGAGACTTATCAGGATCCTGACTTCTACCGTGGAACGCACAGCCAAGTTGGTTCGGGCCAGAAGGGCCAAAAGTGCGACGGGAATCGGGACGGAGATTGGGACACCACGGAAGACCTGTTCTCGTCGCGAGTTAGGACCCGCTGCAAGAGGGGGCCTGGAACGCGAAGTGAGACGGGTTCTGGGACAGTAACAGAACAGACTCGGGACGGTAACATAGTAAAGACAGGGAAGACATTGAACCTACCCGCCGGCGATCGCGATCGAGCGAAGTTGTCCACACCGTTGTCCACATTCCCCCAGGAGCCCGACCGGACCCCCTGTACCTGGCACACCATCGCCCATGCGATCTCGAACGAACTGTGGCCGCGGATCCCCGACAACGTCAAGCCCTGCCTCATCGCGGAGGCCTCCACGTTCGGGCCACCGCCGGCGGAGATTGACTCCCGACTCCGCGATGCTCTGATCAGAGAAGCTGCCCGCCACGGGATCTCCCTGCCATCCTCGGAGGCAATGCCGGAGTGACATCCGCAACGATGGAGGCCACCAGCACATGCCACGGCTGAACACCACACTCCGCCTGGAGATGAAGCGGCGCTCGTCGATCCTCTCCGTTGACATCAGCCGGGGAGGCGACGCTGCGCTCCGAGACTACGAAGAGAAGAGCGCTCTCGCCGCGCGCAGACGCGATCTACTCTCGATGATCACGGATTTGCAGCGGAGACTTGCGCTTCTGGGAAGGAACAGCCGGCTGGTGAAGAACTGCGTTGAGACGATGCGTCAGGAGTACGCCCGCTCGAGCCAGCCACGGAGGAAACGGACCTGAGAGCCATCACGCGCAGTGATCAGGCGATACTCTCCCGCTGCTTCGGAGCGGAGGGCGGCGAGCACGATCTTGGAATCGATAGCCGAAGCGGCGCCACATGTCTGCGGTCCGAGAAGCCCATCCACTGTCACCCTGGTTCCGGCCGCTGCGAGCAGGGCGCGCTGGAGACACCGGACGGCCGGTCGCTCGCCCATGTTGATGGCCAGATCGAACGTCTTGAGAGCCAGGTCGTGAGGGAGCTCACCATACGGGCGGACGGACCAGTAGCGATGCCAGTAGAGCTCAATCGCTTCCTCCCGTGTGAGGGAGGCGATATCGACGTCGGGATGCGCGCGCTGGGAGATGCCGAACTTCGTCTTCCCCCCGCGGTCGAGCGGGTCGTTCACGAAGCCCCCCTCGTGCGCGAGGACGATCTCGATCGCTTCTTCGAAGAGCTCCCGATCGCTCATGCGGCCCTCCAGCATCATCGCCCCATTAGCTGTGTGATCCCGAGAACGGTAAGCCCAACCGCCGTGGGGATGAGGTAGTTCAACCAGGCGGACCTTCGCGCGTGCCCGCTGTCTTTTCTGATCTTCTCACATACGGGGATCGTCATCACAATCGTGCTGTCCTGCTCGACCTTCCTGAGCCGGCCATTCTGCATGTCCAGACGCTCGTTGATGCCTTTGAACCCTGACTTCGTGGTCTCGACGAGCGATCGGACCTCGCCCTCCAGAGCCCCGATGGCCCGGGCCGTCTCGATGTCGCGGTCGCGTTCACGGTCGTCCATGGGGCTGCTCCTTCGGGTTGTGCTCTTCCAGGTTCAGGCTTCCGTCGCTTGCGTGACGTCCGCCGTCAGAGTCATCGTGCCGATCTCCGGCGTATAGATCACCCCGTCGGTCAGGCGGATCTGGATGTCGTAGATCGCGTCGCGTGTGCCGATGGCGCGCGTGTCGTCGGCGGAGAGATCGAACCGCAGACTCCCGTCCACACCGACGCCACCGGCAGCCTCGATCTGTCCCGTGCCAGGGACATCCTCTGTTGTGATCACCTTCCTGACGAGAGCGTCTGCATCGGCGGCGCGCGCGTGGCGCTTCGCCGTGAACCAGGCGGTCTCGATTGCCGCCGGCAAGTCAGTGATCGTGCGTGTGATCTCCAGGTTGTCGCCGATGACGTATCCTGAGATCGTGCGGTCCAGGGTACTCATGAGCTTTGTCTCCTTCCGTCCCTGGTCGCGTCGTCCGAGTCAGCGAGTGTGATCGTGCCTGAGTGGACATGCGAGACGCCGGCGCTTCCGCTGTGGACCGCCAGGGGCCCCGGATCGATGCCACCGGCAGCCGCTGCTCTACCGACACCCGTTGCCGAGGTTCCAGCGTGATGAACCACAGTCGATCCCGACGTAGCATCTGCGGTGCCGCTGGCAGTCACCGCTGCGTCATGTATGACATGCGCGGCAGCTGAAGCGGATCCCTTCCCTGTGACCGTAGCCGACGGCACCGAGAACCCGATGAAGAGCTTGCAGAGGGTATCGGCGTCCTTGTTGAAGCTCGTGCCCCAGCTGTCATCTCCCGTTCCCTGTGTGCTTGCATCCCAGATCCGGACATCGGTCTCACCCGACTTGTTCACAAGCGGACAGGGATCCTGACCGTCGGCGGCGAGGTCAATAGTCTGCTTGTCCGATGGCTTCTCGTCCAGCGACACCATCAGGTCGCCGCCGTCCCACTCCTCGGCGGTGCCGTTCAGTGCGTCGCCGATGAACGAGCCGAGGGAGAAGTGGATGAGGTAGGTCTCCGGCATCCCCATCGGATCATTGCCGATGAAGCGGCGGACCCTGAAGTAGACCCACTCGATCTGGGCGTGGTCGGGGATCTCCGACGTGTCGAAAGAGAAGAAGGCCCGCCAGTCGACGTACTGGGTCGCGATCTGTCCCGTCTCACAGAAGTTCCAGCCGATGGAGGGGTAGTAGTTCGATCCTATGCGGAAGAGCCAGCCGCTCTTGGTGGGATCATATTCGGCGATGAGTTCATCGAGCATCCTCGGCGTCACTCCCTTGAGAAGGCACCACGGAGCCCGGCCGACCCCGAGAGACGCGCTCTATTCGAGCCGGAGGACGAGGTTGCCGGCCGTGAGCTTGAAGACGTCGTCGACACCGACCGTCTTCGAGTCATCGAATGCGCCGTGGAAGAGGGGGTTGCCGCCGGAGGCTGCGTCCCTCAGCGCGAAGTGCGTGACCGTGCCCCAGGCTTCCGTCGCGGTCGGGAAGGTGATGTCGTCAGCGTTGGCGACCTTGAAGCCTGGCGGATCCGAGGCCGCTGCCGCGAATGCAGGAGAATCACCACCGCTCGGATGAACCTGCACGCGCGCGTACCCGCCGCCGGAAACCTCCGTGCCCACGTCGGCATCGGTCGGATCTGAGGTGTAGAGCGCAAGATACACGTCGGGGGAGGAGAGGGCGCCGTCGTTCAGAAGGAAGTCGAGTAGCGCGGCTTCCAGATAGTCGGATAGTGCGGACATCGGGAGCTCCTTCGGCTAGTTCGCCGGGGACTGCTGGCGGGGGGACGACGACGTGGGCCTCTGGGGCCTCTCCGCGAGCTCGCGGCCATCGCCGTTGCCCCCCGATGTCTCAGTCTCTTCAGCCTGCTGTTCTTCCCACTCTTCCTTCGTGAGGCGATCGTCGTCGGCCGCGCCCCCGTCGATCGTGAGACCAAGCTCCGCTGCGAGCTCCAGTTCGCGCTTGAGCTCCCGGAAGACCTCCTCGACGTCCTCGCCCTTCTCCGCGAGGAACGACGTGCGGGTCCCGAGCCCGTTCTCGATGGCCATGACAGCAGCCTTCGTCTCTTTCTGGGGATCGATCCAGGGCCATCCGCGCGGCCTGTGCCGGACAGCCATGTATCTGCCCGGGTTCTTGGATGCGAGCTTCAACCGGCCGGTGAGAAGCGCCATGCGAAGCCACGCATCGTAGAGCGGCCTGCGCCACATGTCGATGAAGTCCTGCTGGAGCGACTGCCAGTCGTCGCGCTCGATGAGGGCGAAGCTCCGCATCGTCGAGTACGTTACTTGCTCCGCGTCGTTCGCGAGGACATTGTAGAAGACACTGAGCCCGGAGGAGACCTTGCGGAGCATCTGTTTCACGAAGGCCGGGAACTGGCCGGTTGGATGATCCGGGGACCAGCCGGTGAACCCCCAGCCCTCGTCGAGGCGGGTGATCGCGCCCGGGCTCGCTTCCATCTTCAGGTTCTTCTTGCCGGAAGCTCCACCGGCTCCGAATCCGTCACCCTTCTTCTCGATGAATCCCATCTTCGCCGCGGCCACACGGGAAGCGATCGCCTCACTTTCCTCGTAGGCGTTCAGCATGTGCGCCGGGCCCATCGCCGCATGGATCCACGTCACGCCCCGGGTCTGGTTCACGCGGTCCTGGCTGTAGATGTGGATCATCTCGTCTGCGGGCACGAAGTAGCGCTCGCGGTAGACGTCGATGCCGGCGGACTGCGTCATGTTCCATACCCAGTAGCCGACCGGGCGGCCGATCTTGTCAACCTCGACACCCATCCTGATCTCGTTCGAGCTCGGACTGGCGCCGCGGTTGTATGTCACATCAATGAGATCGGCATCGATCGGCTGGAGCGCGAGACCAAAGGGGTTGCCCTCGTACCCGCGCCAGAGACGGACGAAGATCTCCCCGTCGCATGCCCATGTCTTCAGGAGGAGCTTCTCGAACTCCCGCAGACCCGTGCGGCCATCGACGGTCACGGGATGACTCGCCCACTCGCGCCACGCCTCTTCGATCGCGGTGTTCGTGGTCTCGTCGAGCTGGCGATCGGACTTCCTGACCTGCGCCTGGAGCTTGATGCCCATCGGGCCGATCACGTTGTTTGTGAGCAGCCGGAAGTAGCGCTTGACGTAGCTGTTGTTCCTTGCGAGCTCGCGCGCCCGCGCGCGGAGCCGGCGGACGTTGCCGCGGATCTCCTGGTCCGGGGAGCGGCAGCTCGCGATCCAGTCCGCCAGAATCCGGTTCATGTCCGCGGCGTCGTAGGCGGATCGCGCGCCGAGCATCTCGAGCGCTGCCAGCCTGAAGGCGCGCCGGAGCCGCACGTGGAACGGTCTCATGTCTCCCACCCGGGTTTCGTGAACTCCACGTAGATCGTGTCACCGACCGCGCCGGGGTGCTTCAAGCGCTCGAGCTGCGCCTCGAGCGTTCTCAGCATCGATACCGCTTCCCGGAGCGGTAGCTTCGAGACTGCGCGGCCGGCGATCGAGTAGCTCTCCATGCCGGAGGGAAGGCGTCCCTCGATGTGCGCGCGGAGGGCCTCGATCGCACGTTCCGTCCACTCCTGGGCGCTCTGGTCGGTCGCCTTCGTGAGATCGGGGAGGAGAGTGACGACTCCCGCGTCGACCTCGTAGACCGCGCCGTCCTTGCTCACGCGCTCGGCGTAGTGATAGAGCCCGGCCGCGATGCCGTCCGTCGTCGATGCGTCGATCGTGATGATGAAGTCATCGTCCTCGGTCGTGGCTTCGACCTTGGCGACGTTCGCGCCGGCCAGATAGAGCGTGAAGGTCCAGCCGTCGCCGGCGGGGTAGTCGCTGAGCTGCTTGCGGTAGGTGACAGTCGTTCCGGCTGCGAACGATTCCGGAAGCGATGTGAGTTCCTGGCTCATGGCGTCAACGTGCCAGAGCGGACGCTCAGGGCTCAAGTCCAATATCTTTGGACTTGCCGCTCAGTCGCACTTCTGGCACGAGTGAACCAGTGCTGTGGATCCGAGACCCGACGAAAGGAACACAACAGAGGAACGCGCCCTATGGAGACCGGCACACAGATTCGCACGCTCAAGGTCCCGCGCATTCAGTACCGCGAGTTCACCGTCATCGGCCGCGGGGACGTGATCGTCGAAGAGTCTACGGACGATACACCGGAGGTGCGGAAGTACCCGCTCACACTCTCGAGCGAGCAGCCTGTACGGCGCTATGACTGGTGGAACGACGAGTACTACTACGAGGTCCTCTCGCACGAAAATGCCGACGTCGACCTCTCCGTCGCTGAGGCAGGGCTGCCGCTCCTGAAGTCTCATACTCGACTCCTCCACTCAGGATCCATCGAGGATGTGGAGATCGACGCGCAGCGGAAGGTGCTCCGGGGCAACGCGCGGTTCGCGTCAACGCAACTCGGCACCGATGAGGAGACCATGGTCCGCGAGGGCCACACAAAGCGGGTCTCCGTGGGCTATGAGATCCTCGGATACGATCTGCTCTCGCGCGATGAGGAGACCGGGATCGCAACCTATCTCACGAGATGGAGGCCGCTCGAGGGTTCGACCGAGCCGCTCCCTGCTGACCAGACCGTGGGCTTCGGGCGCGCGCGGCCCCAGGACGGTCCCGACGAGAAGAAGACCGCGCGCGCGGAGGAAGGCATCGAGTTCGTGGAAATCGCTGTCGAGGAGGGAGAAGAGCGGCAGGCAGAACCGCTCGCGAAGGGAGAGAGAAGCATGGGACAGGAACTGAAGCAGGCGGGAGCGCCGGGTACTCCGGAGACGCCGATCGCCGGTGGAGGGGAGGAGCGAGGTATGCCCGCCAGGGAGAGAAACGCCGAGGTCGCCGATATCCTCGAGATGTGCGAGGCGCACGGCGTAGGCGACCGCGCGGCGGGATGGATCCGCGAGGGACTGAGCGTCGAGCGGATCCAGCGTGAGATCCTCGGAATCGTGAAGACCCGGGGCGGCGTGGCGCAGCCGCCGGCGGAGTCGCTCGACCTCTCGGCAAGGGAGGCGAGGAGCTACTCCTACCAGCGCGCGATCAGGATCGCCGCCGGCATGGACCGCCGTGAGGGGTTCGAGGCGGAGATCCACGACGAGCTCGCAAAGCGCGGAAGCGGCCCGCAGCACAACGGTATCCTCGTGCCGCTCAGGCTGCGCGATGCCCAGGAGCCCACCGAGTACGGCCGGAGAACGCTGGGGATCACCGAGCCCGGCACCGGGTCCGTCGTCGGGACACAGCGGCTCGAGTTCATCGACATCCTCCGGAAGAAGGCCCGCTGCCTCGAGTTCGGCGCGCGGTTCCTCCCCGGCCTCACGGGTGTCGTGATGATGCCCAAGAAGACCGGTGAGGCGACGGTCCAGTGGATGGAGGAGAACCCCGCGGCCGACGCTACCGCCACCGAGCCGGAGTACGGCTACGTGCTCATGGCGCCGAAGACCATGATCGGGACGGTGCCGATCCCGCGGCAGGTCCTCGCGGTCCAGTCGTTCGATGTCGAGGCCGATATCACGAACGACCTCGCCCTCGGGACGAGCCACGCGCTCGATCTGGCTGCGATCCACGGCACAGGAACGAACAAGCAGCCGGCCGGGATCTACTCCGCCGCCGACGTCCAGTCGAAGGCGATGGGTGGTGTCCCGAGCTACCCGAAGCTCGCTGCCATGGTCGGACAGGTCGCCGACGAGGACGCCGACTTCGGCGCCCTGGCATGGATGACCACACCGCTCATGGCCGCCAAGCTGCTGGCGACGGTGATCGAGTCCGGCTATCCCAAGTTCATCTGGGACGGCAAGGTCGCCGACGGCACTATGGTCGGCTACCGCGCGGGGGCGACGAACCAGGTCTCGAAGACACTCGGATCCGGTGCGGACGAACACGGGCTCATCTTCGGGAACTGGAACGAGCTCGTGATCGGGATGTGGGGCAACGAGGTCGAGCTCGTTGTCGACGTTACGTCCAAGGCGAAGAAGGGCATCATCGATGTCACCTCGTTCGCGATGGGCGACGTCGCCATCCGGCACCCCGAGGCGTTCGTCAAGGCGACAGGCGCGAAGACGGCCTAGACGCAGCAGAGCCGCTGGCAGAGGGAGGAGACGATGCCCGGCACGGGCACGATGAGAGTGAAGGTGACAACGGGGCACTGTCTCGGCGGCGCCGGGAACGACGTCTATCCCGACCAGGTCCTGGAGGCCCCGGGCGACATCAGTCTGGAAAAGGCCAGGCACATGGTTCGCATCGGGTACGCCGTGCGGCTGCCGGACGAGGCGCCGGCGCAGCCCTCCGGGGCAGCCGTGGAGGTGCGGGATCCGGTTCCCGAGCATGGGGACCCCGAGATCCAAACGCCTGAGAGGACACAGAAGCCCCGGGGCAAGACGAAGAACCCGGCGGCGGCAAAGAGCCGGAAGAAGAAGGGAAGGAGCACGGGATGAACCCATACATCGTGCTGAGCCAGGGGCATGCCCTCGTTCTCGCGCCCGCCGGCACCTACGATGAGACGGACGCCGAGCAGACCGGCATCGACGTGCAGGACTACGACGGCGTCGCGCTCTTCATCCTGAACGCGAGCGCCGGCACAGGCACGACTCCGACGCTCGATGTGACGATCGAGGAATCGGCGGACGACTCGACGTACACGGCAGTCACGGGCGGAGCCTTCACGCAGGTGACGGACACGGCGGCCGTGGAAGCGATCGCCCTGAACGTGGGGAACCTGAAGCGCTACGTCCGCGTCACCATCGACATCGGCGGGACGACACCGGACTTCTTCCTCGCCGCCGAGTTCGTGGGGATGAAGAAGGCGAGCTGACGTGACGGGAACGCTGGGCGAGACTGACATCGAGGCGATGCTCGCGGATCTCGCCGACGCCGAAGGCGCGGTCGAAGTGCGGTTCGGATCGACCTCCGTCCTGGGCCTCTTCGATCGCGCCTCGGCGGAACTGTTCGCCGGAGAGATGCCAACACTCGTCGCCGATTCCGAGGGCGTCCACGTGAAGGCTGGGAGCCTGCCGGGACTCGCAGCGGGAGCAGCGATCATTGTCGGAGGGGCCGACTACAAGGTGCTGAAGATCCTCGCACACGGAGACGGCGCGATGGAATGGATCGCGCTGACGAGCCCATGAGCACTATCCGGGAGCAGATCGTCGCCGCAGTCCACACGGCGCTGAATACAGAGCGACCCGCGGGCATCCCGGAGACGGTCCGGACGCGCGTGGAATCGCCCGGCCCGGATGCGCTTCCGGTATTGACCGTCTACCAGGGGCGCGAAGTCGTGTCGCCGAAACACGCGGAGAAGGCAGATCCCGGGCGCGGCGAGAGGATGGCGATCCGCGGCGATATCGTCAACCGGAAGGTCGATGTGAACTTCGAGGTCCTGGTCAAGGCCGGGAAGGACGATCCGCCGGCCGATCAGGCCGCGGATCCATACCTCGCGTGGGCGGTGAGGTCGATCATCGGAGCGGGGAGATTCGGTGGGCTTGCGAGACGTCCCGCAGAAGAGCAGGGGACGCAGTTCAGCTATGAGCAGGCCGACTTCTCCTACTGCAGAGCGACGACGACATTCAGGATCGAGTATCAATCGAAAACGGACGACGCCGAGCAGCTGAAGTAGGCGTGCGATCCGCAAGCAGTCGGGCCATGCGCCACGGAGGATGACGATGCCCTACACGAACAACCCCGATGAGTACTACATCGGCAAAGGAAGGGTCTGGATCGACGTCCTGGATGCGGACGGCGCCCGGACAGGCGAGCGCTACCTCGGGAATACGCCGTCATTCGAGCTCACGCCGACCTCCGAGAAGCTGGACCACTTCTCCGCGGCCACGGCGGAAGCCGAGCTCGACAGCTCCATCGTCACGAGATCGCAGACGAGCATCCGGATCGTCGCTGACGAGTTCTCGAAAGAGAACCTCGCGATCGCCTTCATGGGCGACAACTCGTCACTGACGCAGACCGCCGACTCCGTGGAAGCCGAAGCGATCAGTGGCGTGGTACAGGATCGCTGGTATGAGCTCGCCTACAGACAGGTCAGCAACGTCGTCGTGACGGGGCCGTCGGGAACGCCGACCTACGATCTGACGGACGACTACCTCGTCGATGCGGAGACCGGACGGATCTACATCGTTGCCGGAGGCGGCATCACCGACGACTCGGATCTCGAGGTCGACTACGACTACGATGATCTCGCTCTGCAGACGACGCGGGCCATCACGAACACGACGCTGCGGGCCTTCATCCGGTTCATCAGCGATCCCGCGGAGGGCCGCAAGCGGGAGTTCCAGATCTGGAAGGCGACCCTCCGGGCGGACGGCGCCATCGGTCTCATCACCGAGGAATGGGGCCAGATCAGCCTTCTCGGTGAGGTCGAGTCCGACGCGGCGAACCACCCGAACGAGCCGCACATGCGGATCATCGATCTGGAGTAGCCATGGCGGAGAGGCACGACATCGCGGGCCGGACGTTTCTTGAGATCGAGGACTCCACGATCGAGCAGGACCTGGCTTTCCAGGCGCTGGTGAAGGAGGCGGGGCTCGACTCGCTCGAGCTCCGCCCCGGGCAGTCGCCGGAGTCCTTCGCCTCCGAGCTTCTCGACGGGCTGGTGCGGAGCCGGACGAGTCTGAAGATGCTCGGCTGTCTTCTGATTCCCGCGGACAAGGTGCCGCTCCAGCGCAGGCGCATCAATCCCGGAGAAGCCTGGACGCCGGAGGTCGCCGAGGAGACGACACGCTTCCTCGGCGCATGCATGGACCCGCGCGACAAGGCTCGGATCAGAAACCTAATCCTGAGCCTGCTCCTGGGTTTTTTCGGGTCCGGCGCCGACTCCTCGCCGACTTCAATGACATCCTCCAGGAGAGCGGCGCCCGTGACGAGCCCGAGTCTGACAGGTATGGCGCCTGGACCGAGCTAGTCATCGAGCTCGCCGATGGTGATCTCGACCGCGCTGAGCGCGTCGTGCGATGGCCGTTGCGCGACGCGCTTGTCTGCTATCGGCGCAGGGTCAAGAGAGCGGTCCTCGATCAGTACTACCATGAGGATCTCGTCTGGGCGGTCCTCGCGCCCTATGCCAAGAGGAGATCCATGGCACGCCGGCCCGAGCTGCCGGCGCTTCTGAGAGGACGCCCACGGCATGGCAGGCAAACCTGACGTCAGGGTCAAGCTCTCAGCTGAAGGCGTCGCTGAGGTCGTCGCGGCGCTGAAGAAGATCCAGTCCGAGGGACAGCGGGCGACTGTCAAACCCCGTCAGAGCTTCCTCGGCTTCAACAACGTCCTCGGTGCCACGAAGAACCTCCTCGGTGGGCTTGGGATCGCGCTCGGGATCAACCAGTTCCGGAGCTTCATCCAGCGGTCCGTCGATGCGGCCGATTCCATCAATAAGACCGGCGCCAAGATCGGTGCCACGACCGAAAACCTCTCCGCCCTCCAGCTCGTTGCGCGCACCGCCGACTCAACACTCGAATCCGTGGCCGCGGCCATCGTGCGCATGAACAAGAACCTCGGTGACGCCGCAGCAGGGGTGCCTACAGCGATCGGCTACATGAAGGACCTCGGAGTCGAGCTCGATGATATCCGGGGGCTGGATGCCGTCGAGGTGTTCGCTCTCATCTCGAAGAAGCTCATGGAAATCGAGGACCCGCTGGTCCGCGATCGCGTCGCCCTGGGCCTCTTCGGCCGTGCCGGCGCACAGGTGAAGCCGACGATGCAGGCCCTCGCAGATGAAGGACTTGGAAGCGTGATCGAGCGCGCCCGCGAGCTCGGGATCCTTCTGGATCATGATGTCGCGGCTGCGTCTGAGCGCATCAAGGATGACCTCGAGATCCTCGCGATGCAGTCCGAGGCACTCGGCGCACGGTTCATGGCAGGGTTCGGACCGGAGGCGTCCCAGGCACTCCAGGTCCTGTCCGGCGATCTATCGAAGACGACAGACGACTGGCGCGAGGCGGGCGAGGCGATCGGGAAGGTCGTCAAGTGGGTCGTGGCCGTCGTTGCGACGGGGTTTGATCTCGTCGGCTCCTGGATCGGGTTCATGATGACCTCGCTTGTATCTCTGAGCTCGATCGTCAGCAAGGCGATGCAGTTCGACTTCAGGGGCGCCAAGCAGGAGCTCCAGACGTTCGAGCGTTGGTTCGGACGCGAATGGAAGGATCTGAAGGAGCGCGTCGGCAATCGCTTCGAGCTCGCGATCTCCACGTCACCGGAGGCAGAGGGCGGAGAGCCGAGGACGGCCAGGACCGGCGAAGGAGGCCAGGATCCGGCGGAGCTCGCCGCGAAGCGAGCTCAGGCGCTCCAGACGGCGCTCGACCGGGAGCTTTCCATAACGAAGAGCGCGACGAGTCTCAAGACCGCCGCGGAGAAGCGGGCGTTCGAGGAAGGACTCAAGGATGTCGAGTCGCATTACGCCGACCGCCGGGCGATCGTTGACGCCGCCTACGACGACGAGGTGCGCGTTCTCGCAGAGAAGCGGGCGCTGCTCGATGACATCACGGACCCCGGCCGGCGTTTGCAGGAAGAGAAGAAGATCGACCTGGAGCTCGCGAGGGCGAGGCTCGAGCATGAGAACGCGATTGGTGAGATCCTCTTCGAGGAGCGTCAGACGGTCCGCGATCTTGCGAAGGAACGGCTCGGCATCGAGCAGAAGATCCTGGAAGCGCAGGGGAAGCGGACGGAGGCGCAGAGGCTCGGGTTCGAGGAGGAGTTGCGCCAGGCCGATCTGATCCTGCGGAAGCGCGGAGCATCGGATGCTGAGCGCGAGGCTACGCTCCGACGCCTCCGGCAGGTGCTGGAGGCGGGCGCGGACTTCGAGGACGCCAAGGCAGATGCCGAAGCGGCACTGCACGAATACGACGCGGCGCGGGCTGAGATCGAGGCGCGAGCCGCTGCCGGCCTCATCACGCAGTACGAAGCAGAGACCGAGATACTGGCGATCGAGCAGGGGCGCCTGGGCACACTCGCGCAGCTCGCCGAAGCACTCGAGGCGGCGGCCCTGGCCACCGGTGATCCGGAGAAGATCGCTCAGGCCCGGGAGTTCGCGGCATCGGTGCGAGAGATCGGCATGTCGGTCGAAGCCTCGACGTCGGCCTTCGGCGAGTTCCGGAAGACGGCCCTGGAATCCGCGACTGGCGCCATCACAGACTTTCTCGATTCAGGCATCAGCAAGGCGACCACGCTGAGGGGGGTCTTCAAGAATCTCGCGAGCTCGATCATCGGGGACCTGAGAAGGATCGCAGCCCAGATGCTGGCGCAGAAGTTCATGGGGCTCTTCGGTGGGCTCTTCTCCGGGGGAGGCGAGATCGGAGCAGATTTCATCGGGCCGCCCGTCGCCGGGAAGGCCGGGGGAGGGCTTTTGCATGGGCCCGGTACTGATACCTCAGACTCCATTCTGATCCGGGCGTCACGCATGGAGTACCTCGTGAAGGCGGCCTCGGTGCGCCAGCCGGGCGTCTTGCCCGTGCTCGAGGCGATCAACGCGCATGGAGCGCGGGCACTCACGACGTCACCGGTCATCGCCGATATCGATGAGGTGGCTCATTTCGCGCAGGGCGGACTCGTCGGAAGCGCAGGGGCGGAGGGCGGCGGCACACTGAACGGCCGGCTGCTCCTGGGCCTCGAGGATGGTCTCGTTCTCAGAGACATGGAGAGTCCGCAGGGCCAGCGCATCATGGTCCAGGCGCTCGCGAAACACCGACGGGCGGCTCGAGCCGCATTGGGGATCTGACGATGTTCACAACGGACACGGCGAGCGACTACGCCGACCTTCTGGATCGACTCCACACGTTCCTGACGGCCAAGGGCTCCGCCTTCGGTCTCACCTATGCGGGCACGGGAGACGGAACGCTCACCGCGTACTCCGGAGGGGCGTCGTCGGTGGCGGAGACCTTCACCATCACGGCTACGTCATCGACTTCTTTCAATGTCGTGGGCTCCGTCTCGGGTTCCATCGGGCCGGCGACTGTGGGGACCCCCTTTGCCCATGCGAAGATCGAGTTCCTGATCTCGGCCGGCGGTACCGCTTTCGTCGCCGGCGACGAGTTCGAGCTCGCCACGGCGCCCCCATGGACATCGAAGAGGAAGGCGCTCGGATGCCGAGTCACGGCGACCCAGGGAAACGCCGGTCCGTTCGGCGTGCAGAACATCGTTGATGGAAAGAAGGTCGTATCGACACAGTGCTGGCAAGTGACATCACCTGTCACCGTTCCCCAGGATGTCGAAGTCGAGTTCTTCGAGGCCGAGACGATCGAGACCTACCAGATGGGCGCGCTGATGTCCTCCTACTACTCGAGCCTCCCATACGCCTGGACGCTGCAGTACTGGGACGGTGACTCCTGGGAGGATCTCGACACTCAGTCGGGTCACAACGACTGGACAGAGGAGGTAGTCAAGACATTCGAGATCAGCTCTCCCGTCTCCGCGACAAAGTACCGCCTGCACATCACGGAGACCAACAGCTCCAGCCGCCTGCGCCTTGGGCTCTTGCGTCTGCTCCGAACCGACGGCGTCGATGCGGCCTTCTCCCAGACGATCTGGGAGGCGCCCGGCAACGACGGCGACTCGGAGATCCTCGTGGGCGTCCATCTCTTCGAGAGGCAGGACGCGGACTACTTCAACTGGGAGATTGGAGCGTTTGATGCCTTTGCGGCAGGCACCCAGTGGAGGGATCAGGCCGGACACCACAGCAGGCTCTATCTGCCGCTGTGGGACGAGTCGATTCCGTACTGGTTCATCGCAGACGGGCGGCATGTGATCGTTGTCGCGAAACTCAACACGCAGTACGAGGTCGCCTATCTTGGCCTGATCGACAGCTACTTCAGCCCGAGTCAGTGGCCGTATCCGATCGCGCTGGGCGGATCCTTGGCGTTCGAGGCTGAGATCCCCGACTGGGATGATGACGCCTGGCGCTGGTCGAACGCCTCCCTGCAACACCGTGCCTTTACTCACTCGGATCCAGGCGACGGCGACAATGACGATGTCGGCTCCTACCAGATGCGGGCACGGGATCTCTCGGGCGGGTGGTATGGGTTCGCCGGACTCTGGAACGACAACGGCTGCAGTGGGTCCAGCGGTATGAACCTGATCTGGCCCTACTGCTGCGGGCTGGAGCTCCTCGATGCGAACCGCGACGGGGGCTATCTGCTTCTGCCGGTCATGCTCATGGCGCAAACACCGAACACGCTCGGCGAGCTTGCCGGCGTCGCTTGTGTGACGGGTCAGGGGCTGACAGACGAGACCCTGATCCAGGACGGAGCACTGGACTGGATCGTCTTCCATGACACGTTCCGGACCGATCGCGATGACTTCTTCGCCGTGAAGCTGGACTGAGGAATCACCATGGCTGCCTACCAGACCGGAGTAAGTAGCTCACCAGTGAACCTGCTGCAGACCCTCGTATCATGGCTCTCAAGCCAATCGTGGGTCGTCGATCTGTCTATGTCCATCGGCACAGGCTGGCGCGCACATCTCCACAAGGGAGCGACGTTCGTACATCTCCGCGCGGCCATGGACGAGAAGCTGTGGGCCTACGATGGCGAGTACCACGACAAGGGCGATGGAGGATATGGGATCGGCTTCTATCTGGGCACCAGCTACAACGGCATGAGCAACTGGGACGAGCAGCCGGGCCGGCCGGTGCGGGTCGAAGATGGATCCACATGCGGCTGCGGCGTGAATCTCCCCGCTGGATCTGTGGCAGCGTACCACCTGTTCGATGACGGGGCCGACAACATCATCGTTGTGGTAGAGCGGACACCCGGGATCTACTGCCACTTCGGTTGGGGGCCGGCGATGGGAGCCGCGGGGCAGCCGGAGAACTTCCCGTACTTCTTCGGAAGCGCCTCCGCCTATCTGAACACGATCACGGGAGCGCCAGGCGGAGAGAGGGGAGGCATCAACATAACAACCTACCCGCCATTCTCCCACGGCGACGAGGACGTGTCCAGCTACAACGGTCTCTACACACGCGTTCATGCCACGGCGTATGTGCGTGTCGATGCGGGAACCTACACTGCTCGATGGATCGCTAACGGCCGGGACGCTGGCAGCGGAGACGGCGGATATGGCGGCACCGGCCGACAGATGCGCTGCGCACTGAACCTCGGCCCCTGTAGCGACACAAGCCTGGACTCCGACGACTATCCCAGCTACCAGGATCTCGCAGACAGGGTCCATCAGACGGCATTCGCTGGAGCACTGTTCCTGCCCCTTCACACTTTCGTGCTGACAGATCCGGATGCTCGCTGGTCGCCGGTGGGCCACGTTCCTTCGGTCTTCTGGTGCGAGGCCGTCGGGCACGGCCATAGTCCTGGAGACGTCTATCAGGTGGGTGGGGAGGACTACATGCTCTTTCCCCATTTCGCCGTCCGCAAGGGAGCGTGATGTCTTGTGCCGACCGGTCTCCTTGCGCCCAGCCCCCTTGCTCTCGACTCGGTCGGAGTCGTAGCGCTCCGAGAAGCCTCACTGCCCCATCCATCGGAGCCAGCCTTCAGTCAGGTCTCAGCCCCAACAGAGGCAGTCTTCTCCGATCTGGCCGATCCAAGGCCGGACTCCTATGAGAAGGGCGGCCTCGTCGCAGCCGGCTACGCCTCGGTCTGGTTCGAGCGGATTCATGTCATACCACGCGAGCGCAACCTGGGCGCCGTGGTATCTGAGCAGAAGATCGAGGTCGAGGTCTGGAGTGCCTGCCGATGCCGCTCGCGCAATCTGGAAGAGATCGATCTCGAGGGACCGGCGGGCATTGAGGTGATTGATCACCTCGGACAGCCCGCACACTTCCCGGCAACGGACTCACAGGTCTATACAGTCGAGGTCTCGGCGGAGGGCGATCCGCAGATCGACAACCTCGTCACCTGGGTCTTCACTGATGTCGATGAGTCGGGGACAGGGATCCTAATCCTCGGCTACAGGATCATTCCATTCCCCTTCGCGCCCAATATGATCCAGCCGATCACCGAGTCATTCGGCTACCTGACGGACATCCTGACGGCGTTCGATGGTAGCGAGCAGAGGGTCCAGCTGCGCGGCCGACCAGTCGGCGCGATCGCCTATGCCGTTCTCCTCTGCGATCCCCGGGACGCGCAGATGGCGGCTGCGATTCTCCATGGCAACCAGATGCGGGCATTCGCCGTGGGGCGCTGGCAGTTCCAGACGCCGCTTGTGCAGGCAGCGTCGGCTGATGACCTCACGATCTACTGCGACACGCAGCACCTGCCCTTCGAGGTCGACGGGCTCGTCATGCTCTGGACGAATGCCTACCACTGGGAGGTCCAGCGGATCTCGGCCGTCGAATCAGATCATCTTGTGCTCTCGAGCGGCCTCGACAACGCCTGGAGCGCTGGACTGACGAAGGTGCTGCCCGTCGTTGTGGGCCGCCTGTCCCTGAGTGAACCACTCATATGGGAGTCACTGAGTGTAGCGTCGAAGCGAATCTCCTTCAGCGTTGACGGGTTCCGACCATGACGTATCTCGGCTACGACGTGCTGGTGATCGACTACAACCGGATGGGCTCCTTCGAGGATCGCCTGGATCGGAAGGGCGTGCTCCTGGACGGTGGGACGGGCAAGCGGACACCAGATGAGCAGTCTCCGGCTCCAGCCTCCGAAAGACCGTTCATCTGGACGGCGTTCGGGCGGTCCGCCATCGCCGAGCTCCGGGACTTCCTCGACGCGCGCGTTGGATGCGCCGTCCCATTCTGGATTCCCACTCTCCAGAGGGATCTGTCTCTTGCAGAGGATGTCGACAAGGACGACTCGATTGTCAGCGTCAACTGGGTCCGCTACGTCGAGCAGATGTACGGGACGACGGGAGCCCGGCGGCATCTGGCGCTCTGGCGGCTGGGAGACATCTCCGCGCTGGACTGCTATATGGTCACCGATGCGAACGATCCCGGCGACAAGGTGACGGAATCACTGACGATCGACCCCGTAGCAGTACGGGACTACCCCATGACGGAGACGGTGATCTCGTTCCTGCGGCTCTGTCGGCTGGAGGAGGACCGGGTGGAGATCTCCTATCCGAGCGGGAACGTGGCAGAGGCGGTGATCCCGGTGAGAGATCTGCCCATGGAGGCGCCAGCATAGCCATCTGGGAGCAATCCGGCTCCGAGCCTATACCGATGTAGGGGGCGGGCGAGATCGTGCGGCACAGGCGAAATCTCGCGGTCGATCTGGCCGAATCTGGCTTCGGAAGACCGAAGGACAGCCATGAGCACCTATGACGAGAGGGAGAAGCAGCGCTACGGCGGGATGCCGGTAGAGTGCTACCGCTTCGCCCAGTCGGAGAATCTCTGGCTGCTTACATCCGCTGACCGGGAGATCACACTTCCGATCGGGCGATTCACTCCGGAGACGATCACTCGGTCCGCCTGCGATTTCTCGAAGGAAGACAGCGCTCAGTCGATGGACGTCATCCTTCCAAGGACGAGCCCGGTGGCGGCACTCTTCATCGGGAATGTCCCGTCGTCGCCCCTCTGGCTCACGATCTATCGGGCGCACAGGGGCGATGAGTCGGAGTACGTCGCGGCGTTCACCGGCCGCGTCGTCTCGGCGCGATTCACGGAGTCGGAGGTCCACCTGGCGGCGACGAGCATCACATCGTTCTTCTCTCGCAACGTCCCCGTCGTTCAAATGCAGACCCCATGCAACCATGTGCTCTACTCCGCCGAGTGCGGCGCGAACCCTACGAGCTGCCGGGACTCAATCACGGTGACGACCGTCGATGGTGTCACGATCGTCTCGAACGATTTTGGCCTGCGAGCCGATCACTGGTTCCGTGGGGGACGACTTGAGACGGCAGACGGCGAGTCCCGTCTGATCGCCGAGCATGTCGGAGACACAGTGACGCTCATCTCCCCGGTTCCCGGTCTCGCGTCTCTTGATGTCGTCTGGGCGTATTGGGGCTGCGACCACCTCGAGAGCACATGCCAAAGCAAGTTCGGCCGGCTCGAGAACCACCTCGGCTGGTCGCGAATCCCCGGGCGAAATCCATTCGGGGGGAGCATCGACTGATGGGCTTCTGGCTCACACTTCTGATCTATGTCGGCCTCCAGATCGCATACGATCTCCTGAAGCCGAAGCCGCACTTCGACTCACCCGAACCGTCCTCGCTTGGTGACTTCCGTTTCCCGACCATCGGAGAGGGGCGAGCAATCCCAATCGTGTGGGGCACCTGCAAACTGTCGGGGCCGATGGTTACGTGGTACGGAGACCTCGAGGCCGAGGCGATGAAAGAGGAGTATCAAACGGGTCTCTTCACCAGCGAGGAAGTCATCACGCACTATCGCTACTATCTCGGCATGCAGCTTGTGCTCTGTAGCGGAGAGATCGACGAGGTCCTTCAGATCCGGTTCGACAACAAGCAGCCGGTCCACCGCTCTGACGAGTTCGGATGGGATCTCTTCGAGCAGTCGATCGAGTACACGCCCGGGGAGCATTCCACAACCGCCAGCATCGACGCGTGTCAGCTCTTCGGCGGGGAGGATCAGGAAGGCGGAGTCAAGGGGCAGGTGGAGATCTACCATGGGACGGCGGGCCAGACAGCTGATTCGTATCTTGTGGATCAAATCGGGAGCGCACTCCCGGCGTACAGGCACATCTGCTACGCGGTCTTCAAACACGTCTACCTGGGCACGAGTCCATATATCAAGGACATCTCCTTCGTCGTGCGGCGCTGCCCCAATAGCCTGGCTCTCCAAGATGGAGATCACGACATTGATGGCGACGCGAATCCGGCGGCCATGATCTACGAGCTCCTGACGCGCCCGCCAGGGCAGAACGGTTTGGGCATCCCGGTGGGGATGATCGATCTCGATGGGTTCAGGGAAGTAGGCGCGACTCTCGCGGCAGAGGAGCTCGGGCTTTCCATGCAAGTGGACCAGACGAGCTCGGCCAAGGACCTGATTCTCGAGATTTGCCGGCACATCGATGCCGTGGTCTATCAGGAACCGTCGACGGGATTTCTCACGATCAAGCTCATCCGGTTCGACTACGAAGAGGAGGGCCTGCCCGTTCTCGATGAGAGCAACTGCACAGTGACGAGCTTCTCGCGGTCGAGCTGGGACGAGACGAAGAACCAGGTGCGCGTGTCCTTCCTGGACCGGGGCACACTCCTACTCCCCGACGAGGTCGGCGTCTCGAGGGCCGGATTCGAGGAGCGGTCCATTCAGGTTCAGGACCTCGCGGCGATCGAGGCGCGGGGCGGGCAGGTCTCTACGCTCAATCTGAACCTCCGTGGCTTCTCCAACCCGACGAACGCACAGAGGGCCGGTGCTCGGGCTCTCAAGACAGTCTGCTATCCAGTCGCATCGATGGAGATCTCCAGCAACCGCTCATGCTGGGCCTTCCGCCCGGGCACAGTGTTCAAGCTCAACTGGCCGCCCCTGGGCATCGAGGGCCTCGTCTGTCGTGTGACCAAGGTCGCACTGGGTGAGCTGCGCGATGGCGAGATCGTTCTGGAGGCCATGGAGGACGTATTCGCAGTTGACTGGGTGGCCTATACACCACCAGGAGATTCGGACTGGGACGATCCAGCAGTGGTTCTGCCGGCGCTGACCGATCAGGCTGCGATGCTCGCGCCCTATGAGGCGACGAAGAACCTGCCGACGCCAGAGGGAGGAGCGCAGCAGGCCGTCGTGGCAGCGGCACGCGGCACGGCAGGACTGTCCAAGGGCTTCAACGCAGTAATCGAGGAGACCGCCACGCGGTTCGCGTGGTTCACGCCGAGTGGCACGCTCGAGTCAGAGATCACCGAGAGCTCCACGTCGATCGTCGTCGACGCGGAATCCGACGCCCTTCGCATCGCATCGGTCAATGATCCGGACCACGACGCGGGCGCGAACATCGCATGGCTCGTGGACGACTCCGGACTCGAGGAGTTCATCGCGTTCAAGACCGTGGCGATCGTGGGGAACGAGATCACACTTTCGGTCCTGGCTCGCGGCTGCCTCGACACGGCGCCGACGGCTTTCAGCGCCGACACGCGGATCTGGTTCTTGTCCTATGGCAATGGCGTCGTCAACATCAACGGCTCTGGGATGACAGAGATCACCTTCCAACCCTTCAACAACCTCGGTGGCTACGATATCGACGAGTGTCCATCGGAGCAGGTCACGGCGATCTCCCCGCCTCGGCGCGATCGCGTCTACTGCCCCACCGATGTCAAGTTCAACGGCATGAGCTACCCGTCCTCGATCTCCGGCGAGCTCACAGTGTCATGGGAGCACCGCAACCGGCTGGGCGCGTGGGGCTATGCAGACTCGGGCAAGACGGACACGCCAGAGACAGACACGGAGTACGACGTCCTCGTCTATGGCGAATCCGACACGCTCGTCCACACGGAAGAGGGCGTGACGGGAAAGAGCTGGACTTACCTCGAGGCCGATGAGATCGCCGAGTCAGGGCTCGGCAGACTGAACAACCATCTCCGCGTGATCCTCCGGACGTATGGCGACGGCCGGAACCACCAGGCCATCCGGGAGATCGAGTGGGAGATGGACAGGGTCTAAGGAGGTGGGCGAGGTGTCCAGACTAGTTGATCTAGCACTTGGGCGCTGTACGTCTGATGGACGATGGGAGACCGACTTCGGGCGCTGGGTCGCGGACTACGGCCCCTCGGAGATCGTCGAGAGATTCCGTGAGGATCCGGAGCTCCGGATAACGCAGCATGCGGTCTACGAGTGGCTGCGCGGCCACGTGCCGCGCGTGGAGCGCGCCATGGCTCTTGTCGAGCTCTCGGCCGGGCACCTCACGCTGGAGCAGATCTACGCCCACGGGAACCAGGTGAAAGTCATGTCGGATGGCCCGGATCACTCGGAGCGGTAGTGTGAAGATCGACTGCAACATCGACTCTACAGCACTGATCCTCCGGCTGCGCAAGGGCGAGCGGCGCCTGGCCTATGCCGCCGTGAACGCGATCAACAAGACGGCGAAGCGTATCCAGGCAGAGGAGCGCCGTCAGCTCGCGGAGCGATTCACGCTGCGGAAGACGGAGTTCATGCAGAGGATGGCGGCTGTCATCAAGCCCTTCGCGAGTGTCAAGCAGGGGAGGGCGTTCGCCGAGATCAGCGTGGGGCAGAAGCCGAAGCTACTACTGTCTGCATTCGAGAGGGGAGGAGAGCGTGAGCCTCTGACACCGGGAGCGCAGAAGGTGGCTGTTCCCGTGGTCGGTGGCCCAGCCCGTCCACAGTTCGCCCAGCCGGTCGTTCCCGAGTTCCGCATCAGCAGGCTGCGATTCGATCGGACGAAGACAGGACGCCGACGCGCCGGCGTCGTGAGGACCCGGACGTACCTCGTACCGAGCACGGGGATCTTTCAGCGCACAGGACCCGAGCCGGAAGATACGACGCCGGTCTACTTGTTCGCCGAGGATCAGAAGCTCGATGCGCGCCTGGGCTTCATTGAGACGGCGAGGCGTATCGCGCGGCGATGGTTCAAGGAGGAGATGGAGCGCGAGACCGTCAATGCGATCGCGCGATCCAAGGGGCAGGGGATCTGAGCTTTCTAGGTACTGTCTGGCGCTTAGCAAAGGGTGCCGGCGAAGCGTTCTTTTCGTGAGGTGGGAGATTCGCAAAACAACTTATCGCCACGTCGGCCAAGCACGGGACTAAGCCGGCCTCGCGAGGAGCTGCAATGGGGAACACAAGAGCCGAGAAGCGGACACCGCGGAAGCCCCGGAGCAGATCAGCAGCGGCTTCATCTGCCCGCGAATGCGGCATCAGATACCCCGGCGAACTCGAGCTCTGGCCCATCGATCGGCTGAAGCCGTGCGACCGGAACCCGAGGACGCATACTCCCGGTCAGATCAAGAAACTGGTGAGGAGTCTGCAGGAGTTCGGCTGGACGAACCCGATCCTGGTTGATCGCGCTGGGCACATCGTCGCGGGCCACGGCCGGCTCATCGCCGCCCGCGAAATCGGACTGAAGCGCGTGCCCGTCATCCAGCTAGGGCACCTCACATCGGCGCAGCGGCGAGCGTATCTGATCGCTGATAACCGGCTTGCGCTCGATGCGGGCTGGGATGAGGACCTCCTCGCCGACGAACTGCGCGAGCTCGCGGCAATCGACTTCGACCTCACGCTCACAGGTTTCGATCTCGACGAGCTCGAAGAGCAACTCGGGGGAGGCGGCACGGGCCAAGGGGCCGGCGATCCGCCCGTCAGTCCGGCCACACCTGTCTCGAGAGAGGGCGATCTCTGGCTTCTCGGGGAGCATCGTCTCCTCTGTTCTCGCGAGCCTGATGCCGCGACCTTTGAGCGCCTACTCTCCTCGCGAGATCAATCCCATGGCTCGTCAGGCTGCGTGGCGATCGCCGGCGACGCATCGCTATGTGACGTCGTCGTTCGCCAGTGGCAAGAAGCGACCAGGCAACCAGCGCTGCTAGATGGAACGGGGAGTACGTTCGATGCTGTTGGCGGGGACCGTGGCGCTGCATGAAGCAGGTGAGCGTTGGCGCGTTCGAAGAAGACGAAGAAGACGAAGCCGAAGAAGCCCCGCAAGACCACCCGGGCCAAGAGGAAGCTGGTCTCACAGCGCGCGTTCGCCAGTCAGATCGGCGTCTCGCAGAGCGCTGTGTGCCAGGCAATCAAGGCCGGCCGTATCTCCACCGTCAATGGGAAGATCGATCCGGTCGCGGCGAAGCGGGAGTGGAAGAGCAACACCGACCAGAGCAAACCGCGCAATCGCGTCACGGGCAAGCCGAAGCAACGGCGGAATCCGAAGAAGCCAGAAGAGCCGATGGACCTCGACGGGGCATCGGCGAAGGAGGGAGCGGGAGGGAATAGCAGCTCCTACGCGAAGGCGCGTGCGGCGCGGGAGGTCTACACCGCGCAGCTGAAGAAGCTCCAGCTCGAGCGCGAGCGGGCGGCACTTGTCTCCGCAGACGAGGTGCGCGCGGCAATGTTCAGCTTGGCGCGTCGGACTCGCGACGAGCTCATGGCCCTGCCCGAACGCATGTCAGCAATCCTCGCTGCAATCGATGATGCCGCAGAGATCGATCGGGTGCTCGAGGATGAGATCGACCGGATCTGCCAGGAGTTCTCGAATGCAGACGGGTTTTGATGTCTGCAGCTCTGCCTACCGTGAGGGATGGCGGCCCGAGCCTCGGCTCAAGGTCAGCGAATGGGCCGACCTCCATCGAAGGCTTGGCAACCGCGCGGGCCGAAGCGCAACGCGGTGGCGCACAGACACGGTGCCCTATACACGCGACATCATGGACGCGCTCAGTCCACGTTCGCCGTGGCGTCGTGTTGTGCTCATGAAGGGGTCGCAGCTCGCGGGAACTACGCTCGGGAACAACTGGTTGGGCTTCATCATGGACCAGTCGCCCGGGGCCATCCTTGTGCTACGGCCGACCGTTGATGAGGCGCGCCGATTCAGCCGCCAGCGGCTCGACCCGATGATTGCGACGACACCGGCGCTGAGCCGTCTGGTGAAGGAACCTCGATCGCGTGATGGCAGCAACAGTCTTCTCATCAAGGAGTTCCCCGGTGGTGTGCTCTTCCTGACCGGGTCGAACTCGGCCACGGGTGTGAAGTCGATGCCGATCCGCTACCTCTTCTGTGATGAGATCGACGAGTACCCGGGTGACATCGATGGTCAGGGAGACCCGATTGTCCTCGCCGAGAAGCGAATGAGCGGCCCGGTCCACGCCCGTCGGAAGGAGTATCTGGTCTCGACGCCGACGATCAAGGGGCTCTCCAGGATCGAACGCGAGTTCCTCGCGTCGGATCAGCGGCGCTATTTCGTGCCGTGTCCCCACTGCGGTCACTTCGACTGGATCAGATGGGAGAACATCCGATACGAGGAGAACCGTCCGGAGACTGCCGTGCTCGTCTGCGTTGAGTGCGGAGGAGTGATCGAGGAGCGGTTCAAGCCGCAAATGCTGGCGCAGGGCCAGTGGCGCCCGACCGCCGATGGGGAGGTCGATCCCGAGACGATCGGATTCCACATCTCGAGCCTCTACTCGCCCCTCGGCTGGCTGCCCTGGTCGTCCATCGTGCGAGAGTTCCTCCTCGCAAAGAAGGATCCACTGCGCCTGAAGACCTGGGTCAACACCGTGCTCGGTGAGACCTGGGAGGAGCGCGGGGAGACGGTCGATCCGGAGAGCATCCTGGCGCGTGCCGAAGCCTACGCGGGCGAGGTCCCTGACGGCATCGGCGTGTTGGTGGCGGCCGTCGATGTACAGGACGACCGGCTTGAATGTGCTGTGAAGGGCTACGGCGCATCCGAGGAATCCTGGCTCGTTGCGTATCAGGTCTTCCATGGGGATCCTGGTGGAGATGCCCTCTGGCTCGAGCTTGATACGTTTCTGCGGCATGAGTTCCGGCACGAGTCTGGCGCCCCCGTTGAGATCAGGTGTACTACGGTCGACAGTGGAGGCCACCATACCGAACAGGTCTACAAGTTCTGCAAGGCGCGAGCGGACCGGAGCGTACTGGCTGTCCGCGGGACGGGAGATCGCGGGAAGCCGCTCGTCGGACGGCCGAGCGATCACAATCGCTACCGGGCTAAGCTCTTCAATCTCTGCGTGGACGTCGGGAAGGAGATCGTCTACTCCCGGCTCCGGATCGACGCGCCGGGGCCGGGCTACTGCCACTTGCCGCAGTGGGTTGATGAAGAGTACGTCGCACAGCTGACAGCGGAGAAGGCCGTCTATCGCTACAGGAAGCACAGGGGCTCCGTGCGGGAGTGGATCAAGATGCGCGAGCGGAACGAGGCGCTCGACCTGGAGGTCTACTGCCTCGCCGCGCTCTACATCCTGGGACCTGACTTCATCAGGTCACTTCCCGAGCGAGCGGCTGCCCTGGGCAAACGCGTTGAGCAAGGCGCGAAGACCGATGACGAAGAGGTGGCTGTCCAGACCAGACCCGGCTGGGTGGACGGTTGGCGTGGAAGCTGATCGAGGACCGGGAGGACGTGATCATGATCCGCTGGGCACGAACTGTAGGCCACCCATCGAGTGTTCTCATCCGCGACACCAAGTCCCGCATCTCACAGCAGATCCGCCTGTGGAGCTGGTACCGCGGCGAGCAGCAGGGGAGCTGGGTGAATCACTACGCCTACCTCGGCTCCGATCGCAGTTGGATCGTCGAGGCCCTTTTCGGGGGTGTGGAACAGGGCACACTCGCGAAGTACGATGACTCGAATGTCTGCTGGGGCATCATCATTGAGCATCTCGGGTTCTCACTCAGAGAGCACACGATCGCCGATGGCGCCGCGCTCGCGTTCGTCGGGAAGCCCTACAACGTCGTGTCGATCGCCAAGCAGTTCCTCGACGGACTCTTCTCGAAGCTCCTGGGCAGGGACGTCTATCTGCTGCGCCGGCTGAGCCTGCCAGGTGTGGCCGCGATGATCTGTTCGCAGCTTGGCGTCAAGGTTCATCGCGTCGCCGGCTGGAAGTTCATGGGGCTCAAGACGGTCTACCGGAAGGAGCAGAAGGGCATCTCTCTGCGGCTTCGGGCCGTGCAGATCCTCGCCGAGCTGCCGGATAGAAGGGCGGCTCCGGACTGCATCTGGGACGATGCCCTCGAGCACAGGCCCTCTCTCTACCGTATCGTGGGGGAGATCAACCCAGACCTGCGTCCACCGGATCTCATTCCGGTGATCGCCGCGAAGATCGACAAGGATCTGGCCTGGTAGACACCGCACCCTGTCTCGCGTCTTCGCTTGACTCTCCATCACGAATGTGGCATGATGGTGTCGCCGGGTTCGTGAAGGGCGAGACAGGAGGATGAGTATATGCGCACGGTATGCTGGGTCGGCATCGCGCTGCTGCTCTTCGCGGAGTCTGCGGCCGCCGACACGATCATCCTCAAGAACGGGCTCGCTATCTCTGGTATGCTCGTCGACCGAGAGCAGATCCGATCACATGAGTTACTACCTCCGCAGATCGCGGTCGTGGATTCGGCCGGGGAGCGTCAGGAGATCGCGCTCGCGGATATCGATCGTGTCATCATCGAGGATCCCGACGGGGTCCGGATCGTGGGAGCCAGAGCACAGCCCAAGAGCAGTATCGGTAGGACGGGCATCTCGAGAGGCACTGTCCTCATCGGATCCGGTTTCGTTGTTGGGCTCGTCGGAGCTGCAGTCCCGATGGGAGGGGCACGTCCCGTCAGGATTTCGGGAGGGAGGACCAGGTACGTCACGTCCTATGGCGAGGGCAACTACATCGTCGTCGCTGTAGGTCTTGCCATGGTCGTTACGGGTAGCATCATGAACATGTCGAACGCTACGGATTTCGCTTCGGCCCCACTCACTGTACAACCTGGCTCCGCACCACTTTCCGGGACCCCCGGCATCGTCTGCTGTCTCCGGTTCTGATCTGCCAGGGGAGGTCGAGAATGGCTGGCCGCATGGTGTACCAAATGGTCTGTAGACAGTGCGGAACCGTGGGGTTCCCGCGGACCTATACCAAGGGGTCCATCTGGGTGGAGCTGATCCTCTGGGTCTGCCTTCTTGTTCCCGGGCTCATCTACTCTCTCTGGAGGGTCACCTCGCGTTACAAGGGCTGTCCTGCCTGCGGCGCCGCTGGGATGATCCCGCTCAATGCGCCCATGGCCAAGGAGATCCTGGGCCGCACGGCAGCCACCCCGCGAGATTCCGCTTGACACGAATCAGGGCCGGCTATAGTCTCGGTCCTGGAGGTCGAACCGACATGAGAACGCCGCCAAACTGTCCCGGCAGAATAGCAAGATCCGGAACCCATCCGAGGTTCGGCGTTGCGGCCCTTGAGGCCGTGCCCGGGACAGGCCACGGGTGGGTTTCTCTTAGTGGGGCCCGGTAGGGCCCCGGCGCCCCACGCCGCTCTTTGACAGTCGATTGCTGCGGAACGAAGTGCCCGAGAGGACCAGCGCAGGAAGGGCTCTTCTTCTTTTTGCTGGTGCGTGTCGCATAAGACATATTATCTGGCAAGTAACACGGCCAGATCATCAATCCTCCGACGCGCCCGCGTGACACCTCATCGCCTGAGCATATCTTGATACCCCCACCTTTCCTGTGATACTCTCAACTATCTAGCGAGTCGGGAAATACTACTCTCGAGAGCCCGTTCCGCAGCCGCGCGCTGCTGGAGCGGGCTTTTCTACAGGAAGGGGTCACACCATGAATCCGCAACACGAGACCCTCGAACCCGTTGAGTTCGTCCTCCGCCGCATCCCCGAGGTCCGGGTCATCTTCGCCGATTACGAATCGGCCCTCATCCAGATCCTGACCGGGGAGCGGCCCTGCCAGTTCCGGAGCTCCGAGCACCGGCTCTGGCTCTTCGCCCGTGCCTTCACGGCGGCCACCTCGGACGCCTTCGCAGACCAGGCCACCGAACGCAGCCGCGCCCAGACCTCGCGGCTCTGCATGCTGCAGGACCGTCTCGACCGTCTCGAGCGCGATCTTGAGCAGTCGCGAGAGCGGGGCCTGGTTGACCGGGCCGTCCGCGCGGCCCTCGAGAAGGAACTGCGATCGCGCGACGGTTTCAACCGCGCTGAGCTCAGGCTCGCGGCCATCGTGCGCGACGCCTCCATGATCGCCGGCCAGCGCGGGGAGGTAAGCCGATGAAGACGACCATCACAGATCTCATATGCGAGTACCTCGAGCACCTGAAGGACAGGCGCTATTCGCCCCACACACTGGACTCCTACGGGCGAGACCTGCGGCTGTTCACCGAGATCACGGGCGCAAACTACCTCGAGGACATCACCCCCGCCGCCGGGGAGGCGTTCCTTGCCGAACTCCGCAGGCGCCGGCTGGCCTCCGCCACGATCCAGCGGCGCATTGCCGCTCTTCGGTCCTTCGGAGCCTGGCTCGTCAATGAGCGGTGGCTCCTGAAGAACCCGGTTGACTCGATCCGTCCGCCGAACGTCCGGCGGACGCTGCAGCGCGTGCTCTCAGAAGAGGAGCTCCGACGGGAACTCGATGCGCTCCCCGCGGAGACACTCGCGGAGCAGCGCGATGCCGCGATTCTCGAGGTGCTCTACGGATCTGGGATCAGGGTCGCGGAGCTCGTCGGTCTCAACCTCGGCGATATGCAGATCTCCTGGATGAGAGGAGACGATGCGGCGCCGAACCTCCGGGAGATGACCCTGATGATCAAGGTGCTCGGGAAGGGAGCCAAGGAGCGCGTGATCCCGGCAGGCGCGCACGCCGCCACCGCGGTCCTTCGCTACCTGGTGAGCCGGCGCATTCCTCCGCGATCGATGTTCTCGGCTGAGACGGCGCTCTTTGTCAACGCCTCGGGCGGGCGACTGACGGCGAGGTCGATCCAGCGCATCGTTGGCGCCCGGTTGAAGAGAGGCGGGCGCGTGACGCCGCACATGCTCCGTCACAGCTTCGCCACGCACATGCTGAATCGTGGAGCCGATCTCCGGGCGATCCAGGATCTCCTCGGCCATGAGTCGCTGAGCACGACGCAGCTCTACACGCATTCCACAGCGAGGCGGCTGATCGAGGTACACGCCAAGGCGCATCCGAGGGCGCGCAGGAGGCCGAATGAAGCGCTCTGAGCGATCTTCTCCTGTGGGGGCAGCCCTGGCCCGAAGAGGGGAGGTAACGGCAAGTAACGCCCCTCTTGGAGCCGGAGCGGGCGATCTTGTGGGAGTTGACGGAGAGCTTCTCAGGTGGCTCATGGAACTCGCGGAGATGAGCAGTGGCGAGATGGCGAAGGCGACGGGAATGTCCGGCGGGTACGTCCGGCAGGTGCGGCTGGGCAAGCGGTGCCGCGTCAGGAGGGAGTTCCTGCTCAGGGCAGGGAACGAGCTCGGCCGGCGATTCGGCGAGCCCGGGCGACTGGCGACAGCATTGACCGCGCGGATCGAGACAACCGGACGGTAGTGACATGGCTGCGACCACAAACAGGGGGCCGCGATGGGAATCAGAGTTCGGCAGATGGGTGGCGGAATACGGGGTGAGCGCGATCGTCGAGGCGCTGGCGAACGACCCACAACTGCGCGTGACGAAGCATGCAGTCTACGAATGGCTGCGCGGCCACGCTCCTCACCCGGACCGTGCCCGCGCACTGGTACGTCTGTCCCGGGGGCGCCTCACGCTGGAGGCGATTTACCAGCATGTCAGAGAAGAACGCGAACGACTGAGACGCGAATCAGAGAAGCGCGAGGCTGCGCATCGCTGATCGCAGAGGCGAAGGAGGCACGACGATGACCCCGACAAGACTCAGAGAACTGCTTGAGCGGTTCTGGCCCCGGATCACCGCTGGCGATCCAGAGTCCATCGCCAGGCGCGATGCTCTCCGAGAGGCATGGAGGTATCTCGGAGAGTCAGGTGTTCTCGATGCGCGCGTCGTCGGAATGGCAGATGCCGAGAGCGACGCGACTCCCGTGCTCGTGATGGACCAGGCGTGGGAGGCGGCGGTCTGCCGCATCGCCGGGCTGTCGCCCGAGTTCACGACGAAGGCGCATGCGCTTGCCTACTACGGCAACATCGCCCGGCCCCATACGCGGGACTTCGACCGTTGGTGGAGCGGGCTCGAGACGAAGCTCCTGCCGATCGCCTCAGCGCTGCTTTCCCGGCAGGTCTACGTCGTGCGGTCCGAGCAGGCCGACGATGAGGAGGCTGAACAGACGGCGGACGCCGTTGCCGTGACGGCCTCGCGCCTGGACGAGGAGGAGATCGGGGATGTGTGAGAGTGCCCGAGAGTCAACGGCCCGGTACCTGATCCGCATGGGGATCCTGCTCTTCAAGACGATCACGATCTGCGTCCTGATTGTCGCTGCCCTGATGTGCTTGGGACCAGCGGAATAGCGGCGATGACACGACCCTGCGATCGGGACTGCCCTACGAAGCGTGAGCGCTCGAGGAGCGCGAGCGAGAATCGAACGACAGTGCGGGCGTTCCGGCTGACTCGCCCGACAATGGAGGAGCTTCGAAAGGAGGCGGGTCGGCCCAAGCAGCGCCAGGCTGAACGCGACCATGCGAAGCTCCTCCGTCTCCACGGTGAGATGGTTGGCAAACGCTGCAGGACCTGCAAGCACCTAGTCTGTCACTGCCACGCACATCGGTACTACAAGTGCGAGCTCGCGCACATCAGCGGCGGCGCAGCGACGGACTGGCGTGTTCGCTGGCAGGCATGTGGACGCTACGAGGAGGTGTGATCGCGATGCTGGACGGGGCGCGGAAGGCGAAGGAGAGCTTGGAGTTCGCTCGGGAATGTCACCGGCGTGCTAACGGCGGTGTGTCGCGGCGACACGGGATCGTCCGCGCGCTCGCGAGGGCGATTGCTCCGCTTCTGATACCGGTGATCGATGCATGCCTCAGGAGTCTGGGGTTCGACCCCGCGGGCGGCGGCATTCTGAAGGGTCCGGAACCCGAAGGTTTCCGGCCGGACTTGCCGGGCGAGGTCCGCCTGCCGAAGAGCTCGCCAGCCTCCAGCCCCGAGGCTCCAGATTCCGAAGGCTTGCAGCGTCGGAGGGCGCTATTCGACTGGAGGAACTCGACACTGCGCGAGGTGCTCAGGGCACACGATCAGAAAATAGAGCAGCTCGCGCTGGAGTATGGGGACAGAACTCCCGGGGTGTTGATAGCTCAGGCGGGCACGCAGCTGCTCAAGGCGTGGGCCGAAGATCAGTTCGGCGAGGACATCCTCGACTCGCGGCTCGTGCGGGCCGGCAGCGATGCGTGTCTCCTGGCCGTTCCCTCGAGAGCGTGGGAGGCGTTTGTCTGTGCCGTCAGCGAACTCAACGGCAGCACGAAGAAGGAGGTGAAGGAGTGCTTCCGAAAGCGGATCGCACATGTGACCCATGAACCTCTCGGATTCGAGCTGTACTGGGCAGGCGCTGAAGAGCGAGCGCAGAAGGTCGCCGGTCTGCTCGGCGTTGAAGTCCCCGAGCTGATCGCGACGGGCCGCTACACGCCGAACAGCTCGCCGTCACCTGGGCAGACTCATGACGAGAAGTTCTGGTGCTCTGACGGGAGGTGGCAGTACGTCGGCCAAGCACTCGGGTTGGAGGAGGGCCCGGTCCGGATCGCACGTCTGCATCCCATCCGAGGCGATGTCAATGACTCGTGAGCGGCCTATCCAGTTCGTGGTTGTGGGAGGACCGCACGGCGGACCTACCGAGAACCCCACTTGCTACGTGAGGACGACGCAGCGCGGGAAGTACCAGCGGTGGACGAGGCCCCGAAGAAGCAAGCGCACGGGCGAGCTCCTCCCGCCGCGACTGACGCAGTGGGCCCGGTATCAGGACTATATCGACCACGTCAGGCGCGAGATGCCAGCGGAGGACTACCGCCTACTCGTCGATCACTACTGGCCTCTCGTGGCGGGAAGGGAGGCGAAGCTGGTCCTGGACGTCGTTGTCCAGTTCCGCGGCCGGGCGCATTCGGATGCCGATCACGTCGCGAGCACGATCGCGGATGCGCTCTTCCCGGCCCCCCTGCGGAAACGGAAGAAACCGACGCATTCGCGTCGGTTCCGCAGCCGAGAGACATATGTGCCGGTCTGGCCGCGTGCCGTGCTCGAGCGCGCTCCTGGGGATCGCGGCGTTCTCGCGCGGACAATCGACTTCCGGGACGGACAGGAGACGGCGTTCGTCGCCATCCGTATCAAGGGTCCCTACCCGCGCACGGAATGGCTGGACCCGGGGGCGCACGGTTTTCCGCGGGTTGAGCTCCACAGGAGCATCGTGAAGGAGGACGAGGAATGAAGGTGAGCGCGCCACGTCCGCCGACGCCGGGAACACAGGAGGCGCGGATCCTGGCGATCCTGGAGGACGGTCGACCGCACACGCTCTACGACTGGCCGGCCGATGACACCTACACGGGAAGGAACGCCGTGAGCCGCCTGGTGAAGAGGGGATACCGCATCAAGGCGTGGTACGACAGGCGGCACAAGACGAGACGCGGGAAGATCGTGAAGACGTATCAGCTGCAACTCGAGCAGGCGGAGCTTCCGCTCGAGGCTGCGCGCTGATCTCAGGAGAGGAGGCAAGCGTGGATCACGACGAGTCTCAGGGGCGCCACAGGGAAGCGGGGCTTCACAGACCCCGGCCGACGTCCAAGTTCCGGTCACCCACCGCCTTCCTTTTCTTGCCGGGCGACACGGTCAAGGACGAGGAAGGCAACCTGGGCAGGGTGAACATGTCGTGCGTGGACGGAGGCGGCCGGCAGTGGTTCTACGTGTTCTGGCCGCACCTTGGAATCACGGACTGCCGTGGGGAGCAGGATCTCACGCAGATCGAGGACTGAAGCCGTCGCCACGAAAGGGGGCGTGTCGTGAGGACACCCAGTACCAGGCGCTCGGGGAAAGGCGCGATGCGCCCTCAGTCGACGAGCGGCGCGCGCGTTCATGTACGACGGATGTGGCACTACGTCTTCATCATGCTGCCCCGAGGTGAAGGCGATCTCCTCCTGCGGTGCTGGACGAACGGCGAATCGAAGCGGGTCGCTCGGGCGCTGCGCAGATGGATCAGGTCTGGCGGCGACGCGGATCTTCCTACGCTCCGCTCGCTGGCGCGGTTCGCCGCCCAGCGGGTCGGAGTGCGCTGCAAGAAGACGATTACAGACTTCGGCGCCATGGGACGCGAGGAACGCGCCAGTCTTTGTGTCACGGGGGATTCATTCGTGCGTCTCGATGCCCTCCCCCCACGTCCTCGGGGGCAACAGTGAGACCTGTCTGGCTCGCATTCACGGCCGTGCTTGTCTTCACAGCACAGTTCTCCCGCGCTGGGATTCGATCGCATGTGCTGATCGGCGTGGTGCCGGACGAGATGTGGCAGGTGACGGCGAACGCCTGGGAGATCCCGGCATCGCCTGCGGTATCGGACTCCAATGGCATCCTGGTCTTCGAGTTCGACGATGCCGGCCTCGCGCCGGGTCCGATCACGATGAGGGTATGCCGCACTACTACCGGCATCGAGATCCTGACGATGATGGAGCCTATCGAGAAGGCGATCGAGTGGGCGTGGTGTTTGGCTCCCGTCTGGCCGAAGTGGGGGGTCTGGTGATGTGGGGCGAGATGAGCAACCCCTAGTTCGAGTA
>Ga0272441_10002699_pt1 | contig 35450 bp, 30 predicted proteins | sample SSMProp6N_FD_193582 | JGI IMG/M metagenome (GOLD analysis project Ga0272441, IMG submission 193582) | Marine sediment archaeal communities from Little Sippewissett salt marsh, Falmouth, MA, United States - SSM-Prop-6N | ecosystem: Environmental > Aquatic > Marine > Wetlands > Sediment ...
GCAAGGGGGAGAGGGACAGGGGTGAGGGGGTGTCCTGCTGCCGAGTAACCCCTCACCCTAACCCTCTCCCCTTGGCAAGGGGAGAGGGAAGTGTGTCACGCTATCTCATACGCCTCCTTCCGGGGGGCCCGGAAAAAATCATACCCCCTCACCCTAGACCGTTTTTATTCACACAGGCCCTTTCGAGCACAAATTCGCATGCGAAACCCCGGTTTCCGCGTTTCGCTTATAACGCGCTCCGAACACCAGTGCCGGGCGCAAGCCCGGCGGCTTCTAACCCCTCCCCAGGCCAAGCCGTGGGGACATGATACTCCCGCGACGACGCATGCCTGTACGAGCGCCCCCGCGACGCGTGCTGCGCTTCTGGCCCCGCGTCGGTTTTCGTGTCCCCGCGGTGTTGGCACAACGCAGCCGAAAAGGGGGACACGTAACGGCGCTGCAAGGCGCGGCCGCGGTTCAGGATCATCGCCGCTCCCGTCGGCCCCTTGTGCTCACAGCCGGGGACGTACATGTCCCCTTTTCTCCGCCCCAAGAACATCGTCCCCCCTCACCCTAGGACGTCTTTGCAGCCCTTCCCGGCTTCCTGACACGAATTCGCACTCGGAACACCCCTTTCGCGAAGCCGCTTATAGCGCCCCCTCCCGCCCCATCTGCCCTCCCGAAGAACACTCCCCCTCTACCCTATGGTTTTTTTATAAGTGTGGGGCGCTTTCGAGCAAGAATTCGCGGGCGAAACTGGGGTTTCGGGGGTCCGGGCTATGGAAGCCAGGGAGCGCGTGGGCAAAGGGGTTGCAGAGAGCGCCGGATTCAGGATAATGGCAGATGAGGCACGGATGGGTGCACCAAATGGCAGGGGCCACGAGATGGGCGAGCGTGACCTGGACAAGATCATCGACGAGGACCTCGATCTGCCCGCCGCTCCGCCCATTGCCCAGCGCGTCCTGAAGGTCACCTCCGACGACGAGTCGTCCGCAAGCGACCTCGTCAAGGTCATAGGGCCTGACAGCGGCATGACGAGCCGCATCCTGAAGGTGGCCAACTCCTCCCTCTATGGCCATTCCTACGAGATCAGCACGCTGGTCAGGGCCGTTTCGACAATGGGGTTCAACGCCGTCAGGAATCTGGTCATCTCGGCAAGCAGCAGGGATCTCCTGGCCCAGTTCGGGGAGCATGAGCGGGCGCTCTGGGAGCACTCGATCGGCACGGGCGTGGCCGCTCTGCACATCGCCAGGAGGCTCCCGTGCGTCACGCTGGACGAGGCCTTCACTGCGGGGCTGCTTCACGACGTCGGCCGTGCCATCATGATAAGCAGGAGGCGCCAGGAGATGCTGGCCGTTTTCGACGATGTCTCCTCGGGCGGTGACGAGATTCTGGAGGTCGAGGTCGAGGCCGTCGGCCATCCCCACACCGAGGTCGGAGCCGCGCTCCTCGCCAAGTGGAAGTTCCCCAATGCCCTCGTGGCCTCGGCGTGGCTGCACCACAACCACACCGCCTTCGGAATGACCGAGGAACCGCTTCGCTCGCTCCTGTGCACCGTGTCAGTCGCCAACGGCATCTGCCACATGCTCGGCATAGGGGGCAAGCCTGCCGAGCCGCCCGGGTCGGCTGTGAGAGCTCTCAGCTTCATCGGCCTGACCCGGGAGGAACTGCCGGCCCTGGCGGAGGAGGCAAGGGCGACCTACGAGAAGGATCACCACATCTTCCTCTGATATCCTCGTGCGCCCGGCCAGCCGCGTGAACCTCTTAGTCCGGCAGCGGCAGTCACGGCCCCACCTCAGCCCAGCACGTCGTCGACCCAGCTGAGCGCAGCCGCCGTCAGCGGGTACCCGATGGTGCTGGTAAGGAGAACGACCGCATGCCTTATCTCGTCCGGCGTTGCCCCGGCCTCCAGAGCACGTCGGGTGTGGCTGTGAACGGACCCCTCCGAGCGGACGCCGGCAGCCGCGGCCAGCTGGACCAGGTGCGCCGTCTTGATGTCAAGGGGGCCCGCCGCCCGGGCCGCCGAGCCGAGGCCCTCGACCGCGGCGCTCAGTTCGGGGTATCTCTCCTTCATCGAGACATAGTGCTTCGGCAGCTTCGACTCGTCGGTCGGCATCTTGCCTCCTTCCTGGCTCAGTCCCCGGCGTCTTCGGGATTCCGCGAGTTCCTTGTGGTGCATCTTACCCCTCGCGTGCCGCCGGGGTCAAGGCTCTTCGGGCGGGGGCCTGCCCTTGACAAACGGCCCCCGGTGCGTAGAATACGGCCTCCTTCCCGGTCGCCGCACCGCAGACACCCGGAGAAGCGAAGGAGGGCCGACAGGGCGATGCCGTTCAGGGATGTACCGAGGCGATACGACTTCCCCGCCGCCGAGAAGGCGACGACCGAGTTCTGGAAGAAGAACGACATCTTCCGGAAGTCGATCGCCCTCCGCGAGGGCTCGCCCCTGTACGTCTTCTACGAGGGGCCGCCCACGGCGAACGGCAAGCCGCACCCGGGGCACGTCCTGACGCGCGTCATCAAGGACCTGCTGCCGCGCTACAAGACGATGTGCGGCTTCCAGGTCAACCGCAAGGCCGGCTGGGACACCCACGGCCTGCCGGTCGAGATCGAGGTCGAGAAGGCGCTCGGCATCTCCGGCAAGGGCGAGATCGAGTCCTACGGCGTCGAGCCCTTCGTCCGCAAGTGCATGGAGTCGGTGTTCGTCTACACGAAGGAGTGGCAGGAGCTCACCGACCGCATCGGCTTCTGGGTCGACCTCGAGAACGCCTACGTCACCTACACCACCGACTATGTGGAGTCGGTCTGGTGGGCGCTCTCCGAGATCCACAAGCGCGGCCTCCTCTACAAGGGATACAAGGTGCTCCCGTGGTGCCCGCGCTGCGGGACGGCGCTCTCGTCTCACGAGGTGGGCTGGGGCTACAAGTCGGTCACCGACCCGTCGATCGCCGTGCGCTTCAAGGTGAAGGACAGGGAGAACGAGTACCTCCTCGCCTGGACGACGACGCCGTGGACGCTCATCTCGAACGTGGCGCTGGCGGTGGACGCGGAGTCGGAGTACTCGTACGTCAAGGCCGGCGGGGCCGGCGGGGCCGAGACGCTAATCATGGCTTCGGCGCTCGTCGAGAGCGTGTGCGGCGAGGACGCCGAGTACTCGGTCGAGAAGACCGTGAAGGGGGCGGATCTCGTCGGCACGCCCTACGAGCCACTCTACGGCTTCGAGACGCCGAAGGAGGGGAAGTGCTGGGAGGTCGTCGCGGCGCCCTTCGTGACGCTCGACACCGGCACCGGCATCGTGCACACCGCGCCGGCCTTCGGCGCCGACGACTACGAGGCCGCCCGCGAGAACGGCCTGGCGATGATACAGCTCGTCGCCGAGGATGGCAGCTTCAAGGATGCGGTGAAGCCCTGGGCGGGGCGCTTCGTCAAGGACTGCGACGGGGAGATCATCGACGAGCTCGACGCTCGCGGGCTGCTCTACTCGCGCGGCACGCTCACACACGACTACCCGTTCTGTTGGCGTTGCGACTCGCCGCTAATCTACTTCGCGCGCGGGGGCTGGTTCATCCGGACGACGGAGTTCAAGGACCGGATGCTCGAGTTGAACGACCGGATTAACTGGCTGCCGGGGCACATCAAGCAGGGGCGCTTCGGGAACTTCCTCGCCGACAACATCGACTGGGCGCTCTCGCGCGAGCGCTACTGGGGAACGCCGCTGCCGGTCTGGCAATGCGAGTGCGGGGGCCGTTGCGTCGTCTCGTCGAAGGCCGAGATCGAGGAGCTCGCGCCGGACGCCTTCAAGGAGTTCGAGGCCAAGCGCGAGGCGGACCCGTCGATCTCCGAGCACCTGGCGGTGCACAAGCCCTTCGTCGACGAGGTCGAGCTGCCGTGCCCCGACTGCGGCGCCCCGATGCGCCGCGTGCCGGAGGTGATCGACTGCTGGTTCGATTCGGGGGCCATGCCCTTCGCGCAGTGGGGCTATCCGTACGCCGGCGAGGGCCGCTTCAAGGCGGAGTTCCCGTGCGACTTCATCTCCGAGGCCATCGACCAGACGCGCGGGTGGTTCTACACGCTGCTCGCCATCTCGACGATGCTCTTCGACGCCGAGCCCTTCAGGACGTGCATCGTGCTGGGGCTCGTCTGCGACGAGAAGGGCCTCAAGATGTCGAAGTCGAAGGGCAACTATCTCGAGCCCTCGCAGATACTCGACGCCCAGGGGGCGGACGCGCTCCGATGGTACTTCTACTCGTCGAACCAGCCGTGGACCTCGGTGCGCTTCTACGGCGACGCCGTGACGGCCTCGCAGCGCGAGTTCCTCATAACGTTGCACAACGTCTACAGCTTCTTCACGATATACGCCAACATCGACGGCTTCGAGCCGGGCGAGAGGATGTGCAAGCACCCCGAGTCGGCCGAGGAGTACGCCCGCTGCGACGGCTACAGCGACGTGCGGGAGCGCTCCATGCTCGACCGCTGGGTGCTCGCGGAGCTCGACCGAACGGTGCGGAAGGTGCGCGCCGAGCTCGACCGCTACGACATTTACGCCGCGGCGGGCGCGCTCTTCGACTTCGTCGACGGCCTGTCGAACTGGTACCTGCGCCGCAGCCGCAGCCGCTTCTGGCGGAGCGAGTCGGATTCCGACAAGCTCGACGCCCACTGGACGCTCTACGAGGTGCTCACCGAGACGTCGAAGCTGCTCGCGCCCTTCGTGCCGTTCATCTCTGAGGAGATGTACCGCAACCTGGTCTCGTCGCAGTGGGAGGGTGCTCCCGAGTCGGTGCACCTCGACGACTACCCCGTGCCGAACGACGACCGCGTCGACGAGGGTCTCACGTCGTCGATGGCCCTGGCGCGCGAGATCGTCTCGCTCGGCCGCTCCGCCCGGACAGCCGCCAAGGTGAAAACGCGCCAGCCGCTCTCGCGGCTGATCGTGGTCCTCGCCGATCCGTCGAACGCACACTGGGTGACCGACCTCGCCGACACCATCATCGAGGAGCTGAACGTCAAGCGCCTCAGCTTCGCCGACGACCCGACGGAGTACGTCTCGCACGAGATCAAGCCGAACTTCCGCGCGCTGGGGCCGCGCTTCGGCTCGCGCATGAAGGGGGTGCAGAAGATCATCGCCGGGCTCGAGCCCGAGGCCGCGCGCGTGAAGCTCCTCGCCGACGGCGGGCTCGCGATCGAGCTCGACGGCGAGGAGGAGGTCCTCGTCCCCGAGGAGATTGAGGTCCGCGTCAGCGCTCACGAGCACTATGAGGCCGCCGAGAGCGCCCGCTGCGCGGTGGTGCTCGAGACCGATCTCACGGACGATCTCGTCCTGGAAGGGCACGCCCGGGAGCTCGTCCACCAGATCCAGTCGATGCGCAAGGAGCTGGACCTCGACTACCAGGACCGGGTCATCGTTTCCCTCTCGGGCGAGGGCGAGGGCGGAGGCCCGGACGACGGCGCGGCGCTCGTCCGGCGCCTGGTCGAGGAGCACGGCGGCTACGTCAAGCGCGAGACGCTCGCGGGGATGATAACCGAGGGCGGCGTCGACACCGGCAGCGAGGCGGATGGGGGGGGCGGCCTCTCGAAGGACGTCGTGCTGGGCGAGGCGCGCGTGAGCGTCGGCGTCCGGAAGGCCGGCGAGTAAAGCCGCCGCCAGGAATGGCTCCCTTTCTCGGGCCGCCTGGCTTCTTGACCTTGAACGGGTCTCTTTTCCGCTATAATTGAGGCGTCCGCGAACACAAAGGAGCCTTCCCCCATGCCAGACGACCGCCCGAACGTGCTTCTCATCACCACAGACCAGCAGCGCGGCGACTGCATCGGCGCCGACCGGACGACGGCGATAAAGACGCCCAACATCGACCGCCTCGCGGACGGCGGCGTCGTCTTCGAGGCTGCCTACTCCGAGGCCCCCGCCTGCGTGCCCTGCCGCATGGTCTGGATGAAGGGGCGGCATCCGTGGGATATCGGCCAGGACGTCTGGACCGACGGGGCGCCCACGCCGGAGGAGTCGCTGCCCGGGGCGTTCGCACGCGCCGGGTATCACGCGGCGGGGCTCGGGAAGATGCACCTCACGCCGGAGCGCGAGATGTGCGGCTTCCACGAGAGACAGGTCTCGGAGGCCGGGCGGATGCCTGCCGCCGGACACGGGCACGACGACTACCACATCTGGCTTGCCGAGAACACGGAGTGGAGCGGCTACGAGCGCGGCCACAACGTCGGCAACAACGAGGTCTTCGCGGAGGTGTCGCCGCTGCCGGAGCAGTACCACGTGAACTCCTGGACAGCCATGGTCACCGCGGAGTACCTTCGCCGAGCCGCCGGGGAGCGCCCCGGGCAGCCCTTCTTCGCGTTCATGTCCTTTACCAAGCCCCACTCGCCCTACGATCCCCCGCGGCCGTGGGACCAGTGCTACTCTCCGCTCGACATGCCAGCTCCGTTCGGCAAGTGGGGCGATCTCGACTCCGAGCCGCCCGCCGTCCGCACCAGGGCGCTCCAGCGCGGGTTCGACCGCATGGGTCCCGAGCAGGTCGCGTGCTCGCGCGCCGCTTACTGGGGGCAGATCACGCACATCGACGAGTGCATCGGGCGCGTGCTGCGGGAGCTCGACGCCCTCGGCCTCGCCGAGAACACAGCCGTCGTCTTCACCGCCGACCACGGTGATCTCATGGGCGACCACAACGGCTTCTTCAAGAGCAACTTCTACGACGGATCGACGCGCGTGCCGATGGTCGTCCACATGCCGCCCGGGATGCGCGAGCGCTTCGGCCTCGAGGCCGGCCGGCGCGTATCTCATCCCGTCGGGGCCGAGCGGCTCCACGCGACGCTCCTCGATATCGCCGGCATCGAGCCCAATCCGGCCGTCACGGGGAAATCCGTGCTGCCGGACTGCCGCGGCGAGAGGCCGCCCGAGGATTATGTCTTCGGCGGCTATTACGGCGGCCCGCCGGGCTACTCGCTCATGGCGAGGGGCGAGCGCTACAAGTACGTCTGGTGGCAGGGGGGGGGCGTCGAGCAGCTCTTCGACATGAAGGCCGACCCAGCCGAGGAGGTTAACCTGGCCGGCGACCCGGGCCACTCAGCGGTCCTCGAGGAGCACCGGGGCGCGCTCATCGAGCACCTCGGGCGTTTCGAGCGGCCAGAGGGCCGGGTGATCGAGGACGGTCGGCTGAAATCCTTCGAGTGGACCGAGGAGCACGAGCTGCCCCGCTTCAGCGGCCCCTGGGGCCGCAGGCCGTACTGAGGGGGAGGCGACGGGCCATGCAGCTGCTCGGAATCAGGGACGTCCCTTCACAGGACGCCTGATCTGTCAGGAGCCACACGATGGAGATCGACGTAACGAAGACGTCGGGAGAAATATCGCCGCTGCTCTTCGGACACAACCTGGAGCACACCCGGAGCTGCATGTGGCACGGCCTCTCGGCCCAGATCATCCGCGACCGGAAGTTCGCCTGCGGCCCCGACCGCGACGGCGTCTCGCTCAACTGGGAGCGCGTCGGTTCGCCCGGCGCCGGCTGGCACCTGGTCGAAGGCAAGACGGGATGGAAGGGCACCACGGGCGAGCCGTACACTCGGCAGTTCGAGCCCGGGTCCTCCGGGCCCGGCGGGCTGCACCGGCAGAGGATCGAGACCTTCGGCACGGGCGAGCCGTGCGGCATAGCGCAGGGCGGCATCGCGCTCATCTCGGGCCGCGAGTACGAGGCCCGCGTGGCGCTCATGGCCGACCGCGAGATGCCCGTGCGCGTTCGCTTCACCGACCGTGAGCGCGGGACGGAGTATCACTCCGTGACGCTGGCGGCCCGGCCGGGCGAATGGTCAGAGCACGGTTTCACGTTCGCCTCGCCTGCGGCCGACCTCGAGTCGCGCCTGGAGATCCTTCTGGACGGCGAGGGAGTGGCGCACGTAGGGGCGGTCTCGCTCCTCCCGGCCGACCACTTCCACGGGATGCGCCGCGACGTGGTCGAGCTCCTGAAGGAGATCGGCGTGCCCATCCTCCGCTGGCCCGGGGGCAACTTCGCCGGGTGCTACAGGTGGAAGGACGGGCTGCTGCCGGTCGACATGAGACCGCCGATCTGGGCCGCCGGCACGCTCCCGCATACCGACGGGTGGGATGAGCACGAGATGGGCACCGACGAGTTCCTTGCGCTCTGCCGCGAGCTCGGCGCCGAGCCGTGGCTCACCATAAACCTCGGCGTGGACGACCCCGCAGGCGAGGCGGCCGCGTGGGTCGAATACTGCAACGGCCCGCCCGACTCGGAGTGGGGCCGCCTCCGCGCCGGGCGCGAGCACCCCGAGCCGTACGCGGTCAAGCAGTGGTCACTCGGCAACGAGGCGGGCTACACGCACATGGCCGGCCCGCGCACGCCCCGGGAGTACGCCGAGGCAGTCTCGAAGTGCGCAGACGCCATGCGGGAGGTCGACCCGTCGCTCGTCTTCACCTCGTCGGGCACGTGGTGGGAGGAGGAGTGGCCGAGCACGGTCCTCCCTGCGATGGGCGAGAAGCTCGACCACGTCTCCTACCACGAGTACACCCCCTTCGTCAAGGACTGGGCGAAGGAGGCGGGCGGGGGGGGAGCTGCGGCGAAGGAGGGCTTCCGCCGCGTCGCGACGGCGGCCGTCCACAACCTGAAGTCGCTGAGAGAGATCCGTGAGATGATGGACCGACACTCGCCGGGCGGCAGGTTCGTCGGCCTGTCATTCGACGAGTGGAACGTCTGGTACGCGTGGTTCCGCAGCCCCGGCGTGGCCGAGGGGGTCTACTGCGCGTCGATGCTCAACATGATCTGCCGCGAGGCGCAAAACGTGGGCATCACCCTCGGCGCCTTCTTCGAGCCCGTGAACGAGGGCGCCATCCTCGTGGGGCCCGCCGACGCGCGGCTGACCGCGATGGGCCAGGTCTTCTGCCTCTTCAAGTCGCACTGGGGACGGCTGGTCGTCGAGACGGGCTGCGCGACCGGCACGGACGACCTGGACGTCCTCGCCTCGGTGGACGAGGCGGGCACGGAGGTCGTCGTCACCGCCGTCAACCGCAGCCCCGACTCGGACGCGCGGGCCGAGATCACTCTTGGCGGCGTCGCCTCCGCCGAGGGCGTGCTGCTCGCGTCTCCCGACTTCCTGCCGGGGTCGGAGTTCACGGAGGAGGCGCTGAGCGTGGACGTGAACGGCGGCGCCATCGCCTTCACGCTGCCGAAGCACTCGGTGGCGCGGGTGGTGGCCGTCTGCGGTTAGCGGGAGGCACCGGATGGGCGGCGTCGAGGTCACGGCAGGCGGGGACGTCTTCGGCGGCCGGCTCATCAAGCGCGGCTTCGGCGACTCGCTTGACGGCTGGCACGAGGAGGGGGCGGGGCGCTTTCGGCTGGACGGCGGCCGGATGGTCGTCGACGCCCTCGAGGAGGGCTACACGGCCTTCTGGCGGGAGGAGCTCCCGGCGGACCTGCTGGTACGCTTCGTGGCCCGCGTCACAGACGACGGCGGCAGGAACAACATCAACCTCATCAGTCACTGCCGGCCCCCCGGCCGCCCCGAGCGGGCGAGTGGCCCGTCGTCGAGAGCGGCGCCTACTCCGGTTATCACGAGATGCCCAACTACATCGCCACGTTTGTGGGGGGCGGGGGCGACGACGACACGCCGGGGCGGACGCGGCTCCGCCGGAACCCGGGCTTTCGACTCCTGTCGGAGGAGTTCGAGACTGAGAGCGCCCCGGACCGCGATTACGAGATCGTCTTCGCAGTGAGGTCCGGCCGCGTGCGATACTACATCGACGGCAGGCTCCTCCACGACTGGACTGATCCGGCGCCCCTGCCGGGCGGCCTCTTCGCCCTCCGTACCTGGAAGACGGCCCTCGTCTACAGCGAGATCGAGCTCGTCGCCCTCTGAAGCGTGCGTAACGCTGCCTGCCCGGCGACGTTGTCGCCCCCACCCAGGTAGCTGCCCCATGAAAAAGACGGCGGGAGGCCAAGAGGGCCTCCCGCCGCGAAATGTGACACACGCCTTAGGCGATGAGCGCCTACGGGGTGTAGTCGGTCCAGTCGATATAGACCGTCCCCTTTGCCCCGGTCGTACCGCCGGACCCGCCGGAGACGTCGAAGCTCCCGAGATGGTCTGTGGTCATCGCCTCGCTGAAGAGGTCGATGTAGCCACCGCCGCCGCCCGTGCCGGTCGAGGTGTCCCCGCCGCTCGCGTCGTAGTCGGCCGTGCTGACGACCTGCCCTCCGGCGTAGAAGTAGAGCTCGCCCCCCTGGCCGCCGGCGCCCGCCCCCGTACCGGAGCCGCCGCTGATGTTCGCAGTGCCCTCGTAGTAGACGTTGTAGCTGCTGTAGAGCTCGAAGTAGTTGCCGGCGCTGCCCGTTCCGTCGCCGCCGGAGGCGTCGGTGCCCGTGCCGCTCCCGCCGAGGCCCTCGACGTTGCCGAGGAAGTCGGCAAGCCCGTAGCCGTAGACATATATCTCGCCCGCGTCGCCGCCGCTCGCGACCCCGTCGCCGCCGCTCACGTCGACGCTGCCCGTGTGAAAGAAGATGCTCGACTCGTCGATGCCGTACCCCGGTCCGTCGGAGGTCTCGGCCGTGTAGGCGCCGCCCGTGCCCCCGGTGCCGCCCACGTCGCCGCACCCGCCGGAGAGATCGAGGGCGGCCTGCATCTCTATGGGGCCGGGGGGCGTGTAGCTCAGGGCTGAGGCGCTGTAGGTGAGCAGGTCGACGCTCCCGCCTGCGCCTCCCCCGGTGCCGTCGCCGCCCCTCGCGGCCACCGAGCCGTAGCCGTGCATGGCCAGCCCGTAGTCGTTCTCGTAGAAGAAATAGCTGCCGGTCATCCATTCGTCGTAGAGGCGGATGTTGCCGCCGGCGCCCGCGGTGTCTCCATCGCCGCCGTTCATGCTGATGCTGCCGCAGATAATGACGTCCCCGGGCCGGCTGCCGTAGCTCTGCCAGCCGTAGTCGAGGCCCTCGTATATCCAGACCTCGAAGTCGCCCGCCGCGCCGCCGGTGGCGCCCCCCGTCATCGCGCCGCTGCCGCCGTTGAGGGTCATGGCGGCAACGCTGCGGACATCGCCGCCGTAGGCTTCCGCGTAGACGAGACCTGCATCGCCGCCGCTGCCGTTGACCGACGAGCCGCCGTTGGCGACGATGTCGCCGGAGTTCCGGATGTCGCCGATGTAGCCGTCGTAGCCGACGTAGAGCTCGATAGCGCCGCCCGCGCCGCCGTCGCCATCGGTCGAGCCGCCGCCGCAGGCCTCTATCCTCCCGCTGTTGAAGGCCGACGACGCGTAGGAGTAGAAATCGACGTAGCTGGCGTCGCCGCCGTCGCCGGTGCTGCCGTCGCCCCCGTTGGCGCGGATCGGGCCCGTGCTGTAGCAGAAGTTGTAGGGATCGAGCTCGACATAGCCCGCATCGCCGCCGGCCGCGCCGGTGAGCCCGGCGTCTCCGCCCGAGGTATCGAGCGTGCCGGTGTTGAGCATGGCCGCGTCGCTGTAGAGGTCGATCCCCCAATCGTCGGTGTCGAGCGGGCCGCGTGCGCCGTGGCCTCCCTCGCCGGCGCCGTCGCCGTCTCCGCCCGAGCAGTCGACGGTGCCGTGGGTGAAGACGCTGCCGTAGCTCGCGACGACGCCGAACCAGCCCCCGTCCCCGCCGCGCTCGTCCGAGGCGCCGTAGTCGTCGCCCGAGGTGTCGATCCGGCCGGTTCGGGTGACGAGAAGGCCGGCGCAGTCGAGGCCGAGGCCGCCGCTGTCGCGCGAGGTCGCCGGCGGGCCGTGCCGGGTCTCGAGGGTGAGGCCGCCCACGTCTCCGGTGTCCAGGCTCTTGACAGTGAGCGTGCCTGCTATCCTGATATCGTTACTGACCGTCACGTAAGCGGCGTCCTGGCCCGTGGCGCCCCCCTGGTCGCTGTTGAGACCCAGAGTGAGCGTGGCGCCCGCCCGGACGTCGATACCGGTGACTGTTGCCTCGGACGATGCGTCGATGCGCCTGTAGATGGCAGCGCTGGTGATCGCCATGAAGTACTCGTCGTCGGCCACCGCGGCACGGCCGTTGGCGACGGTATCCCAGACGCCGATCGTCAGGGACGACGTCACAACGAGAGCCTCGGCGCCGAACGCGACGGGCGGGTCCGCCGGATAGCTGAACCTGGTATCGACGGTGCCGGGGGTACCGATCTCGATTCCCCTGGTCCCGTAGATGTAGGTGTCGAAGGTCCCCCCTGCGCCGCCCACGCCTGTGTTGGAGTTGCCGCCGCTCAGGTCGACGGTGAACTGGCTGGAGCCCGTGGTGATGAGAACTCCGGCCGAGCCGCCCGTGTTCGACGTGCTCGGCCCCATGTCCCCCCCGCCGCAGCCTGCAAGCAGTGCGACTGCCACGAGCATGCTCGCAAGGACCGACAGTCTCCCGTATTCCATAGGTCGCCTCCCCCGCCCTCGGCGTCGAGGGCCGCTTGCGCGTCACTACACGCGAACGGCCTCGCAACAGCGCCATGCGCGAGCAGCCTGGCGGCCGCCCGCTCAGCCGGCAAGAACCTGCCTCCGGGCCCCCGAGACCGGCAGCTACTCCACCTCGAGCGCGCCCAGGTAGTCGTTGAGGCCCTTCCGCTGCATCTCCTCGGCGTCGCGCAGCTCGGCGAGCTGAACCTGCAGCCGCTCGATGTCGTCCTCCTTCTCACCGAGCTTCTTCAGGTAGCGCGCGTAGAGATCGGAGCTGCTCGGGACGCTGTCGAGGTTGGACCGGATACGCGACTGCTCCTCCTCGAGTTCCGATATCTGGCCCTCGATCGTGGCGCGGTGGCGGGATATCTCGTTGAGGGCCTTCTGCAGCGCCAGTATCGCCTCGAGCGCCGCCTTCACCTCGGCCGAAATCACCTTGGCTTTGAGGTAGAACCCGATGAAATCGGAGTCGACGTTCGTAAGCGAGACCGACTGGCTCTCGATCGACTCGGCCTTGACGGTGAACTTCCGCGCGGCGTTGGCCTTGACGACGATCTCGTAGCGGTTGAGGTTCGGCGTCTCCTCGTCGCAGTCCTTGGGCTCGATGATCTCCCAGCCGGGCTGTGTCGGGTGCTCGATGAGGACCGTCTTCGCCGATTTCTTCTTGTTCTTGACGGCGTACTCGGTGACGGAGGTGTACTTGTGGGTCGTTATGAGCGTGCCGTGGACTATCCTCCCGGAGATGAGCTCCTCCGGCCCCGAAGAGGGCGCCACGTCCACAGTGCAGGCGAGGTCCAGGGCGTAGGATATCAACCTCTCCTCGTCGGGCTGCAGGTTCGGGACCGTCGCGTCACCCGCGTAGACCCCGTCGTCGAAGATCGTCACCGGGCCCGAGAGCAGCGCCAGGTCGGTCGTGTTCTTCAGCCTGAAGCCGTTGTACGGGTGCTTGTCGTGCGTGCTCTGGTTGTAGATCGATATCTTGTCTCCGCCTACGCCGCCCGCGATGATAGGCAGCATCGCCGACGACTGCCGGCCTATCGAGACCGGAGCGTCCACGGCGTAGCTGAAGAGCTCGCCCACCTCCGAGCCCGTGGCCTGGGGCGCCATCGACTCCATCGCCATGCCGCCCATGCCGGCCGACATCATCGGCGCGGCCGAGGGGGCCTCCATCTTCTTCGCCCGGCGCATCGGAGCCGCGGATTTCGCCGACATCATCTCCTCGGCGAGCATCTCGGCATCGTCCTCGTCCTCGTCGTAGTACTCCTCGGCCTCGACCCCCTCCTCGTAGGCCTGCGGACGGAGCCCTGCGAAGAGCTCCGGCTGCACCACCGGCCTGGGCAGGTAGAGCGGCGTATACAGGTCCATGATGAAAGCGATGGGCCTTCCCGAGACGAGCGAGAGGCCCACGTCCTTCCAGTCGGAGTCGGTCGTGTTCTCCACGATGGCCCAGCCCTGGAGCAGGGGCTTCTCGGCGCCGAGAACCAGCCGGTAGCTCGTCTTCCACACGGGCGCCTCGAGGATGTAGGCGACGCGGACGCGCCTCTTGCCCTTGCCGGTGAAGCTGATGGAGACCGCCCGGCGCTGCTTGTCGCGCGAGGAGGCTATGACCGCCAGGGCCTTCACCAGGTCATCCTGGAGATTGTCGTCGAGGATCCTCACGTCGCGGAGTTCGTCGATGAAGACGGACTTCATCCCGGTGCCCGTCAGCAGGTTCAGCACCTCCCGGCTTATGGCCACGCCCTTCTCCGTCGTTGCGCTCCGGCTCTCGACGCCTAGTACAGTGCCCTCGAGCGGCCCTTCGATAGCGCGGATGCTGACGCGCACGCCGCGGAGCTGTATGAGCAGCGACCCGAGCGACGGGTTGCCGGCCAGGTCCAGCCCGAAGGCCCTGAGGGCCCTGCCGGTGGGGTCCTGCGATGCGTAGGTCACGGCCGAGGCCCGGCCGCCGTCGAGGTCGAGGACGACCAGGCTCTTCAGGATGTCGTTAATCTGCTCGGACTTGAAGTTTAGCGTCAGCTCGGCGTCGCCCGTCACGTTCCCGGCGCGCTCGAAGTAGCCCACGCCGCACGAGAAGAGGACCACGCCCGTGACCGGCACTGCCTCGGCCGCGTCGGGCCCGGGCCCCGTGCTGCGCTTCGCCCTGGGCTTGCTGCGGGCCTTGGGCCTGGCCGCCTTCTTCTTCGCGCTCCGCTTCTTCGACTTAGCCATGAGATCCCCCCCGGGCAGGCGTTTGACTGGACCGACGACATGCATGATATACCTGTGCTGCCGCGCGGTCAAGAGCATGCCAGGCGGCCGGGGCACGAACGCTTCGCTTGAATCGAGAGCCGCGGCTGGTAAGATCGCCCCTCCGCTCGGAGGACCCGACGTGTACGGCTACCCGGACGAGGTGCAGGAGATCGAGTACCCGTGCTCGGCCGACGGGTCGGAGCAGCCGGCGCTCTGGCACGCCGCTCCGGCATCGGAGCCCGCGCCGCTCCTGGTGGCGCTCCACACGTGGAGCTTCGACCACACGCAGGATATCGACGTCCCGGCCGCGCAGTGGTGCATACGTCACGGGTGGCACTTCGTGCATCCTGACTTCCGCGGGCCCAACGACAACCCCGCTGCGTGCGGGTCGGAGCTGGCCGTGCAGGACGTTGCCGACGCGGTCAAGTGGGCGCGCGGGGTGGCCGTGGTGGACGAGTCGCGCGTGTACCTGGTCGGCGCCTCCGGCGGCGCTCACATGTCGCTGCTGATGGCGGGCAGGCACCCGGAGATATGGGCGGGCGTCTCGGCATGGGTGCCGATCAGCGACCTGGCCGCGTGGTACGTCCACGCCGAAGCGAAGGGCCTGGGCTACGCCGGGCATATCGCCGGCTCCTGCGGCGGCGACCCGACGGCCGGGGGCGCTCCCGCCGAGGAGGCCCGCCGGCGGTCGCCGGCGACCCACCTGGCGGCCGCTGCCGGCGTGACGCTCGACATCAACGCCGGCATCCGCGACGGGCACGACGGCTCCGTGCCCATCGACCACAGCCTTAGAGCATTCAACCTGCTCGCGCGCGAGGCTGACCGGCTATCTCAGGCCGAGATGGATCACTTCGTCGGGGAGGCGGCCGTGCCGCCGGGGCTCGAGTTCGTCGGCGAGGACGACGCCTACGGCCGGAAGCGCGTTCTTTTCAGGCGAAGCTCCAGCCGCGCGCGGGTGACTATCTTCGACGGCGATCACGAGATAGTCTGGCCCGCGGCGCTCAGGTGGCTGGCCGGGCAGAAGAAGACGTAGTCGTGGCACTTCGCTCGCCGGATCTCTGCCCGCCCCGGGCCCGCTAGCGCATCTCCTGGCCGCCGTCCACCAGGTGCAGGCACCCGGTGATGTACGAGGCCTTCTCCGAGGCGAGGAAGACGACCAGGTTCGCCACGTCCTCCGCGGTGCACTCGCGCCCGAGCGGCACCTTCGAGACGTAGTGCTCGACGACCTTGTCGGGCGCGATGCCGAGCTTGGCGGCGACGACGGCCTTGTACTCGTCGTTCCATATCCCCGAGCCCTCGAAGACGTTGCCGGGGCAGACGGCGTTGACGCGGATGCCCAGGGGGGCGAGCTCGCGGGCCCAGCCCTGCGTGAGGCCGATCTCCCCGAACTTCGTCGCCGTGTATGCGGAGTTGTCTGCCGAGCCGCGGACGCCCGACTTCGAGCTCATGTTGATGATGGCGCCCTTGATGCCGGCGGCCGTCATGCGGCGCGCGGCCTCGCGGCCGCAGAGGAAGTAGCCTGTCAGGTTGACCTCGAGCGTCTTCCTCCACGCGTCGAGATCGAACTCGGCGAGCGGCCCGCTGGGCGCGATGCCGGCGTTGTTGACGAGCACCGTCACCTCGCCCGCTTCGCCCGCGACCCTTTCGAACGCCACCGCGACCGACGTCTCGTCGGTGACGTCGCATCCAACGCCGATGACCGCGGCGCCCGTCGCGGAGGCGATCTCGCCCGCGGCGCGCTCGGCGCCCGCGGCGTCGATGTCGGCCACTGCCACCGAGGCGTCCGCCCGGGCCAGCCCGGCGGCGATCCCGCGCCCGATGCCCGAAGCGCCGCCCGTCACGAGGGCGACGGATCCGCTCAGTGATATCGCCATGGGCAAGGTAGGGCCCTCCCGGAGGTTGATCGAAGGATATGCGGCCCGTCGTGAATGTCAAGCCAATTGCCGGGCGGGAGCGAACGCTTTCAGAAAGCGCCGCGCTCCAGGAGGTCGATGAAGGGCGGGACGAGATCGCCGTCGAACTGCGAGCCCGAGTGGCGGCGGAGCTCGGCGATGGCGGTCTCCATCGGCAGGGCATCCCTGTAGGGGCGCTTCGAGGTCATGGCGTCGTAGGAGTCGGCGATCGTGATGACCCTCACCGAGATGGGCAGGTCCTGGCCGCCGATGCCGTCTGGGTAGCCCGAGCCGTCGACGCGCTCGTGATGGTGTCTCACCATGTGAACGCCGGGCTGAAGCAGCTTGATGGGGCTGATGATCGTCTCTCCGATGACCGGATGGCGCTGCATGATGAGACGTTCGTCGTCCGTTAGCGGGCCGGGCTTTCCAAGCAGGCCGTCGCCGACGCCCACCTTGCCGATGTCGTGCATCGGCCCGAGCTTCTTGATGAGCATGAGATCTTCCGGGCCGACCTCGCACTCCTCCGCCAGCGCAGCCGCGTAAGCGGTAACGCGTTCGGAATGGCCCTGCGTGTAGGGATCGCGCGCCTCGATCGCCCTGGCGAGACTCACAAGTGTGTTGATGGTGTCGCGGAAGAGCTGCGAGTTCTCGATGGCGACCGCCGCTGAGCTCGCGATGACACGCAGGAGCTTGACGTCGCCCGCGTCATAGTCGCAGTGTTTCCGGTGGTATACGGTGAAGCCTCCGATGGCCCTGTCCTTCACCACGAGCGGCACAGAGAGCATCGACGCCAGGCCCTTCTGTCTCGCGAAGTCGGGCTTGGCGAACGGGCTCGAGGTGATCTCGCTGATGGGGATGGGCCTCTTCTCGAGGACCGCCCGGCCGATGATCGACTCGCCCAGCTTGACCGGCTTCGACGGCCACTCGAGCCCGGCCGAGGCCGCCAGGTTCAGCGTGGCGGCGCTCTCGTCAAGAAGCCTCAGCGTGCAGACGTCGGCGCCGGTTATGCGCTGGGTAGTCGAGAGTATCCTGTCGAGGAGTTCCCGGTGGTCGAGGGAGAAGGCGATGGCCCGGCTGACGTCGAAGAGGGCGGCCAGGCGAAGCTTGTCCTCTTCGGCAGCCTCGAGAAGGTGTATCTCCTCGTGCTCGATCGGATCGGCGTGCTCGACCACCCCGGCCTCAATCGGCTCAGCGCGCTGGACTGGCTCAGCGGCCTCTGGTGCGTCAGGCGGCAAGCTGTGATACCTTTCTCCGAGGAGGCCCGGAAACGCCCACAATTCCCAAATATAGTATACAGCCAGCGCCAGAAAAAGTCAAGGAAAACGGAGAATCGTACTTGACATGCGAAACCTGCATGTTAGGCTATATGTGCAGCGCGTGCAGATCGTTCATACTTTATGAACATCCCGGAGGCAAGCTTGGCAGAGCGAGTCTACTCGACCGGCGAGATAGCGGACGTCTGCAGGATGACGAAGCACACCATTCTCAGCGCGATTCAGCGCGGTGAGCTCGTCTCCTCGACGACTCCCGGTGGACACCACCGCATACGGGAAGGGGATGCCGCTGCGTTCCTCCTGAAACACAATATTCCAGTCGAACTCCTGACCGAACGGCACACTAAGGTGCTGGTCGTCGACAGCGACCGGTTTGTGGGTGAGCTGATCAGCGGCCTGCTCGGCGACGACGACCTGGATGTCGAGATCGCGGCGGGAGCCTTCGAGGCCGGCGCGGCGGCGGAGCGCGGCCGTCCCGGGGTCGTCATACTGGACATGCGCAGCGTGGGTGCCGGGGCGCTGGGGCTTATCAGCGAGATCAAGTCAAGCGCGCTCTGCCGGCGCACGAAGGTGCTGGCTGTTCTCTCGGGACCTGCGGGGAGAAGCACGACGGAGATCTACGAGGCGGGGGCCGATGAGATCATCCGCAAGCCCTTCACGGTGGAGGATCTGCGGGAGAAGGCGAGGAAGCTCCTTGGCGCGCGCGAGGCGATTCCGAGCGCGTCCGCCGGGGAGTGATGGGCTTGCAGCCGCGCGGGGGGTGAATCTGCAGCTTGATCTGCAACATGTGAGGTGACGACCGCTCGCGCGGTTGCTATGAGTCGGGCGCCCGTGCCACATGGTAGACACCGTGTTAAGGGCGCCCGACTTCTTTTTGCGCCCGGCCGCCGCGGGCGTCCTCAGACGCGACCATAATACCTCTTGATATGCGGCGGACCTCCAGCGTATAATCCGTGGCGGGAGAGTCGCCGGTGGCTGTGCGATTGGGGGAACACTAATGAGGAAGGCGCTTGCGGGAAGTCTCCTTTGCGTGGCGGCCCTGTCTGGGAGCGCCCATGCCATTGGCGCGGGTCGCTTCAACATGAAGGTCAAGACCTCCGACATCAGGCCCGGCAGGCACCTCTGGGGTGCCGAGGTCGACGTGCCCGGCTTGGCCAACCACGTCGTCGTCGTCTCGTTCTGGGCTTTCAACTCTCCGGCGTGCCGGGGGAACCTGGCCGCGCTCGAGGGGTGGCACAGGAAACTGGGGCTGCAGGGGCTGGTCGTCATCGGCATGCACATCCAGGGCGGCGACGATGACCAGGTGAGGGCTCTCTGCCTGCAGAAGAAGGTCACCTTTTCCATCTATGGGAACGGCATGGTCGTCGGGGGCGATGACTTCAAGGTCATACCTCACTGCTTCCTTTTCGACCACACCGGCAAGTGCATCTACCGCGGCCCGGTCTCGGGGGCCAAGTGGAAGATGGAGGCGGCCGTCAAGGCGGCGCCGGCGCTGGTTCTCGCTGGTCGGGAGCTGAAGAAGCTTGCCGCCATCTCCGACTCGCTCAAGAAGGGCACCCCGCCCGGCACCATCATCAAGCAGCTGGCGTCCAGGATGAACTCCCGCGACCCCGAGGTGGTAGACGAGGCGAAGTACGTCGTCGAACGGCTCGAGACCGACGGTCGCCAGCGCCTCGATGACGCGAAATCCGCCAAGGCTTCCGACCCGCGCGGATGCCTGAAAGCTCTGCAGGAGCTCGACAAGGAGTACAAGAACCACGATATCGGCAAGGAGGCGAAGGCGCTGCTCGTTCAGTGCACGAGCGATGCCGCCTTCAAGAAGGAGATCGAGGCCTACAAGATGCTGGAGATCATACAGCGCCTCGAAGCCCAAGTGCGCCCCATCATGTCGGTGATGGGGGCGGACACCTCTTCCGATCGCTTCCTCGCGAGGAACCGCGCCGTCCTCAACCAGATCGCACAGGGAGTGGCGGCCATGAAGCAGCGCTACCCCGGCTGCAAGGCGACCGAGGAGGCGGAGGCCATCGCTCAGAAGTACAAGCTGATGTGAAGCGGGGAAGCGGACCGTCTGGTCCGCCCCTTACTTTTGCGGCCCGACTTAGATGAGCGCCGTCGAGAAGTAGCGCTCGGCCCGGTCGGGCAGCACCGTCACGACGTTATTGCCGGGGCCGAGCGTCTCGGTGACGCGCAGTGCCGCGTGGACGTTCGCGCCCGAGCTGGTACCGCATAGGGCGCCCTCCGTCGCCGCGAGTCGCCGCGTCGTCTCCACGGCCTCGTCGTCGGTGACAGTGAGAATCTCGTCGATGAGGGAGACGTCGAGCACCTCCGGCACGAAGCCGTCGCCGATCCCCTGGATCTGGTGCAGCCCGGGCTCGTGGCCGAGAAGAGCCGCGGAGTTCGCGGGTTCGACCGCGACGATGTGGACCCGCTTGTCGTAATCCTTCAGGAACTTGCCCACCCCGCCGAGCGTCCCGCCCGAGCCCACGCCCGCGACGAAGGCGTCCACGTGCCCCTCCATCTGCCGCCATATCTCGGGGCCCGTCGTCCGGTAGTGAATCTCGGGGTTGTGGGGATTCTTGAACTGGTTGACCAGGAAGTGCTTGCCGGGGTCGGCGGCGATGATCTCTCGAGTCCTGTCCACGGCGCCCTGGATGCTCTCGGCCGCCGGGGTGAGGACTAGCTCGGCCCCGAGCGCCCTGATGATCTTCTTGCGCTCGTCCGACATGTCCTCGGGCATGACTATCACGACGCGGTAGCCCTTGCGCACGCCGACGAAGGCGACGCCTATGCCGGTGTTGCCGCTGGTGGCCTCGATGATGGTCATGCCCTCGCGGAGATCGCCCTCGTGCTCGGCTGTCGCCACGATGTGCTTGGCCACGCGATCCTTGATGGACCCGCCAGGATTGAGGAACTCGGCCTTCGCGAAGACCGCACCCGCGCCGAGGTGCGCGAACTGGAGCATCGGCGTGTTGCCGATGGTCGAAAGGATATCAGAGTAGTACTCCACGCCCGTCCTCCGCTAGCTGTGGCCGGTGGGCCCCGTCGTCACGAGGATCCTACTGTGACGCGCCGCCTATGTCCTTCAGCCGCTCCATCTCCTCGGCGCGCTTCTGGCGCTTCTTCTCCTTGACGAGGCGGGCGAGCTTGACCTCCGCCGCCTTGCGGGCGAGTTCCAGCCGCCGCGCGATGCTGAGGAGCTCGGCCGCGTGCTTCTCCATCGCGAGCTTCCTGGCGACGTGGGTCACGGCGAGCTTGGTCGTCTCGCCGAAGGAGAGCGTCATGTTGCCGTCGATGTCGTAGGGCTTGATCGGCTTGGGGGGCTCGACGATGGGGGTCGTCCCGCCCTTGTGCTTCTTCGGTTTCGGCCTGGGGGCGCGCGTGCCTCTGGCGGCCAGGAACTCGAAGCGGTCGATTACCCCGTCGCCGGTGCGGTCGACCTTGCGGCCGCAGTAGGACATCAGCCGTGCGAGCTTGCGCGCGGCGTCGTATTCCTTGCCGGAGAGGTGCCGGTCACCGTTGAGATCGAGGAGCGAGAACTTCTTGAGCTGCGCGTCGAGGGCCTTCGCCCGGGCGCTCAGCCAGCCGGCGAGGCGGACGCACTTGTCCACTTCGGGCAGCGTCAGCTCGTCGCCGCCGGCATCGAGGATATTCTTGATGCGTCCCTCGACGAGCTTCTCGGCGAACTTCCTGATCTCCCTGTTGTCGACCTCGCCGTTCTTGTCGACGTCGAGCGCCGAGCTCGCCGGCAGCGAGAACTCCTCCTCCCCCATGCACTGTGAGGTGGCGATCAGGCCGCCGAGAAGAATCGCTGCCCCGAACGCCCGCGTAAGTTCAGTCATTGCCTGGGCCTCCTAATCGCCGCCCTTGTCGGCATCGCCCTCGCCCGCCTCGGGGGCGTCCTTGGCATCCGCGGCGCCCTTCCCCTCGGGCGCGTCGCCTTCGGGCGCGTCCCCCTTGGGCGCCTCGCCCTCGGGGGCGCCTTCGCCTTCCTCGTCGTCTCCGGCGGCCTTGGGCAGAGAGTCAACTTCGCGGCGGCCGGGCTTCAGCATGACGAGGAGATAGAGGGCGTTCTCGCGCCATGCGTAATCGTCGACGTAGGGGGGCAGGCGCCCGTACTTCTCCTTGGTCCAGGCCGCGCGCGCGAGGTACTTCTCGGCCTCGTCGTGCTTGCCGTCGAGATAGAGGGCGCGGCCCACATCGTACTCGAGCTTCGGCTTGAGGTAGGACTCGGAGTCTATCTCGAGGGCCGCCTTGAACTCGCGAACGGCGTCACCGTAGCGGCCCAGCTCTTCGTAAACCTGACCCAGGGCCTGGCGGCCGTGGACCTCGATCTGGTGGCCGCTGTAGCGGTCGGCGAGGCGCCTCAGCGCCTTCTCGGCCTGCTCGAGGTCCTTCTGTCTCTCGGGGTCATCCTTCGGGCGCGTGAGGGCCCTGGTCAGCAGAGCCGCGCCGGCCCGCTGGAGGGCCACGGGCTCGGCGGGAGTGCCGCTGTGCTTCTCGGCGAAGTCGATGAGCGCGTCGGGGCCCGAGATGGTCGCCAGCACCGCCCAGGCCCTCTCGGCCCGGGCGCCCGAGGCCTTGAAGATGAAGACCATCCCCAGCAGAACCACGAAGACAGTGACTGTGAAGATGGTGAAGACGCCCAGGTGCTTCGCCACCCACAAGAGGGGGCCCTTGAAGGCGGACTCGAAGGAATCGGGCTCGTACTTGGGTCCACGCTTAGCCATCGGCTCTGACGGGCTCCTTCCTGTTGCGGGTCAGGATCTTCTCCATGAAGGCGGCGGAGCGCTCGACGGCCCGGTCGACCTCGTCGGGAGTCAGGCCCGAGAGGCCCAGCACGCTCCGACCCCAGACCGGGCCTCCGATATTGTCGGGCTCGTGGGTGTCGCTGCCGAAGAGTACCTCGGCGCCGGCGTCGTGGGCGGCGCGGGCGACATGGCCGTTGCCCAGCGAATGCCCCTGCCGCCCCGATATCTCGAGAAGGACGCCGCGCTCGGCGGCGAGCTGTGCGTCGGCCGGGGATATCTCGCCGGGGTGGGCGAGGATGTCGCAGCCGGCTTCGATGGCGGCACGGTTGGTGCCTTCGAGCACGGGCTCGACTGGACTCTCGCCGTGAACTATGACGTACTCGGCGCCGAGCTCGCGGACGCGCTGGACGAGCTCGCCGATCTGCGCTGGCCGGACGTGGGTGATCTCGACCCCCGCCGCGACGGGGAAGCCCTTCCCCCGCCGCTCGGCCCGTACAGCAGCCACGATCGCCGCGATCAGCGTCTCGACGTTCGAGAAGTCGCAGTGGTCGCTCATGCCGATGCCGTGCCACCCCGCGTGCTCCGCGCGGCGGATGAGCTCGGCGGGTATCAGGTCCCCGTCGGAGTGCGTCGTGTGGCAGTGGAAGTCGTACAAGCGGACCTCCCGGCACGCCTACATGGTACGCCCGGCGGGACTCGAACCCACGACCTGCGGTTTAGGAAACCGCCGCTCTGTCCGACTGAGCTACGGGCGCACGCCGCCGGCCGCCGACCGGCGAAACTCCATGGGGTATTCATAGACCGAAAAGGGGGCGGTGTCAAGGGAATAGAACGGACCTGCGCCCTACTCCTCGTCGCTGTCGGCCGGCTCGCGGCAGCGGCGGCGGTCGGCCTCCTTCTTGCGGTCAATGAAGGGCTTCGTCGGCGGAGCCGTGGGGCTGCGGGGCTTGGCCTTCCGGGTCCTGGCTCTTCGGGCTTTAGCCTTGCGGCTCCTGGGTTTCTTCATCGCGCTCATGGTCGTCACCAGCACTATCATCGGCCGTCTCGCCGTCCCCTTGAGGAAAATGGCCGTTCGGCCCGCTCCGCCTCTCCCCCTCGCCCCCCGGCGCCCCCCCCCACCCCGCACCCCCCCCGGAACTCTAAGAAGCGGCCGATTCCGTCCGCCTTACCTCTTGAAAGGCCCGGAAGCCGTGATAGACTATTCGCACGGGGCTTGAAGGAGACCGGCCCGGAGGCGTCCTATCTATGGCAGGAAGGCGCAAAAGGGAGGATACGCCGCTGGCGGAACTCTTGGAGAAGGTCCGCGCGGGCGACAAGGCCGCCTTCGAGGAGATGGCCCGGCGTCTCACCGAGCGTATCTACCCGATGGCGCTGAGGGCGCTGGCGAGCCGCGAAGCCGCCGAGGAGGTGACCCAGGACGCCCTGGTGCGGATCTACACGCGGATCGACCAGGTCCAGGACCCGAAGGCCCTTGAGGGCTGGGCGATGCGCGTCGCCTTCAGCCGCATCAACGACCGGTTCCGCGGGCGGAAGCGGTTCCGCAAGGCGCAGGCGGGGCTGACGGAGCTGAAGAAGCTGAACGGGCAGGACGAGGGCCTGAGCGCCCTGGAGAGGGAGGAGCTTCGCAGGGCCCTCTCCGAGGCCCTCGAGGCGATCGACGAGAAGCACCGGGAGGTTTTCCTGCTGCGCGAGGTCGACGGGCGCAGCCACCGCGAGGTGGCCGAGTTACTCGGGGTCCCCGAGGGGACCGTATGGAGCCGGCTCTCCTACGCGAGGAAGCGCCTCCGGGAGGAGCTGGTGAGAAGAGGGGTTCAACCGTGAGCGGCGACAGCGACATGAAGCGCCCCGACTGCGACGCCATCCGCGAGTGTCTCTCGGATTACGCCGACGGCCGTACCGGCGCCGGCGCGCCCGACAGGGCGGAGATCGCCTCGCACCTCGAGGCGTGCGAGGCCTGCCGCGAGTACCTCGCCGACATCGAGGCCGTCTCGGCGGGCTTCCGCCACAAGGAGGACGGCGACCGCGTTCCCGCGGGGCGCATCGTCGCCGCCGCCATGGAGCGGATCGCGAGGGGCGAGACGGTCGACGAGACCGCGGCGGACGCCCCCGAAGAGAGCGCGACCGGGGTGAGCCGCACTGTCGTCCGCGCGCTCCTCGGTTTCGGAGCGGCCCTCGGAGCCGCGGCGGCCGTCTGGGTGGTCGTCGCCCTCACCGCGCCGGGCACGGCACTGCCCCCTGCGGCGGCCCCCGATGTGGCCGTTGCCGTGCCGGGGCCCGAGATGCCTGTCCACCGGAAGGGCGGCGAGGTGACGGAGCTACCGGCTCCGGAGACGACCTTCGCGGATCTCGAGGACGCGAGGCCTCAGGCCGACTTCGCCCTCGAGTGGGAGAGGCAGAAGATATCCGACGATCGGCGGGCGGAGGCTCTGCTGGGCCTGACGCCGCAGCTGATATCGTTCGACGAGGAGAAGACTCTCCGCTCGGCCAGGCGCAGCTCGCTTGACGAGGCCGTCTGGGCGCTGTCGGAGTAAGACCGGGCAGCATGGAGGGGTGAAAAGTGTTCGGCAAGGCCAGGACCATGGCGGCGGCGCTCGCGTTTCTCTTCGCGGGCCATGCGACCGGCGCGGCGGAGACCGTCGAGCAGCAGGAGCGCTCGCCCGACGCCGCCTCGCAGGCTGAGCACGGCCAGCAGATGCAGAGGGGCTCGGTGGTCGACCGCGCCCACGCTCTCGAGAGGGCCGGGCAGCACGCCGAGGCGATAGACGCTTACGTCGAGTCGGTGAAGTCGGTCGAGGAGGCGGACCTCGTCGGCCGGGCCGGCGCGAAGGAGGGCCTCAGCCGGTCGCTCGCGGCGCTGGGCCTCTTCTCGGAGGCGACGGTCTGGGCGCGTTCAGCTCTGGTCGACTGGCAGCGCGCCGAGGCGAAGGGCATCGCCCCCGCCGGGCGCAAGCGCATCGTGATGCTGCTGATGCGGCTGGGCGAGTACGAGTCGGCCGTCGAGCGCGCGGACGAACTCGCAGCCGAGAAGGACTCGCCCGCTCAGGTGCGGCTCTGGGCGCGCGAGCAGGCGCTCAGGTGCGCGCTCAGGCTCTCGGACTGGCCGTCGGCCGCGAAGCGGGCATCGGAGCTCGCCAAGAACGCCCCGAGCGAGGGCCGCCGCCTGTGGGCGATGCTCAAGCTCGCCGAGACCCGCGCCGAGATGCGCGACTTCTCCGGCGCCGCCAGCGCCTACCGCGCGGTGAGCGCGAGCGCCAGCGGACAGGTCCGGAAGCTCGCCGACGAGAAGCTCCGCGCCGCCGAGACGATGCAGAAGCTCTACGGCCAGGTGGGGCCGCTCACGCTTGCGGTGAAGACCAGGTCCGGCCACGAGATGCAGATCACCATACAGAAGGGCGCGCGCCGGCGCAGGCAGAGCGTCAACATACCGTCCTTCGGCGAGGGCCTTGACCCGTCGATGGACGAGTTCCAGAGGCGGAGCGCCCTTGTGCTGAAGGCGCTCGCACGGCAGCTCGCCGAGAGGCGAGGCAGCGCCCGTCCCATCCTCGGCGTTTCCATAGCCATCCCGCTGGCCGAGCCGCCGCTCTCGAGGGCGGCCCCGGAGGGCGTGGCAGTCACGTCGACCGATCCCGGGAGCCCCGCCGAGAAGATGGGGCTCGAGCCCGGCGACGTCATCATGACGGCCAACGGCGTGGCGCTCGGCCGGGGGAAGCTGGCCTCGGCGCGGCTGATTTCGGCGGTCAACTCGGCCGGGGCCGGCGCCAGGCTCACGCTCGAGGTGCGCCGCGGCAAGGGGAAGGCGACCGTCTCGGGCGTTCTCGGGGAGTACGAGGCGAAGAAGTAGCCGCCGCTGGAGCGGCCACCCCCGCCCTCAAGCTCGCCCCGGACGCTCTGATCCGATCGCCCGGCCGCGTTACTAGAAGCCGGTCTTCCTGATGAGCTCCAGCGCCTGCTCCAGGTGCGTGTTGTCGCCGTGCGCCGGGATCTCCACGGCCGCGCGGCCCTTGAACCCCATGTTGCCTAGGAGCATCTCGATGTCGGTCAGGGGCATCTGATCGAAGGGCGTGTCGCGCGTGCCCTTCAGGTGGACCTGGTACAGATCGCCCCCGGCGGTCTCGAGCACCTTGACGGGGTCCTCGCCCGCCATCTGGCAGTTGCCGATGTCGAAGTAGAAGCCGATGTTCCCGTGCCCCACCTTCCTCACCAGCGCCAGTATCTCCGACGCCTTGGGGCAGAACTTGCTCGAGCCTATGTGCTCGAGGGCAAGCCTCACCGAGCGCGACTCGGCCCGGTCGCCCACAGCCGTCAGGTTCTGGATGTATGCGTCCTCGACCTCCATGCCGCCCTCGCCCTCCCAGACGGGCAGCAGCAGCACCGCCCCCGGGCCCCACTCGGCGAGCAGGTCGCAGACGGCGTCGAGACCCGCGAAGAGCTCCTTCCTCGCATCGGCGTCCCTGCACGTCTGCGAGAACGAGGGGAAGTTCCCCAGGTTGGCCGAGAGGACGGGCATCTCCGCCGCCTTCGACGCCTCGCGGAGCTCGTCGCCGCCCTCCGGCAGCGCTTCGATGTACTCCGCCTTCGTGGAGAGCTCCAGGAAGTCGTAGCCGATGCGCTTCAGCTCCGAGAACTTCTCCTCGAACGTCTCGCCCGCGATGCAGCCCGAGAATACGCCTATCTCCATTGCACGGCTCCCAGTTCTCCGAGTGACGTTCCGGTCATCTCCGCCTGCCTCCCGGCCCCCACCGCTTGGGCTGCTCTTTTTCCTTGTCCTTCTTCTTGGGGTGCACCTTCACAACGCCGTAGGCCCTGTGACCGCGCGGGATCTTCAGGAAGGCGTCGGGGACGCTGGTGGTCGCCGTCCAGCTGGCGCCCCACCTGCCGCACGTGTACCAGGTGGAGCCCACGACCTTGAAGTAACGGCCCCCGTAAGAGAAGACATGCGCCCCGGAGACGGTCCCGTGCCTGATCGACGTGCCGGCGATCGCTGCGAGCGCCGGCGCCCGCGGAGCGGACGGCCTGCCGGGGGTCACGCTCCTGCCCGGAGTTGTGGATCTGCCGGGGGTCTCGGGCCTGTCCGGCCGGCGGGGCCTGCTGGGGGGGCTCGCGACCGGGCCGACGTCGGGCCGCCTGTAGCGCGGATGAGACTTGACCACTCCGTGGGCCCTGTGCCCCCTCGGGATTTTGAGGAATGCGCTCGGCACCTTGGTCGTCACGGTCCACGGGCCGCCCCACTTGCCGCACGTGTACCACCTCGTGCCGGAGGCCTTGTACCAGACGCCGTTGTAACGGAAAACGTTGCCCTGCGACGATGCGTGGTAGATGCTCGTGCCGGCTATCAGCGAGACCCTCGGGGCCTTGATGATCGGTGCGACCGGAGCCGCCGGTGCGGGGCGCGGCCTGAAGGCGGGCTGCACCCGCTTCGGGTGGTGTCTGACGACGTGGTGTTTCGCGTGTCCGGGCGGGATTCTCATGAAGGCGTCGGGAACGGCCGTCGCCCTCACCCAGGGGTTGCCCCACGCCGGAGTCCTGTACCACACCCCGCCCGAGACCTTGTAGTAGGCCCCGCCGTAGTAGAAGACGTCCTCCGGGAGGTCAGGCGCGTACTTGATGACGGTGCCGGGCACGAAGACCAGCCTCGGGGGCGCAACCACCACTCTCGGCCCCGGAGCCCCCACGATGACGGTGCATCCCGCCGTCACGACCGCAAGCACCAGCAGAAGACCGACCAACGCTCTGGTACGCATAATGACCTCCCGTCCACAGGACCCGACGTCCCGAGCAATGCTAAGCTGCCCCCTGCCGTGCGTCAAGGACCATAGCATGCCGCGTCCGCCCTTCGCGGGGCCCCCCACCGGGGCCTCCGCCAGACAGTGACGAGGGAGGCCCGCTCTTATTCGAGCCTGCATGGCTGGTCCCATCGGCACTTGTAGAGCCGTCGGCCCGGGATGGTCATCATCCCCATGGCCCCGTCGCGCGAGAGGAGATAGACGTTCTCGCTCCACCAGCTCTCCTCGGCCTTCTGGAACGCGACGGTCCCTGAGCCGCGCTCGACGCTGACGGCCTTTACGTTGCGGACGCGCTCGAGCGGCCCGAACGCCGCCACCTCGCACGAGCCCGGGTCGACGCGCCAGCAGCGGCGCGACGTCGAGACGACCAGCCCCCCTCCGCACGGGTCCGGCAGCAGGTCGTGCGCGCCCGACTCGCTCAGGTCTATCACCTTCTCCCGGCCGAGCGACGGAGCGACCGCCCCGCCCGAGACGCGGAAGATGACCACCTTGTCCGCCCCGCACGTCCAGAGCCGGCCCGCGCCGGGCTCCCACACCGCGCCGTGCGCGTGCTCGAGCGGCGCCGTCGCGACGGGGGCTCCCGCGGCCGGGCCGTCGGCAAGCCGCCAGAGCTGCAGCTCGTCCGTCCCGACGGACCCCGCCACCGCGAGAAGCCCTCCCGGAAGCAGCTCGATGGAGTGCGCGTTCCGGCAGCGGCCCGAGAAGACGACGCGCCCCGAATCGCGCTCTATGACCGCGGCGCCGCCTTCGCTCGACGCGGTGACGAGGACCACGGCGCGCCCGTCTTCGAGCGTGACGGGCTTGACCTCGTCGAGCTCAGCCAGCCACGAGCGCCTCTCGGCCGGCAGGTCCTCCGCCAGCGACGAGTCCCACGACCAGACCGACTCGCCCGGGTCGGGATGATTCCCGGTCATGTAAAGGCCGGCGACGTTCTCGCCGCAGATGAACAGGCCCGGCAGTCCGGCGGCGTTCGTCATTCGACCGGGGCCTCCTCAGCCTGTGCGCCGGGGTCGGCGGGAGCGGCGGGTGCAGCCGGGCTTCCTTTTGCGGTCAGGAAGAAGCCGAGGGCGATGACCGCTCCTCCCACGCCCACAGGCCAGTACCACGCGTGTGCGCCGGTCGGGTCGCGCATGAGAGTCACCGTGTCGACGGCGAAGCCGAGCAGCGGCGCGAAGATCATCGTGGCCGTGCTCTTGGCCAGCGACTCGATCGAGAGCACAGTCGCACCCTTCGCCTCGTCGGAGTGCGCGTCGAAGCGGCTGATGAGCACGGGCCTCCACAGGTTCTGCATGATGTAGAGCGCGACGAAGCCCGCTATCATCACGGCGTGCACGCCGTAGTACATCCCCGGCACGAGCGCGAGGAAGACGAGCGCGATCACCCCCCACAGCCACTTCGCCGTCGTGTCCTCGTGGCCGTGGTGGTCGACGAGGACGTGTGCCTTGCGGCTCGCCACCGCCGAGAAGACGTATAGCAGCACGAGCACCGGCCCGAGGAGGACGATGGTTCTCTGCTCCTCGGAGAGAGTGAAGCCCGAGAGGAGCGCCGCCGTCAGCCCGATCGCCGCGGCCTTCAGGATCGGGTACAGGAACTCCTTCGAGGCCTTGAAGAAGCCCTCGAAGCCCATCGACTCGAAGATGAGCCGCCTGAGGCTGGCCTGGCGGCAGGAGACGGCGAGGGCCTCCCGCAGGTGCCCGATCACCTCCCCGATGGAGTTCTCCTTCTTGGCGCCGCCGTCGACCTCGGGCGGGTAGCCCAGGAAGTTGACGATGTTGAGGATGTACGGGACGATCGAGAAGAAGAAGACGTAGATGAAGTTGCTCGTCGCGAAGACGAAGATGCACGCCAGGACCACCGAGACGGCCGAGCCGATCTTGCTCCACGAGCGCGTGTACCCGTATACCTTCGTGCGCTCGTCGGTGCGGTTCTCGATGCGCAGCCACGTGAAGATCATCGCCTTGTGGGTGCCCGTGCGGAAGGCGTCGCCGACGGCGAAGAAGAACATCGCCACGAGGAGAAGCGGCAGGACCAGCCCGGCCTCGAGTGCGCCCTCGGCGGCCGCGAGCCCGACCGAGCCGAAGGTCGCGAAGCTGACTATGTAGGAGGCGAAGCTCAGGATCATCGACTTGCGGCGGCCGAAGAGGTCCGCTATCGCGCCCGTCGGCACCTCCATGATTATCACGGCCACCTCGCGGAAGCCGATCAGCAGCCCGATCATGGTGAAGCTGAGGCCCATCTGCAGGAAGGCCAGCACCATGAACGGGTCGTAGTACTGCTGGTTCTTCAGGAAGCCGTAGAGGCTGAAGCGTCTCAGCATATCTCCTCCGGTCCGGATTCTAACCCGCGCCGCCGCGATCCGCCAGGCGGCGTCTGTCCCGCCATACGCTCCATACAAACACCCCAGCGAACACAGCGGTCAGCCAGAACTCCGACAAGTAGAACACGCCCCACCACCACTCGGGACGGCGGCGGCGGTAGAGGAAGCCTGTCGTGCCGCCATCTTCACCGAACCGGCCCATCATGAGGAGCCGGTCTCCATCCGGTGCCATCGCAACGCAGTGGCCACTGCTGAACGGGATGTCCTGAAATATGTGGATCCGGTCCCCCGTCAGGCCGTCGAGTATCCACACCTCGGCAAGGTCGGCAACGATGCGCCTGCCGTCGCGCGTCACCGCCCAGAAGCTGCCCCAGCTCTTCCACAGCATCGTGCCATCGTGCGCGGAGAACACCCGAACCGGCGACATTGGCATGTTGCCGCCGTCCTCGTCCAGGGCCCACGCGGCGATCCGTTCGCCGTTGCAGATGAAGTGCGGCCTCACGAGGCCCTCGCCGTCCTGCGCGTGGAAAGAGAAGTCCTTCGAGCCCGTCCGGGTGTCCCAGACACAGACCTCGTCTCCCTTCGGCGTCGCGACCAGACGGTCCCCGCTCGGCGAGAATGTCGGGTAGATCGTGGCGCAAGGGATGGCCTCGCCAACCCTCTGGAGAGAGTCCGTGTCGATGAGGACGGACTCCACATACTGGCTCTGGTCCCAGCGGCAGGCGAGCAGACGCGAACCGTCGGGGCTGAAGCGCAGCGTGTAGCGCGCGCCCGCGGGGAGGTCGATGGTCCCCATCTGCTCGCCCGTGGTGAGGTCCCACACGGTCCTGCTCTCGCTGGATATCAAACGGCGCCCGTCGGGGCAGACGAGAAGCTGCCCGGCCCGTTTCTTCCCCAGGTCGATGGCGCGAAGCCGGGCGCCCGTGGCCGCGTCGTAGACGATGGCCGCCTTGTTCTCGTCGTCGGTGCAGACGATCGCTGTGCCGTCGGGAGTCAGGACCGGGCCAAGCCCGTCCAGAGCCAGAACACTACGGCCGGTCGCCAGATCCCACAGGCGAATGCTGAACTGCGAGGGCGGCCTGCGGCCGCCGTAAGCCGGCTTCGGAGCCATTTGCTCGCAGTAGGCGAGCATGCGCTTGCCGTCCGGGGTCAGCTTGGGCTCGTAGAGAAAGACGGGCGGCGGGCGAAGGTGAGCTATCATGCGCCCGTTCGAAGCATCGAACAGGGCCGCTGCCACGTCGCCCCACTGGCCGCCCCTGCGCCACAGGATGATCCTCGTCTCGTCGGGGCTCAAGAAGGCAGTGCTGACCTGGTCCTGGTCCCATCGGAGAGTGTGCTCCACGTACCACGCCTCCCAGTGCCACCACAACCCCATCCCGCTCGTGAACAACAGCAGGAAGACGACCAGCGTGCGGAGACTGAAGCGTGGCAGCTTCATGCCGCCTCCCTGCGCAGCGCCTTGCGGTCGCGGAGGATGTCCCACCGTCCCCGTTCCCGCCAAAGTCTCTTGATGGGCCCCGCGGCATCTTCTAGAATGGCCGGTTCGGATCGCACGCGGCCGAGAGGAGCCCGATGGCGAAGAAGAAGCAGAAGCAGGAAGCGCGCAAGCCCAAGGCGTCGCCGGGGAAGGTGAAGAAGAAACCCGGCAAGGGCGTCGTCCGGTACGACGACCTCTGGAGCTTCGTTCCCCTGAGCGCCGCCCAGAAGAGGCGCAAGAAGCAGGTCCTCTCGTCGGAGGTCCGCCAGCTCAAGTTGCGGAAGGGGATGCCCGCCTCCGAGGTAGTCGAGGCCATGAGCGGCATGTCGATCCAGGCGCGGAACATCGGGCGCTGCGCCGAGGTCCTCTCGAACATGTACTCCGACCGGAAGCGCCCGACGGTGCTGCTGGGGCTGGCCGGCCCGCTCATCGCCGCGGGGCTGAGGCGAGTCATCCGCGACCTGGTCGTCGGCGGCTACGTCGACGCCATCGTCTCGACCGGCGCCATCATGTACCAGGACGTCTACCAGGCGCGCGGCCACGCCCACTTCCGCGGGACGCCCGAGGCCGACGACGACGAGCTGCACGACCTGCTCATCGACCGCATCTACGACACCTACGTCGACGACGAGAAGTTCTGGGACTGCGACACGTGGTGCGGCCGCATCGCGGACGAGCTCCCGCCCGGCAGCTACTCGAGCCGCCGGTACCTCGACTTCCTCGGCTCGAAGCTCCGCGACCCCGAGTCGATCGTCCGCCAGTGCCACAGGCTCGGGGTGCCGATCTTCTGCCCCGCGCTCAACGACTCGTCCATCGGCATCGGCCTCACCGAGCACCGCCGGCGCTGCCTGCGCGACGGGCGCGAGGGCGTCGTCATCGACGCGATCGCCGACAATTACGAGCTCACCCAGATCGTCGTCAAGAGCCCCGCCACGGCGGCCATCTACGTCGCCGGCGGCGTGCCGAAGAACTTCATCAACGACTCCGTGGTGATGGGCTACATATTCGGCAAGAACCGGGGCCACACCTACGCCATCCAGGTGACGACGGCGGTCGTCTCGGACGGGGGACTGTCGAGCTCCACGCTCCAGGAGGCCAAGTCCTGGGGGAAGATCCAGAAGAAGGCCACCACCGCCATGGCGTGGGTCGAGCCGAGCGTCTCGCTGCCGCTGCTCGCGGCGTACATCTTCGACAAGTTCCCCGCGCCGTGCAGGCCGCGCCTCGAATACCGCTGGGAGGGGCAGATACTGGAGTCCCTCACCCAAGTGAAGCCGAAGCCCAAGGCCAAGCGCAGCCCCCTGCGCAAGCGCCGCTGAGCCCGGCCCGCCCGCTCTGCCCTCTCTCCCCGGTTTCGCCGCTTCGCGCCGCACGGGACTAGTCCGCCGGCCTTGCGGGAACGCCGACGGCCGTTGCGCCGTCGGGGACGTCCCTGGTGACGATCGCCCCTGCGCCGACCGTGCACGCCGAGCCGACCGAGCGGCCCGGCAGCACCACCGCCCCCGCGCCGACGAGGCTTCGCGCGCCGACCTTCACGTCGCCGGCGAGCACCACCCCCGGCGCGATGTGCACGAGCTCGCCGATCTCGCAGTCGTGGTCCACGACGGCGTTGTGATTGACGATGCCGAGGCGCCCGACGCGCGATCCCGGCCCCACGACGGCACCGGCGAGGACGACCGTGCCCTCGAGCACCTCGGCCGTCGGCGAGACCGTCGCGCGCGGGTGGACGACCGTGGCGAGGCCGGCCCCCGCCTCGGTGATGAGCACTCCGAGCCGCCGGCGGGCGTCGGGGTCGCCCACCGCCGGGACGGCCGCGGCGACGCCCCTCGCGATAAGCTCGCCGAACGCCTCGACCCCGCCGATCACGTCGTAGCCCGCGACGCTGGTGCCGTGCGTCTCCGCGTCGTCGTCGAGGAAGCCCGCCACGCCGAAGCCCGCGGCGGCCGCCGCCTCGGCGACGACCTTGCCGTGTCCGCCCGCTCCCCAGACAACTATCCTCTTTTTCACGCCGCGTCTCCCTTCCCGTCCACCCCATCGGGGCCGCCCGGGCCACCCGGGCCGCGGAACTCCTCGACGCCGCCGCCCCGGCCCTCCAATCCGCGCCCGGAGAGCACCGCCAGCGGCGTGAGCAGCATGACCTTCACGTCCAGCGCGAAGCTCCTGTGCTCGATGTACCAGGCGTCGAGCTCCAGCTTCTCGTCCCAGCCGGACAGGTTGCGGCACGTGACCTGCGACCACCCGGTTATGCCCGGGCGGACGCGCAGGCGCGTGAGCTGCCGCTCGCCGTAGCGGCCGAGGTAACGCGTAGGCAGCGGCCGGGGGCCGACGACGCTCATGGATCCGCCGAGCACGTTCAGGAACTGGGGCAGCTCGTCGATCGACAGCCTTCTGAGCCACCCGCCGACGCCGGTGATGCGCGCGTCGGCCTTCTCGGTCGAGAGCCCGGCCCCCTCGGACTCCGCGCCGGCGACCATGGTCCTGAACTTGCGGACGCGGAACGGCTCCCCGCCGCGGCCCGCGCGCTCCTGCGTGAAGAGCACCGGCCCGCGCGAGGTCAGCTTCACGAGCGCCGCCGCCAGCAGCATCAGGGGCGAGGCGAGCGCAAGCATGGCGAGCGCGAAGGCCAGGTCGAACGGCCTCCGCCACCACTCGTCCGCGAGCGGCTCGGCGGAGCCGCCGCCGGCGTTCCCTGCGTCGGCCGTCTCCGTCATGGCGGCCGAATATACCCGCCGGTCCCCGCGAAGTCCAGACCTCAATCCGCCGTCGCGGCAGCGCGTGCGGGCGGTCACGGTGACATGATAGGCCTCCTCTCCATGCGGGAGCGACGATGCGCACGTATCTTCGATCTCAACCATCGCTCCCTTCTCCGGACTCGACTGTCCATGCTCCACGAAATGTGTACCGGGGTCTTTTCCCTCACTCTTGAGAACCGGTACCGGGTACTGACGGACCGCCGAGCAGGCTCCGCGCCGCCCGGGCTTCATTGGCGCGAGGGCCTGCGGCCCGCGTTCCCCTTCACGGGGCCCCGGACTCCGCCAAGGCACGGCGCCTGGCTCCGCCGGTGAGCCCCGAACGACCTGCGCGGCCCTCTGGCCGCGCGACCAACCCGCCCTCGCCCCCTGTAAGGGGGAGAGGGAAGCTGAGTCCGACGTCGGCCGCCCTGGCGAGCCGGGGCTTGCCACGGCTCGGCTGGCCGGCGTCGGCGATAGCGGGGTGAGGGGGTTTCTCGCTGCCGTGCAACCCCTCACCCTAACCCTCTCCCCTTGGCAAGGGGAGAGGGGAGCATGTCAGCTACGTCATACGCCTCCTTCCGGGGGCCCGAAAAATCATCCCCCCTCACCCTAGACCGTTTTTATTCACACC